>Ga0209070_100133_pt1 | contig 103674 bp, 88 predicted proteins | sample SynthPrep_5_END__FD_187205 | JGI IMG/M metagenome (GOLD analysis project Ga0209070, IMG submission 187205) | Synthetic microbial communities from Ohio, USA - SynthPrep_5_END_DS10_MetaG (SPAdes) (version 2) | ecosystem: Engineered > Bioreactor > Aerobic > Activated sludge | place: USA: Ohio... | reverse complement strand
CAGCGACAGCCGCCGCCACGTCTGGACGCGACGTGGCATAATGGCCCGCCGTATTTCCCGGACCTTCCGGCACGCCACTCATCAGAGGAAGATCAATGAGTTACGTCCTGTATGGCATCAAGGCCTGGGACACGGCAGCAATGCGCGGATTCTCCTTCAATATCAAAGCATTAAGCCAGTTTCGGCCATGCAAAAAGCGTCGTCTGGCGTAACCACAGAATCAGGCGTGTAGCCATGGTTTTGGGGAGGAATAAGCCACCTGCAGGAAACAAGGCGGCTAGGATGTTCGGGACGCCGGTTCAAATCCATAATGAGGAGTCAGCATGATTGAAATACCAGCGTTGCTGCTAGTGGCGGCCTGCTACTTTGGATTCCTCGCCGGCAGGGGTTACGAGCGCGGAAAACATCAACAGATCAGCGGCATTTCAGCAACAAATCATGCGCAAGCCAGCAAATCTGCCGAATAACCGGGGGTTCAAATCCCCCCGGCTCCACCATTCAAGGCCCGGAAACACTGATGTTTACTGGCCAAGGTTGTTGAAAGTTGCTGTGGATTACCGTGGATTCCTCCACGCCTCAGCAGCTTTTCAGCAACATCATTTCTCGCCCGCTCTGGGCAATTACTCCCCCCTCAAACCGTCATACGCTTTCTCACACGTCGCCCCAGCTATTCCTCGTTGGTCGGCGATGCCAGCATAGAATCCAGCAGCCGCTCCAAGCCGGCCGAGCATGTCGGCACGCATTCGGGCGGCGTCTTCGGCTGCCTGGCCGAGCTGGGCAGTGATGGAATTGCCGGCGTCACGACTGCGCTGCTCAGCTGCTGCGAGGCGCAGCTTGAGCCGCTCAAGAGCACTGCCAGCACGCTCAGCATCGCCACGCGCTGCAGCCAGTTGTTGCTGGGCTTCTGCATCTGCTTTCTCCGTAGCGGCCTGGCGCCGCTGGTTTTCCTGAATGAGGAACATCGCCGCTCGCCGGTCGCGCTCTGCAACCTCGGTGCGGTAGTTGGCCAGCGCAGTCTGTGCCTCAGCGGCTACAGCCTGGGCCGAAAGCACCCTAACCTGCTGCCCACCGGCTACAACGGCCAAGGCAAGCACCCACCAGGCCCATGCGGGAACCAGCTTTAGCCAGGCGGTCATGACCTGTCCTCGAACATGGCACGCTCAGCGGCGCGCCGAGCAACAAGCCCCTTCATCACCTTGCCGCCCGCCTTGTTCCAGCGGTCGAACTGAGCCGCAGCGCCCATGTAGTCGCCTGCGTTCAGCAATCGCGCCAGGGTAGAGTTGGCAAGGTTTCCGGCGCCGAGGTTGTAGGTGAAGGACACCAGGGCGTCGAATTGGCCCTGTTTCAGCTGAACCTTGATGGTGCGCAAGACCTGCGCCTCAACCTTGGTTACGTCCTCGCGCAGCAGCTCTTCGGCACGCTCCTTCGAGATCACCTGCCCAGGCTTTACGCCGGCAGTCGTGCCGTAGCCGATAGTCCACACGTCAGCCGGGCACTTGTAGGCAGACAGGCGCAGTCCTTCGAAGGACTTGATCAGGTCAAGTCCTTGCTGTGATGTACGCATGATTTCTCCAGGCACAAAAAAAGCCCGCAGAAGCGGGCCGAATCAATCTTCAGCTGCTGGGGAATGCTGCAGTTGGCGGGGTGAAGTTCGAGGTATACCGGGCGGCACCCTTGGTCACTCTAAGCTCATCGATCCATCCGCCGAAGTCAAAGCTGGCGTTTCCGACTGCATTGCCTGCCGTGCCTACGTAGACAGCGGTGGGAGGCGCGGGGTAGTTGGCAGAGTCAGTGAAGACAGAGCCAGCACTTCCGTTGAGGAACAGTCTTGTAGACGTACCAGATCTACATAATGCGACGTGATGCCAGGTATTTATCGTTACGCCGCTGATAGATATGCGCGTCGTGTTGTTTGTGACAAATTGTAGATTTGAGGTGTTCAGCAGAATGCTGGGCTGTGTTTCGCTGGTCGTCGACTTCTGGTCGTAGATCAGCTGTGCACCGCTAACAGATGTTGGGCGCATCCAGAACTCGATAGTGAAGTCGCCGGTTCCATAGGCGAAATCTGAGCTAGTAGGCGTACTGATGTACTGGCCTGTACTCTCTAGAAGAAGAGAGGCCGTACCGAATTTCTGTTGCGCCGTGTCAAGTCTTGCCGTACTGGCAGGCGTCCAAGTCTTGCCGCGCTGGTCGGTGAAGGTTGTACTGTCATCAGCTCCATCGAAATGCAGTAGTGACACCACACTTGACCAGAAAGGATCAGTAGCGCCGCCAGACGGCCCGCGCATCTGCCCTGCCACAATTCCCGGGATCATGCGGCCACCGTTTGACCGATCACGTCCCATACGTTTTCAGCTGAGCGTTTGAGCGTTACGCTCATGCCAGCAGTCAACACTAGGGTTCCGCCGCTAGGCGCGTTGAGGGTAACGCCAGATCCCGGCGTCAAAGTCAGGTTGCCTGCACCGGTTCGCCGAACATGAATCTCTGTGTAAGCCGCCCACGCCTCCGAGGACTGCGGAGGCACCGTGCAGGTAGAGGCTGACGCATTCGTGAAACGTATGTAGTCCCCAGCGTCGGCAAGCGAAAGAGTTCGTGCAGTGGTGGATTCAGTAACTACGGGCGCGTACGGCACCGTGCCGCCTGCCTGGTCTTCGTAAACCAGCGCACCACTTCGAACAACGGGTACTTGCCCCTCTGATCCGATGGCCAGTCGCGCGGGGGAGCCAGACGTACCGCCAACGATAATGTCGCCCGCGGTCGTCATCGGGTTCGTCATACCGCTACCGCCGGAGACAGACGCCCAACCGGAAGCGCCGCGAATGTACAGCTGGCTGTCTGTCAGGTTGACGGCATATCGAGCATCGAAGAATGACCATACGCTGTCCAGCCAGCGTGCCAGTTTGTTCGCCTGCCCTGCCCATGCGCCCGTTGGCGAGGTGCCGACGATATAACGCGCGCCGGTAGCAGGGCTGCCTGGTGGCGTGTTTGCACCTACCGAAACGACAGCGATCTGCATAATTGCGTCGATGATGTTGATTGAAAGATTCAGGCCAGCGGCAGGATCGATGGTGTTCTCTGGCACAAACGGGATGTTGTTGTTTACGCTGCTCATACGGTCACCGTTGCGGCCGGGCCAGGCCCGGTAATCGAGTTGAGTTGCCGCACTGATAAAGTGCCGGCGCTATAGGGGATTGTGACGGTGCGCGCTGTGGTACCGACCGTGGTGGCTCCTAATGTGATTCTGAACCCAGTGAAGTAGGCGCCCATGGCGACACTGGCGCCGCCACCGAGCCGGCCAACACCCTGCCAGCTGACATGAAGGTCTGAGCCATCGCGAACGGCCTGCAGGTAGGCAGGCTGACGCTCCTGCTGCGACCGCCCCAGGAACGTAATCGTGGTGGTCGGCCCGTCTGTCAGGCCGAACGAAGTTACGCGGAATGTCAGCTCGCGGTTGAGCTCGAACAACTCGGCCTCGACGAACGCCAGGGAAAGACGATCAAGCAAAACGAACCGCTCGCCGGCAGAGTGGGATACAGCGGCGGTGCCCTTCCTGCCTCGTAGAAGGCCGGTCAATTCCCACTCAGTCTCGCTGATCTGGTTAACGCCGGAGAAGTTGATCAGCTCGTCGCCGATCAGCGCAAGGTTGGCCCGGTTCAGCATCTCGGTCATCGTCGCCGGGATGAGCTCCATGTCATCGCGCAGCAGCTGCACCGTGAGCGTGTTAACGTCGTCTCGATACCAGTGCGTATGCGCTGGCAGTGATGCGGTGAGAGAGCCCATGATCGCGTTGCTGGTCGTGCTATCGCTATCGATCCAGTTCGCCCCGCCGTCCTTGCTGATTTCGACAACAGCGCCGGTCCAATTCAGGCCAACGCTGGAGACGGCCACGTAGTAACCCAAGGTGTCGTCCGAACTGCTAAGGATATGTGAGTCAATTAACTCCATGCGGCTTTCGCTGATCACCAGACTAGGCGGCTCGCTCGGCTGTTCGATTGGAACGCCATTGATTTCTGTTTCGTATGCGCTCTGGCGGTCGTAGGTGGCTTTGTAATTCTGCTGGCCGTCATCGATCTGGCATTCAGTGATGCGCACGCGCTCGCCGCGAAATATCACAACGTCAGCCGTCGTCAGCTCCAGCCAGCTATCAGGCAGCGAGAATTGAACCTCCCCGCGCTGTTCCTCGATGGCCACCTTGTGGCTGATGACGGCGACCTTAGCCGCGTCATTGGCCCGCATGATTACCGTTGTTTCAGTGGTGTTCTCCGAGACGCTGCGGCTGTCAAGGCTTCTGTCAGAGGTCTGCTTATCCGCTGTCAAACCGCCTTCAGTGTCGTAATACTGCAGGTTGATCACGCGCGGTACGGTAATGCTGTCGCGGCGCACAGAGCGCTCGATTTCCTCGCCATCGTCGATCAGATCCGACAGCTCAATGGTGGCCACCGGATTTCCGCCGCGCGGGATGAAGTTCAACACGCCGCCGTAATTAGCTGCATCGAACAGGAACACGCCGGCCAGGGCATCAATGGCGCTTGCTGCGGACTGGGCGCTGGTGGTCGAAAAACCCTCGACGTAGCCTTCAACCAGGTCAACATCAAGCGCATCATAAGGTAGACCCGCCCGTTCGCATATTTCACGAACTACCGAACCCACAGCCCAAGCCGCCAAAATCGGTTCGTAGGATAATCCGGGTCTGCTCATACGATATCCAACATGAATTGAAATCTTAATCGACGACTGAGTCCGATCTTAATAATTCCTCCGCTAGAGGCAATGATCGCCCTTTGATTTGTCCTGCTCGGTTCTGGTAGATCGGCGGTCGGGTCGATTTGCGTTAGGAATCTGTCACGTTGCTGTCTATAGTAGAGATTATTTCCTATTTTATAGGCGACAATCAGATCGTTCAGACCCTGACCAGATAAACGCTGATCGTCTAGTGCGATCCTCGGCGTGATGGCGGAAGTTGGCAAATTGTAAACCACCATCTCACCAACCATACTGTCATACCACCAAAGCTTAGCCGCCCCCTCTTGTACATATGCAAGCGCGGGATTCATGTTCTGATCAAAAGCTATACTTATTTCAGTTATTCCAGGTTCCTGATACAACATGAACTCTGGCGTGTTAGGTGAATCAAGAATAACCCTACTGCCCGACTCGCCGGCATCGAGCAACCGGGCTCTCCAGCGTTGATACAATAGACCCCTGGACGGGTCTTGGATTGCGATACCCCCATCGTGATAGTCGATTGTGTTCGTTATACCGAGTGAACGCGCACCGGCAAACACACCTCTAACAGGAGTAGTCGATAATACGTTTTGCGGTAGCATTACGTTCTGCCCCATGTATGGCGCATAGGGAGCGTCAGTATTTGCGTGTCGTTCTTCGGAATTGGCGGATTATATTGAATCTGGAAATTCATCCTGGACCCGTTTGTCGCCGACGCCCTTCCGGTAGTCCATTGGACGCTGCGAATACCTCCCGGCACGTTACCTGCGTTTAGACCCCATAACGGTACGGAGTCGCGGTAATAATTACCGTTCGAGTATGAGCCGTTTGTGTAGCTACTGGCGTTAAAACTCGTTCCTATAGGTGCCTCTGTGATACCCCCGATATTCGACGCACGGGCCACAAACTCAAAAGCGTTAGTCTGACCGGCACCCGCAAAAAATAGAGCACCAGTCGCCCAAGCGAAAGACCAGCCTGCGGTGTTACCCGAAACTGTACCGACTTGTGCGGCGCGCATTACGAAATCGTAAGGGGTCCCGCTGATGTTTATCGTACCCTCAAGATCAGAAAGCGGCGGATAACCTGTTATGCGATATGTGACATCTAGAAATTCGTCAGCCAGAACAGGAAATGAGATCGGGTTCCCAAACTGATCGCGGATTAGCTCGCGCGACCAGGCGCTCATAGGGGTTCCTGTATTAGTCCCCACAGCTACTTCCGTCAAGTTCCCAGCTGCCGCACCTTGAGCGAATCTGTACCTAACAGTCTTTGTGATGCGATACGGCGTAGTAGGTTCGGTTTCGACGACGTTAGACTGCACGTCAGAAGTTACAGCGATCTGACTTACCAGTGAGTTCTGCGCAATGTTTGGCGCGGTTGTGCCTGTGCCGACTGCACACCTTTGAAGTAAAGCAGGCGTTGAACCAGCAGAATCAAGACCGTTATTCAATATGAGATTACTAAACCATGGGCTTTTACGCGGCGCCCTACCTGGTGCACTGGCGGTCAATTGAAACTCACCTGCTAAACCGCCAGATGCAACAGGGATCTCTCTATCCGGCTCAATAATTTTAAATTTGGGAACCCATATATTCATAATGTAAACCTCAAGTTAAAGTTCCGTCTAACGGCGAGCCGAATAGATTAATCTCTTCAATCTGCCATTCTGTGTATCCGATCAACTTGACGTCGAGATTGCCATTTTGCGGGGCACCGCCTAGTTGCATTTCCTCAAGCGGCCAGTCGGTATATTGCCTGAAAGCATCGGTCAATATACCGTCTAAGGGCGAGCCGGATAGATTAATCTCTTCAATCTGCCATTCAGCGTATTCTTGATAAATACTTCTGAGTTCCCCATCAAGCGGAAGACTTGCCGTGACCATTTCGTCAACGAGACTGGGCGGGTAAGCGCCTCCGATTGCAAGTCCGTCCGTATACATCGAGTCTTCCTGTTCTGCGGAATACGGTCTCGACGATAAAAAGTTACCCTCTGCGCGCTCTACCTCGAACTGCCATTGAGGCACCATTCCGCCCTGGTCGGTCAGGTCTTCGTCGATCGACACCATGTATGCCGTGCCGCGATAGGCCGGGACATTACCGCTGCCCCATATAGCCTGTAGCGTCGGGTCCGGCATCTGGTTCCAGGCGCCCAAGTAGAGCCTGAACTTGCCCAAGAAGACGTGATTGTTTGCGGCGCCCCATGACGTGCCACGCCCGTCGTAGACCAGCTTGTTGTTGCGCCAGATGCGCGTGAATGCAGTGATCGGACCTTCGCATACGCCAATGGCGTAGGTCCGATAAACGTGCTCTGTCTTCGTCTCCTGTTTCTTCTTTGAGCCGCCCTTGCCGCCGCCGCTACTGGACGTGGTGACAAAGCGCTTGACCGGCGCCTGGCAGTGAATGATGTTCCCGCCGATGGGCCGCACCCTGCCCCACACAATGACTCTTGGGTCGCCTTCCTTCGCTGTCTGGTTGGCGATCTGCCCGAGCGTCTGGCGTATCGGTTTGGTCTTGGAGAACAGCATCCCTCCGAGCGCCATACCGGCTGAGAACCCGTAGAAGGCGCCGGCAGGGCCACCAATAAAAAAGCCGGCTACTGCGCCGGCTACACCTACCGCTACCTGTGCCATGGTCTGAACACCATCACGATTCGTTTGCGCCAGGCGTCGTCAATGCCGTGCTCTGTCACGCTGATCATGCTGTAGCTGTGAATCAGCGTGAGTCCGTACTGGTCTGAGCCGATGATGCCGACGTGGCAAGGCTCTGGCCGCTCGTCCCAGCGCATCAGCACCACATCTCCGGCCGCAAGGTCATTGACTGGTTCGCCAAAGTGCTCTCGCATCTCGCGTTCCAGGCCGTCTTTCCAGGGCTCACGGCCATAGTCGACGCGATCACGCATCTGGATTCCACCAGCCGCGCACGCACGGACGAGCAGACCGATGCAGTCGATCCCGAACCTTGAGCGCCCACGGTGCCGCCACTTGACACCGATATAGCTGCGCGCCTCGGCAATGCAGGCATCAATCGACGATTGCTGATCCACTCAGACCCCCGAACACCTGCGCACTGGGCGTCATCGTCTCCAGGCCATCGCCGACCGGGATAAATGGCTCTCCCTTGTAGTTGAGAAGATTGCTGTAGCCGATGCAGTTGCTCGGCGACTTGTTACAGTCGCGGCGGATCTCGAATGTGTGGCCAACGGCGACAGGGAACGGCACCGGCTCAAGCAGAGCGATGGTGCCGCTGACAGCACTGTAGGCCTCGACCTGATACAGACGATTGGATGTGTTGGGGCCAGTCAGCCAGCGGAGGCGGCCAGGTACCGGCTCAGGGTCCATTGATAAACCGGAGTCAGCGAACACCCGCTGAGGCTCATCGCCAATGCCCGTTACCTCGCCGGCCTGCCACATGGATTCAGCATCAACCCCGCAACCTGTCTGGCTGTTCGCCGGAGTCCCGAAAATCGCACGGCAGCGGCGCGACCAGACATGCCCGATGCTCTGCTGCAGCCGCATTGCGAAGCTCAGCAGCTCCGGGATGTAGACCATATCGTCTACGATCCGCACTTCGCCGATATCGCCCGCGTCGATCACCATGTGGCCCATGGAGATATCGGCCCAGTTGATCAGCATCATTTCCCATTGGGCGTCATCAAGATCGCCGGCCAGGGCCATCTCGACCGTGATCCCTTCAATATCGGAAGAAAGAAGAGCGGTGGCCTCTGCGTTGTCTACGCTTAGCCCGGTGTCGGTCGCGATGATCGACGTATTGATGCCGTTGATTGCGCTGTACTCAACGCCCTGGTAAGTCACGGCTCGATCCAAGGTCGTCATGCCGAACTGGCGGCCGTCCGCCAGCGTGATTTTCAGCAGGCGACACGTCGTTGTGACAGGCTGCTGCAGGTGTGCGCGCAGCGCGTCAGGGATACGCCTCACAGACGCACCTCGACCAAGCCAACATCGGACGAGAGGATCAGGCCATTCTGCCCGCGCGAATCTGCGGAGACATCCAGGCGGTCTGACTCAAACCGCACGGGAATGTCGAACTGACCAGACCAGGTGATTGCGTCGCCATCTGTGGCGGTAAAGGTCGCGACGCCGGTCGTGTAGTCGATTGTCGCGCTGATCGGCGATCCGTTGGCGTAGATGGTCACCGACCCATTCACCGGCTTCTTGATGACGCGCGAGAGCGTTATCGAACCGAACGGGTAGGCCTTGACCAGTTGTACCTGCTGCTCCGCACCAGTGGCCTCGCCAAGGCTTTCTGCATTTGCTTCGAAGTCTGTCCAGTCTTTGAACCTGAAGGCGATCAGCGATCCCATGCAAGCCATGTGGGCGCGAGCAACCAATAGGTGGTCAGGCGCGTTAAGGCGGTCGTACAGCACGCGGTACTTGCCCAGCGGCATAGACCAGTTAGCATTCCTGCGCTCAACGCCAGAGCGCAGAGCCTTCACTCGGGTATTGAACTCCTGCCCGAACTCCGAGCCGTAGGCAACCTTGTCCAGCAATCTTGCTTCATTGAACATGGTTCAGCCCCCGAACCTGGCTTGAATGATGCGCTGTTCGCGAGCGGCCGCGTTTGCCGCCTGGGACATCGTGCGGTTATCAGCGCGCCCCTGTAGGTAGAGGTTCTGCGTGAGGCTCATGTTGCGGTTCGTGGTCATCTGGCGCGCCGTTTCCTCACGCCCAGTGACGTTGGCGGGGCCGCGCACGATTTCAGGTCCGCGCTCGCCGACGATGCCCCAGCCGCCAGTTGGGATACGCCCGCCAGAGTCAAAGAAGCCGGCGAAGCTTGCGAACAGACCAGCCAGCCCAGCCCCTCCGCCGCCAGCGCCTGCAGCGGCACCGGCTCCACCACCAAATGCGCCAAGCAGGCCGGAGGCGGCATTCGAAACCAACTGGCGAGCAGCAATGCGCGCAAGGTCGGCAATGATGGAGTTGGCAAGGTCGGTAAAGCTCAGTTTCCCGGTTGTCACGAACTGTGCAATGCCTTCCTCGAGCCCGTTCAAGGTCGTATTGGTCACGCCCTCAAACTGCGAGGCGAGGTCTTTGGCGTTGTTGATGTAGTCCTGCGTGGCCTTGTTCACGCCATTTATGCCGTTGGCGCGCGCTTCTTCCTTGCGGCGCTCGCCCTCTTCGACCAGGCGAACCTCTTCTTCCATTGCTGATCGCAGGGCCTGGACTCGGGCTTGATAGGCTTCAGCGCTAAGGGCGGCAGATGTGCCCTGTGCGCGGGAAAGTTCTTCCAGACGGCGGGCATACTCAAACTCAAGCTCGTTCAACTGACGCAGCGTCTCGGCCTGACGCTCTCCTACGCCAATGGCCTCAATCTCGATGTCGATGGCGTTGCGGCGGGCTGTGATCTGGTCGCGTAGTGCGGCGGTGTATTGTTCAGTCGCCGCAGCCTCTTCGCGGTCCTTCTTGATCTGGTTGAGCTTGTCGATTTCCTCGGCAAGACCGATCAGCCTTTCCTGCTGCGCGCCATTGAGCTTGGCGAGTTCGCCGTTCTCGACCTCATAGCGAACGCGGGCGGCTTCTGTGGTTTGGCCGAACAGTGCGACCTGACGCGCAAGGCCCTGCTCTGTGCTCTGGTACAGCTGCTGCAACCGCTCGGCGGTGCGCTGCGCCTCCTTGGCTGCCTTGTCAGCACCACCGGCACCGCCAAGGCTGATATCGCGTCCTTGCAGCCCCTTGCGAAGCTCTGCGATCTGCGCTTGGCGAGCGGCGCGGTCGGCGTCGCGCTGCTTGCGCTCTTCTGCCGCGCGCTGGCGGTTTGCCTCGGCAGCCTGGAGGATCGCGTCGCGCTCGCTCAGGATGCTGTCCAGGCTTTCGCCACGCACACCGTTGATGCGGATCAGCGTCTGCTCAAGCTCTTGCGCCGCTTGCGCCTCTGTCGCATCGGTGAATGCCGCCTTGATGGCACTGCCAGCGTACTGGGCGTAGGCAACGGCCTTATCGAATAGGGAGGCCACTTCTACTGTGGCGATCTGCACCCCGGCGCGCAGGTTGGCCGGCATCTGCTGGAAAGCATCAGCGAGGAAGGACGCGACGCTGCTGCCATTCTCCTGCAGGCCGTCAAACTCAAGCTCGAGCGACGCGATGTCGTTGCCAATGGCGCCGATGCTTGCCGACCAGATGTTGAAGGTCTCGATCAGGCCGTCAGTGAGCTGGCCTGAATCCAGATAGCTGGCCAGGCCAACCACGGAATCAGCAAACAGCGCGCTGGCACCGGTTGCGCCGTCAAGCTCGCCAATCACCTTGGTGAGGCTGTTGCCCAGTACGGTGAGTGCCTGGCCACCAGTGGTCTGGATGTTACCGAAGGACTGATCAATCGCTTCGCCACTCTTGATGATGGCCTGGGCCACAGCATCGGCGGTGAGCTGGCCGTCTGCGCCGAGTTTGCGCAGTTCGCCCACGGTTACGCCGAGGCCGTCAGCAATGGCCTTGGCCAGCGGTGGCGCAGCCTCCAGAACGGCGTTCAGCTCTTCGCCGCGCAGTTGTCCGGACGCGAAGGCCTGGCCCAACTGGACGAGCGCACCGGACGCTGCTGCCGCGCTGCTGCCGCTGATGGCGAGCGTCTTGTTGACCGTATCCACGACGGACACGATCTCGTTGGCCGACAAGCCAAGCTCTTGCGAGTTGGCGGCAATGCGCTGGTACAGCTCAGCAGTCGCGGCCAGTGGCTGGCGTGATTCCTGGGCGATCCTGAAAACAGCATCCTGCGCCGCTACCAGCTCTTCCGTGCCATTGGTAACCAGGCGCAGACGGTTCGTCAGGGTGGTGTAGTTCTCAGCAGCTTGGGCGATCTCCCGCGCGCTGATTACAGCCGCAAGCGGACCAGCCAGGCGCCGGAACGCACCGGTAAGCTGGTTGGTCGCCGATTCAGTACGGCCAGCCGTCCGCCCAAGTCGGTCAAGGTCTGCATCCGCAGTGCGTGCCTGGCGGCTGTCGACGCTGACGACAAGCTTAGCGTATTCGGTCATATCCAGACTCGCTGCAGATCGGCCAATACCTCAGCCTCCCAAGCGCGCAGGTTGCGGCGGGTGAGCTGAGACCAATGGAACATTTCGGTGAAGTTGAAGCTGCGGGGGAGTTGCCAGAACCATTCCCACAGGTAGGAGAGTTCGGCGGGGCATTCGGGCTGATCGGCCAGTTCCTTTGGCTGGTGCCCGGTGGCTTTCTCGATTCGCTGCAGATGCTCGCGCAGTGGCTCATCCGAACCGGGAGGCGGGCGCAGCAGGATCAGCTCGGACTTTCCCCATTCGACAAGCTGGCTGATCCGTTCGCGAAAAAACGCCGGTCGTCCTCGGCAATCTTCTCGATGTGCACCAGAATCTGCGGCGCTTCAAGCAGGAACTCGGCGGCGGCTTCTTCGCTGAACTCCAGATCTTCGAACGACCATCCGGCAATCAGCGAGGCGCACAGTTTGGCGCGGCGGCGGCGGTCGGCCTCATGCTTCAGTTCGGCCGCTTCTTCCGGCTTGGCTTCGGCCAGGCGCTTGCCGTCCTCAATGGCCTGGCGGATCAGCTCAGAGCGTGCAGCCTGGTAGTCATCCGACCAGACCGACCGGACCTGCATCCAATGCTCGGTCGGCGTGCCGTCCGGCTGCGACAGGGTGATACGAATCCCTTCGTTCGCCTTGCCGCGCGTCTTGAAAGCGTCAATTCCCGTCATGCTTAGCTCCGGGTGATGCGCAGGGTGGTGGTGCCGTCATAGCCGGCCGAGTAGGTGTACTGCGGGATCACCGCGCCAGGGCCGCTGACCTGCTTCTGGCCCTGGGTGTAGCGAACCTTCGGCAGCTCGATGGTGTAACTGTCGGCGCCCTCTTCCAGCACAACGGTGTGGCTGGTCTCGGTCTCGTTCAGCACCTTGGCCCACAGGGTGCCGTCCTTCAGGTAGGCGCTCATGGTGCCGCTGACGGAGGCGATGCCGTTGGTGACGCAATAGGCCTCGCGTTGGAACAGGGAGAAGGCCGCTTCCATGCCGTTGTCGAGGGTCATGTTCCACTCGGTGGCGTAGGTGATCGCGTCGCCGTCCTCAGTGAACGAACCGTTGGTGGTCACCATCATGTCGCTGGTGGTCGCTGAGGCGAAGGTGGCGCCACCTGGCACGGTGTAGGCCTCGGCCTTGGTGCCGAGCATGCCGAAGGTGATGGTGGCCTTGTCGCCCAGCGGCGCGGCGATGTTCATGGTGGCCACGCGGCTGCCGCGATACACGTAGTCGGCGCTGATGTCGGTGTGGCGCTCGAGGATCGCAAAGCTGCGCTCGGTAGAGCCGATGACCAGTTCATCAGCGGCCCACACGCCTTGCATGGCGGCCTCGATCAGGTCGTCGAAGCTGGCAAAGCTGACCTCGGCGGCGATCTCGCCGGCAACGCTGTAGGTACCGCCACGGCTCGGCGCACGCTGGCGGGCCTGGTTAATCTCGTTGGACTCGATCTGGTTGATGTTCGGGCTCAGGCCTTCGGAGACGAAGCGCACCGGCTTGAACTCAGGGTTGGCCGGAATTCCGCCTTCCTGGGTGATCGTCACGGTATCGCCGGCCGCCTCGTCCACCAGGGTTACCGCGTTGCCGTAGATGTCGGTGACGGTGATCGCGCCGGCCGCAACAGTTGCGATCTTGAACTGGCCGTTGTTCGCGGCAGTGGTAAAGCCAGACACTGTGATGATGTGGCCAACCGCGAACTTGCCGGTCGTGATGAAGCCAGAGCCGGAATCAGCGAACGTCGAGCCGGAAGCGGCCGCGCTGATGGTGTCGGCAGTCATCGTGCCGTATTCGCGCACGTAGTAGAGCTTGACGGCAGAGCCGTTGCCAAAGCAGGACATGGGTTATACCTCCGGGCGGACGGTTTGAGCGATGTAGTAGATGGAGACGTTGATTTGCTGCCAGCCGTCGACGGGCCGGAGGTTGTTGCGGGTGACGCGCTCGACCTTCACGCACTGGCCCTGATAGACCAGGCGGCGGCCGGCAACGAAGTAGTCGCGCAGCTTCTGCACGGCGCCGAGGATGTTGGCGGTGCCGTCGTTGAGCGGGTAATTCAGATCGACCTGGAAAATGCCGGTGGTTTCGTCGCTGCCGCCGACGCCGAGCGATGCCACGTCAGTGGACGCCGGCAGGTTGAACCAGGCAGCCCATGGCGTAGCGGTACTGGGCGGAGTGAAGCTCTTGCCCTCGCCGCCGGTGGTAATCCCTAGCGCAGCAGCTACCAGGCCCTGCACAAGTGCGGACTGAATCTTGGCTTCGGACATGTCAGACCCTGAATTTCGATATGGCGGCTTGGACGATGCGCTGAACGCGGGCCAGGTTTCTGCGGACCATTCCAGCAGGAGCTTGCTGGCTGTATCCATTTTCCAAACGATCTACGTACGGGAGTGAATTTGCCATGGTCGTTTCCTGGCCGGCGCCCTCTGGCGTCTTGGCGATGACCTCAGCGATTGCTGCAGCGCCTGATTTGTCGTCGCGCTCGATCACGCCTTGGGCAGGCGTATCAACTTGGGTGACCCAGTTGCCACGGGCGCGCCCAGTGTCGACCGGGGTGTCACGGATCGTGCCGCTGAACAGGTCGATAGTCGCGGTACGGACGATCTGGTTATGCGCTTGCTCGATCTTGCGCGTCGCCCTGGCCATGTCGCTCTTGAAGCTCATCACTTACGCCCCTGGCAGAAGTACACAAGCGGCGTGCCTGCCGGGTTGGCTTCCTTGATGTTCACGATCTGCCAGAGCACGCCGTCGACATCCACTTTCGTGGTGAGCGCAGGCGGCCAGGCTAGATCCTTGGCGGCGATGATGATCTTCTTGTCGCCCTTCTGGATCTGCGATCCCTCGGCGTACATCAGGCCGGATTCCTGCAGGGTGTAGTCGAGCAAGATCAGCTGCGCGGGCTGCTCAAGGTCGGTTGGCTCGGTCGTCCATTCCCCTGCCACTTCGTCGTACACGCCGGCAGTCACGTCGCGCAGGGTTTGTTCGGAGCCGAACTCGGTTATAAGCTCCAGCGCAACCTGGGCCATGTCGTCATAGAAGGCCATCAGCCGCGCACCAAGGCCACTTGCATAGAAGACTGCAGGAATGGGCCGAACTGGGCGTAGGACTGGCGGGTGGCTGCTGGGCGGGACACATACCCGGCCGCCTGGCCATACTGCACGTCGACGGCACCCTCTACGCGGTTACGAACTACCGGGCCTTTCTTCAGCTCAGGCGGTGCCAGGTCGTCGGCATGGATCTCGGTAGCCAGCGCCATCTGGCCGGCCTTGATCTGCGGGGGAATGGAGTTTGAAGGAACCAGCCAGTTGTCGCGGTACACGTCGTAGCGCGGCCAGGACAGGGCTTGCAGTTCGTTGACCAAGCCGCCCTTCCACGACATCGCGCTCATTTGCAAAGCGGCACGGCGCAGCAGGGCTTCCTGTGCAGTCGTGTCGCTGGGAATTGTGCGGCCGAAGTTGGCCGCGTAGGTGACCAGCTCGGCAGCCGTGGCAAAGCTTTCGGCGCCGGCCACGATGCTCCCGTTTTCGATCACCAGAGCCATGACTTACACCTCTTTCCAGCCAAGGTTCTTGTGCGCTGCAAGCGCGGTCGGATGCACGTCGAGTTCAACGCCGTCCTTGCTGACCTTGATCAGGTGGGAGTTGTCAGCAGCCTTTTCGTCCTCCAGGCGTTTTGCCTCGGCTGCAGCGGCGTCGATAGCCTCCTGCGCTTTGGCGGTAAAACCTGCCTGATCATCCTCGGACAGCTTGGCAAATTCTTCGGCGGTGACGCCGCTCAGTTCCACAGCCTTAGCCATCAGGGCCTTGGCCGCTTTCTGCTCTTTGGTAAGTCCAGCCATTTTGCTTTCTCCAGAAACAACGCAGGGGCCGAAGCCCCTGGTTGTCGTTGCGTTGGATTAACCGATCAGCACGCCGATGTGCTCCGGCTTGATGGCGCGGAAGCCCCAAGCCAGACGGACGTGGTAGACGGTCTGCAGGAACTGCCGATACACGGCCACTTCGAACGACAGGCCGGTGCGCGGATCGGTGATCATCATCACGTCGTCGGCCGCGTCACCACCTTCCGGAAGGGCGGGGGCGCGCGTTGCGAGGACGATGGCCGAGCGGGCAAAGGCGACGTTCGGGGTGTAGCTGTTGCCGACAGTCAGCGCGTTGGCGGTCGGGATGGTCACGCGAGCGCCCGGCTTGCCGATGCTGATGGTGCCCGGTGCGGCCACTCCGGTGTTGACGATGTACTTGTTGGCCGAATCGGCCGCGAAGGTAGCAACGTCGCCAGCCAGGACAGTACCCGTACCGGTTACCAGGGCAATGTCGCTCACGCCGACAGCGGTCGAGCCACTGGTAACGTAGCTTGCACCGGTGCCCTTGGTGTGCACGCCGACAGCATGGGAGTGACGCAGAGCCATGCCCATGATGCGATCAGTCATGCCGTTGCGCAGCATGTCGCTGGAGCCTGCCTCGTTGACCTTGAACAGGCCAGACTGCTTGCCGCGCAGGTTGCCGATTGCAGCGTGACCCAGGGCCAACTGCAGATCGTTGGTCGGGGCGCCGTTTTCTTCGAGGATGCGCAGGACGCCAGCGAAATCGCTCATGTCTGCGGCAGTTCCGAAAGGAGTGGTGCCCGCAGTGCCATAGGCGCGGCTGGCGTTTTTGTAGGCCTCGCCCCACAGGTCCGCCTCGATCTCGTTCACCAGGGTCCGCATCGCTTGATAGAAGCGGTCGGCCTGGATGGTCGAGAAAGTGCCGGCATTCTGCAGGCCGCGAGTCTCTTCACCGTTCCAGCGCACAGGGACGTGCTTGGACTTGGTGATCGAGACGGCTACGTTGTCGACGGTGGTGTCGCCAGTGTTCGGCGCGGTGACGCCCGGGGTGTTGTCAGCGGAACTGGCAGCGGTAGTAACCGGCACCAGAACTTGCTGGTTCAGTGCTGCACGCGCAACTTCGGAGCTGCGGGATACTGCCGGAATGAAACCGGTCAGCTCGCGCGACACCACGTCGAGCGCTTCGTACATGTCGGGGATGAGCCCGGTGAGGGTGTTAGCCATGATTGACTCCTTGATCAGTCAGTAACGGTCCCGCCTTCCTTGAGGAACGACTGACGCTCGGATGCGCCCATCGTGTCGAAGGACTGGCGGTTAACGGTTTTCTTGCCGGATGGAGCGCCACCGCCGTTCGGTGCGCCGCCGCCATTGGCGCCGGTACCCTTCAGGATGTGGTCGCGGTAGGGGTACTGCTCAACGAGGGCGCCCAGGGCTTCGTCGAAGTTGGCCAGCTCGCCAGGACGCTCACGGCTGTAGATCTTGTTGCCGTGCTGGTCGTAGGCGACGGTCTTGCCGTCCTCGATCTTGAATGCCTGGCCGAAACGGGCCTGCACCATGTCTGCGGGAATGGCCAGCTTCTCGGCGATGAGCTTGGAGCGGCTAAAAGCACCGCCGATCTTCTCTTCGTAGAGCTGCTGTTCGAAGGCCTTGGCCTTGGCGCCGAGTTCGTCGAGCTGGGACTGATAGCCCTTGCTGATTTCACTCTTCACCCGCTCAATCTCGCCGGCATCCACCAGCTTTTTCTGATCGAGATTTGCCACGATCTCCAGAGCCTTGCGCGCGGCGGCGCCGTCCTCGATCCCCTCGAAGCCTTTCAGCAGCTTCTCAGCTGCCTCCTTGCCTTCACGATGGGTCTTGGCTTCAGCGTTCAGCCGGGTGATCGTGGCAACGGTTCCAGGCGCATCGAATGCCACCTCTTTGCCGTCGTCGTGCACGTAAACCGGCTTGCCGTCCTGCAGTACCGCGTGACCTTGTTCGTCGAGCTTCAGTTTCATCTGGTTCTCCGGGCATCCGCCCATCTGCTGAGCCATCCGGCCCGTGGCGCCCTACCCCATCCGGTACTCGGGCATAAAAAGCCCCGGCATTGCCGAGGCTGGAAATTTGTGATCTGCGTGTCCCTTGTCCTAGGACAGCGGACATGAAAAAGCCCGCTCAGTGGCGGGCTTTGGTATCAATCATTTTCTCTGGAGGATCGCTTGCGTCTCCGTACCAGATAATTGGTGGCGGCGGCAAACCTCTTTCTTTGCCTGGCCAAGTAAACCTTTGCGGATTGAATGGGATCGGCGTGTCGTATGGCACATTGTTATTCAGACTGATGACGCCATGATCGCTTCGCAGAACATCGCGTATCAGGTCAATGATTCGCTTCATCCGACCACCACCCTCTCCCCACGCATGAAACAGGAAGCGCACAGCAACTGCTTAGTGCCGCCGCTCTTCTTGCCGGCCTTGATGGTCACACCGGTCTTGGTTTCGATGACTTCCATTCCGCCGCATCGGTGGCAGCTTACGATATCAGCCGGTCGTGACGCCTTGACCCGATCCAGAACGCGCTGTTTCGGCGTGTCTGGCGGGGGCGTGCCGTCGATTACGGTGAATTTGGGCTTGTCGGTCATGCGGCGATCTTACGCCGCAATCCCCACCCGCTCAAACAGCGCTTCGTCGCGTTTGCGCAGCTCTTCAAGGGTGTAGACCTTGCCCTTGTCGTTCGTGAAGCGGTCAATGTCCACCTTGCCTTCACGGAACAGCTTGCCTCGCGTGGCGCCCAGGACTTCATCTTGGAACGCTGCCGGCTTGTTGCGCAGCCACTGTGTGTATGTCACGTCGTCCGCCACGTAGCCGTCCATGCTCGCCTGCGTACCCTTGCCGATCTCTTCGGCGGACAGGCCAAGCTCTTTCCAGCCCTTGATCACCGGAACCGACGTGCTGCGGCAGTTGATGTGGCGCGGCGGCTGCGGGCCCTCTCCAATCGGGAAGGTCTTGCCCGACAGGCTTGCGCACGTAATTGTGGTGCGCCCGTCGAGAGTGGCCAGAAACTGCCATTCATCGATCAGCTCGTCATTCGCAGCGTAGAACGCCTGCCGCGTGTAATTGCTCAGGTGGTTAACCGCCGTCCTGACGATAGACTCAGCATCGCGCCGGTCGATCTCAAGCAGCCCGTCTGCGTACCCATTGGCGCGCGTACCACGAATGCGGCGCACCATCTGGTCAATCGTCTCGCCTTCCACAAACCCGATGCGGATGGCATCGCGGATCCGCGTCATGCGGCTGGCTTCGATGTTCTGCGTGTACTCGCGTAGCAGCTTACCCTGGAACGGCCTGGCCATCGCAGCGGTGTAGACCTGCTGGGCGTTTACCGAGTTGATCGGCACCACCACTTGCACAGCCTGCGGGATGGTCGCGGTGAGCAGGTTCTGCTGAAAATTGGCCTCGTAGTCGGCGTAGGCCAGTAGCTCTCCATCCAGATCGCGCCGCAGCGCTGCGTAGGCCTGCGAATTCAGCGACTGGACCGACAGTAGCAGCTGATCCAATCGTTCAACGGTGAAGCTGCCAGGCGGCATCTGCTCGATTGCAGCCATAAGGCGAGCAAACAGGTCAGCATCCACCCGGTTCAGTAGCTCGATCATGCGCCGGACAACGCCGTTGCTGAATCGCTGCATGCTCACGGCATGGGCGATCTCAGCGTCCGCCAAGCGATTGTTGACGGTGGCCATTATGCAGCGCTCTCACTCATGCGCTTTTTGAGCGTTCTGAAACTGCACTTGAGCATTTGCATTGCCTCGGTCTTAGAGCGGTAAGTTACGCCATCAACGACGACGGCAATTGCCTTCTCAGACTGCCTACCTTTCAATGCCTCGGAAATGTTTCTGCAACGCTCAGCCGAATATGGCGGGTGCTTCATTCCGCGAATCTTGGCTGATCGCTTGGCTATGGTCTCAGGGCTAAGCTTGGTGCCAATCCTGATAGCGGCCATGTGAGCACAATGCTCTGGAGAGCGTTTCTTGCCTTTGTTTGCGGCAGATATCTTCCGCTTGGAATCTTCGCTGTGTTTGCGCCCTATCTGAGCTTTACGCATGTTCTCTCGCGCTTGCTCACTGGGCGGCTGTCGGCGATAGCCTCGCGTTGATCCTGCCATCGGCAGCATGTTGTATCCATGCTTTCCAAATGCACCCAGCAGATCAATGTAATGCTGCTCCCTGGTTAGCAGGGATGAAGCATCATCAACCCTCTCTAGCAGTTCAAAAGAGAATGCATGCTCTCCCAGTTGAGACCATGCCCTTTGAAGCCTGATGCTGTGATGCTTTCCGCGATTTAGAAGACGCTTGTGATCTTTAAGGCGACGCTCTAAGTCGACTGAACTGCCGACATAGATATGGTCATTTTCAAGGCAGCGGATGGCATAAACCCCGCAGCCGAATATAATCGGATCAGCCATGGTGACTCCTGACAGTCATCTGGTTAGGGGTGGTCAGGTGGTGAGATACCTGGCCGCCCCGCTATTCTACACCATCCCTAGTCTCGGGCCTTGCGCCTCAATAAGTTCTTTCTCGGTCTCCCAGTCCCTGTCTCCCAGCAGAACCCCGCGACGCTGGACTTCCTGATAGAAGCTTTGGTCAGAAAGGCGCCCGCGATCATTCATGGTTTGCAGGAATGGCAGCGTGTTGGCCATGTCGTAATCCACGTCGAAATTCCCGTTTACCTGCACGTGACCGCCTTCAGCCTCACCGATCCACAGCGCGAAGAACTGCAGGATCTGGTCGATGGCATCTTCCAGAGTGCCGGCCATAGTTTCCAGCGGGCTCAGCTCCTGCGCGGCCTCTTCCTCGGTCTGGGCGGCAGTCTTGGTGGCCTGCTTTTCTTTCTGGAGCAGCTTGGCGCCGGCCATGCGCATTTGGTCTTCCAGATCCAGCAGCGATTGGCGGCCGGCCTCGATGGCTTTACCGGTGTGCTCAACGAATTTCATGTCACCGGATGGCGGCAAGTAGGTCGCCTGCGACGTGCCGACAGTGATTGCGCTGCCTGGCGCTGCATCCTGGCCAGGGGCGTCCACGCCAATGATCGCCAGCATCGGCACCCGGGCGACGTGCAGGATGTTGTCCTGATCGCTCTGCGACTGCCAGTGCTTCACGTTCAGGTGCGCCACTTCCATCAGCGGCGGCGTGGCGGTCATGAAACCGGTGCGCTTGGTGTAGTAGGCGACCAAGGGGATCACGTCGAGCGACGTTGTGCCGGTGCCGAACTGCACCCACTCATCCTTGCCGCCTTGCCCTTTCTGCTTGCGGAACGTGCGCCACAGGCCAGGCTCCAGCACTCGAATCTGCTGGACCTGCTTCGTCCCGAATTCGTTCTCTGCGTCCTCTTCCTCGATCACTTCCATGTAGCGGAACTGGGTCAGGAACTCGGCGCCGTTGCGGGTCTCTGACTTCCAGCCCAGCACCTGGCCAGGCTTGATGATCACCGTGTAGGGGCGAACTCCGGCAGACATTTCGGCAGCGCGTGTCGGGTAGAGCTTGCGGCCTTCCTCATCCGTGGTCGACGGGTAGTCAACGAGGGCATGGCACAACCCGTTCGCCAGCGCCTCAGCGAAGTAGACCTGCGACCAGACCTGCAGGTTGTTGCCCTGCTGGTCGATGTTATCGGCATAGGCCTTGATTGTGTCGGACGTGTCGTCGCCCAAGGTGATTGGCTCGGCAAATACGCGACCGGTCATGTTCTGCACGGTCTCGCTGTATGCCGGCAGCAGCGTCGAGCGCGCCAGCCGGCACTTGTATTCCGCCGCCTCTTCCTTCGGGAACTTGGGCAGAAGAGCTTCGCCAGCATCGCGCATGGCCTTGGTTCCACCCATCAGAGGCGCAACCACAGCCAAGTCCTCGCGCATCGCTTTGACGGCAGGACTTACTGTGCTCGGGTCGTTGGCCATTCTCAGATTCTCAGGGTCTTTGCCACTGCAGTGCGGCGCACAATCGGGTATTCGTGGTGTATGAAGTAGCCCCCGGCGTCAGGCCGGTGGTCGTTGCCCTGCGACTTGTCGGGTTCGCCATTGGCTGCCCATACCTGCTGTTCGAGGTCGTCGGCGTACATGGGGCACTTGTCGGCGTTGACCTTGTACCGGCGCTCGCCTGCTGCGTTGTGAAACATGGCGTTCATGGCGTTGACCCGATCCTTGATGGGCGGGTTAGCGGCCGGGGCCTTCACCTTGAAGCCTGCCTGCTTGAGCAGGTCGATATCGGTCGCGCTGGCGTTCACCGACTTGCGGGAATCGCCCGATGCGTCCGGGTAGATCAGGATCTCGCACGTCTTGTGGTACGCGCCGTTCTCGTAGCGCCAGTAGCGCTCCTTGATGCGCTTGATCATGTCTGGCGTGTCGTAGCCGTCGACCAGTTCATCCACGGCACAGGGCAGGCCGTCGCGCTTCACGTGGGTGATCGCGCTCATCTTGCCGACGTTGAAGTCCATCCCGATGTGCAGCGCCTCGCCAGGCTGGTGCACTTCCTTGCATCCGTTCAGCTTGCGGTCGTAGGCGTGGTAGACCGTGCCAGACAGCAGGTTGACGAACTGGCCATCCAGATAGGCCTGGATCAGCTGCGGCGGGTAGGACTCTTTGAGGGAGTCGATGTAGTCACCCGGCAGGTTCAGCTCGTTGTCGTAGGTCGACGCCTGGATCAACCCGTACAGTGCCTGAAGGTGCGGCTTCTCGCGCAACTGCTTCACGAACTGCTGGTAGACGAACTTGAAGCCCTCGGGCGTGGTAGTCACGTCGACGCCATTCTTCAGGCCGTCCACGTTGTAGCGCATCCGGGCAATGATCTTGCGCCAGGCATGCTGCGCCTTGAGCACCGGCAGAACATCAAGCTCATCGACCAAGGCGTGCCCGATCTTGAAACCCACGATAGTCTGCGGCTTCTCCATCGAACGGCAGATAGTCGTGCTGCGCCACCGGCCGCCAGAGTAAAACTCGACCTCTTTGTCGCCTTCCTTCGTCTTGACCTTCAGGCCCCAGTCGAAGGCCACTTCCTCGATGGTCGGAAAGAAGATGTCGCGGATCTGCGGATAGGTCGGGGCGAAGTAGCCGGAGTTGATCCCTGGCCACTCCCAAACGTGTTTGCATATGCCAGCCGAACCTACCCAGGTCTTGCCCGAGCCGAACCCAGCAACGAATGCCCGGAACTTGTGCGGCAGGCCAATGAACTGACCCTGCGGCACGTTAAGCGTCGGCATCGCGCTTCCTGGCGTCGACAATCTCGACTTCTACCCGGGTCGGCGTTGTGTCGCCCTGGTCAGCCTCGGCCTTGGTCTGCCGATTCACGTAAACGTCGCCGCATTCCTTCGCAGCCTGCTCGAGCACCTGCAGGGCAAGGCGAGCGTTGCGGCTGCTCTCGGCCTTCTCGACCAGGCGGCCCAGCATGCGGAGCCGGTAGGATCGATTGGCGATTGGGATCTCGGCAGTGTCTTCCCGAAATCGCTTGCGGGTGTCGTGGAACAGTGTCACCCAACGCTTGGCAAGATCCTTTCCGGCTCGCTTGGTCGGGTCGTGCTGCTCACACTGCTGGCGACTGACCTCGATGCCGAACTCTTCCTTTACCGAGGCGGCAACTTGCGACGGCGTGTCAAAGCAGGCCAGGGCCTGAACTATGAAGCTCTTCACCTCATTATTCAGAGCTGCCATAGGTTCACGTCCGTCTCGGGTCTGTCAGAGGTCATGCCGACTTCAGCAGACAGGTTCCGCAGGCCCTCGCAATATTGATCTTGGCCACCTCGGGCGCCTTGTTGGCTGCCTCAACCATGGCCTTCACGACTTCGTTCGCACCGTACCGGCGAACGACACCAACGAACTCTTCGACGTCATGGCCGCGCAGCTTCAGCTTGGGCTGGCCTTCGTCAGTGAACTGCGGCTCACCTTCGGCGTTGGTCTTCTGTTCCATGTGGTACAGCTCATGCTCTACCAGGGCGCAGAACTCAGCATCAGAGCACTCTGCGCAGTAATCGGCGGCCAGGGTGATCAGGAAGCTCGGCACATAGCCGAACCACTGCAGCATCTGCTGTTCCTGTCTGCCCTTCTGCCAGGCGCCACAGCGAAAGGTCACGTCTTCGCACTGACCCAGCACCCAGCGGCCTTGCTTCTCGAATCCACCAGCAGCCCACAGGAACGCGATTGGCGCATCCTTCAGGTGTGCGTGGTCTTCGTTGAATAGATGCGCACCCTCGATCACAAAGGTGTCCATAGCCCACTGCAGAACTTCGGGTGCTGGTATGTAGGCGTCTGCCCAGTCCTTGCCATCGGCGAACTGGCCGATAGTCTCGGGCGGGATGGGTCGAGTCATTCAGGCTTGGCCACCTGATAGGTGCGAATCCTTCCGCCAGTCCCAACATCACGCCGAGAAGCCAGCTCAACTGCCTTGTATGCGCTGCAACCCATGTCGAGCGCAGTCCAGGCGTGGTGCGAACCACTGCCAATGCAGTAAGGCTTGTTGAGCTGCAGGTTTTCGATCCAGAGGCCTGTGTCGCTATCGACGCCGATCAGCTTGAGCTGTCCATCAGCGACCACCAGCGCAGAGCACTCGATCTGACTGCCCGCCGGACTCTCGCCGACGAAGTAGGCAGCGATTAGCTTCGATGCATCGCAGATGGCGCCAGTGATGAAGAACGACACTCCTTCATGCTCCATGCGCTTGTCGAAGTCATCATCAATGATGGTCGTGCCACGGCAGCTGCGGGAGTCGTAAGCGATAACGCCGTTGCAGTAGGCAATAGTGGTCACGCCAGCATCCATCCCGCCAGTAGCCCAAGGCTGTAGATCAGCGCGACGCAGATCAGGAACATGGCGGCCATGAAGCGCACCCAGGCGACGAGATAGTCGTCAGTACGGAAAGACAGGCGCCAGAACACTACCGCAGCCAGGAACAGGAGTGCGGGGATTAGCCAGGCCATAACTCGCTACCAAGACCAGCCGATGGTCACGTGAGAGAGAACCCAGAGCACGCTTTCAATCACCGCCCAGCCAACTACTGCGCTCAGACAGAAGAGGAAGGTGAACATGCCTTTCGGGTAGAAGTTCATTTCCACACCGCCTGCTTAATCTCGCGAATCATGTCGATGAACCCAGTACCCTGGCTGCGCGCATCGGCGTATGCGTAGAAGGCGCGAACCATGATCCAGGCGGGAAGACCACAGGCGAATACCACGCCGGCCAGGGCGACAAGGCCAACGTAGTCATGCGCCCAACCGATCAGTCCGAGCTTCATCACCACGAAGGCGCCGCCACCCAGGCTTGAGACAACGGTGCTGATCAGCGCGACCACGAACTCCTTGATCGTCTTCGGCAGGGTCATAGCCATCACGACGATGGTTGCAAGCACTACTGCCAGGACGATAAGGCAAGTGGCCAGCTTCCACAGAAGGAACCCTCCTGCGGTTGTCGATGCTGGCTCGGTCATGGTCGGCAATCTCATAGGCATTCCTGGCCCTTCGCCGGGCCGGTGCTGCTTGGTAAATGGCTGGCAAGGCAGGATTCGAACCTGCGACCGCCCGGTTAACAGCCGGGAGCACTACCACTGTGCTACTCGCCAAAATGGTGCCGCCACCAGGCTTCGAACCCAGGACATCCTGCTTACAAGGCAGGCGCTCTACCGGCTGAGCTATAGCGGCATGAATAAAACGCCGACCGAAGCCGGCAAAGAGCGCGGGGAGGCGCTGGAGCAATAAGCACCCGCACGATTTGAGCATCGCCCTTTCGGGCCAGCACTACCGGGAAGTCCCAGCGTTCTAGGCTTGGCGGGTAATCGGCATCAGATTGCCGGTCTTTCACCGGTATCCGAGCATTTCAGGCATCAAAGTGCCGAATAGGAAGCCCGCCAGTTGGCTCAACCTTTCGATGAATTCGGCTGGTCGGCGGGCTAAATCGTTGCGCCTACCTGTATCAGGCAGTCGCTGTAAATGGCGTTCTTGGCTTCTTCGTCGAGCGGCAGCGGGATTTCTGAGACTGCTTTGGCGCAGTACTCCATTCGCTCCATCACGCGCTCGGATGCAACGCGGCTGAATGCAACCTGATAGACCTCAGGCTGAGCCGAGCAACCGGACAGCAGCACGGCCAACAGAGCGAGTCTGTGCATGCTGCCTCCTGCCTGGTGGCGGAAACGAAAAAGCCCCGGCATTTCTGCTGGGGCTTTGGGTGAGGTTTCTCACAATGACGAAACAGTGCCAAATTGCCCTTCAAATGTCAAGCGGCCTGCTCTTCTCGCTCTTTCAGGCGATCTACCACCTCCGAGACCGGAGCGAGTGCTTTGGCATCCAGGCGGTCAACGTGCTTGGCCAATGCCTCCCATACTCCCGACCAATCACGCGACCAGTTGTCGGGATGCATCCGAACGCCGAGACGATCCTCGACGAACATGCACACCTCGACCGGAGAAAGACCAGGCCGGCCGGCCACCATTCGCTTGTGCGACTGCAAAGCGGCCAGAGCCATCCAATACGCACGCTCGCGCTTCTTCTCATGCAGAGAGTCCAAGCCAGATCCAAGCCATACCACGCCATGCGCGATGGACAGATCATTGCCATTCACGATTGGCGAGTACATGAAGTGCCCGAAGTGCTGCAGGGTTTTCGGCAGGCTGTCGATGGCGTGCATGACAAGCCCAGCGGCCAGCATGTGAGCGCATCTGGCCTCGGTTAGCCTGCGACCCGAGCGAGTCTCTTGAACGCCACTGATGCGTGCCGGATACGATTTGGCCACCTCCTTTCCGTGCTCGTTCTCCAGCATGATGACGACCTTGCCGTCACCGTCACCGGTCTTCTTGCCCAATTTCGCTTGCTCCGCAGCTACAGCCATCACGGAGTCGCGGTTTTCGTGCATTGCGTCGTGCCAAGCTTGGCGTGCTCCAATCAGTCTCATGCTGCTGCCCCCTTGAGCATATCGGGATTTACTGTGTGGCGAGCCACCTCGCCGTGCTCCTTGTGCAAGACGATGCACTTCATGTTCTGGCGGGATCTCCAGCCCCCTGAGTGCGCGTAGCTGTCACCCGGGGCCAGCGTGTTGAACGACTCAACCACGCAGCCCGGGTATTCCTTCTTGCTTTCGTGGTGGATGTGGCCGGTGTACCAGTAACGGTGCGAGGTCTCGCCCCAGTCCTGGGCGCGGTCAGTTGCCATGACGCCAGGCAGCTTGTCAGCCTTCGCTGTGTGTCCGTGGTGCATTCCGATCAGGTTCTTGCCCCAGCGGTAGTAGCTGAACACACTCGGCGTCGTTTCGACGGTGACGCGCGGCTCTTTGCTGTACAGGTGATCGAACAGGCGGCTAAGCCACACGGCGCCGGTTTCGTCGTGATTTCCGATTACATGCACGACATGGACATAGCGGTGCTTGGCCAGAGCCGACTCCACGCACTGCCGCATGGCCATGATCAGCACGTCCACCATCTTGGCGTAGCGGCTATCTGCGTCGAGATGGTGGCCAGAGCGAGGCGTGACGGCGATCATCGAGTCATAGTGCGCAGCGTCGCCAAGGTTGATGATCACAGCGCGCTCTGTTGCCGGCGCAGCGCTGACCAAGCTTGCCATGGCGCCGCAGTGCACGCGCTCGGCAATGGTCAGGTCCCAGTCTTTGCCGCACTCGTCGCCCCATATGTACTCACCGAAGTGCGGGTCCCCGATGGGATAGCAGGTCAGCAGATGGTCGAGGTATTCGCCCTTGGCCTTCTTCGGCACCACCACGGGAAGGTCCTTGACTGCAGCCTTGCAGGAAGCCTCGAACAGCTCGCGCTGGCGGTCCTCGTCGATTGTCGATTTCACCCACTGGCCACGCGGCTTGCCATCGGCGTCGTAGAACGTGCTGACACCCTTGACCTTGTAGCCATCCGGGACGGTCTTGGTCATGTCGTGCTCGGGACTGAAACCCTGTCGCGCCAGCCGCGCCTTGTGCTCGTACACCCGGCGCTCATGCATGCCAAGCATCTCGGCCGCCTCGGCAACGGTATGGCCTTCGAGAGCGGCCATGATCTCTTCGTCTGTCGCTTTGCGCGCTGCCATGTCACTTGCCCTCTGCCAGTGCTTCAGCCTTTAGGGCTGAGTACGCGATGCAGTCCTCGGCGGAATCTGCGTGGTACCGACCAGGGTTCTGCCACTGGCGGGCGTCCTTCAGCTGCTGGAGCAGAAGCCAGCCTTCGGATTCGGTAAGGTCCTTTCCGGTGATCGCGTTGAAGGCATTCACTGCGCGCCCCATGGATCGCTCGCCCTCCGGCTTGTCGTACTCCTTGCCCCGCTCTTCCATGATCGACGCGGCCTTGTGCAGCAGTTCAGGTGCCTTCATCACATGATCCCCCTGGCGTACTGAAAGAAGTCTTCCGGCTCGATGGCTACCCACGACTTGCAGGGCTGCCAGATGTCAGGACGCAGCTCGGCGGCGTCGATGTAGAAGGTCCAGCCCTTGCGGTTCACCTTGACGGCCAGGACCGGGCGGGCCTTGATGGCGTTGGCTTGGTCGAGCGTCTGCGCCCACATGTTCAGCAGGGCGCCGCGTGGCGGTTGCTCGGCACGAGCTTTGATCTCCGGTGCCCAGCCATCAAGACCGGTGATGTCATGACCGCCAGACCTCGACTGCTCAAGGTTGCGCTGGCAGGACACGCCGAGATGAGTGGCTACCATTGCGCAGAACTCGCGTTCGACGGCGGCGCCCTTTGCGCGGGAGTTGGTCATGCCAGCCTCCGCTTCAGTTGTCGCCAGAGAAATGCGTCTCTCCTGTTGCGGGAGAACATCGGATAGCGGCGGCTCGACATAGCTTGATCACGCCTGTCTGCCAGCATTTCTCTTGGTGTCGGGTAGTGCCTATTTGCTCTCCATTTCATGCCGGCTCGTCCCCATCCAGAATCATGACCAAAGGCCCCATTGAAGCCTCTGAACTGATCTCAGCGAATGCGTCGTTGATGAACACCGGGAGCAATTCCATATCGCGGTACTTCCCCAGCACCTGGCGCAACTCATCCATCATCGATTTGTGCATCGCCAGTTGATTGGCTAGACGATCCGGCTTCACGTTCAGCGGGGTGACGTTGCTCATGCAGCCTCCTGTTTCTTCGGGAATACCGTCCACTTGCCGATGCCTTCCCAGACGCCGCCGTGGCAGCGCTGCGTAATGCTTTCGTATGGCGCGCAGAAGTAAGACCACCATTCATTGATGATCAGCTTCGGCACCCAGCGCCAGGCCGGATAACTGAAGCCGTGCACAGAACCGACCGCAAAACCCCAGCGGCACACGCTGACCGCGCAACCCATAGCCCATCCGGCCTTTACCAGCGCCTTGCCAAGCTTCCACCCAAGCCACGCTTGAACTGGAACCCCGCAAGCGGCAAGCCAGACAACGTACCAATCGCTCATGCCGCCTCCTTCAGCCCGAAGAGGGCCTGAATAGTCACTGGAACCTTGAAGCCCATCTGCTGGAGCTGGAGAGCGCATTCGGTCATCAGCTCGCGCTGGGTGCCGTAGCGCTGCTCAAAGCGGGCCTTATACGGGTGGACGGCGATCAGGCCGGCGAGGCCGGTACCGTCTTGATGGTGGCCGGCGCAGAGACTGAGCACGAGCCAATGCGCGTTCGGCTTCGTGCGGCCGTCCGTGTGGTGGATGGACACGTGGAAGTTGCGGGCGCCGAACTCCTTGAAGCAGGCGATGCAACCCACGTGCTGAGCGAGCATGTCGTGGTAGCGCTTCTGATCGGCGCTTGGGGATTTACCCTTCATGCCGGCACCTCCCATTCCAGCTTCGCCGGCAGCGGCGGGCTTGTTTCCAAGGTTTGCAGGTTCAGCAGGGTGAAGTAGCCGCCCCGCCCCGGCAGCCACCCAGCCGTGTCGATGTGGTAGACGTTTCCGAGCACTACTGGCGCCTTCACCGGCGTATGCCCGCACACTACGGCGCGCACGTCCTTGACTCCGGCTGCGTCACCAAACTCAAAACGGCTGCGCGACCACATGCAGGTGTTTTTGACCAGCTTCAGGTTTTGCCCGGTCAGGCTCTCAAGCTGGAACTGCAGATCGAACCAAGATGGGAACGGACAATCAGCGTGCACCAGCCCGACAAGGCCTTCGTCCGTCTCGACTTCTATGGCGATGGGAAGCTCACGAAACTGCGCGGCGAACTCGCGCTGTTCGTCCCAGTTCAGGCCGGCAAACCAGGCGCCACCGTTGTAAACCCAATTATCAACGTCGCAGGTGTCAAAGCGGCACACGTAATCGTCGTGGTTTCCACGCACCGGGTGGAACCAGGGTTTTGCCAGCCAGTCGAGAACTTTGCGGCACTCCGGCCCTCGGTCGACCAGGTCGCCAACGGAGAACAGGCGGTCAGTCTCAGGATCGAAACCGACCTTATCCAGAGCCTGCTGCAGAAGCGTGAAGTGGCCATGGATGTCGCCCACTGCGAAGTCACGGCCGCCGTTCTCATTCGGCGGGTAGCGATGGATTGGCATACTCACGCCCTCACCTCCCTGCACACATCCAGCACGCCTTGCGCGTACTGCGCCGGCTGCTGCTTGGCGGTCGCTTCCAGGTTGTCTAGTACGGTGGCCAGCGGACCGCGTTCGTCGAACATCGCCCGGGGAGCTCCGAGTACGGCCTTGATGCAATCAACGGCGTGCATGCGGCCTTCTAGGCGTTGGTGGTTCATGCGGCCTCTCCCATGTTGCAGCGCATCTTCATGTACTCGCTGTCCTCCGGGTGCGGCAGGTAGATGCCGTGCTCCTGAGCCCAGTTGTCGATGCAGGTCATGAACGAGTGCATTGCGCCTTTGTCGAGCTGGCTGGTATGGCGCAGCTCGTAGCGCTCTGTGATCTCGCCCGTCTTGAGGTTGATGTCGCGCACGGCCTCTTCACCCAGGAACGTCTGCTTGAGGTTGCGCTTGACGTTCTCTGCGCTCATCGCGGCGCCAGTGGCGAAGGTCGTCTTTCCCATGCGGACGAAGAACTGCGCGATCTCTTCGCACCACTTGTGGAATAGGGCGTTCTGCGGAAGGCTGCGGCCGGCGCCGGTAATGGTGACGTTGCAGGGAAAGCCCTTCTTGCGGATCTCGGCTTGCAGAATGGCCAGGTCGCTGAGCTGGTTCAGGCGGATTTTTTCAGCCATGACACTCACCCCGCACCACCCTCACGCAGAACTCCAGATACCCACACGCACCGATAGCCCATATCCAGCACAGGGCGCGGAAGGCGTAGTCGTAGAGGTCAGGCATGATTGGCCACCCCTACAAGCTCAAGCTGCTCGCCTGGAAGTGGAAGCAGTCCATCTGCAGTGGCTTGCTGGATGCGTTCAAACAGGTTGCGCAGGCGATACACCTCAGCATCTTCAGCCAATCGGCGGGAGGCTCGCTGAACTCCTAAAGCCAATTCTCTGACCGAAGAATCTGGTGGTAGCCCAAGAACGTCAGCTAGGCTCTTCAACTCGCCAGTGAGATGAGCGCGGTCGCGTTCAATTGCTTCGCGAGCCCATTGCAGTTCACGCTTGGCGTTGGTGCGAATTTCCTCGCGCTGATTTTCCAGCTCCTGAATCTCATGCTCGACAAGATCCCTCGAACGCATAGCCCTGGAGATCAGGGCAGAAATTTCGCCTCCCACCTTCTTGGCCAGCACCCGCTCAGCCGACCAAGAATTGAGGGCATGCCGAACCTTAGGCGCGTCGCGCTGCTCAAGCGCCCGATCAATGCCATCGATAACCAACTTCAGCCATGATTCGCGCGGAAGGGTCTCAAGGTGCTGCATGGTTGGCTTTTTGACCATGCGCCAAACTTCATCATGGCGAACGATCAGGCCGCATCCAGCCGGAACATCCTCCTTTTTGATCAGGCCTGCTGGGACGGCAAAAATCACGGCACTGGAAAAATTCAGGTAGCCCTGCCATTTCCCAGATGTGATGTCGCTGCGGAAGTCACTGACGCTGATCTTCACCTCGTAGGTAACCGGCGCGAAGGTCGAATAGCGTTTTTTCAGCAGGTACACGTCGGGCCGAATGGACCCAGAGGGGCCCATCTGCATGTTCTCCCAGACGATATGCTCAGGATTAACCCGAAGGCTTTGCGCAAGGTCGTGAGCTAGTTCATCGTGACCCCAATGCTTTTGATCAGCCATGGCTCACCCCCACACGCTCGTACATGTCGCCAACGCGGCGCAGGCCTTGGATCTGCTGCTCAATCAGCATGCCCTCGACTACGGTCGCGCTACGGCCACCGCAGGCGATGCACAGCGGGTCGCGGCAGGAGACGCGCCAGCCGGTGGACAGCAGCTTGTCGAGGTGCTTGCGCAGGCCGAACAGCTTGCGCTGGTTCTCATGCAGTGCCCGGTACGCGCTGATCGCCCGGCTGATAGAACCGACCGCCGACCAGAACACAAAGCCAGGCTCATGCGCCGTCTTCATCTGGTCCGCCTTCAGGTGCTGCGCGAACTTCTTGCCGTCCCAGTCCGCAACAATCAGCCAGCCGCCTTCGTGGCGCTCGCAGTGCCATTTGGTGTTCATCGCAATTGCTCCTTGAGGGCCTCAACCCTCACCTGGGCCCATGCAACAGCGGCGTCGCTGGCCTCTTCTTCGTGGATGATTTCCCCGTCGTCTAACTCGCCAGTGGCCTTGATCGGTTCGACGCGCGCGTAGGCGTCGTCAAGGTTGTCCGCGTAGATGTGCACCTCGTACAGATCGCCGTTGTGCATGTACTGCAGGCCGTACTTAGGCATGGGTCACCTCCAGCGGCAACAGCCAGGATTTGGTCGACTTGTCTGGCGCGTTGAATGCGCCGCCGTCTTCGCGCAGGAAGCGGCGGGTTTCACGGCCAACACGAACGATAAAAAGGCGCGGCTTGATGTCAGCAATGCGGCCGGTCACGTCGCCGGTATGGCGAGTCACGCGCACGGTCTGGCCGACGATCAGCGAGGCCAGGAAATCTTGGGTAGGGCGCTCGTTCATGCTGCGTCCTCCATGTCGGCGCCCATGATCTGCAGGTAGTTCTCGCAGATGGTCTGAGCTTCCTTGGCGTCGCCGCACACACGGCCGATGAAGTCGCCGCGCACGCTGGCCCGGTACTTGGCCTGGTCGCCGACCATGAACTTGGCGACCTTGTAGGAGGGATTGCTGTCGCTCTCAGCAACGCAGTCAGAACGCTTGGCCCATTTCATTGGATGGCACCCCGCTCCGAATCCCAGTCGAACACGACCAGCTTTCCGCCGTTCTCGCGCAGGCGGTCCATAACGCGGTCGCCCAGGTAGGTCGGAAGATCGTCCTTGCTACGGTTTGAAATCAGCACGGTAGGTTTCATGGCCTCGTACCGGCCATTGATCAGCTCAAACATCACCGTGCGTTCGAACTCGGTCGAGTTCTGCACGCCAACCTCGTCGAGTATCAGCAGGTCAGGCGCCTGGAAGAGCTGGTAGGCCTGCGCTTCGGTGTGGTCGCTGTCGCGGTCGAAAGAGGCCTTCACGTGGCGAATGACAGAGCTTGCGGTGACGTAGAGCGCGGCCATGCCAAACTCGCGCATGACGTGATTTCCGATAGCTGCGGCCAGGTGGGTCTTACCGGTGCCGACGTTGCCCAGAAGCAGGAGGCAGCGCCCCTGCTTGGCGTGGGCCAGGAAGTTCTCGGCGTAGTCTCCGCAGACACGCAGGGCGCGCTTCTGCTCGGCTGTGACAGCGCGATAAGCACTCAAGGTGCGGTCAGCAAAGCGAGGTGGGATGCAGGCACGACCGACGCGCATCTCGATAGACCGCTTGGCGTTATCTCGCATCAGCTCTTCTTGGCTGGCGCGGATATCGGCCTCGCGCTTCTCGTCCATGCACTTCTGGCAACCAACCCAGGCGGCCGGACGAGATTTGCCAAGGCCCATCAAGTTGTCGGTGTAAGGGCCGTGGGCTGCACAGGTGCGCTGCTCGCTCTTGAGCACAGTGCCAAGGCCACCCATGAGGCTGATGATTTCAGATGGGGTATGAGCCGTCATCGTTCTGCTCCCCTAGGTTTGCGCGGTGATTGATCTGGTTGAGGCCGGTGTGTCGGCTTTCGGTCTTCGCGGGCTTTGCGCCGTGGTCATCAGGGAAGAGCCCCTGCCAGCCAGCGGCAATTGACTTCTCGATGACTGCGTCAGGGTTCGCACATCCGGCAAGCTGCGAAGCCTGAGCCTCACAGGTCGTTTCCTTCAGGGGCTTACCGAGTTCCTTGCGGCACTTGACCCAGCGAGCCCACACCCCAGGCGTCACGTTTGGCGGGCAAGCGGTCAGCGGATCGAACTTGGCGGATGGCTTCGCAGGTTTTTCAGGCTTGACAGGTTTGTCATCACCGACCGGTGCGGCAGCGCCGGTATCCCCCTTGGGGGGTAAGGGGGGTTCTTGCTCTTGATCTTTAATCTTCTCTACATCTTCTTTAGGTAACGCATCGCTAACGATTGGAGCGTTACCTTTGTCGTTACCTTTTGCGTTAGCAGCCTTGTGATTCGCTACGCGCTTCGCCGTGAGAAGCCGATTCTTCGCGGTCTTGCCGTTGTGGCGCTCGAAATGAGGAAGACTTATCACGCCGTCCTGCTCGATCATCCAGCCAACGAATTTCATGTGATCGCAGAAACCAGTAACGCCAACCAAACGATCCAGTAACTTCTTGCTAACGCTCGGAGCGTTACCGTTTTCTGTCTGCTGATCGAACCATCCCCACACGCGCAGGAGCTTTCCGACCACTGCATCAAGATCGATATCCGCGAGGTCGGCGATCTGGCACACCTCTGGCTTATCCAGGGTGGTCAGTTCGAACTTGATCCAATCGCCGGCCATGTCACGCACCCTGCACTTCAGCGGAGGCCATAACAGACTCTGCGGCAGAGGCCAGGGATTCAGCCTTCGCAGAGAGAGCACGCAGCCCGCCAATCAGGCTCGGCAGGTGCTCGGCGTCTTGCTCGTTGATCACCAGATCGTCAAAGACCTTTGCTCCAAGGCCTGCAACCTCGCCCATGCGACCCATGAGCCCAGAGAAGACTTTCATCGGACCCATACCGCTAACGCCCACAGCGCGCACGGCAAGCAGGCCATAACGCCCAGCCAGCTCGATCAAGCAGCGCTCGCGCCACTCAGGAAGCAAAGATTCGACCCAGGCCTCTTCGATCCAAGAGGGAAACTCTACGGTGTCGCCATTCAGCCAGCGCTGAACGCGCTTGAGCCAGGCTCCTGCAATGCGGGAGTAGGTCTGGTGATCGGCCGTCTGAGTCAGCAAGTCCAGATCAGGCACGTCCTTAGACTTGGCCTTGTCCGGCGCCATGACCCAAAGAGCACGGCTCAGCGACTCGGCAAAGTCATCCTTGCTCATGCTGGTGCGGCTCAGCATGTCCGATGCGTGCGCGATCAGAACTGCGTCGCGGGTGGTGCTGTGAGGTTGCTGTCTGGAAATGGACATTTCTCGTTGGCCTCCCCGGCCATAACCTGTAATCACCCGATCAGCCGACAGGTGAAAACCCATGCAACCGACCATCGAAACTCTCCAGGGCGAACTGCTTGCCCTTCGCTGCCACATCGCTGCGCTCATGGAGCTGCAGCCTCTTCAATCTCAGTTGCGGTTCCGGGCTAAGCTGGAATCCGCCTGCTTACTCGTCCGCCCGTGCCAGCGTGGCGCTAGGCAGGACGGGTTTGATCAGGTGGTAACGTCGCTGGCTGCTAAGCGACAGCAAGCAGCGCAGGGCACAGTTCATGTGCCTTGAAGGCGCCGCCTGTGACGCGCTCGGCTCGAAGTGCCGTGACGGCGCTCATGCCATGCTTGCCAGTGATCCAGCCGGAGACGGTCCCCTGCTTAACGCCAAGGGCCGTGGCGGTGTTCTCTTGGCTTTTGAAGTGCGCGACAAGGCGCTCGTAAGTCGTCATTCCTCAATCCTCCATAGGATTTCCTATGATCTTAGACATAGGGAATCCTGTTTGCAAGCACATAGGGAAACCTTTGAGAATCGGGGGATGGAATACAAAGACCGATTGAAGCAAGCACGCAAGCACGCCAAGCTTTCCCAGCTAGAGCTGGCTCAGCGCGTGGGGATAACTCAGACCTCAATCTCCGATCTGGAGAGGGGAAAATCTGCCTCCTCCTCATACAACGCCAGCATCGCCAAGAACTGCGGCGTGAGCGCTATATGGCTGGAGAACGGCACCGGCCCCATGATTCCGGTTCGCCTTGAGCTGGCCGTTCATAACAAAGAAATGAAGGGCTTCGAGCCGGCAGGCTCTGGAAACGTCCAGGCCTACGACCCAGAAGACCAACTGCCAGAAGATGCCGTTGCCATAAGCGAGTATCAAGTGAACTTCTCAGCCGGAAATGGACACCAGGCGCTGTACGAGATCATTGAGGAATCGGACCCGGCGATTTACAAGCTTTCGTGGTTCCGTGCCGAGCGCATTAAGCCCGAGAAGTGCAAGCGCTTCAGGGTTAAGGGCGACAGCATGGAGACGACGCTATTCGACGGCGATTCTGTGCTGGTCAACATGGAAGAAAACGAGCCGGCCAAGATCATCGACGGCAAGGTCTACGCTCTGCGCTACGGCAACGATCTACGCATCAAGCGGCTGTTCAAGAAGCTGGACGGCAGCCTTCGCCTGGTCAGCGATAACCAGGCCTACCCCATTGAAGACATCGCCGCCGATGTCGCTCAGGAACACATCACCATAATCGGCCGCGTGCGGGACAAGAGCGGGAAAGGCGGCCTCTGAAAAGAGGGAGAGACCATGGCTCTGGTTAAGTGCAAGGAATGCGGGAGCAGGATTGCTGCGACCGCCAAAGCGTGCCCGAACTGCGGAGCTAAACCGCCAAAGAAAACCAGCGTCGTTACTTGGGGTGTCCTGATAATCATCGGTCTAGGCGTAATCGGCTCAATGACTGCGCCCAGGACTGGCACGCAGCCAGTAAGCCCTGAAGTCGCGGTCGAAAAGCGAGCTGCAGAAGAGGCTTCCAGAAAAGCCAGGGAAGCCGAACAACGGAAAGTCATCGCAGTCGCTCGCGCAAAAGACTTCGTAAAGGCCAAGCTCAAAGATCCAGAATCGGCAAGGTTCGGCCAGGTCGTCGCCAAAGACTCTGGAATGGTGTGCGGGTACGTGAATGCCAAAAACTCGTTTGGCGGCTATACCGGTGAAAAGGCGTTCATCTCGCTCAGCGCCGACCTGACTTGGCTAGAAGGCGAAACAGCCGACTTCGAAAGCACCTGGAATCAGGAGTGCGCGACAAAGTGAGCAAGAAAATGACCAAGATTTCGTTGGCCCTACTATCTGCCGCAATGCTTTCTGCCTGCTCTACATCTGCTATCACGCCTGAGCAAGCGAATGCAGTCCCAGCATCATCAGTCTATGCATTTCAGAAACAAAGTAGTTCAGATGACGCCAGGGTGACTTTTACGCGTGACGCTGGTTTCTCCGGGGCTGCTTGTGACTTCGGATTCATGATCAACGGCACAAAGGCTGCTTCTGTTGGAATATCAGAAACGGCCACCTTCTATGTGCGTCCTGGTCCCGCAATCATTGGCGTTCAGATGGGGTCTATTTGCTCGGGAAGCCTGCAGGAACTGTCGGTGACTCTAGAGCCTGGCATGGCTTACCAGTTTCGCGGTTTTCGCAACGCAAGCGGCGATCCTGGTATAAGCGCCACAGGTCGACCACCTTTCCGTTACACCAAGCAAACGTCTGAATCAGAGCCAGTTCATCAACCCGTCGCCAATAGAGAGATGACGCGCGAGCAGTGGCGCGCGCATCAGATCAAGCAGCTTCAATCCGAAGCCGGCCTTTCCTACGAAGAGTACCAGCGACGCTACCGGCAGATCATGAGCCAATAGCCTCACCCATTACGCAAACAGAGCCCGCCTAGCGCGGGCTTTCTTGTGCTCGACTGAAAATTTGCACACCAAATTAATTTGCACAAATCGAAATATAGGATTTCCTGTTGACGATAAAAACAGGCATGCCTATATTGAACCCAAGCCAGCCACAACTGGCCCGGCGAAAGCCAGCTCGAACTGCCGGATCGATACCGGCCAGAGCAAGAAGGGGTTTAGCGAGGTCGAGCCCAAATCGACCCACCGGGAAAATGGATCAGAGATCCTGCCTCGCCCGGCCAGGCGCAGCGTAGAGCCTGGATGAACAAGAGTGCAGTCGGGCAGAGCCGTGGACTGTGAGACATCGATAGAGCCCCGCAAGAAGCCAGTAGCTGCGCGGGGCGAGCAAGACAGATTTCCTCGATGCCATTCGCAAGAGTGGCATCAGGGAAGTCAAACAAACCCAGGAGTGTTAGGAAATGCTGAACATCAATGAAGAATCGCTGAAAACCGCAATCGTAGCCCAGGTTGCAGACCAGTTGCTGAGCGAAGACGCCGACCTGTCGAGCCTGGTTAACAGCGAGGTAAAGAAGCGCATTGACAAGATCTTTGACGAGCGCGTCACCAGCCAGATTCAGAAAGCCATCGACGAGACCATTAACGGATCGTTCGAGCGCGAATATCGCCGAGTGAATCAGTGGGGCGATCAAGAAGGGCCGTCTACCACCCTTCGTAAAGAGCTGGAAAAAACCGTATCCGCCTACTGGACAGCGAAGGTAAACCCTTCCAACGGCGAAAAAGCGACGAGCGATTACAACGCCGTAACCCGTGCGCAGTGGCTGATGACAAAAATCTGCGCAGAAGACTTTAGCAAACAGATGCTGCAACACACCGCGAACGTTACCGGCGCCCTGAAAGATGGACTGCGCAATCAGCTGGCGCAGCAGATGGATCAGATGCTAGCTGGCTTGTTCAACGTCAAAAGCCTGCAAGACCAGGGCAAGGTTGAGAAACCTTACTGACACTTTCACCCATGCGCGCTTAGGGTTCGCATCGGTGATTAACGACTTAGGGCAATAGGAGGTAGGGATGCCGCAAATTACGCGAATCGAAATTTACAAGGGGCTAACAAAATCTACCGAGTATTGCGCTCTATTTTTTGTGGATGGCGACTACTCGGCTCGCATAGATGCTGGCCCTTCAATGCTGAAAATTGACCACAAATCAACATTGCAGGGGAGGCTAGCTGGGCTCGATAGGTTGCTGAACGGCGTAACGCTGGATCGCCTTATGGCTCACCCTGCAGCAGTAATAAATCCAAGGCGTTAGTGGTTATTTCCAAAATGGAAACAACCATCTAACGCCGTAGGGCAATAGGAGATAGAGATGAGCACGGCTGCAGCCGCATTGCGCAGGATAAGCATCAACAATGAAGGCGCGACAAGACATGTAATCCTCGCTGGCAGATTCGCCATAAAGGTTCCGGCGCTTTGGAGTTGGAAGCTATTCCTGTGCGGTCTTCTCGCCAACATGCAGGAGGCGAGTCTTTCAGCCGCGAATCTCCCTGGGCTTTGCCCTGTTGTTTGGTCGATTCCTGGCGGCTGGATGGTTGTTATGCGACGGGCAAGAGTACTTACAGACGACGAGTTTCTTGCGTTTGACGTCGAGGCCTTTTGCGAACGCCCTGATTACTCGATCCCCGCAGAGCACAAAGCAAATTCGTTCGGCTGGTACAGCGAAAAAATTGTTGCAATCGACTACGGCACATAACCCGCCGCCCTGCCTAGCAGGGCAGATGGCATCGGTGATGGATGCTGACCGTGGAGCAATCCATCGCAAAGGGTAGCGAGTGCGCAGCATGTCTGCCGCCTGACCCATGGCCTAGCCAAGAGACTTAGCACCGGCCATCCATCAACCGATGTCATCTGAAGAGGGTATTGGGGTGCGTCCTGCACTGGACGCAGTGAAAAGCCTGAACGCCAATGGATGAGCGTCTACCCGAGAGGGAGGAATAGCGGGTTCGAGTCCCGCCAGGCTCCCAGGTCGCACCACCAATACCCTCTACCGCACCACCCTATTGCCGCTCCCCGCGGCCTTTTTGCAACGGTAGCTCAGCAGGTAGAGCAGTCGGCTCATAACCGATAGGTCACGGGTTCGAGTCCCGTTCGTTGCCCCATTCCCCCTCTCCACGCACACATAGCGAGGATTGATCATGTCCGAAAAACATACGCCAGGCCCATGGGTCTGGCTTGGAGAGCCTGGGCGCTCATGCCTGAACTCGGCAACAGGCGCTGTTTTGGATTACGCGCAATTTGAAGGTATGTGGCCAGCTCGCTACTGCGACGAGAAAGACGCAGCAAACATGGCTCTTATTGCGGCCGCGCCCGATCTTCTTGAAATGCTGGAATTGATCGTGCTCACCGCAAAAGAAAACAAGCCTGCGCGTCACTACTTGGAAGGCGCCCGCGCCGCCATCGCCAAAGCCCGAGGTGCCTCATGAGCGCAGCCCTACGCCAACCCATGTTCCACCTCCAGCCTGACCAGTTCCTTGATACCGCCGAGGGCAAAAACTGGCTTGCCGGCGCAGTAGATGACCTGATCGAAGACACGCTGTATGTCGCAGGCAAGCGCGTTGAGGAACAGGTCAAGCAGCTTGAAGACGCCATGGCCGAGCACGTAGCAGCCAAATACAACGACGGCCACGACTACGACGGCGCGCTTGGCCAAGTTCTGCGCAACGTACTGGCCGGCGATATCGACAAAGCATCCGGCGCCCTTCGGCTGCTGGTCAGTAAAGACGACGCTCGCAAGATGGCTGAGGGCCTGGTTAGGCCGCTGGCTCAGGCGTATGCGGAATCGCGGGGAGAGGATGACTATGAGTGAGCACACGAAAGAAGGATGGGCTGCGCGCGGATCGGCTGTCTATTTTCCAAGAGTACTCGGGGGATTTGATCTTAGTGGCTGCCCGAATCCTGAAGCTAACGCCAGACGCATTGCTGCTTGCGTTAATGCGTGTCAAGGGCTGTCAACCGAAGACCTTGAGCAAACAGGACTGGTTAGTGCCGTCGGGTATCAGATGATAAGCATGAAGGCCCTCAATGCCGAGCTGCTGGAGGCGCTGGAATGGATGGTAGAAAAGTCTGATGCTGGCGAGTTCCACGATGGAGCCTGCATGAAGAAAGCCCGCGCAGCCATCGCCAAGGCAAGGAGCCAAGCATGACTGACAAGAAAACTGGCGGGCCGGCGTTTCCGGTAACTCTTCAGCCCGGCGAGATGTACAAGCATCACGCAGAGTTTGATGGAATGACCCTGCGCGACTACTTCGCAGCGAAGGCAATGCAGGGAATTATCGCAGGGAACGGCCTGGGATTTTCTGGTATGCATCCATCTTATTGGGATTCGCTAGATGGGCTGGCAAAAACATCTTACCAAATGGCCGACGCCATGCTTGAGGCCAGAGATAAATGACCGCCCACGAACGCCAGGCGCGCGAGGCGATACGCCAGCTACGATTTAGCCCCGCGCCGATGATCGAACTAGGCGCAGTGATCAGCTACATCAACGATGGTCACCGACAGCGGCAGTATTGCGAAGGTGTGCGTGATTCGTTGGTCAGCCTGGCTCGACACTGCGCAAATAAACAACGCCAGCGCCAACTGGATGCGCAGCGGATTGGGAGGATGGCGGGATGAAGCGCATAAACAAAAAACACCACCAGCCGTGGTGCAAATTCTGCCCGGAAAGAACAGTAAAGGCTGAATGGCAAAGCCAGCATACGGTAATCACAAAGCACGCATGCGCGGCGCACAAAGATGAGCTGATGCAATACGAATCTAGCATGCAAGACTCTGGACGAATGACAGAGGCTGATTATCAAACCTGGCATCGTATGTGAGGTGACGCCATGACCACCCCAATCGTACCCAGCATCAGTGATGAGCAGTTGGCGGAGCTGGAAGAGTTCTTCCGCATGCCGATGTTCAAGGATGACGCCAACTCACCGCAGACCATGGGAGAACTGCGTGGCCTTATCGCCCGCCTGCGCGCTGCTGAAACCGAGCGCGACCAGCTGTGCGCCCAGGGCGAAGCCCTTCACCAGATCGGCCACGCGCTGGGCCTGCCTGCTGGCAGCGACTTGACGCGGGAGGCGCTACTGTCGGTTGAGGCTCTGCATAATCTCTGCTCGCAGGCTAATGCTTGTCTAGATCGATGGGCGGCAGGACATGCATTCGATGCCGATAAACTTGGCCCATGGACGCTGGAAGATATTCGTGCCGCCATGGAGCGCAAGCCATGACCATAACCCCCCGCTTACCGAAGCCCGCCGAGATGATCAAAGCGGGCTTTTTTGTGGCCTGCTTCCTTGGGTCTATCTATGTATTTGCGTCGGCTGTGGCCGAGGTGGTGAGCTGATGAACGACCGTGAATTGCTGGAGCTGGCGGCTAAGGCGGCTGGCTACGCCATCAAATGGAGCCCTAGCGGCAATGCGCTGCGCTCGGAGCGTGGAGTGGGCCAGCGCGTTTGGAATCCTCTCGCTGATGATGGTGACGCGCTGCGGCTGGCGGCAGTACTTGGATTGAAGGTAGGAATATTGCACGGCCAAGCCAAGTCTACCTATGTCAGCTCGTGGGTTAACGACAATCGAGTGACAACTGTCGAACGTCACGGCGACGACATGATGGCAGCAACGCGCCGCGCCATTGTTCGCGACGCAGCGGCTATCGGGGAGTCCATGCCATGACCCGCCGCCAACGCGCCCTACGCTGCGCAATCTATCGCGGCGCATTCTCCGGTATCTGTTTCTTCACTGTACTCATCGGCGCATTGAGCGCTGTTGATCGGATTGCGGGGTAGATCATGGATAACTGGATCAAATGTAGCGAGCGGATGCCCGAAACCAATGCGGAAGTGCTGGTCTGGCGAAAGTGGAACGGCTGGGATCAGTTCGCAGCCGACTTCGACAGATGGGAGCAAGACGAAGGAAACGAAGACGGCGGATTTTGGATCATCGCCGAAGACTCCTGCCAGCACATTGAGACGTGCGCTGACGGCCCTGGCCACGTAGAGCGCCCGGTAACCACTCACTGGAAGCCAATCACTCCCCCGCAAGACTAGCCGGCGCCGTTTACGGGGATGCAGGGCTTCTAGCGAAGCGGGCGGCTGAAGCTGGTCTGATTGACACCTCAGTAGGCCGTTTTCCGACCACGCAGCGTAGCGAGCTGCCATCGCCACCCTATTCACATCACAACACTGGAGTCGCCAATGGGATTCCTATCAAACCTTCTTCCGCTGTCAGCCGACGAGCGCGAAGAACTCCGAAAGCTGCGCATCAAGTGCGCAACTCAAGAACAGTGGATCAGTCAGCGACTGATGCATGAGAGCAAGCCGCTTATCCGTGACGCCCAGCGCACGGCATTGAGCGTCCTGCAACGGCGCGTAGACATGATGCGCGCCGATCATCCCGATATCTGGCACCGGTACTTCTCGAAAGAAGCCAACCGCAAGTAAGCCAGCACCACCCTCTCCCCCAACATCACCAGCGCCCTGGAGGGCGAAGCTATGTCCGCAGATAACCAAATCGTCGCACTGCCGCCGAAAGAAACCGCCCTGCAGGTCTACTCGGCTGCCAATGGCCTTGACCCGTTCCTGGCCAAGATCCGCGAAGAGATCGACGGCTTCACGCCTGACGTGAGCACCCGCAAGGGGCGCGAGGCAATCGCTTCCATCGCCTACAAGGTCGCCCGCTCCAAGACGGCCCTGGACAACGTAGGCAAGGAACTGGTCGCCGAGCTGAAGGAAGTCCCGAAGAAGATCGACGCCGAGCGCAAGCGCATGCGCGATCTGCTTGATTCCTGGCAGGACGAAGTTCGCCGGCCGCTGACGGAGTGGGAAGAGGCTGAGAAGGCGCGGGTCGAAATGCTGGAGTCACGCGTTCAACAACTGCGCGACTTCGTGGTGGTAGACGGCCTGACCGCCGCTGGCATTCAGGTGCAGATCGACAATCTGGAGGAAATCACTATCGGCGAGGCCTGGGAAGAGTTCGAAGCCGAGGCGCACCGCATCAAGTCTGCATCGCTGGCAACCCTGCGCGAAGCTCTGGCCAAGCGTCAGCAGTACGAAGCCGAGCAGGCCGAACTGGAGCGCCTGCGCGCTGAGGCCGCAGCACGCGAGCAGAAAGAGCGCGAGGAGCGCATTGCCCGCGAAGCAGCCGAGGCCGAGCGCCTGGCAGCCGAACGCCGCGCCCAGGAAGAACGCGACGCAGCCGCCCGCCGTGAAGCAGAGGCCAAGGCCGCAGCCGAGCGCCGTGAACTGGAGCTGAAGCTGGCCGCCGAGCGTGCCGAACGCGAAGCCGTGGAAGCCAAGCAGCGCGCCGAGCAGGCAGAGCGTGACGCCCAGGCCCGAGCCGATGCAGCCGCAGCAGCCGAACGTCAGCGCCAAGCCGACGAGCAAGCCCGCATTGAGCGTGAAGCCGCCGCCCGCGAAGCCAACAAGGCCCACCAGAAAGCCATCAACAACGAAGCCCTGGCAGCGCTCATTGCCGGTGGCATGCCCGAGGAATGCGCCAAGCAGGCAATCACCCTGATCGCCAAGCGCTGCATTCCGCACATCCACATCAGCTACTGAGGTTCGCATGAGCACAGCAATCGCAGAACGCCAAGAATCGGCGGTAGTCGCCCAAGCCGAATCGGCAACCATCCTGCAGGTCATCCAGCGCGCAGCGGCTGACCCGCAGTGCGACATCGAGAAGATGGAGCGCCTGATGCAGATGCATGAGCGCTTCCAGTCGCGCCAGGCTGAGCAGCAGTACGCCGAAGCACTGGCCGCCATGCAGCAGGAATTGCCCTCCATCGCCGAGCGTGGCGACGCCGCCAACCGATACACCTACGCGCTGTGGGAAGACATCAACGAGGCGCTGAAACCGATCCTGGCCAAGCATGGGTTTGCCCTGTCCTTCCGCATCCCCCGCAACGACAAAGGCGTCGAGGTAGAAGGCGTCCTGAGCCACCGCGCCGGCCACAGTGAGCGCACATCGATCCTGCTTCCAGCAGATACCAGCGGCAACAAGAACGCCGTCCAGGCCGTTGCCAGCTCTGTCAGCTACGGCAAGCGCTACACGGCGGGCGCACTGCTCAACTTCACTACCCACGGCGAAGATGACGATGCGTTCGCCGCAGTAGCTCCTTCCCCGATCACTGACGCCCAGGCCAAGCAGCTGAAGTCGTTGCTGGAAAAGTGCAGCGAGAAGGCGCAAACGGCTTTCGCTTCCATCCACGGCACGCCCGAGCAGGTAACCAAGGATGACTTCGACCGCGTGCTGGCGATGCTCAAGAAGTCTGCAGACCAGAACCAAGCGGGGTGACCCATGCAGATCATTCGGGAAATCGAACAAGGGTCCGAAGCATGGCTGAAATTGAGACTCGGAATCGTGACCTGTTCCGAGCTGGACGTGCTAATGGTCGACGGCAAGGGCGAAGGCGGCTTTGGAGTCGGCGCGTTCACCTACATGGACCGCCTGATAGGCGAGCGCATCACCGGCGCTGAGGCCGAGCCATGGCGCGGCAACAAGTCAAGCGAGCGCGGCCACGCCTTGGAGCCAAAGGTGCGACAGCTGTACTGCCTGCGCCGAGATATCGCCCCCGAATCTATCGAGCAGGTCGGAATCATCCTGAACCACGGCATTGGCTATTCCCCAGACGGCCTGCCGGATGGCGGCGCGATTGAGGTCAAGACCAAGATCCCGGAGAAGCTGATACAGGCGATTCTGGATAACTCAGTGCCCAAGGAGCACAAGGCGCAATGCCAGGGCGGCCTATGGGTCGGCGAGCTGGAGTGGATCGACTTTCTCGCCCACTGGCCAGGCATGCCGCTTTGCCTTGTCCGCGAATACAGGGACGAGCCGTATATCCGCAAGCTGGCAACCAAGGTCAAGACCTTCCACGAAATCATGGAGGCGCGCATGGAAAAGGTGCTCGCCGCCTAAGAACCCCGCCACCACGACACGGGGCGCCACCGGCAAAGCTTGGAGCCGCGCCGGATAACGAGCTGGACTGGCCCGCCGCGGCGATCAGGGCCTACTAATTCGGAGAGAACAGCATGAAAGGCATTAACAAGGTCATCATCGTAGGTACCTGCGGACAGGACCCGGAAACGCGCCACCTGCCGAACGGCAACGCAGTCACCAACATCAGCGTGGCCACCAGTGAGAACTGGACCGATAAGCAGTCCGGCCAGAAGGTCGAGAAGACCGAATGGCACCGCGTCTGCCTGTTCGGCAAGGTCGCCGAAATAGCCGGCGAGTACCTGCGCAAAGGATCTCAGGTCTACATCGAAGGCAAGCTCCAGACCCGCGAATGGGAGAAGGATGGCATCAAGCGCTACACCACGGAAATCATCGTGGACATGCGCGGCACCATGCAGCTGCTGGGCGGCAAGCCAGAAGGCCAGCAACAGGCGGCGCGTAACTCACAGCAGAGCCGGCCTGCCCAGACGCCGCAGCCACAACAGAGCCAGCAACCTGCGCCTGACTACGACAGCTTTGATGACGATATCCCGTTCTGAGGACTCAGCAATGGCCTTCATGACCACTGAAGAACTGCGCAGCGAGCGCACCCACCTGACCAACAGCATCCGCATTCTCAAGATGAAGCTGAACAAGATGGACGCCGTAACCCGCAAGCGCGCAGAGAACACCATCGCCAACCTGCGGCAGCACATCAGCGATATCGACGACGACCTGGCCATGGCCGGGGCTGCGTAATGACCATCTACTGCCGCACATCCTGGGCGCCCGTGCCGTGTGGGTGTCTGCGCTGCAAACCGCCCTCTAGCTAACCAGCGGCGCCCGCCGCCTGGAGTTTCCCGTGACCAACTACACCGATCCCGGATTTCCGGAGAACTCGGCGCATTACCGCGCCGGCAGAAAGGCGCGGGAAGCCGGCGCGCCGTATTCATCGTGCCCATTTGGAATTGCTCGACTGTTCGAGCGCTGCCTGTGGTGCGCAGGTTTCAACGACAGGGATATGGAGCTACTGCCATGAACGGCATGGAACAGAGCGCCACGGTGCGCAGGATCAATGCTCAGGTGCCAGACACCCTATCCCACTACCAAGCCCAAGCAAACGCTGCGCGGTTCTACGCCGAAGCCATGGCCCTGCTTGAACAGGCCAAACCCTACGTCAGCCGCTGCAACAGCATCGGCGCCCAACAGCTGAGCCAGACCATCACCAAGTTTCTGGCGAATAACAGGAGTAAGCAGCCATGACCAACGAATTGGACGCAGGGCGCGCTATCGAAATCCTCGAAGACGACGAACTGGAGCAGGAGAACGCGGCTATGGGCGAGCAGAGCAAGATTGATGCGGAGCGGGCGGCGTTCGTCCGCGAAGACCGGTACATAGTCCTTAAGCGGAAGCACCTGGCAAACCTACCGAACGACTTGCAGTACAGGCTGAAGCCGGCACTGGACGAAGTCGCACAGCTGATGCCAACCATGGAATGCGTGGTGGTTGAGAGCGATTGGCCTGAGCATCCCATCGTTTGGCAGATGATCGAAGCGCGCATGAACGGCGCCAGCCTGCAGGTGGGTGTGCCGGATGGGTATGCGCTGGTGCCGGTTGAGCCTACGCCGCAGATGCTGGCTTCGATGATCAAATCGGCTCATGGGTACGACGCTGATGTGGTGCCAACCTACATGCAATTGGCGTATCAAGGAGCGCTCGCCTCCGCCCCAACCGTCAAGGCTGAGCGGGTGGACATGGCCGACGCCTACGTTGGCGCCCGCGAGGATCTGGCCATCTGGAAGCGTCGCGCGCTGGAAGCTGAGCAGAAGGCTCGGCGTCAAGAACAGATCATCGACCATCTGACGCTTGAGGCGCAGGGCGAAACTCGATTCGGCGAACCATCAATGCCGTCCGCTCAACCGGTGGCCGTGATCGAATACGCCGGCTATGACCCTGCAAATTCGATTAAGTGGCTGAACAAGGGGCTGCAGTACATGCAGCCAGGGACGCTTCTGTACGCACAAGCCCCCTCCCTGCTGACTGCTGGATCGGCTGTGGAAGAGGTGGAGGTTGTTGGTTACAGATTCTTCCACGTAGACCACGGGTACATTTTCCGGCGCACGCATATTTACGAGGGGAATCCGAGCCTTGAGGCGCACAGCCTAATGACCGTCGCCCAGCACGAGCGAATCGTCGCCGCCCTTTCCGCCCAGCAGTCCGCGTCCGATCAGGTGAGCGTGCCTGACACTGCGCGTCTCAACTTCATGCTGCAAAAGAACCGCAAGGTCATCTGCGAGCGTTTGCCTCATGACAACTTCGAAGTCTATGTCGAAGAAGGATTCATGGGTGAAAAACGCCATCCCTGCGTTCGCTACAGCGGCAAGTGGGAGAATGGCTCACACGAGGCGCTGGAGATCAAACGTGAGGCTATCGACCGCGCCCTTCTCGCAAGCCATGGGCGGGGTGAAGCATGAAGCCACGCATCGAGAAGAAGTTGAGCAAGCGGCTGACCGAGATCGCTCCATCATTGTTCGGCGACGCATGGGTTGACCGCGACAAGATGGATTCTGCATGGGATCAGGGCGTCAGCGTCTCACACTGCCTCTGCGTAGGTGGTGGCGTTGATTACTGGGGTGAAGGGCAGGACGCCTACACGGTATGGGCTGCATGGACTGGCCATAGCTACTGGGCCTGGGAATGGCACGGCGACTTCCCAGACTACCCGGAGGGTCACGAGTTTCATGGATACCCGGACACCAGCTCATTCAAAGCGACCACTCGAAACCTGCTGATGTTGGCCGCCGACTACGAGCGCACGAAAGCCAGCCATGCGGAGGGTGGGAAGGTATGAGCATCGTCCGTAATAACCTGATGACGCGCGCTGGCTACTCGCCGTACTGCGGAGGCGCAATGGCAGCGACATCTGCATGCAGCATGCCGCGCACGCGCTGGACAGGCGATCAATTCAAATGCCCTGAGTGCGGATGGGTTTCTGAGTTCCCCGCCGATTTCATCGCCGAATACAAGGCCAAGTGGCACAGCCCCACCGCTGCCACCGAAGAAGGAGAGGTGTGATGGCTGAACAGATCGGACCGGACGGAAAGACGGACGCCCAGCGCCATGCAGAGTGGGCGGCTGAAGAGGCCCGCTTTGACGCCAGCTTTGCGTCGCGTAAGGCCGACGACTACCACACGCGCTGCCGGGATTGCGGTGTGTTCGTGAAGAAGTCGCGCTGGGTCAAGAAGGACACGCACAACGCTATTCAGCACCAGCAGCGACCGCTTTGCGGGCCATGTTTTGATGAATACGACTTCATTTATTGAGCGCGAAGGAGGTCAAGATGAGTGAGCAAGTGAGGTCGACTGCAGACCGCTTATCGCAAGCTATCGCAATCCTTGAGCAAGAACTCGCCCGGATTAACGGGGCCAAAAAGTTCACGGGGAAAGAGTGCGAGACGTGCGGCGAAAGTGTCCGATACACCGCAACAGGCCGCTGCGTTGAGTGTGCGTTTCGTAGCACTGAAGAAAGCAGAAAAGTCGCTGAGCTTGATCAGAAGCTCCGTGATGCCTTGGCATCAGAAGCGCGCGCATGGGCGCGTGTGACTGAGCTTGAGGACAAATACGAGCCGCGCGATGACGCGGATATTGCGAGAGTAGCGCTATGAGCGGAACTATCACGATGACCGGCGAAGAATACGACGCCCTGCGCGCAGAGGCCGAGGCGTTGCGGGCTGAGATCGAAGAACTTGACGCCCTGTGCAATCGGCAGTCTGACCTTCTCAGTCAGGCGGCTATCGCATTGCGAGGGCCTGAACCAGCCCTAACTCGGTACAACCATGCCGACATTCCATTACGTGTAAAGATGGTAGTTTCGGAGCTGGAGGCGGCGCGGGGATTGCTGGAGCAGCGCATTCCGTGCGATGTGATGCTTCCTCCCGCAACGACCATCAAGCGCGGATGCCCGCTGAGCACAGTGCTGGCCAGCATGAAGTTGCGCGAGGACGTTGCGCCGAATCAGCGCGTGTTCACCGCCACCCCGGCGCCGGAAGTGCAAGGCCATTTGCGTGACTCCGAGAAAATGTTCGAGCAGGGAGAGCGGCAGGAGGCGGTGGCGCATCGGCTGATCAATGGCATTGGCGAAGTCATGACCGATTGGCATGACGGGCCGCCACCAGAAAACTTCGTTGATCTGTGCGGCCAAGCGATGAAGGATGTGCGAGTTGAACTTGCGTTCTCAACCCCTCAGCCAGGCCCTGACGTGCGGGGGATGGCGTCCTTCGCTCTGGAGCTGATCGACGGCGCCTTGGAAGGCGGCAGCTTCGACGGTGGAGACATTCAGGAAGCCGGCGTTCGTCACGGGCTACTGGTAGTGGAGCGGCGCGAGGAATCGTGCGGCGAGCACTGTTCATGCGCAGAGTACGGTTTCCCGGCTGAGTGCTACCGACTGACCCCAGCCCTCGCCGCCCACCGCCAGGCGCAACGCCAGTCCTGATCTACCCCACCCCATCCCCTTTTCTATCTGCCCACATAGGGCGGGAGGATTTGCTGTGTCCGATAAACCATTGAAGGCATATGCGGTCACGGAGCGATCCGAGGCCATGACGGTGATCGTCTTCGCAAGCAGCGGTATCGCAGCCAGGCGCCTGGGCGCCAACGAGCACGACACCGAGTTTGAATGCATCGAAAGTTGCCGCCGCGCGCCATGGGCCGATCAGTACCAGAGCACCGGCAAGATACCTTCTCAAGCCTGGATTGATAACGGCTACTCGCAGACCTGCGATTACTGCGAAACAGTGATCTACGGCGACACCGCCGAGGATGAAGACGGCAACCCGCAAGCGCCGATCTTCGAGGGCGTGCACGCGTACTGTGGGCCTGGATGCAAGGAGGCTCGCGAACAGGATATTGCCCAGCGCAAGGCAAGCGGCGAAGCCTTCAAGACCAAAGTGCAAACCGAACGCCCTTACCTGACGTTCACGCTCTTCCGCGCAGACTACCCATGGATCTACAACAGCGCCGAGTTCTCGTTTGAGGGCGCCAAGTACGGTGGCGGCGTGACAGAGAAAGAAGGCGGGAAGCTCGAATGGCACGTCAACGCTGAAGACAAGCCCGCATGGGATCGGCTGATAGCCGAGCAGGTGGCCGCATGAAACTGATCACGCTTGAGAAGTGGGCGGAGGCGCACCTTGACCCGGTTCCGTCTCCCGCAACCCTGCGCATGTGGGCCAGGACGAACCGCTTCGACCCGCCCGCGCAGAAGGTCGGCCGCTGCTACCGGGTGGACGAGCACGCCCGATACTGCGAACCTGAGGTGCCGGTAGAGCTGCCGGATGACGGCTCGCTTCACAGTCGAATCATGAGGGCACGCTATGGCGCCGCGACCAAGGAATCACGGATCGAAAGACCTGCCGCCTAACCTGTACCGCAAGAAGGACAGCCGCAACGGCGTCATCTACTACAGCTACAAAGATCCGGTGACAGGGCAGTTTTTCGGGCTCGGCAAAGACAAAGCCCTTGCGGTGGCCACTGCGAATGCAGAGAACCAGCTACTGCCGGCCGGGCCTACCCTGCGTGAGCGCATGGAGAGGCCAGCGGCGCGCCTATTCAGCAAGTGGCTGGCCGAGTACGGCCGGATCATCGAAGAGCGCGAGATCGAGGACAACACCAAGCGCAATCTGCGCATGCGGATAAAGCGGCTTGATGCTGAGTTCGGGAAGCACGACATCAACGCCGTCACCACGATCATGGTTGCCGACTACCTGGGCGCCATGGTCAAGGCTGGCAGGTCGCAGATGAGCCGCGCAATGCGCTCACTGCTGCGCGATGTGTTCATGGAGGCGATAGCGGCCGGCTGGACCGCAGCGAACCCGGTCGAAGTGACCAAGGCGGCGAGGATCAAGGTCAAGCGCGAGCGCCTGACTCTCGAGATGTGGCGGGCGATTCATGCCAGGGCAGGGACAGCCTGGCTGAAACGTGCGATGGAGCTGGCCTTGATCACAGGTCAGCGGCGGGAGGATATCGCATCCATGCTGTTCAGGGATGAGCAGGACGGGCATCTGCTTGTCATCCAGCACAAGACCAAGCAGCGGCTGCGCCTGAGCACGTCGATAGGCCTGCAGTGCATCGGCCTTGATCTGGCCGGCGTGATCAAGCTGTGCCGTGACAACGTGGTGTCGAAGCATCTGGTGCACCACGCCCGCACGGTGAGCAAAGCCAAGGCCGGCAGCCCGATCATGCTCGATACGATCAGCAGGAAGTTTGCCGAGGCGCGAGACGCTGCGGTCAAGGCCGGTGACATCGTGGTGACGGACAACCCGCCGACCTTCCATGAGATGCGGTCCCTGGCCGCACGCCTGCACGCGGCAGAGGGGCGCAATGCCCAGGCCCTGCTCGGGCACAAGTCAGCCAAGATGACGGACCTGTACAAGGACAGCAGGGGCGCCGAGTGGATCGACGTGGCATAATGGGAGACGTTTTGGCGGAATTTTGGAGAGGTTTTGGAGCGATCCGAAACCACTAGGAGAATCAATGAGTTACGTCCTGTATGGCATCAAGGCCTGGGACACGGCAGCAATGCGCGGATTCTCCTTCAATATCAAAGCATTAAGCCAGTTTCGGCCATGCAAAAAGCGTCGTCTGGCGTAACCACAGAATCAGGCGTGTAGCCATGGTTTTGGGGAGGAATAAGCCACCTGCAGGAAACAAGGCGGCTAGGATGTTCGGGACGCCGGTTCAAATCCATAATGAGGAGTCAGCATGATTGAAATACCAGCGTTGCTGCTAGTGGCGGCCTGCTACTTTGGATTCCTCGCCGGCAGGGGTTACGAGCGCGGAAAACATCAACAGATCAGCGGCATTTCAGCAACAAATCATGCGCAAGCCAGCAAATCTGCCGAATAACCGGGGGTTCAAATCCCCCCGGCTCCACCATTCAAGGCCCGGAAACACTGATGTTTACTGGCCAAGGTTGTTGAAAGTTGCTGTGGATTACCGTGGATTCCTCCACGCCTCAGCAGCTTTTCAGCAACATCATTTCTCGCCCGCTCTGGGCAATTACTCCCCCCTCAAACCGTCATACGCTTTCTCACACGTCGCCCCAGCTATTCCTCGTTGGTCGGCGATGCCAGCATAGAATCCAGCAGCCGCTCCAAGCCGGCCGAGCATGTCGGCACGCATTCGGGCGGCGTCTTCGGCTGCCTGGCCGAGCTGGGCAGTGATGGAATTGCCGGCGTCACGACTGCGCTGCTCAGCTGCTGCGAGGCGCAGCTTGAGCCGCTCAAGAGCACTGCCAGCACGCTCAGCATCGCCACGCGCTGCAGCCAGTTGTTGCTGGGCTTCTGCATCTGCTTTCTCCGTAGCGGCCTGGCGCCGCTGGTTTTCCTGAATGAGGAACATCGCCGCTCGCCGGTCGCGCTCTGCAACCTCGGTGCGGTAGTTGGCCAGCGCAGTCTGTGCCTCAGCGGCTACAGCCTGGGCCGAAAGCACCCTAACCTGCTGCCCACCGGCTACAACGGCCAAGGCAAGCACCCACCAGGCCCATGCGGGAACCAGCTTTAGCCAGGCGGTCATGACCTGTCCTCGAACATGGCACGCTCAGCGGCGCGCCGAGCAACAAGCCCCTTCATCACCTTGCCGCCCGCCTTGTTCCAGCGGTCGAACTGAGCCGCAGCGCCCATGTAGTCGCCTGCGTTCAGCAATCGCGCCAGGGTAGAGTTGGCAAGGTTTCCGGCGCCGAGGTTGTAGGTGAAGGACACCAGGGCGTCGAATTGGCCCTGTTTCAGCTGAACCTTGATGGTGCGCAAGACCTGCGCCTCAACCTTGGTTACGTCCTCGCGCAGCAGCTCTTCGGCACGCTCCTTCGAGATCACCTGCCCAGGCTTTACGCCGGCAGTCGTGCCGTAGCCGATAGTCCACACGTCAGCCGGGCACTTGTAGGCAGACAGGCGCAGTCCTTCGAAGGACTTGATCAGGTCAAGTCCTTGCTGTGATGTACGCATGATTTCTCCAGGCACAAAAAAAGCCCGCAGAAGCGGGCCGAATCAATCTTCAGCTGCTGGGGAATGCTGCAGTTGGCGGGGTGAAGTTCGAGGTATACCGGGCGGCACCCTTGGTCACTCTAAGCTCATCGATCCATCCGCCGAAGTCAAAGCTGGCGTTTCCGACTGCATTGCCTGCCGTGCCTACGTAGACAGCGGTGGGAGGCGCGGGGTAGTTGGCAGAGTCAGTGAAGACAGAGCCAGCACTTCCGTTGAGGAACAGTCTTGTAGACGTACCAGATCTACATAATGCGACGTGATGCCAGGTATTTATCGTTACGCCGCTGATAGATATGCGCGTCGTGTTGTTTGTGACAAATTGTAGATTTGAGGTGTTCAGCAGAATGCTGGGCTGTGTTTCGCTGGTCGTCGACTTCTGGTCGTAGATCAGCTGTGCACCGCTAACAGATGTTGGGCGCATCCAGAACTCGATAGTGAAGTCGCCGGTTCCATAGGCGAAATCTGAGCTAGTAGGCGTACTGATGTACTGGCCTGTACTCTCTAGAAGAAGAGAGGCCGTACCGAATTTCTGTTGCGCCGTGTCAAGTCTTGCCGTACTGGCAGGCGTCCAAGTCTTGCCGCGCTGGTCGGTGAAGGTTGTACTGTCATCAGCTCCATCGAAATGCAGTAGTGACACCACACTTGACCAGAAAGGATCAGTAGCGCCGCCAGACGGCCCGCGCATCTGCCCTGCCACAATTCCCGGGATCATGCGGCCACCGTTTGACCGATCACGTCCCATACGTTTTCAGCTGAGCGTTTGAGCGTTACGCTCATGCCAGCAGTCAACACTAGGGTTCCGCCGCTAGGCGCGTTGAGGGTAACGCCAGATCCCGGCGTCAAAGTCAGGTTGCCTGCACCGGTTCGCCGAACATGAATCTCTGTGTAAGCCGCCCACGCCTCCGAGGACTGCGGAGGCACCGTGCAGGTAGAGGCTGACGCATTCGTGAAACGTATGTAGTCCCCAGCGTCGGCAAGCGAAAGAGTTCGTGCAGTGGTGGATTCAGTAACTACGGGCGCGTACGGCACCGTGCCGCCTGCCTGGTCTTCGTAAACCAGCGCACCACTTCGAACAACGGGTACTTGCCCCTCTGATCCGATGGCCAGTCGCGCGGGGGAGCCAGACGTACCGCCAACGATAATGTCGCCCGCGGTCGTCATCGGGTTCGTCATACCGCTACCGCCGGAGACAGACGCCCAACCGGAAGCGCCGCGAATGTACAGCTGGCTGTCTGTCAGGTTGACGGCATATCGAGCATCGAAGAATGACCATACGCTGTCCAGCCAGCGTGCCAGTTTGTTCGCCTGCCCTGCCCATGCGCCCGTTGGCGAGGTGCCGACGATATAACGCGCGCCGGTAGCAGGGCTGCCTGGTGGCGTGTTTGCACCTACCGAAACGACAGCGATCTGCATAATTGCGTCGATGATGTTGATTGAAAGATTCAGGCCAGCGGCAGGATCGATGGTGTTCTCTGGCACAAACGGGATGTTGTTGTTTACGCTGCTCATACGGTCACCGTTGCGGCCGGGCCAGGCCCGGTAATCGAGTTGAGTTGCCGCACTGATAAAGTGCCGGCGCTATAGGGGATTGTGACGGTGCGCGCTGTGGTACCGACCGTGGTGGCTCCTAATGTGATTCTGAACCCAGTGAAGTAGGCGCCCATGGCGACACTGGCGCCGCCACCGAGCCGGCCAACACCCTGCCAGCTGACATGAAGGTCTGAGCCATCGCGAACGGCCTGCAGGTAGGCAGGCTGACGCTCCTGCTGCGACCGCCCCAGGAACGTAATCGTGGTGGTCGGCCCGTCTGTCAGGCCGAACGAAGTTACGCGGAATGTCAGCTCGCGGTTGAGCTCGAACAACTCGGCCTCGACGAACGCCAGGGAAAGACGATCAAGCAAAACGAACCGCTCGCCGGCAGAGTGGGATACAGCGGCGGTGCCCTTCCTGCCTCGTAGAAGGCCGGTCAATTCCCACTCAGTCTCGCTGATCTGGTTAACGCCGGAGAAGTTGATCAGCTCGTCGCCGATCAGCGCAAGGTTGGCCCGGTTCAGCATCTCGGTCATCGTCGCCGGGATGAGCTCCATGTCATCGCGCAGCAGCTGCACCGTGAGCGTGTTAACGTCGTCTCGATACCAGTGCGTATGCGCTGGCAGTGATGCGGTGAGAGAGCCCATGATCGCGTTGCTGGTCGTGCTATCGCTATCGATCCAGTTCGCCCCGCCGTCCTTGCTGATTTCGACAACAGCGCCGGTCCAATTCAGGCCAACGCTGGAGACGGCCACGTAGTAACCCAAGGTGTCGTCCGAACTGCTAAGGATATGTGAGTCAATTAACTCCATGCGGCTTTCGCTGATCACCAGACTAGGCGGCTCGCTCGGCTGTTCGATTGGAACGCCATTGATTTCTGTTTCGTATGCGCTCTGGCGGTCGTAGGTGGCTTTGTAATTCTGCTGGCCGTCATCGATCTGGCATTCAGTGATGCGCACGCGCTCGCCGCGAAATATCACAACGTCAGCCGTCGTCAGCTCCAGCCAGCTATCAGGCAGCGAGAATTGAACCTCCCCGCGCTGTTCCTCGATGGCCACCTTGTGGCTGATGACGGCGACCTTAGCCGCGTCATTGGCCCGCATGATTACCGTTGTTTCAGTGGTGTTCTCCGAGACGCTGCGGCTGTCAAGGCTTCTGTCAGAGGTCTGCTTATCCGCTGTCAAACCGCCTTCAGTGTCGTAATACTGCAGGTTGATCACGCGCGGTACGGTAATGCTGTCGCGGCGCACAGAGCGCTCGATTTCCTCGCCATCGTCGATCAGATCCGACAGCTCAATGGTGGCCACCGGATTTCCGCCGCGCGGGATGAAGTTCAACACGCCGCCGTAATTAGCTGCATCGAACAGGAACACGCCGGCCAGGGCATCAATGGCGCTTGCTGCGGACTGGGCGCTGGTGGTCGAAAAACCCTCGACGTAGCCTTCAACCAGGTCAACATCAAGCGCATCATAAGGTAGACCCGCCCGTTCGCATATTTCACGAACTACCGAACCCACAGCCCAAGCCGCCAAAATCGGTTCGTAGGATAATCCGGGTCTGCTCATACGATATCCAACATGAATTGAAATCTTAATCGACGACTGAGTCCGATCTTAATAATTCCTCCGCTAGAGGCAATGATCGCCCTTTGATTTGTCCTGCTCGGTTCTGGTAGATCGGCGGTCGGGTCGATTTGCGTTAGGAATCTGTCACGTTGCTGTCTATAGTAGAGATTATTTCCTATTTTATAGGCGACAATCAGATCGTTCAGACCCTGACCAGATAAACGCTGATCGTCTAGTGCGATCCTCGGCGTGATGGCGGAAGTTGGCAAATTGTAAACCACCATCTCACCAACCATACTGTCATACCACCAAAGCTTAGCCGCCCCCTCTTGTACATATGCAAGCGCGGGATTCATGTTCTGATCAAAAGCTATACTTATTTCAGTTATTCCAGGTTCCTGATACAACATGAACTCTGGCGTGTTAGGTGAATCAAGAATAACCCTACTGCCCGACTCGCCGGCATCGAGCAACCGGGCTCTCCAGCGTTGATACAATAGACCCCTGGACGGGTCTTGGATTGCGATACCCCCATCGTGATAGTCGATTGTGTTCGTTATACCGAGTGAACGCGCACCGGCAAACACACCTCTAACAGGAGTAGTCGATAATACGTTTTGCGGTAGCATTACGTTCTGCCCCATGTATGGCGCATAGGGAGCGTCAGTATTTGCGTGTCGTTCTTCGGAATTGGCGGATTATATTGAATCTGGAAATTCATCCTGGACCCGTTTGTCGCCGACGCCCTTCCGGTAGTCCATTGGACGCTGCGAATACCTCCCGGCACGTTACCTGCGTTTAGACCCCATAACGGTACGGAGTCGCGGTAATAATTACCGTTCGAGTATGAGCCGTTTGTGTAGCTACTGGCGTTAAAACTCGTTCCTATAGGTGCCTCTGTGATACCCCCGATATTCGACGCACGGGCCACAAACTCAAAAGCGTTAGTCTGACCGGCACCCGCAAAAAATAGAGCACCAGTCGCCCAAGCGAAAGACCAGCCTGCGGTGTTACCCGAAACTGTACCGACTTGTGCGGCGCGCATTACGAAATCGTAAGGGGTCCCGCTGATGTTTATCGTACCCTCAAGATCAGAAAGCGGCGGATAACCTGTTATGCGATATGTGACATCTAGAAATTCGTCAGCCAGAACAGGAAATGAGATCGGGTTCCCAAACTGATCGCGGATTAGCTCGCGCGACCAGGCGCTCATAGGGGTTCCTGTATTAGTCCCCACAGCTACTTCCGTCAAGTTCCCAGCTGCCGCACCTTGAGCGAATCTGTACCTAACAGTCTTTGTGATGCGATACGGCGTAGTAGGTTCGGTTTCGACGACGTTAGACTGCACGTCAGAAGTTACAGCGATCTGACTTACCAGTGAGTTCTGCGCAATGTTTGGCGCGGTTGTGCCTGTGCCGACTGCACACCTTTGAAGTAAAGCAGGCGTTGAACCAGCAGAATCAAGACCGTTATTCAATATGAGATTACTAAACCATGGGCTTTTACGCGGCGCCCTACCTGGTGCACTGGCGGTCAATTGAAACTCACCTGCTAAACCGCCAGATGCAACAGGGATCTCTCTATCCGGCTCAATAATTTTAAATTTGGGAACCCATATATTCATAATGTAAACCTCAAGTTAAAGTTCCGTCTAACGGCGAGCCGAATAGATTAATCTCTTCAATCTGCCATTCTGTGTATCCGATCAACTTGACGTCGAGATTGCCATTTTGCGGGGCACCGCCTAGTTGCATTTCCTCAAGCGGCCAGTCGGTATATTGCCTGAAAGCATCGGTCAATATACCGTCTAAGGGCGAGCCGGATAGATTAATCTCTTCAATCTGCCATTCAGCGTATTCTTGATAAATACTTCTGAGTTCCCCATCAAGCGGAAGACTTGCCGTGACCATTTCGTCAACGAGACTGGGCGGGTAAGCGCCTCCGATTGCAAGTCCGTCCGTATACATCGAGTCTTCCTGTTCTGCGGAATACGGTCTCGACGATAAAAAGTTACCCTCTGCGCGCTCTACCTCGAACTGCCATTGAGGCACCATTCCGCCCTGGTCGGTCAGGTCTTCGTCGATCGACACCATGTATGCCGTGCCGCGATAGGCCGGGACATTACCGCTGCCCCATATAGCCTGTAGCGTCGGGTCCGGCATCTGGTTCCAGGCGCCCAAGTAGAGCCTGAACTTGCCCAAGAAGACGTGATTGTTTGCGGCGCCCCATGACGTGCCACGCCCGTCGTAGACCAGCTTGTTGTTGCGCCAGATGCGCGTGAATGCAGTGATCGGACCTTCGCATACGCCAATGGCGTAGGTCCGATAAACGTGCTCTGTCTTCGTCTCCTGTTTCTTCTTTGAGCCGCCCTTGCCGCCGCCGCTACTGGACGTGGTGACAAAGCGCTTGACCGGCGCCTGGCAGTGAATGATGTTCCCGCCGATGGGCCGCACCCTGCCCCACACAATGACTCTTGGGTCGCCTTCCTTCGCTGTCTGGTTGGCGATCTGCCCGAGCGTCTGGCGTATCGGTTTGGTCTTGGAGAACAGCATCCCTCCGAGCGCCATACCGGCTGAGAACCCGTAGAAGGCGCCGGCAGGGCCACCAATAAAAAAGCCGGCTACTGCGCCGGCTACACCTACCGCTACCTGTGCCATGGTCTGAACACCATCACGATTCGTTTGCGCCAGGCGTCGTCAATGCCGTGCTCTGTCACGCTGATCATGCTGTAGCTGTGAATCAGCGTGAGTCCGTACTGGTCTGAGCCGATGATGCCGACGTGGCAAGGCTCTGGCCGCTCGTCCCAGCGCATCAGCACCACATCTCCGGCCGCAAGGTCATTGACTGGTTCGCCAAAGTGCTCTCGCATCTCGCGTTCCAGGCCGTCTTTCCAGGGCTCACGGCCATAGTCGACGCGATCACGCATCTGGATTCCACCAGCCGCGCACGCACGGACGAGCAGACCGATGCAGTCGATCCCGAACCTTGAGCGCCCACGGTGCCGCCACTTGACACCGATATAGCTGCGCGCCTCGGCAATGCAGGCATCAATCGACGATTGCTGATCCACTCAGACCCCCGAACACCTGCGCACTGGGCGTCATCGTCTCCAGGCCATCGCCGACCGGGATAAATGGCTCTCCCTTGTAGTTGAGAAGATTGCTGTAGCCGATGCAGTTGCTCGGCGACTTGTTACAGTCGCGGCGGATCTCGAATGTGTGGCCAACGGCGACAGGGAACGGCACCGGCTCAAGCAGAGCGATGGTGCCGCTGACAGCACTGTAGGCCTCGACCTGATACAGACGATTGGATGTGTTGGGGCCAGTCAGCCAGCGGAGGCGGCCAGGTACCGGCTCAGGGTCCATTGATAAACCGGAGTCAGCGAACACCCGCTGAGGCTCATCGCCAATGCCCGTTACCTCGCCGGCCTGCCACATGGATTCAGCATCAACCCCGCAACCTGTCTGGCTGTTCGCCGGAGTCCCGAAAATCGCACGGCAGCGGCGCGACCAGACATGCCCGATGCTCTGCTGCAGCCGCATTGCGAAGCTCAGCAGCTCCGGGATGTAGACCATATCGTCTACGATCCGCACTTCGCCGATATCGCCCGCGTCGATCACCATGTGGCCCATGGAGATATCGGCCCAGTTGATCAGCATCATTTCCCATTGGGCGTCATCAAGATCGCCGGCCAGGGCCATCTCGACCGTGATCCCTTCAATATCGGAAGAAAGAAGAGCGGTGGCCTCTGCGTTGTCTACGCTTAGCCCGGTGTCGGTCGCGATGATCGACGTATTGATGCCGTTGATTGCGCTGTACTCAACGCCCTGGTAAGTCACGGCTCGATCCAAGGTCGTCATGCCGAACTGGCGGCCGTCCGCCAGCGTGATTTTCAGCAGGCGACACGTCGTTGTGACAGGCTGCTGCAGGTGTGCGCGCAGCGCGTCAGGGATACGCCTCACAGACGCACCTCGACCAAGCCAACATCGGACGAGAGGATCAGGCCATTCTGCCCGCGCGAATCTGCGGAGACATCCAGGCGGTCTGACTCAAACCGCACGGGAATGTCGAACTGACCAGACCAGGTGATTGCGTCGCCATCTGTGGCGGTAAAGGTCGCGACGCCGGTCGTGTAGTCGATTGTCGCGCTGATCGGCGATCCGTTGGCGTAGATGGTCACCGACCCATTCACCGGCTTCTTGATGACGCGCGAGAGCGTTATCGAACCGAACGGGTAGGCCTTGACCAGTTGTACCTGCTGCTCCGCACCAGTGGCCTCGCCAAGGCTTTCTGCATTTGCTTCGAAGTCTGTCCAGTCTTTGAACCTGAAGGCGATCAGCGATCCCATGCAAGCCATGTGGGCGCGAGCAACCAATAGGTGGTCAGGCGCGTTAAGGCGGTCGTACAGCACGCGGTACTTGCCCAGCGGCATAGACCAGTTAGCATTCCTGCGCTCAACGCCAGAGCGCAGAGCCTTCACTCGGGTATTGAACTCCTGCCCGAACTCCGAGCCGTAGGCAACCTTGTCCAGCAATCTTGCTTCATTGAACATGGTTCAGCCCCCGAACCTGGCTTGAATGATGCGCTGTTCGCGAGCGGCCGCGTTTGCCGCCTGGGACATCGTGCGGTTATCAGCGCGCCCCTGTAGGTAGAGGTTCTGCGTGAGGCTCATGTTGCGGTTCGTGGTCATCTGGCGCGCCGTTTCCTCACGCCCAGTGACGTTGGCGGGGCCGCGCACGATTTCAGGTCCGCGCTCGCCGACGATGCCCCAGCCGCCAGTTGGGATACGCCCGCCAGAGTCAAAGAAGCCGGCGAAGCTTGCGAACAGACCAGCCAGCCCAGCCCCTCCGCCGCCAGCGCCTGCAGCGGCACCGGCTCCACCACCAAATGCGCCAAGCAGGCCGGAGGCGGCATTCGAAACCAACTGGCGAGCAGCAATGCGCGCAAGGTCGGCAATGATGGAGTTGGCAAGGTCGGTAAAGCTCAGTTTCCCGGTTGTCACGAACTGTGCAATGCCTTCCTCGAGCCCGTTCAAGGTCGTATTGGTCACGCCCTCAAACTGCGAGGCGAGGTCTTTGGCGTTGTTGATGTAGTCCTGCGTGGCCTTGTTCACGCCATTTATGCCGTTGGCGCGCGCTTCTTCCTTGCGGCGCTCGCCCTCTTCGACCAGGCGAACCTCTTCTTCCATTGCTGATCGCAGGGCCTGGACTCGGGCTTGATAGGCTTCAGCGCTAAGGGCGGCAGATGTGCCCTGTGCGCGGGAAAGTTCTTCCAGACGGCGGGCATACTCAAACTCAAGCTCGTTCAACTGACGCAGCGTCTCGGCCTGACGCTCTCCTACGCCAATGGCCTCAATCTCGATGTCGATGGCGTTGCGGCGGGCTGTGATCTGGTCGCGTAGTGCGGCGGTGTATTGTTCAGTCGCCGCAGCCTCTTCGCGGTCCTTCTTGATCTGGTTGAGCTTGTCGATTTCCTCGGCAAGACCGATCAGCCTTTCCTGCTGCGCGCCATTGAGCTTGGCGAGTTCGCCGTTCTCGACCTCATAGCGAACGCGGGCGGCTTCTGTGGTTTGGCCGAACAGTGCGACCTGACGCGCAAGGCCCTGCTCTGTGCTCTGGTACAGCTGCTGCAACCGCTCGGCGGTGCGCTGCGCCTCCTTGGCTGCCTTGTCAGCACCACCGGCACCGCCAAGGCTGATATCGCGTCCTTGCAGCCCCTTGCGAAGCTCTGCGATCTGCGCTTGGCGAGCGGCGCGGTCGGCGTCGCGCTGCTTGCGCTCTTCTGCCGCGCGCTGGCGGTTTGCCTCGGCAGCCTGGAGGATCGCGTCGCGCTCGCTCAGGATGCTGTCCAGGCTTTCGCCACGCACACCGTTGATGCGGATCAGCGTCTGCTCAAGCTCTTGCGCCGCTTGCGCCTCTGTCGCATCGGTGAATGCCGCCTTGATGGCACTGCCAGCGTACTGGGCGTAGGCAACGGCCTTATCGAATAGGGAGGCCACTTCTACTGTGGCGATCTGCACCCCGGCGCGCAGGTTGGCCGGCATCTGCTGGAAAGCATCAGCGAGGAAGGACGCGACGCTGCTGCCATTCTCCTGCAGGCCGTCAAACTCAAGCTCGAGCGACGCGATGTCGTTGCCAATGGCGCCGATGCTTGCCGACCAGATGTTGAAGGTCTCGATCAGGCCGTCAGTGAGCTGGCCTGAATCCAGATAGCTGGCCAGGCCAACCACGGAATCAGCAAACAGCGCGCTGGCACCGGTTGCGCCGTCAAGCTCGCCAATCACCTTGGTGAGGCTGTTGCCCAGTACGGTGAGTGCCTGGCCACCAGTGGTCTGGATGTTACCGAAGGACTGATCAATCGCTTCGCCACTCTTGATGATGGCCTGGGCCACAGCATCGGCGGTGAGCTGGCCGTCTGCGCCGAGTTTGCGCAGTTCGCCCACGGTTACGCCGAGGCCGTCAGCAATGGCCTTGGCCAGCGGTGGCGCAGCCTCCAGAACGGCGTTCAGCTCTTCGCCGCGCAGTTGTCCGGACGCGAAGGCCTGGCCCAACTGGACGAGCGCACCGGACGCTGCTGCCGCGCTGCTGCCGCTGATGGCGAGCGTCTTGTTGACCGTATCCACGACGGACACGATCTCGTTGGCCGACAAGCCAAGCTCTTGCGAGTTGGCGGCAATGCGCTGGTACAGCTCAGCAGTCGCGGCCAGTGGCTGGCGTGATTCCTGGGCGATCCTGAAAACAGCATCCTGCGCCGCTACCAGCTCTTCCGTGCCATTGGTAACCAGGCGCAGACGGTTCGTCAGGGTGGTGTAGTTCTCAGCAGCTTGGGCGATCTCCCGCGCGCTGATTACAGCCGCAAGCGGACCAGCCAGGCGCCGGAACGCACCGGTAAGCTGGTTGGTCGCCGATTCAGTACGGCCAGCCGTCCGCCCAAGTCGGTCAAGGTCTGCATCCGCAGTGCGTGCCTGGCGGCTGTCGACGCTGACGACAAGCTTAGCGTATTCGGTCATATCCAGACTCGCTGCAGATCGGCCAATACCTCAGCCTCCCAAGCGCGCAGGTTGCGGCGGGTGAGCTGAGACCAATGGAACATTTCGGTGAAGTTGAAGCTGCGGGGGAGTTGCCAGAACCATTCCCACAGGTAGGAGAGTTCGGCGGGGCATTCGGGCTGATCGGCCAGTTCCTTTGGCTGGTGCCCGGTGGCTTTCTCGATTCGCTGCAGATGCTCGCGCAGTGGCTCATCCGAACCGGGAGGCGGGCGCAGCAGGATCAGCTCGGACTTTCCCCATTCGACAAGCTGGCTGATCCGTTCGCGAAAAAACGCCGGTCGTCCTCGGCAATCTTCTCGATGTGCACCAGAATCTGCGGCGCTTCAAGCAGGAACTCGGCGGCGGCTTCTTCGCTGAACTCCAGATCTTCGAACGACCATCCGGCAATCAGCGAGGCGCACAGTTTGGCGCGGCGGCGGCGGTCGGCCTCATGCTTCAGTTCGGCCGCTTCTTCCGGCTTGGCTTCGGCCAGGCGCTTGCCGTCCTCAATGGCCTGGCGGATCAGCTCAGAGCGTGCAGCCTGGTAGTCATCCGACCAGACCGACCGGACCTGCATCCAATGCTCGGTCGGCGTGCCGTCCGGCTGCGACAGGGTGATACGAATCCCTTCGTTCGCCTTGCCGCGCGTCTTGAAAGCGTCAATTCCCGTCATGCTTAGCTCCGGGTGATGCGCAGGGTGGTGGTGCCGTCATAGCCGGCCGAGTAGGTGTACTGCGGGATCACCGCGCCAGGGCCGCTGACCTGCTTCTGGCCCTGGGTGTAGCGAACCTTCGGCAGCTCGATGGTGTAACTGTCGGCGCCCTCTTCCAGCACAACGGTGTGGCTGGTCTCGGTCTCGTTCAGCACCTTGGCCCACAGGGTGCCGTCCTTCAGGTAGGCGCTCATGGTGCCGCTGACGGAGGCGATGCCGTTGGTGACGCAATAGGCCTCGCGTTGGAACAGGGAGAAGGCCGCTTCCATGCCGTTGTCGAGGGTCATGTTCCACTCGGTGGCGTAGGTGATCGCGTCGCCGTCCTCAGTGAACGAACCGTTGGTGGTCACCATCATGTCGCTGGTGGTCGCTGAGGCGAAGGTGGCGCCACCTGGCACGGTGTAGGCCTCGGCCTTGGTGCCGAGCATGCCGAAGGTGATGGTGGCCTTGTCGCCCAGCGGCGCGGCGATGTTCATGGTGGCCACGCGGCTGCCGCGATACACGTAGTCGGCGCTGATGTCGGTGTGGCGCTCGAGGATCGCAAAGCTGCGCTCGGTAGAGCCGATGACCAGTTCATCAGCGGCCCACACGCCTTGCATGGCGGCCTCGATCAGGTCGTCGAAGCTGGCAAAGCTGACCTCGGCGGCGATCTCGCCGGCAACGCTGTAGGTACCGCCACGGCTCGGCGCACGCTGGCGGGCCTGGTTAATCTCGTTGGACTCGATCTGGTTGATGTTCGGGCTCAGGCCTTCGGAGACGAAGCGCACCGGCTTGAACTCAGGGTTGGCCGGAATTCCGCCTTCCTGGGTGATCGTCACGGTATCGCCGGCCGCCTCGTCCACCAGGGTTACCGCGTTGCCGTAGATGTCGGTGACGGTGATCGCGCCGGCCGCAACAGTTGCGATCTTGAACTGGCCGTTGTTCGCGGCAGTGGTAAAGCCAGACACTGTGATGATGTGGCCAACCGCGAACTTGCCGGTCGTGATGAAGCCAGAGCCGGAATCAGCGAACGTCGAGCCGGAAGCGGCCGCGCTGATGGTGTCGGCAGTCATCGTGCCGTATTCGCGCACGTAGTAGAGCTTGACGGCAGAGCCGTTGCCAAAGCAGGACATGGGTTATACCTCCGGGCGGACGGTTTGAGCGATGTAGTAGATGGAGACGTTGATTTGCTGCCAGCCGTCGACGGGCCGGAGGTTGTTGCGGGTGACGCGCTCGACCTTCACGCACTGGCCCTGATAGACCAGGCGGCGGCCGGCAACGAAGTAGTCGCGCAGCTTCTGCACGGCGCCGAGGATGTTGGCGGTGCCGTCGTTGAGCGGGTAATTCAGATCGACCTGGAAAATGCCGGTGGTTTCGTCGCTGCCGCCGACGCCGAGCGATGCCACGTCAGTGGACGCCGGCAGGTTGAACCAGGCAGCCCATGGCGTAGCGGTACTGGGCGGAGTGAAGCTCTTGCCCTCGCCGCCGGTGGTAATCCCTAGCGCAGCAGCTACCAGGCCCTGCACAAGTGCGGACTGAATCTTGGCTTCGGACATGTCAGACCCTGAATTTCGATATGGCGGCTTGGACGATGCGCTGAACGCGGGCCAGGTTTCTGCGGACCATTCCAGCAGGAGCTTGCTGGCTGTATCCATTTTCCAAACGATCTACGTACGGGAGTGAATTTGCCATGGTCGTTTCCTGGCCGGCGCCCTCTGGCGTCTTGGCGATGACCTCAGCGATTGCTGCAGCGCCTGATTTGTCGTCGCGCTCGATCACGCCTTGGGCAGGCGTATCAACTTGGGTGACCCAGTTGCCACGGGCGCGCCCAGTGTCGACCGGGGTGTCACGGATCGTGCCGCTGAACAGGTCGATAGTCGCGGTACGGACGATCTGGTTATGCGCTTGCTCGATCTTGCGCGTCGCCCTGGCCATGTCGCTCTTGAAGCTCATCACTTACGCCCCTGGCAGAAGTACACAAGCGGCGTGCCTGCCGGGTTGGCTTCCTTGATGTTCACGATCTGCCAGAGCACGCCGTCGACATCCACTTTCGTGGTGAGCGCAGGCGGCCAGGCTAGATCCTTGGCGGCGATGATGATCTTCTTGTCGCCCTTCTGGATCTGCGATCCCTCGGCGTACATCAGGCCGGATTCCTGCAGGGTGTAGTCGAGCAAGATCAGCTGCGCGGGCTGCTCAAGGTCGGTTGGCTCGGTCGTCCATTCCCCTGCCACTTCGTCGTACACGCCGGCAGTCACGTCGCGCAGGGTTTGTTCGGAGCCGAACTCGGTTATAAGCTCCAGCGCAACCTGGGCCATGTCGTCATAGAAGGCCATCAGCCGCGCACCAAGGCCACTTGCATAGAAGACTGCAGGAATGGGCCGAACTGGGCGTAGGACTGGCGGGTGGCTGCTGGGCGGGACACATACCCGGCCGCCTGGCCATACTGCACGTCGACGGCACCCTCTACGCGGTTACGAACTACCGGGCCTTTCTTCAGCTCAGGCGGTGCCAGGTCGTCGGCATGGATCTCGGTAGCCAGCGCCATCTGGCCGGCCTTGATCTGCGGGGGAATGGAGTTTGAAGGAACCAGCCAGTTGTCGCGGTACACGTCGTAGCGCGGCCAGGACAGGGCTTGCAGTTCGTTGACCAAGCCGCCCTTCCACGACATCGCGCTCATTTGCAAAGCGGCACGGCGCAGCAGGGCTTCCTGTGCAGTCGTGTCGCTGGGAATTGTGCGGCCGAAGTTGGCCGCGTAGGTGACCAGCTCGGCAGCCGTGGCAAAGCTTTCGGCGCCGGCCACGATGCTCCCGTTTTCGATCACCAGAGCCATGACTTACACCTCTTTCCAGCCAAGGTTCTTGTGCGCTGCAAGCGCGGTCGGATGCACGTCGAGTTCAACGCCGTCCTTGCTGACCTTGATCAGGTGGGAGTTGTCAGCAGCCTTTTCGTCCTCCAGGCGTTTTGCCTCGGCTGCAGCGGCGTCGATAGCCTCCTGCGCTTTGGCGGTAAAACCTGCCTGATCATCCTCGGACAGCTTGGCAAATTCTTCGGCGGTGACGCCGCTCAGTTCCACAGCCTTAGCCATCAGGGCCTTGGCCGCTTTCTGCTCTTTGGTAAGTCCAGCCATTTTGCTTTCTCCAGAAACAACGCAGGGGCCGAAGCCCCTGGTTGTCGTTGCGTTGGATTAACCGATCAGCACGCCGATGTGCTCCGGCTTGATGGCGCGGAAGCCCCAAGCCAGACGGACGTGGTAGACGGTCTGCAGGAACTGCCGATACACGGCCACTTCGAACGACAGGCCGGTGCGCGGATCGGTGATCATCATCACGTCGTCGGCCGCGTCACCACCTTCCGGAAGGGCGGGGGCGCGCGTTGCGAGGACGATGGCCGAGCGGGCAAAGGCGACGTTCGGGGTGTAGCTGTTGCCGACAGTCAGCGCGTTGGCGGTCGGGATGGTCACGCGAGCGCCCGGCTTGCCGATGCTGATGGTGCCCGGTGCGGCCACTCCGGTGTTGACGATGTACTTGTTGGCCGAATCGGCCGCGAAGGTAGCAACGTCGCCAGCCAGGACAGTACCCGTACCGGTTACCAGGGCAATGTCGCTCACGCCGACAGCGGTCGAGCCACTGGTAACGTAGCTTGCACCGGTGCCCTTGGTGTGCACGCCGACAGCATGGGAGTGACGCAGAGCCATGCCCATGATGCGATCAGTCATGCCGTTGCGCAGCATGTCGCTGGAGCCTGCCTCGTTGACCTTGAACAGGCCAGACTGCTTGCCGCGCAGGTTGCCGATTGCAGCGTGACCCAGGGCCAACTGCAGATCGTTGGTCGGGGCGCCGTTTTCTTCGAGGATGCGCAGGACGCCAGCGAAATCGCTCATGTCTGCGGCAGTTCCGAAAGGAGTGGTGCCCGCAGTGCCATAGGCGCGGCTGGCGTTTTTGTAGGCCTCGCCCCACAGGTCCGCCTCGATCTCGTTCACCAGGGTCCGCATCGCTTGATAGAAGCGGTCGGCCTGGATGGTCGAGAAAGTGCCGGCATTCTGCAGGCCGCGAGTCTCTTCACCGTTCCAGCGCACAGGGACGTGCTTGGACTTGGTGATCGAGACGGCTACGTTGTCGACGGTGGTGTCGCCAGTGTTCGGCGCGGTGACGCCCGGGGTGTTGTCAGCGGAACTGGCAGCGGTAGTAACCGGCACCAGAACTTGCTGGTTCAGTGCTGCACGCGCAACTTCGGAGCTGCGGGATACTGCCGGAATGAAACCGGTCAGCTCGCGCGACACCACGTCGAGCGCTTCGTACATGTCGGGGATGAGCCCGGTGAGGGTGTTAGCCATGATTGACTCCTTGATCAGTCAGTAACGGTCCCGCCTTCCTTGAGGAACGACTGACGCTCGGATGCGCCCATCGTGTCGAAGGACTGGCGGTTAACGGTTTTCTTGCCGGATGGAGCGCCACCGCCGTTCGGTGCGCCGCCGCCATTGGCGCCGGTACCCTTCAGGATGTGGTCGCGGTAGGGGTACTGCTCAACGAGGGCGCCCAGGGCTTCGTCGAAGTTGGCCAGCTCGCCAGGACGCTCACGGCTGTAGATCTTGTTGCCGTGCTGGTCGTAGGCGACGGTCTTGCCGTCCTCGATCTTGAATGCCTGGCCGAAACGGGCCTGCACCATGTCTGCGGGAATGGCCAGCTTCTCGGCGATGAGCTTGGAGCGGCTAAAAGCACCGCCGATCTTCTCTTCGTAGAGCTGCTGTTCGAAGGCCTTGGCCTTGGCGCCGAGTTCGTCGAGCTGGGACTGATAGCCCTTGCTGATTTCACTCTTCACCCGCTCAATCTCGCCGGCATCCACCAGCTTTTTCTGATCGAGATTTGCCACGATCTCCAGAGCCTTGCGCGCGGCGGCGCCGTCCTCGATCCCCTCGAAGCCTTTCAGCAGCTTCTCAGCTGCCTCCTTGCCTTCACGATGGGTCTTGGCTTCAGCGTTCAGCCGGGTGATCGTGGCAACGGTTCCAGGCGCATCGAATGCCACCTCTTTGCCGTCGTCGTGCACGTAAACCGGCTTGCCGTCCTGCAGTACCGCGTGACCTTGTTCGTCGAGCTTCAGTTTCATCTGGTTCTCCGGGCATCCGCCCATCTGCTGAGCCATCCGGCCCGTGGCGCCCTACCCCATCCGGTACTCGGGCATAAAAAGCCCCGGCATTGCCGAGGCTGGAAATTTGTGATCTGCGTGTCCCTTGTCCTAGGACAGCGGACATGAAAAAGCCCGCTCAGTGGCGGGCTTTGGTATCAATCATTTTCTCTGGAGGATCGCTTGCGTCTCCGTACCAGATAATTGGTGGCGGCGGCAAACCTCTTTCTTTGCCTGGCCAAGTAAACCTTTGCGGATTGAATGGGATCGGCGTGTCGTATGGCACATTGTTATTCAGACTGATGACGCCATGATCGCTTCGCAGAACATCGCGTATCAGGTCAATGATTCGCTTCATCCGACCACCACCCTCTCCCCACGCATGAAACAGGAAGCGCACAGCAACTGCTTAGTGCCGCCGCTCTTCTTGCCGGCCTTGATGGTCACACCGGTCTTGGTTTCGATGACTTCCATTCCGCCGCATCGGTGGCAGCTTACGATATCAGCCGGTCGTGACGCCTTGACCCGATCCAGAACGCGCTGTTTCGGCGTGTCTGGCGGGGGCGTGCCGTCGATTACGGTGAATTTGGGCTTGTCGGTCATGCGGCGATCTTACGCCGCAATCCCCACCCGCTCAAACAGCGCTTCGTCGCGTTTGCGCAGCTCTTCAAGGGTGTAGACCTTGCCCTTGTCGTTCGTGAAGCGGTCAATGTCCACCTTGCCTTCACGGAACAGCTTGCCTCGCGTGGCGCCCAGGACTTCATCTTGGAACGCTGCCGGCTTGTTGCGCAGCCACTGTGTGTATGTCACGTCGTCCGCCACGTAGCCGTCCATGCTCGCCTGCGTACCCTTGCCGATCTCTTCGGCGGACAGGCCAAGCTCTTTCCAGCCCTTGATCACCGGAACCGACGTGCTGCGGCAGTTGATGTGGCGCGGCGGCTGCGGGCCCTCTCCAATCGGGAAGGTCTTGCCCGACAGGCTTGCGCACGTAATTGTGGTGCGCCCGTCGAGAGTGGCCAGAAACTGCCATTCATCGATCAGCTCGTCATTCGCAGCGTAGAACGCCTGCCGCGTGTAATTGCTCAGGTGGTTAACCGCCGTCCTGACGATAGACTCAGCATCGCGCCGGTCGATCTCAAGCAGCCCGTCTGCGTACCCATTGGCGCGCGTACCACGAATGCGGCGCACCATCTGGTCAATCGTCTCGCCTTCCACAAACCCGATGCGGATGGCATCGCGGATCCGCGTCATGCGGCTGGCTTCGATGTTCTGCGTGTACTCGCGTAGCAGCTTACCCTGGAACGGCCTGGCCATCGCAGCGGTGTAGACCTGCTGGGCGTTTACCGAGTTGATCGGCACCACCACTTGCACAGCCTGCGGGATGGTCGCGGTGAGCAGGTTCTGCTGAAAATTGGCCTCGTAGTCGGCGTAGGCCAGTAGCTCTCCATCCAGATCGCGCCGCAGCGCTGCGTAGGCCTGCGAATTCAGCGACTGGACCGACAGTAGCAGCTGATCCAATCGTTCAACGGTGAAGCTGCCAGGCGGCATCTGCTCGATTGCAGCCATAAGGCGAGCAAACAGGTCAGCATCCACCCGGTTCAGTAGCTCGATCATGCGCCGGACAACGCCGTTGCTGAATCGCTGCATGCTCACGGCATGGGCGATCTCAGCGTCCGCCAAGCGATTGTTGACGGTGGCCATTATGCAGCGCTCTCACTCATGCGCTTTTTGAGCGTTCTGAAACTGCACTTGAGCATTTGCATTGCCTCGGTCTTAGAGCGGTAAGTTACGCCATCAACGACGACGGCAATTGCCTTCTCAGACTGCCTACCTTTCAATGCCTCGGAAATGTTTCTGCAACGCTCAGCCGAATATGGCGGGTGCTTCATTCCGCGAATCTTGGCTGATCGCTTGGCTATGGTCTCAGGGCTAAGCTTGGTGCCAATCCTGATAGCGGCCATGTGAGCACAATGCTCTGGAGAGCGTTTCTTGCCTTTGTTTGCGGCAGATATCTTCCGCTTGGAATCTTCGCTGTGTTTGCGCCCTATCTGAGCTTTACGCATGTTCTCTCGCGCTTGCTCACTGGGCGGCTGTCGGCGATAGCCTCGCGTTGATCCTGCCATCGGCAGCATGTTGTATCCATGCTTTCCAAATGCACCCAGCAGATCAATGTAATGCTGCTCCCTGGTTAGCAGGGATGAAGCATCATCAACCCTCTCTAGCAGTTCAAAAGAGAATGCATGCTCTCCCAGTTGAGACCATGCCCTTTGAAGCCTGATGCTGTGATGCTTTCCGCGATTTAGAAGACGCTTGTGATCTTTAAGGCGACGCTCTAAGTCGACTGAACTGCCGACATAGATATGGTCATTTTCAAGGCAGCGGATGGCATAAACCCCGCAGCCGAATATAATCGGATCAGCCATGGTGACTCCTGACAGTCATCTGGTTAGGGGTGGTCAGGTGGTGAGATACCTGGCCGCCCCGCTATTCTACACCATCCCTAGTCTCGGGCCTTGCGCCTCAATAAGTTCTTTCTCGGTCTCCCAGTCCCTGTCTCCCAGCAGAACCCCGCGACGCTGGACTTCCTGATAGAAGCTTTGGTCAGAAAGGCGCCCGCGATCATTCATGGTTTGCAGGAATGGCAGCGTGTTGGCCATGTCGTAATCCACGTCGAAATTCCCGTTTACCTGCACGTGACCGCCTTCAGCCTCACCGATCCACAGCGCGAAGAACTGCAGGATCTGGTCGATGGCATCTTCCAGAGTGCCGGCCATAGTTTCCAGCGGGCTCAGCTCCTGCGCGGCCTCTTCCTCGGTCTGGGCGGCAGTCTTGGTGGCCTGCTTTTCTTTCTGGAGCAGCTTGGCGCCGGCCATGCGCATTTGGTCTTCCAGATCCAGCAGCGATTGGCGGCCGGCCTCGATGGCTTTACCGGTGTGCTCAACGAATTTCATGTCACCGGATGGCGGCAAGTAGGTCGCCTGCGACGTGCCGACAGTGATTGCGCTGCCTGGCGCTGCATCCTGGCCAGGGGCGTCCACGCCAATGATCGCCAGCATCGGCACCCGGGCGACGTGCAGGATGTTGTCCTGATCGCTCTGCGACTGCCAGTGCTTCACGTTCAGGTGCGCCACTTCCATCAGCGGCGGCGTGGCGGTCATGAAACCGGTGCGCTTGGTGTAGTAGGCGACCAAGGGGATCACGTCGAGCGACGTTGTGCCGGTGCCGAACTGCACCCACTCATCCTTGCCGCCTTGCCCTTTCTGCTTGCGGAACGTGCGCCACAGGCCAGGCTCCAGCACTCGAATCTGCTGGACCTGCTTCGTCCCGAATTCGTTCTCTGCGTCCTCTTCCTCGATCACTTCCATGTAGCGGAACTGGGTCAGGAACTCGGCGCCGTTGCGGGTCTCTGACTTCCAGCCCAGCACCTGGCCAGGCTTGATGATCACCGTGTAGGGGCGAACTCCGGCAGACATTTCGGCAGCGCGTGTCGGGTAGAGCTTGCGGCCTTCCTCATCCGTGGTCGACGGGTAGTCAACGAGGGCATGGCACAACCCGTTCGCCAGCGCCTCAGCGAAGTAGACCTGCGACCAGACCTGCAGGTTGTTGCCCTGCTGGTCGATGTTATCGGCATAGGCCTTGATTGTGTCGGACGTGTCGTCGCCCAAGGTGATTGGCTCGGCAAATACGCGACCGGTCATGTTCTGCACGGTCTCGCTGTATGCCGGCAGCAGCGTCGAGCGCGCCAGCCGGCACTTGTATTCCGCCGCCTCTTCCTTCGGGAACTTGGGCAGAAGAGCTTCGCCAGCATCGCGCATGGCCTTGGTTCCACCCATCAGAGGCGCAACCACAGCCAAGTCCTCGCGCATCGCTTTGACGGCAGGACTTACTGTGCTCGGGTCGTTGGCCATTCTCAGATTCTCAGGGTCTTTGCCACTGCAGTGCGGCGCACAATCGGGTATTCGTGGTGTATGAAGTAGCCCCCGGCGTCAGGCCGGTGGTCGTTGCCCTGCGACTTGTCGGGTTCGCCATTGGCTGCCCATACCTGCTGTTCGAGGTCGTCGGCGTACATGGGGCACTTGTCGGCGTTGACCTTGTACCGGCGCTCGCCTGCTGCGTTGTGAAACATGGCGTTCATGGCGTTGACCCGATCCTTGATGGGCGGGTTAGCGGCCGGGGCCTTCACCTTGAAGCCTGCCTGCTTGAGCAGGTCGATATCGGTCGCGCTGGCGTTCACCGACTTGCGGGAATCGCCCGATGCGTCCGGGTAGATCAGGATCTCGCACGTCTTGTGGTACGCGCCGTTCTCGTAGCGCCAGTAGCGCTCCTTGATGCGCTTGATCATGTCTGGCGTGTCGTAGCCGTCGACCAGTTCATCCACGGCACAGGGCAGGCCGTCGCGCTTCACGTGGGTGATCGCGCTCATCTTGCCGACGTTGAAGTCCATCCCGATGTGCAGCGCCTCGCCAGGCTGGTGCACTTCCTTGCATCCGTTCAGCTTGCGGTCGTAGGCGTGGTAGACCGTGCCAGACAGCAGGTTGACGAACTGGCCATCCAGATAGGCCTGGATCAGCTGCGGCGGGTAGGACTCTTTGAGGGAGTCGATGTAGTCACCCGGCAGGTTCAGCTCGTTGTCGTAGGTCGACGCCTGGATCAACCCGTACAGTGCCTGAAGGTGCGGCTTCTCGCGCAACTGCTTCACGAACTGCTGGTAGACGAACTTGAAGCCCTCGGGCGTGGTAGTCACGTCGACGCCATTCTTCAGGCCGTCCACGTTGTAGCGCATCCGGGCAATGATCTTGCGCCAGGCATGCTGCGCCTTGAGCACCGGCAGAACATCAAGCTCATCGACCAAGGCGTGCCCGATCTTGAAACCCACGATAGTCTGCGGCTTCTCCATCGAACGGCAGATAGTCGTGCTGCGCCACCGGCCGCCAGAGTAAAACTCGACCTCTTTGTCGCCTTCCTTCGTCTTGACCTTCAGGCCCCAGTCGAAGGCCACTTCCTCGATGGTCGGAAAGAAGATGTCGCGGATCTGCGGATAGGTCGGGGCGAAGTAGCCGGAGTTGATCCCTGGCCACTCCCAAACGTGTTTGCATATGCCAGCCGAACCTACCCAGGTCTTGCCCGAGCCGAACCCAGCAACGAATGCCCGGAACTTGTGCGGCAGGCCAATGAACTGACCCTGCGGCACGTTAAGCGTCGGCATCGCGCTTCCTGGCGTCGACAATCTCGACTTCTACCCGGGTCGGCGTTGTGTCGCCCTGGTCAGCCTCGGCCTTGGTCTGCCGATTCACGTAAACGTCGCCGCATTCCTTCGCAGCCTGCTCGAGCACCTGCAGGGCAAGGCGAGCGTTGCGGCTGCTCTCGGCCTTCTCGACCAGGCGGCCCAGCATGCGGAGCCGGTAGGATCGATTGGCGATTGGGATCTCGGCAGTGTCTTCCCGAAATCGCTTGCGGGTGTCGTGGAACAGTGTCACCCAACGCTTGGCAAGATCCTTTCCGGCTCGCTTGGTCGGGTCGTGCTGCTCACACTGCTGGCGACTGACCTCGATGCCGAACTCTTCCTTTACCGAGGCGGCAACTTGCGACGGCGTGTCAAAGCAGGCCAGGGCCTGAACTATGAAGCTCTTCACCTCATTATTCAGAGCTGCCATAGGTTCACGTCCGTCTCGGGTCTGTCAGAGGTCATGCCGACTTCAGCAGACAGGTTCCGCAGGCCCTCGCAATATTGATCTTGGCCACCTCGGGCGCCTTGTTGGCTGCCTCAACCATGGCCTTCACGACTTCGTTCGCACCGTACCGGCGAACGACACCAACGAACTCTTCGACGTCATGGCCGCGCAGCTTCAGCTTGGGCTGGCCTTCGTCAGTGAACTGCGGCTCACCTTCGGCGTTGGTCTTCTGTTCCATGTGGTACAGCTCATGCTCTACCAGGGCGCAGAACTCAGCATCAGAGCACTCTGCGCAGTAATCGGCGGCCAGGGTGATCAGGAAGCTCGGCACATAGCCGAACCACTGCAGCATCTGCTGTTCCTGTCTGCCCTTCTGCCAGGCGCCACAGCGAAAGGTCACGTCTTCGCACTGACCCAGCACCCAGCGGCCTTGCTTCTCGAATCCACCAGCAGCCCACAGGAACGCGATTGGCGCATCCTTCAGGTGTGCGTGGTCTTCGTTGAATAGATGCGCACCCTCGATCACAAAGGTGTCCATAGCCCACTGCAGAACTTCGGGTGCTGGTATGTAGGCGTCTGCCCAGTCCTTGCCATCGGCGAACTGGCCGATAGTCTCGGGCGGGATGGGTCGAGTCATTCAGGCTTGGCCACCTGATAGGTGCGAATCCTTCCGCCAGTCCCAACATCACGCCGAGAAGCCAGCTCAACTGCCTTGTATGCGCTGCAACCCATGTCGAGCGCAGTCCAGGCGTGGTGCGAACCACTGCCAATGCAGTAAGGCTTGTTGAGCTGCAGGTTTTCGATCCAGAGGCCTGTGTCGCTATCGACGCCGATCAGCTTGAGCTGTCCATCAGCGACCACCAGCGCAGAGCACTCGATCTGACTGCCCGCCGGACTCTCGCCGACGAAGTAGGCAGCGATTAGCTTCGATGCATCGCAGATGGCGCCAGTGATGAAGAACGACACTCCTTCATGCTCCATGCGCTTGTCGAAGTCATCATCAATGATGGTCGTGCCACGGCAGCTGCGGGAGTCGTAAGCGATAACGCCGTTGCAGTAGGCAATAGTGGTCACGCCAGCATCCATCCCGCCAGTAGCCCAAGGCTGTAGATCAGCGCGACGCAGATCAGGAACATGGCGGCCATGAAGCGCACCCAGGCGACGAGATAGTCGTCAGTACGGAAAGACAGGCGCCAGAACACTACCGCAGCCAGGAACAGGAGTGCGGGGATTAGCCAGGCCATAACTCGCTACCAAGACCAGCCGATGGTCACGTGAGAGAGAACCCAGAGCACGCTTTCAATCACCGCCCAGCCAACTACTGCGCTCAGACAGAAGAGGAAGGTGAACATGCCTTTCGGGTAGAAGTTCATTTCCACACCGCCTGCTTAATCTCGCGAATCATGTCGATGAACCCAGTACCCTGGCTGCGCGCATCGGCGTATGCGTAGAAGGCGCGAACCATGATCCAGGCGGGAAGACCACAGGCGAATACCACGCCGGCCAGGGCGACAAGGCCAACGTAGTCATGCGCCCAACCGATCAGTCCGAGCTTCATCACCACGAAGGCGCCGCCACCCAGGCTTGAGACAACGGTGCTGATCAGCGCGACCACGAACTCCTTGATCGTCTTCGGCAGGGTCATAGCCATCACGACGATGGTTGCAAGCACTACTGCCAGGACGATAAGGCAAGTGGCCAGCTTCCACAGAAGGAACCCTCCTGCGGTTGTCGATGCTGGCTCGGTCATGGTCGGCAATCTCATAGGCATTCCTGGCCCTTCGCCGGGCCGGTGCTGCTTGGTAAATGGCTGGCAAGGCAGGATTCGAACCTGCGACCGCCCGGTTAACAGCCGGGAGCACTACCACTGTGCTACTCGCCAAAATGGTGCCGCCACCAGGCTTCGAACCCAGGACATCCTGCTTACAAGGCAGGCGCTCTACCGGCTGAGCTATAGCGGCATGAATAAAACGCCGACCGAAGCCGGCAAAGAGCGCGGGGAGGCGCTGGAGCAATAAGCACCCGCACGATTTGAGCATCGCCCTTTCGGGCCAGCACTACCGGGAAGTCCCAGCGTTCTAGGCTTGGCGGGTAATCGGCATCAGATTGCCGGTCTTTCACCGGTATCCGAGCATTTCAGGCATCAAAGTGCCGAATAGGAAGCCCGCCAGTTGGCTCAACCTTTCGATGAATTCGGCTGGTCGGCGGGCTAAATCGTTGCGCCTACCTGTATCAGGCAGTCGCTGTAAATGGCGTTCTTGGCTTCTTCGTCGAGCGGCAGCGGGATTTCTGAGACTGCTTTGGCGCAGTACTCCATTCGCTCCATCACGCGCTCGGATGCAACGCGGCTGAATGCAACCTGATAGACCTCAGGCTGAGCCGAGCAACCGGACAGCAGCACGGCCAACAGAGCGAGTCTGTGCATGCTGCCTCCTGCCTGGTGGCGGAAACGAAAAAGCCCCGGCATTTCTGCTGGGGCTTTGGGTGAGGTTTCTCACAATGACGAAACAGTGCCAAATTGCCCTTCAAATGTCAAGCGGCCTGCTCTTCTCGCTCTTTCAGGCGATCTACCACCTCCGAGACCGGAGCGAGTGCTTTGGCATCCAGGCGGTCAACGTGCTTGGCCAATGCCTCCCATACTCCCGACCAATCACGCGACCAGTTGTCGGGATGCATCCGAACGCCGAGACGATCCTCGACGAACATGCACACCTCGACCGGAGAAAGACCAGGCCGGCCGGCCACCATTCGCTTGTGCGACTGCAAAGCGGCCAGAGCCATCCAATACGCACGCTCGCGCTTCTTCTCATGCAGAGAGTCCAAGCCAGATCCAAGCCATACCACGCCATGCGCGATGGACAGATCATTGCCATTCACGATTGGCGAGTACATGAAGTGCCCGAAGTGCTGCAGGGTTTTCGGCAGGCTGTCGATGGCGTGCATGACAAGCCCAGCGGCCAGCATGTGAGCGCATCTGGCCTCGGTTAGCCTGCGACCCGAGCGAGTCTCTTGAACGCCACTGATGCGTGCCGGATACGATTTGGCCACCTCCTTTCCGTGCTCGTTCTCCAGCATGATGACGACCTTGCCGTCACCGTCACCGGTCTTCTTGCCCAATTTCGCTTGCTCCGCAGCTACAGCCATCACGGAGTCGCGGTTTTCGTGCATTGCGTCGTGCCAAGCTTGGCGTGCTCCAATCAGTCTCATGCTGCTGCCCCCTTGAGCATATCGGGATTTACTGTGTGGCGAGCCACCTCGCCGTGCTCCTTGTGCAAGACGATGCACTTCATGTTCTGGCGGGATCTCCAGCCCCCTGAGTGCGCGTAGCTGTCACCCGGGGCCAGCGTGTTGAACGACTCAACCACGCAGCCCGGGTATTCCTTCTTGCTTTCGTGGTGGATGTGGCCGGTGTACCAGTAACGGTGCGAGGTCTCGCCCCAGTCCTGGGCGCGGTCAGTTGCCATGACGCCAGGCAGCTTGTCAGCCTTCGCTGTGTGTCCGTGGTGCATTCCGATCAGGTTCTTGCCCCAGCGGTAGTAGCTGAACACACTCGGCGTCGTTTCGACGGTGACGCGCGGCTCTTTGCTGTACAGGTGATCGAACAGGCGGCTAAGCCACACGGCGCCGGTTTCGTCGTGATTTCCGATTACATGCACGACATGGACATAGCGGTGCTTGGCCAGAGCCGACTCCACGCACTGCCGCATGGCCATGATCAGCACGTCCACCATCTTGGCGTAGCGGCTATCTGCGTCGAGATGGTGGCCAGAGCGAGGCGTGACGGCGATCATCGAGTCATAGTGCGCAGCGTCGCCAAGGTTGATGATCACAGCGCGCTCTGTTGCCGGCGCAGCGCTGACCAAGCTTGCCATGGCGCCGCAGTGCACGCGCTCGGCAATGGTCAGGTCCCAGTCTTTGCCGCACTCGTCGCCCCATATGTACTCACCGAAGTGCGGGTCCCCGATGGGATAGCAGGTCAGCAGATGGTCGAGGTATTCGCCCTTGGCCTTCTTCGGCACCACCACGGGAAGGTCCTTGACTGCAGCCTTGCAGGAAGCCTCGAACAGCTCGCGCTGGCGGTCCTCGTCGATTGTCGATTTCACCCACTGGCCACGCGGCTTGCCATCGGCGTCGTAGAACGTGCTGACACCCTTGACCTTGTAGCCATCCGGGACGGTCTTGGTCATGTCGTGCTCGGGACTGAAACCCTGTCGCGCCAGCCGCGCCTTGTGCTCGTACACCCGGCGCTCATGCATGCCAAGCATCTCGGCCGCCTCGGCAACGGTATGGCCTTCGAGAGCGGCCATGATCTCTTCGTCTGTCGCTTTGCGCGCTGCCATGTCACTTGCCCTCTGCCAGTGCTTCAGCCTTTAGGGCTGAGTACGCGATGCAGTCCTCGGCGGAATCTGCGTGGTACCGACCAGGGTTCTGCCACTGGCGGGCGTCCTTCAGCTGCTGGAGCAGAAGCCAGCCTTCGGATTCGGTAAGGTCCTTTCCGGTGATCGCGTTGAAGGCATTCACTGCGCGCCCCATGGATCGCTCGCCCTCCGGCTTGTCGTACTCCTTGCCCCGCTCTTCCATGATCGACGCGGCCTTGTGCAGCAGTTCAGGTGCCTTCATCACATGATCCCCCTGGCGTACTGAAAGAAGTCTTCCGGCTCGATGGCTACCCACGACTTGCAGGGCTGCCAGATGTCAGGACGCAGCTCGGCGGCGTCGATGTAGAAGGTCCAGCCCTTGCGGTTCACCTTGACGGCCAGGACCGGGCGGGCCTTGATGGCGTTGGCTTGGTCGAGCGTCTGCGCCCACATGTTCAGCAGGGCGCCGCGTGGCGGTTGCTCGGCACGAGCTTTGATCTCCGGTGCCCAGCCATCAAGACCGGTGATGTCATGACCGCCAGACCTCGACTGCTCAAGGTTGCGCTGGCAGGACACGCCGAGATGAGTGGCTACCATTGCGCAGAACTCGCGTTCGACGGCGGCGCCCTTTGCGCGGGAGTTGGTCATGCCAGCCTCCGCTTCAGTTGTCGCCAGAGAAATGCGTCTCTCCTGTTGCGGGAGAACATCGGATAGCGGCGGCTCGACATAGCTTGATCACGCCTGTCTGCCAGCATTTCTCTTGGTGTCGGGTAGTGCCTATTTGCTCTCCATTTCATGCCGGCTCGTCCCCATCCAGAATCATGACCAAAGGCCCCATTGAAGCCTCTGAACTGATCTCAGCGAATGCGTCGTTGATGAACACCGGGAGCAATTCCATATCGCGGTACTTCCCCAGCACCTGGCGCAACTCATCCATCATCGATTTGTGCATCGCCAGTTGATTGGCTAGACGATCCGGCTTCACGTTCAGCGGGGTGACGTTGCTCATGCAGCCTCCTGTTTCTTCGGGAATACCGTCCACTTGCCGATGCCTTCCCAGACGCCGCCGTGGCAGCGCTGCGTAATGCTTTCGTATGGCGCGCAGAAGTAAGACCACCATTCATTGATGATCAGCTTCGGCACCCAGCGCCAGGCCGGATAACTGAAGCCGTGCACAGAACCGACCGCAAAACCCCAGCGGCACACGCTGACCGCGCAACCCATAGCCCATCCGGCCTTTACCAGCGCCTTGCCAAGCTTCCACCCAAGCCACGCTTGAACTGGAACCCCGCAAGCGGCAAGCCAGACAACGTACCAATCGCTCATGCCGCCTCCTTCAGCCCGAAGAGGGCCTGAATAGTCACTGGAACCTTGAAGCCCATCTGCTGGAGCTGGAGAGCGCATTCGGTCATCAGCTCGCGCTGGGTGCCGTAGCGCTGCTCAAAGCGGGCCTTATACGGGTGGACGGCGATCAGGCCGGCGAGGCCGGTACCGTCTTGATGGTGGCCGGCGCAGAGACTGAGCACGAGCCAATGCGCGTTCGGCTTCGTGCGGCCGTCCGTGTGGTGGATGGACACGTGGAAGTTGCGGGCGCCGAACTCCTTGAAGCAGGCGATGCAACCCACGTGCTGAGCGAGCATGTCGTGGTAGCGCTTCTGATCGGCGCTTGGGGATTTACCCTTCATGCCGGCACCTCCCATTCCAGCTTCGCCGGCAGCGGCGGGCTTGTTTCCAAGGTTTGCAGGTTCAGCAGGGTGAAGTAGCCGCCCCGCCCCGGCAGCCACCCAGCCGTGTCGATGTGGTAGACGTTTCCGAGCACTACTGGCGCCTTCACCGGCGTATGCCCGCACACTACGGCGCGCACGTCCTTGACTCCGGCTGCGTCACCAAACTCAAAACGGCTGCGCGACCACATGCAGGTGTTTTTGACCAGCTTCAGGTTTTGCCCGGTCAGGCTCTCAAGCTGGAACTGCAGATCGAACCAAGATGGGAACGGACAATCAGCGTGCACCAGCCCGACAAGGCCTTCGTCCGTCTCGACTTCTATGGCGATGGGAAGCTCACGAAACTGCGCGGCGAACTCGCGCTGTTCGTCCCAGTTCAGGCCGGCAAACCAGGCGCCACCGTTGTAAACCCAATTATCAACGTCGCAGGTGTCAAAGCGGCACACGTAATCGTCGTGGTTTCCACGCACCGGGTGGAACCAGGGTTTTGCCAGCCAGTCGAGAACTTTGCGGCACTCCGGCCCTCGGTCGACCAGGTCGCCAACGGAGAACAGGCGGTCAGTCTCAGGATCGAAACCGACCTTATCCAGAGCCTGCTGCAGAAGCGTGAAGTGGCCATGGATGTCGCCCACTGCGAAGTCACGGCCGCCGTTCTCATTCGGCGGGTAGCGATGGATTGGCATACTCACGCCCTCACCTCCCTGCACACATCCAGCACGCCTTGCGCGTACTGCGCCGGCTGCTGCTTGGCGGTCGCTTCCAGGTTGTCTAGTACGGTGGCCAGCGGACCGCGTTCGTCGAACATCGCCCGGGGAGCTCCGAGTACGGCCTTGATGCAATCAACGGCGTGCATGCGGCCTTCTAGGCGTTGGTGGTTCATGCGGCCTCTCCCATGTTGCAGCGCATCTTCATGTACTCGCTGTCCTCCGGGTGCGGCAGGTAGATGCCGTGCTCCTGAGCCCAGTTGTCGATGCAGGTCATGAACGAGTGCATTGCGCCTTTGTCGAGCTGGCTGGTATGGCGCAGCTCGTAGCGCTCTGTGATCTCGCCCGTCTTGAGGTTGATGTCGCGCACGGCCTCTTCACCCAGGAACGTCTGCTTGAGGTTGCGCTTGACGTTCTCTGCGCTCATCGCGGCGCCAGTGGCGAAGGTCGTCTTTCCCATGCGGACGAAGAACTGCGCGATCTCTTCGCACCACTTGTGGAATAGGGCGTTCTGCGGAAGGCTGCGGCCGGCGCCGGTAATGGTGACGTTGCAGGGAAAGCCCTTCTTGCGGATCTCGGCTTGCAGAATGGCCAGGTCGCTGAGCTGGTTCAGGCGGATTTTTTCAGCCATGACACTCACCCCGCACCACCCTCACGCAGAACTCCAGATACCCACACGCACCGATAGCCCATATCCAGCACAGGGCGCGGAAGGCGTAGTCGTAGAGGTCAGGCATGATTGGCCACCCCTACAAGCTCAAGCTGCTCGCCTGGAAGTGGAAGCAGTCCATCTGCAGTGGCTTGCTGGATGCGTTCAAACAGGTTGCGCAGGCGATACACCTCAGCATCTTCAGCCAATCGGCGGGAGGCTCGCTGAACTCCTAAAGCCAATTCTCTGACCGAAGAATCTGGTGGTAGCCCAAGAACGTCAGCTAGGCTCTTCAACTCGCCAGTGAGATGAGCGCGGTCGCGTTCAATTGCTTCGCGAGCCCATTGCAGTTCACGCTTGGCGTTGGTGCGAATTTCCTCGCGCTGATTTTCCAGCTCCTGAATCTCATGCTCGACAAGATCCCTCGAACGCATAGCCCTGGAGATCAGGGCAGAAATTTCGCCTCCCACCTTCTTGGCCAGCACCCGCTCAGCCGACCAAGAATTGAGGGCATGCCGAACCTTAGGCGCGTCGCGCTGCTCAAGCGCCCGATCAATGCCATCGATAACCAACTTCAGCCATGATTCGCGCGGAAGGGTCTCAAGGTGCTGCATGGTTGGCTTTTTGACCATGCGCCAAACTTCATCATGGCGAACGATCAGGCCGCATCCAGCCGGAACATCCTCCTTTTTGATCAGGCCTGCTGGGACGGCAAAAATCACGGCACTGGAAAAATTCAGGTAGCCCTGCCATTTCCCAGATGTGATGTCGCTGCGGAAGTCACTGACGCTGATCTTCACCTCGTAGGTAACCGGCGCGAAGGTCGAATAGCGTTTTTTCAGCAGGTACACGTCGGGCCGAATGGACCCAGAGGGGCCCATCTGCATGTTCTCCCAGACGATATGCTCAGGATTAACCCGAAGGCTTTGCGCAAGGTCGTGAGCTAGTTCATCGTGACCCCAATGCTTTTGATCAGCCATGGCTCACCCCCACACGCTCGTACATGTCGCCAACGCGGCGCAGGCCTTGGATCTGCTGCTCAATCAGCATGCCCTCGACTACGGTCGCGCTACGGCCACCGCAGGCGATGCACAGCGGGTCGCGGCAGGAGACGCGCCAGCCGGTGGACAGCAGCTTGTCGAGGTGCTTGCGCAGGCCGAACAGCTTGCGCTGGTTCTCATGCAGTGCCCGGTACGCGCTGATCGCCCGGCTGATAGAACCGACCGCCGACCAGAACACAAAGCCAGGCTCATGCGCCGTCTTCATCTGGTCCGCCTTCAGGTGCTGCGCGAACTTCTTGCCGTCCCAGTCCGCAACAATCAGCCAGCCGCCTTCGTGGCGCTCGCAGTGCCATTTGGTGTTCATCGCAATTGCTCCTTGAGGGCCTCAACCCTCACCTGGGCCCATGCAACAGCGGCGTCGCTGGCCTCTTCTTCGTGGATGATTTCCCCGTCGTCTAACTCGCCAGTGGCCTTGATCGGTTCGACGCGCGCGTAGGCGTCGTCAAGGTTGTCCGCGTAGATGTGCACCTCGTACAGATCGCCGTTGTGCATGTACTGCAGGCCGTACTTAGGCATGGGTCACCTCCAGCGGCAACAGCCAGGATTTGGTCGACTTGTCTGGCGCGTTGAATGCGCCGCCGTCTTCGCGCAGGAAGCGGCGGGTTTCACGGCCAACACGAACGATAAAAAGGCGCGGCTTGATGTCAGCAATGCGGCCGGTCACGTCGCCGGTATGGCGAGTCACGCGCACGGTCTGGCCGACGATCAGCGAGGCCAGGAAATCTTGGGTAGGGCGCTCGTTCATGCTGCGTCCTCCATGTCGGCGCCCATGATCTGCAGGTAGTTCTCGCAGATGGTCTGAGCTTCCTTGGCGTCGCCGCACACACGGCCGATGAAGTCGCCGCGCACGCTGGCCCGGTACTTGGCCTGGTCGCCGACCATGAACTTGGCGACCTTGTAGGAGGGATTGCTGTCGCTCTCAGCAACGCAGTCAGAACGCTTGGCCCATTTCATTGGATGGCACCCCGCTCCGAATCCCAGTCGAACACGACCAGCTTTCCGCCGTTCTCGCGCAGGCGGTCCATAACGCGGTCGCCCAGGTAGGTCGGAAGATCGTCCTTGCTACGGTTTGAAATCAGCACGGTAGGTTTCATGGCCTCGTACCGGCCATTGATCAGCTCAAACATCACCGTGCGTTCGAACTCGGTCGAGTTCTGCACGCCAACCTCGTCGAGTATCAGCAGGTCAGGCGCCTGGAAGAGCTGGTAGGCCTGCGCTTCGGTGTGGTCGCTGTCGCGGTCGAAAGAGGCCTTCACGTGGCGAATGACAGAGCTTGCGGTGACGTAGAGCGCGGCCATGCCAAACTCGCGCATGACGTGATTTCCGATAGCTGCGGCCAGGTGGGTCTTACCGGTGCCGACGTTGCCCAGAAGCAGGAGGCAGCGCCCCTGCTTGGCGTGGGCCAGGAAGTTCTCGGCGTAGTCTCCGCAGACACGCAGGGCGCGCTTCTGCTCGGCTGTGACAGCGCGATAAGCACTCAAGGTGCGGTCAGCAAAGCGAGGTGGGATGCAGGCACGACCGACGCGCATCTCGATAGACCGCTTGGCGTTATCTCGCATCAGCTCTTCTTGGCTGGCGCGGATATCGGCCTCGCGCTTCTCGTCCATGCACTTCTGGCAACCAACCCAGGCGGCCGGACGAGATTTGCCAAGGCCCATCAAGTTGTCGGTGTAAGGGCCGTGGGCTGCACAGGTGCGCTGCTCGCTCTTGAGCACAGTGCCAAGGCCACCCATGAGGCTGATGATTTCAGATGGGGTATGAGCCGTCATCGTTCTGCTCCCCTAGGTTTGCGCGGTGATTGATCTGGTTGAGGCCGGTGTGTCGGCTTTCGGTCTTCGCGGGCTTTGCGCCGTGGTCATCAGGGAAGAGCCCCTGCCAGCCAGCGGCAATTGACTTCTCGATGACTGCGTCAGGGTTCGCACATCCGGCAAGCTGCGAAGCCTGAGCCTCACAGGTCGTTTCCTTCAGGGGCTTACCGAGTTCCTTGCGGCACTTGACCCAGCGAGCCCACACCCCAGGCGTCACGTTTGGCGGGCAAGCGGTCAGCGGATCGAACTTGGCGGATGGCTTCGCAGGTTTTTCAGGCTTGACAGGTTTGTCATCACCGACCGGTGCGGCAGCGCCGGTATCCCCCTTGGGGGGTAAGGGGGGTTCTTGCTCTTGATCTTTAATCTTCTCTACATCTTCTTTAGGTAACGCATCGCTAACGATTGGAGCGTTACCTTTGTCGTTACCTTTTGCGTTAGCAGCCTTGTGATTCGCTACGCGCTTCGCCGTGAGAAGCCGATTCTTCGCGGTCTTGCCGTTGTGGCGCTCGAAATGAGGAAGACTTATCACGCCGTCCTGCTCGATCATCCAGCCAACGAATTTCATGTGATCGCAGAAACCAGTAACGCCAACCAAACGATCCAGTAACTTCTTGCTAACGCTCGGAGCGTTACCGTTTTCTGTCTGCTGATCGAACCATCCCCACACGCGCAGGAGCTTTCCGACCACTGCATCAAGATCGATATCCGCGAGGTCGGCGATCTGGCACACCTCTGGCTTATCCAGGGTGGTCAGTTCGAACTTGATCCAATCGCCGGCCATGTCACGCACCCTGCACTTCAGCGGAGGCCATAACAGACTCTGCGGCAGAGGCCAGGGATTCAGCCTTCGCAGAGAGAGCACGCAGCCCGCCAATCAGGCTCGGCAGGTGCTCGGCGTCTTGCTCGTTGATCACCAGATCGTCAAAGACCTTTGCTCCAAGGCCTGCAACCTCGCCCATGCGACCCATGAGCCCAGAGAAGACTTTCATCGGACCCATACCGCTAACGCCCACAGCGCGCACGGCAAGCAGGCCATAACGCCCAGCCAGCTCGATCAAGCAGCGCTCGCGCCACTCAGGAAGCAAAGATTCGACCCAGGCCTCTTCGATCCAAGAGGGAAACTCTACGGTGTCGCCATTCAGCCAGCGCTGAACGCGCTTGAGCCAGGCTCCTGCAATGCGGGAGTAGGTCTGGTGATCGGCCGTCTGAGTCAGCAAGTCCAGATCAGGCACGTCCTTAGACTTGGCCTTGTCCGGCGCCATGACCCAAAGAGCACGGCTCAGCGACTCGGCAAAGTCATCCTTGCTCATGCTGGTGCGGCTCAGCATGTCCGATGCGTGCGCGATCAGAACTGCGTCGCGGGTGGTGCTGTGAGGTTGCTGTCTGGAAATGGACATTTCTCGTTGGCCTCCCCGGCCATAACCTGTAATCACCCGATCAGCCGACAGGTGAAAACCCATGCAACCGACCATCGAAACTCTCCAGGGCGAACTGCTTGCCCTTCGCTGCCACATCGCTGCGCTCATGGAGCTGCAGCCTCTTCAATCTCAGTTGCGGTTCCGGGCTAAGCTGGAATCCGCCTGCTTACTCGTCCGCCCGTGCCAGCGTGGCGCTAGGCAGGACGGGTTTGATCAGGTGGTAACGTCGCTGGCTGCTAAGCGACAGCAAGCAGCGCAGGGCACAGTTCATGTGCCTTGAAGGCGCCGCCTGTGACGCGCTCGGCTCGAAGTGCCGTGACGGCGCTCATGCCATGCTTGCCAGTGATCCAGCCGGAGACGGTCCCCTGCTTAACGCCAAGGGCCGTGGCGGTGTTCTCTTGGCTTTTGAAGTGCGCGACAAGGCGCTCGTAAGTCGTCATTCCTCAATCCTCCATAGGATTTCCTATGATCTTAGACATAGGGAATCCTGTTTGCAAGCACATAGGGAAACCTTTGAGAATCGGGGGATGGAATACAAAGACCGATTGAAGCAAGCACGCAAGCACGCCAAGCTTTCCCAGCTAGAGCTGGCTCAGCGCGTGGGGATAACTCAGACCTCAATCTCCGATCTGGAGAGGGGAAAATCTGCCTCCTCCTCATACAACGCCAGCATCGCCAAGAACTGCGGCGTGAGCGCTATATGGCTGGAGAACGGCACCGGCCCCATGATTCCGGTTCGCCTTGAGCTGGCCGTTCATAACAAAGAAATGAAGGGCTTCGAGCCGGCAGGCTCTGGAAACGTCCAGGCCTACGACCCAGAAGACCAACTGCCAGAAGATGCCGTTGCCATAAGCGAGTATCAAGTGAACTTCTCAGCCGGAAATGGACACCAGGCGCTGTACGAGATCATTGAGGAATCGGACCCGGCGATTTACAAGCTTTCGTGGTTCCGTGCCGAGCGCATTAAGCCCGAGAAGTGCAAGCGCTTCAGGGTTAAGGGCGACAGCATGGAGACGACGCTATTCGACGGCGATTCTGTGCTGGTCAACATGGAAGAAAACGAGCCGGCCAAGATCATCGACGGCAAGGTCTACGCTCTGCGCTACGGCAACGATCTACGCATCAAGCGGCTGTTCAAGAAGCTGGACGGCAGCCTTCGCCTGGTCAGCGATAACCAGGCCTACCCCATTGAAGACATCGCCGCCGATGTCGCTCAGGAACACATCACCATAATCGGCCGCGTGCGGGACAAGAGCGGGAAAGGCGGCCTCTGAAAAGAGGGAGAGACCATGGCTCTGGTTAAGTGCAAGGAATGCGGGAGCAGGATTGCTGCGACCGCCAAAGCGTGCCCGAACTGCGGAGCTAAACCGCCAAAGAAAACCAGCGTCGTTACTTGGGGTGTCCTGATAATCATCGGTCTAGGCGTAATCGGCTCAATGACTGCGCCCAGGACTGGCACGCAGCCAGTAAGCCCTGAAGTCGCGGTCGAAAAGCGAGCTGCAGAAGAGGCTTCCAGAAAAGCCAGGGAAGCCGAACAACGGAAAGTCATCGCAGTCGCTCGCGCAAAAGACTTCGTAAAGGCCAAGCTCAAAGATCCAGAATCGGCAAGGTTCGGCCAGGTCGTCGCCAAAGACTCTGGAATGGTGTGCGGGTACGTGAATGCCAAAAACTCGTTTGGCGGCTATACCGGTGAAAAGGCGTTCATCTCGCTCAGCGCCGACCTGACTTGGCTAGAAGGCGAAACAGCCGACTTCGAAAGCACCTGGAATCAGGAGTGCGCGACAAAGTGAGCAAGAAAATGACCAAGATTTCGTTGGCCCTACTATCTGCCGCAATGCTTTCTGCCTGCTCTACATCTGCTATCACGCCTGAGCAAGCGAATGCAGTCCCAGCATCATCAGTCTATGCATTTCAGAAACAAAGTAGTTCAGATGACGCCAGGGTGACTTTTACGCGTGACGCTGGTTTCTCCGGGGCTGCTTGTGACTTCGGATTCATGATCAACGGCACAAAGGCTGCTTCTGTTGGAATATCAGAAACGGCCACCTTCTATGTGCGTCCTGGTCCCGCAATCATTGGCGTTCAGATGGGGTCTATTTGCTCGGGAAGCCTGCAGGAACTGTCGGTGACTCTAGAGCCTGGCATGGCTTACCAGTTTCGCGGTTTTCGCAACGCAAGCGGCGATCCTGGTATAAGCGCCACAGGTCGACCACCTTTCCGTTACACCAAGCAAACGTCTGAATCAGAGCCAGTTCATCAACCCGTCGCCAATAGAGAGATGACGCGCGAGCAGTGGCGCGCGCATCAGATCAAGCAGCTTCAATCCGAAGCCGGCCTTTCCTACGAAGAGTACCAGCGACGCTACCGGCAGATCATGAGCCAATAGCCTCACCCATTACGCAAACAGAGCCCGCCTAGCGCGGGCTTTCTTGTGCTCGACTGAAAATTTGCACACCAAATTAATTTGCACAAATCGAAATATAGGATTTCCTGTTGACGATAAAAACAGGCATGCCTATATTGAACCCAAGCCAGCCACAACTGGCCCGGCGAAAGCCAGCTCGAACTGCCGGATCGATACCGGCCAGAGCAAGAAGGGGTTTAGCGAGGTCGAGCCCAAATCGACCCACCGGGAAAATGGATCAGAGATCCTGCCTCGCCCGGCCAGGCGCAGCGTAGAGCCTGGATGAACAAGAGTGCAGTCGGGCAGAGCCGTGGACTGTGAGACATCGATAGAGCCCCGCAAGAAGCCAGTAGCTGCGCGGGGCGAGCAAGACAGATTTCCTCGATGCCATTCGCAAGAGTGGCATCAGGGAAGTCAAACAAACCCAGGAGTGTTAGGAAATGCTGAACATCAATGAAGAATCGCTGAAAACCGCAATCGTAGCCCAGGTTGCAGACCAGTTGCTGAGCGAAGACGCCGACCTGTCGAGCCTGGTTAACAGCGAGGTAAAGAAGCGCATTGACAAGATCTTTGACGAGCGCGTCACCAGCCAGATTCAGAAAGCCATCGACGAGACCATTAACGGATCGTTCGAGCGCGAATATCGCCGAGTGAATCAGTGGGGCGATCAAGAAGGGCCGTCTACCACCCTTCGTAAAGAGCTGGAAAAAACCGTATCCGCCTACTGGACAGCGAAGGTAAACCCTTCCAACGGCGAAAAAGCGACGAGCGATTACAACGCCGTAACCCGTGCGCAGTGGCTGATGACAAAAATCTGCGCAGAAGACTTTAGCAAACAGATGCTGCAACACACCGCGAACGTTACCGGCGCCCTGAAAGATGGACTGCGCAATCAGCTGGCGCAGCAGATGGATCAGATGCTAGCTGGCTTGTTCAACGTCAAAAGCCTGCAAGACCAGGGCAAGGTTGAGAAACCTTACTGACACTTTCACCCATGCGCGCTTAGGGTTCGCATCGGTGATTAACGACTTAGGGCAATAGGAGGTAGGGATGCCGCAAATTACGCGAATCGAAATTTACAAGGGGCTAACAAAATCTACCGAGTATTGCGCTCTATTTTTTGTGGATGGCGACTACTCGGCTCGCATAGATGCTGGCCCTTCAATGCTGAAAATTGACCACAAATCAACATTGCAGGGGAGGCTAGCTGGGCTCGATAGGTTGCTGAACGGCGTAACGCTGGATCGCCTTATGGCTCACCCTGCAGCAGTAATAAATCCAAGGCGTTAGTGGTTATTTCCAAAATGGAAACAACCATCTAACGCCGTAGGGCAATAGGAGATAGAGATGAGCACGGCTGCAGCCGCATTGCGCAGGATAAGCATCAACAATGAAGGCGCGACAAGACATGTAATCCTCGCTGGCAGATTCGCCATAAAGGTTCCGGCGCTTTGGAGTTGGAAGCTATTCCTGTGCGGTCTTCTCGCCAACATGCAGGAGGCGAGTCTTTCAGCCGCGAATCTCCCTGGGCTTTGCCCTGTTGTTTGGTCGATTCCTGGCGGCTGGATGGTTGTTATGCGACGGGCAAGAGTACTTACAGACGACGAGTTTCTTGCGTTTGACGTCGAGGCCTTTTGCGAACGCCCTGATTACTCGATCCCCGCAGAGCACAAAGCAAATTCGTTCGGCTGGTACAGCGAAAAAATTGTTGCAATCGACTACGGCACATAACCCGCCGCCCTGCCTAGCAGGGCAGATGGCATCGGTGATGGATGCTGACCGTGGAGCAATCCATCGCAAAGGGTAGCGAGTGCGCAGCATGTCTGCCGCCTGACCCATGGCCTAGCCAAGAGACTTAGCACCGGCCATCCATCAACCGATGTCATCTGAAGAGGGTATTGGGGTGCGTCCTGCACTGGACGCAGTGAAAAGCCTGAACGCCAATGGATGAGCGTCTACCCGAGAGGGAGGAATAGCGGGTTCGAGTCCCGCCAGGCTCCCAGGTCGCACCACCAATACCCTCTACCGCACCACCCTATTGCCGCTCCCCGCGGCCTTTTTGCAACGGTAGCTCAGCAGGTAGAGCAGTCGGCTCATAACCGATAGGTCACGGGTTCGAGTCCCGTTCGTTGCCCCATTCCCCCTCTCCACGCACACATAGCGAGGATTGATCATGTCCGAAAAACATACGCCAGGCCCATGGGTCTGGCTTGGAGAGCCTGGGCGCTCATGCCTGAACTCGGCAACAGGCGCTGTTTTGGATTACGCGCAATTTGAAGGTATGTGGCCAGCTCGCTACTGCGACGAGAAAGACGCAGCAAACATGGCTCTTATTGCGGCCGCGCCCGATCTTCTTGAAATGCTGGAATTGATCGTGCTCACCGCAAAAGAAAACAAGCCTGCGCGTCACTACTTGGAAGGCGCCCGCGCCGCCATCGCCAAAGCCCGAGGTGCCTCATGAGCGCAGCCCTACGCCAACCCATGTTCCACCTCCAGCCTGACCAGTTCCTTGATACCGCCGAGGGCAAAAACTGGCTTGCCGGCGCAGTAGATGACCTGATCGAAGACACGCTGTATGTCGCAGGCAAGCGCGTTGAGGAACAGGTCAAGCAGCTTGAAGACGCCATGGCCGAGCACGTAGCAGCCAAATACAACGACGGCCACGACTACGACGGCGCGCTTGGCCAAGTTCTGCGCAACGTACTGGCCGGCGATATCGACAAAGCATCCGGCGCCCTTCGGCTGCTGGTCAGTAAAGACGACGCTCGCAAGATGGCTGAGGGCCTGGTTAGGCCGCTGGCTCAGGCGTATGCGGAATCGCGGGGAGAGGATGACTATGAGTGAGCACACGAAAGAAGGATGGGCTGCGCGCGGATCGGCTGTCTATTTTCCAAGAGTACTCGGGGGATTTGATCTTAGTGGCTGCCCGAATCCTGAAGCTAACGCCAGACGCATTGCTGCTTGCGTTAATGCGTGTCAAGGGCTGTCAACCGAAGACCTTGAGCAAACAGGACTGGTTAGTGCCGTCGGGTATCAGATGATAAGCATGAAGGCCCTCAATGCCGAGCTGCTGGAGGCGCTGGAATGGATGGTAGAAAAGTCTGATGCTGGCGAGTTCCACGATGGAGCCTGCATGAAGAAAGCCCGCGCAGCCATCGCCAAGGCAAGGAGCCAAGCATGACTGACAAGAAAACTGGCGGGCCGGCGTTTCCGGTAACTCTTCAGCCCGGCGAGATGTACAAGCATCACGCAGAGTTTGATGGAATGACCCTGCGCGACTACTTCGCAGCGAAGGCAATGCAGGGAATTATCGCAGGGAACGGCCTGGGATTTTCTGGTATGCATCCATCTTATTGGGATTCGCTAGATGGGCTGGCAAAAACATCTTACCAAATGGCCGACGCCATGCTTGAGGCCAGAGATAAATGACCGCCCACGAACGCCAGGCGCGCGAGGCGATACGCCAGCTACGATTTAGCCCCGCGCCGATGATCGAACTAGGCGCAGTGATCAGCTACATCAACGATGGTCACCGACAGCGGCAGTATTGCGAAGGTGTGCGTGATTCGTTGGTCAGCCTGGCTCGACACTGCGCAAATAAACAACGCCAGCGCCAACTGGATGCGCAGCGGATTGGGAGGATGGCGGGATGAAGCGCATAAACAAAAAACACCACCAGCCGTGGTGCAAATTCTGCCCGGAAAGAACAGTAAAGGCTGAATGGCAAAGCCAGCATACGGTAATCACAAAGCACGCATGCGCGGCGCACAAAGATGAGCTGATGCAATACGAATCTAGCATGCAAGACTCTGGACGAATGACAGAGGCTGATTATCAAACCTGGCATCGTATGTGAGGTGACGCCATGACCACCCCAATCGTACCCAGCATCAGTGATGAGCAGTTGGCGGAGCTGGAAGAGTTCTTCCGCATGCCGATGTTCAAGGATGACGCCAACTCACCGCAGACCATGGGAGAACTGCGTGGCCTTATCGCCCGCCTGCGCGCTGCTGAAACCGAGCGCGACCAGCTGTGCGCCCAGGGCGAAGCCCTTCACCAGATCGGCCACGCGCTGGGCCTGCCTGCTGGCAGCGACTTGACGCGGGAGGCGCTACTGTCGGTTGAGGCTCTGCATAATCTCTGCTCGCAGGCTAATGCTTGTCTAGATCGATGGGCGGCAGGACATGCATTCGATGCCGATAAACTTGGCCCATGGACGCTGGAAGATATTCGTGCCGCCATGGAGCGCAAGCCATGACCATAACCCCCCGCTTACCGAAGCCCGCCGAGATGATCAAAGCGGGCTTTTTTGTGGCCTGCTTCCTTGGGTCTATCTATGTATTTGCGTCGGCTGTGGCCGAGGTGGTGAGCTGATGAACGACCGTGAATTGCTGGAGCTGGCGGCTAAGGCGGCTGGCTACGCCATCAAATGGAGCCCTAGCGGCAATGCGCTGCGCTCGGAGCGTGGAGTGGGCCAGCGCGTTTGGAATCCTCTCGCTGATGATGGTGACGCGCTGCGGCTGGCGGCAGTACTTGGATTGAAGGTAGGAATATTGCACGGCCAAGCCAAGTCTACCTATGTCAGCTCGTGGGTTAACGACAATCGAGTGACAACTGTCGAACGTCACGGCGACGACATGATGGCAGCAACGCGCCGCGCCATTGTTCGCGACGCAGCGGCTATCGGGGAGTCCATGCCATGACCCGCCGCCAACGCGCCCTACGCTGCGCAATCTATCGCGGCGCATTCTCCGGTATCTGTTTCTTCACTGTACTCATCGGCGCATTGAGCGCTGTTGATCGGATTGCGGGGTAGATCATGGATAACTGGATCAAATGTAGCGAGCGGATGCCCGAAACCAATGCGGAAGTGCTGGTCTGGCGAAAGTGGAACGGCTGGGATCAGTTCGCAGCCGACTTCGACAGATGGGAGCAAGACGAAGGAAACGAAGACGGCGGATTTTGGATCATCGCCGAAGACTCCTGCCAGCACATTGAGACGTGCGCTGACGGCCCTGGCCACGTAGAGCGCCCGGTAACCACTCACTGGAAGCCAATCACTCCCCCGCAAGACTAGCCGGCGCCGTTTACGGGGATGCAGGGCTTCTAGCGAAGCGGGCGGCTGAAGCTGGTCTGATTGACACCTCAGTAGGCCGTTTTCCGACCACGCAGCGTAGCGAGCTGCCATCGCCACCCTATTCACATCACAACACTGGAGTCGCCAATGGGATTCCTATCAAACCTTCTTCCGCTGTCAGCCGACGAGCGCGAAGAACTCCGAAAGCTGCGCATCAAGTGCGCAACTCAAGAACAGTGGATCAGTCAGCGACTGATGCATGAGAGCAAGCCGCTTATCCGTGACGCCCAGCGCACGGCATTGAGCGTCCTGCAACGGCGCGTAGACATGATGCGCGCCGATCATCCCGATATCTGGCACCGGTACTTCTCGAAAGAAGCCAACCGCAAGTAAGCCAGCACCACCCTCTCCCCCAACATCACCAGCGCCCTGGAGGGCGAAGCTATGTCCGCAGATAACCAAATCGTCGCACTGCCGCCGAAAGAAACCGCCCTGCAGGTCTACTCGGCTGCCAATGGCCTTGACCCGTTCCTGGCCAAGATCCGCGAAGAGATCGACGGCTTCACGCCTGACGTGAGCACCCGCAAGGGGCGCGAGGCAATCGCTTCCATCGCCTACAAGGTCGCCCGCTCCAAGACGGCCCTGGACAACGTAGGCAAGGAACTGGTCGCCGAGCTGAAGGAAGTCCCGAAGAAGATCGACGCCGAGCGCAAGCGCATGCGCGATCTGCTTGATTCCTGGCAGGACGAAGTTCGCCGGCCGCTGACGGAGTGGGAAGAGGCTGAGAAGGCGCGGGTCGAAATGCTGGAGTCACGCGTTCAACAACTGCGCGACTTCGTGGTGGTAGACGGCCTGACCGCCGCTGGCATTCAGGTGCAGATCGACAATCTGGAGGAAATCACTATCGGCGAGGCCTGGGAAGAGTTCGAAGCCGAGGCGCACCGCATCAAGTCTGCATCGCTGGCAACCCTGCGCGAAGCTCTGGCCAAGCGTCAGCAGTACGAAGCCGAGCAGGCCGAACTGGAGCGCCTGCGCGCTGAGGCCGCAGCACGCGAGCAGAAAGAGCGCGAGGAGCGCATTGCCCGCGAAGCAGCCGAGGCCGAGCGCCTGGCAGCCGAACGCCGCGCCCAGGAAGAACGCGACGCAGCCGCCCGCCGTGAAGCAGAGGCCAAGGCCGCAGCCGAGCGCCGTGAACTGGAGCTGAAGCTGGCCGCCGAGCGTGCCGAACGCGAAGCCGTGGAAGCCAAGCAGCGCGCCGAGCAGGCAGAGCGTGACGCCCAGGCCCGAGCCGATGCAGCCGCAGCAGCCGAACGTCAGCGCCAAGCCGACGAGCAAGCCCGCATTGAGCGTGAAGCCGCCGCCCGCGAAGCCAACAAGGCCCACCAGAAAGCCATCAACAACGAAGCCCTGGCAGCGCTCATTGCCGGTGGCATGCCCGAGGAATGCGCCAAGCAGGCAATCACCCTGATCGCCAAGCGCTGCATTCCGCACATCCACATCAGCTACTGAGGTTCGCATGAGCACAGCAATCGCAGAACGCCAAGAATCGGCGGTAGTCGCCCAAGCCGAATCGGCAACCATCCTGCAGGTCATCCAGCGCGCAGCGGCTGACCCGCAGTGCGACATCGAGAAGATGGAGCGCCTGATGCAGATGCATGAGCGCTTCCAGTCGCGCCAGGCTGAGCAGCAGTACGCCGAAGCACTGGCCGCCATGCAGCAGGAATTGCCCTCCATCGCCGAGCGTGGCGACGCCGCCAACCGATACACCTACGCGCTGTGGGAAGACATCAACGAGGCGCTGAAACCGATCCTGGCCAAGCATGGGTTTGCCCTGTCCTTCCGCATCCCCCGCAACGACAAAGGCGTCGAGGTAGAAGGCGTCCTGAGCCACCGCGCCGGCCACAGTGAGCGCACATCGATCCTGCTTCCAGCAGATACCAGCGGCAACAAGAACGCCGTCCAGGCCGTTGCCAGCTCTGTCAGCTACGGCAAGCGCTACACGGCGGGCGCACTGCTCAACTTCACTACCCACGGCGAAGATGACGATGCGTTCGCCGCAGTAGCTCCTTCCCCGATCACTGACGCCCAGGCCAAGCAGCTGAAGTCGTTGCTGGAAAAGTGCAGCGAGAAGGCGCAAACGGCTTTCGCTTCCATCCACGGCACGCCCGAGCAGGTAACCAAGGATGACTTCGACCGCGTGCTGGCGATGCTCAAGAAGTCTGCAGACCAGAACCAAGCGGGGTGACCCATGCAGATCATTCGGGAAATCGAACAAGGGTCCGAAGCATGGCTGAAATTGAGACTCGGAATCGTGACCTGTTCCGAGCTGGACGTGCTAATGGTCGACGGCAAGGGCGAAGGCGGCTTTGGAGTCGGCGCGTTCACCTACATGGACCGCCTGATAGGCGAGCGCATCACCGGCGCTGAGGCCGAGCCATGGCGCGGCAACAAGTCAAGCGAGCGCGGCCACGCCTTGGAGCCAAAGGTGCGACAGCTGTACTGCCTGCGCCGAGATATCGCCCCCGAATCTATCGAGCAGGTCGGAATCATCCTGAACCACGGCATTGGCTATTCCCCAGACGGCCTGCCGGATGGCGGCGCGATTGAGGTCAAGACCAAGATCCCGGAGAAGCTGATACAGGCGATTCTGGATAACTCAGTGCCCAAGGAGCACAAGGCGCAATGCCAGGGCGGCCTATGGGTCGGCGAGCTGGAGTGGATCGACTTTCTCGCCCACTGGCCAGGCATGCCGCTTTGCCTTGTCCGCGAATACAGGGACGAGCCGTATATCCGCAAGCTGGCAACCAAGGTCAAGACCTTCCACGAAATCATGGAGGCGCGCATGGAAAAGGTGCTCGCCGCCTAAGAACCCCGCCACCACGACACGGGGCGCCACCGGCAAAGCTTGGAGCCGCGCCGGATAACGAGCTGGACTGGCCCGCCGCGGCGATCAGGGCCTACTAATTCGGAGAGAACAGCATGAAAGGCATTAACAAGGTCATCATCGTAGGTACCTGCGGACAGGACCCGGAAACGCGCCACCTGCCGAACGGCAACGCAGTCACCAACATCAGCGTGGCCACCAGTGAGAACTGGACCGATAAGCAGTCCGGCCAGAAGGTCGAGAAGACCGAATGGCACCGCGTCTGCCTGTTCGGCAAGGTCGCCGAAATAGCCGGCGAGTACCTGCGCAAAGGATCTCAGGTCTACATCGAAGGCAAGCTCCAGACCCGCGAATGGGAGAAGGATGGCATCAAGCGCTACACCACGGAAATCATCGTGGACATGCGCGGCACCATGCAGCTGCTGGGCGGCAAGCCAGAAGGCCAGCAACAGGCGGCGCGTAACTCACAGCAGAGCCGGCCTGCCCAGACGCCGCAGCCACAACAGAGCCAGCAACCTGCGCCTGACTACGACAGCTTTGATGACGATATCCCGTTCTGAGGACTCAGCAATGGCCTTCATGACCACTGAAGAACTGCGCAGCGAGCGCACCCACCTGACCAACAGCATCCGCATTCTCAAGATGAAGCTGAACAAGATGGACGCCGTAACCCGCAAGCGCGCAGAGAACACCATCGCCAACCTGCGGCAGCACATCAGCGATATCGACGACGACCTGGCCATGGCCGGGGCTGCGTAATGACCATCTACTGCCGCACATCCTGGGCGCCCGTGCCGTGTGGGTGTCTGCGCTGCAAACCGCCCTCTAGCTAACCAGCGGCGCCCGCCGCCTGGAGTTTCCCGTGACCAACTACACCGATCCCGGATTTCCGGAGAACTCGGCGCATTACCGCGCCGGCAGAAAGGCGCGGGAAGCCGGCGCGCCGTATTCATCGTGCCCATTTGGAATTGCTCGACTGTTCGAGCGCTGCCTGTGGTGCGCAGGTTTCAACGACAGGGATATGGAGCTACTGCCATGAACGGCATGGAACAGAGCGCCACGGTGCGCAGGATCAATGCTCAGGTGCCAGACACCCTATCCCACTACCAAGCCCAAGCAAACGCTGCGCGGTTCTACGCCGAAGCCATGGCCCTGCTTGAACAGGCCAAACCCTACGTCAGCCGCTGCAACAGCATCGGCGCCCAACAGCTGAGCCAGACCATCACCAAGTTTCTGGCGAATAACAGGAGTAAGCAGCCATGACCAACGAATTGGACGCAGGGCGCGCTATCGAAATCCTCGAAGACGACGAACTGGAGCAGGAGAACGCGGCTATGGGCGAGCAGAGCAAGATTGATGCGGAGCGGGCGGCGTTCGTCCGCGAAGACCGGTACATAGTCCTTAAGCGGAAGCACCTGGCAAACCTACCGAACGACTTGCAGTACAGGCTGAAGCCGGCACTGGACGAAGTCGCACAGCTGATGCCAACCATGGAATGCGTGGTGGTTGAGAGCGATTGGCCTGAGCATCCCATCGTTTGGCAGATGATCGAAGCGCGCATGAACGGCGCCAGCCTGCAGGTGGGTGTGCCGGATGGGTATGCGCTGGTGCCGGTTGAGCCTACGCCGCAGATGCTGGCTTCGATGATCAAATCGGCTCATGGGTACGACGCTGATGTGGTGCCAACCTACATGCAATTGGCGTATCAAGGAGCGCTCGCCTCCGCCCCAACCGTCAAGGCTGAGCGGGTGGACATGGCCGACGCCTACGTTGGCGCCCGCGAGGATCTGGCCATCTGGAAGCGTCGCGCGCTGGAAGCTGAGCAGAAGGCTCGGCGTCAAGAACAGATCATCGACCATCTGACGCTTGAGGCGCAGGGCGAAACTCGATTCGGCGAACCATCAATGCCGTCCGCTCAACCGGTGGCCGTGATCGAATACGCCGGCTATGACCCTGCAAATTCGATTAAGTGGCTGAACAAGGGGCTGCAGTACATGCAGCCAGGGACGCTTCTGTACGCACAAGCCCCCTCCCTGCTGACTGCTGGATCGGCTGTGGAAGAGGTGGAGGTTGTTGGTTACAGATTCTTCCACGTAGACCACGGGTACATTTTCCGGCGCACGCATATTTACGAGGGGAATCCGAGCCTTGAGGCGCACAGCCTAATGACCGTCGCCCAGCACGAGCGAATCGTCGCCGCCCTTTCCGCCCAGCAGTCCGCGTCCGATCAGGTGAGCGTGCCTGACACTGCGCGTCTCAACTTCATGCTGCAAAAGAACCGCAAGGTCATCTGCGAGCGTTTGCCTCATGACAACTTCGAAGTCTATGTCGAAGAAGGATTCATGGGTGAAAAACGCCATCCCTGCGTTCGCTACAGCGGCAAGTGGGAGAATGGCTCACACGAGGCGCTGGAGATCAAACGTGAGGCTATCGACCGCGCCCTTCTCGCAAGCCATGGGCGGGGTGAAGCATGAAGCCACGCATCGAGAAGAAGTTGAGCAAGCGGCTGACCGAGATCGCTCCATCATTGTTCGGCGACGCATGGGTTGACCGCGACAAGATGGATTCTGCATGGGATCAGGGCGTCAGCGTCTCACACTGCCTCTGCGTAGGTGGTGGCGTTGATTACTGGGGTGAAGGGCAGGACGCCTACACGGTATGGGCTGCATGGACTGGCCATAGCTACTGGGCCTGGGAATGGCACGGCGACTTCCCAGACTACCCGGAGGGTCACGAGTTTCATGGATACCCGGACACCAGCTCATTCAAAGCGACCACTCGAAACCTGCTGATGTTGGCCGCCGACTACGAGCGCACGAAAGCCAGCCATGCGGAGGGTGGGAAGGTATGAGCATCGTCCGTAATAACCTGATGACGCGCGCTGGCTACTCGCCGTACTGCGGAGGCGCAATGGCAGCGACATCTGCATGCAGCATGCCGCGCACGCGCTGGACAGGCGATCAATTCAAATGCCCTGAGTGCGGATGGGTTTCTGAGTTCCCCGCCGATTTCATCGCCGAATACAAGGCCAAGTGGCACAGCCCCACCGCTGCCACCGAAGAAGGAGAGGTGTGATGGCTGAACAGATCGGACCGGACGGAAAGACGGACGCCCAGCGCCATGCAGAGTGGGCGGCTGAAGAGGCCCGCTTTGACGCCAGCTTTGCGTCGCGTAAGGCCGACGACTACCACACGCGCTGCCGGGATTGCGGTGTGTTCGTGAAGAAGTCGCGCTGGGTCAAGAAGGACACGCACAACGCTATTCAGCACCAGCAGCGACCGCTTTGCGGGCCATGTTTTGATGAATACGACTTCATTTATTGAGCGCGAAGGAGGTCAAGATGAGTGAGCAAGTGAGGTCGACTGCAGACCGCTTATCGCAAGCTATCGCAATCCTTGAGCAAGAACTCGCCCGGATTAACGGGGCCAAAAAGTTCACGGGGAAAGAGTGCGAGACGTGCGGCGAAAGTGTCCGATACACCGCAACAGGCCGCTGCGTTGAGTGTGCGTTTCGTAGCACTGAAGAAAGCAGAAAAGTCGCTGAGCTTGATCAGAAGCTCCGTGATGCCTTGGCATCAGAAGCGCGCGCATGGGCGCGTGTGACTGAGCTTGAGGACAAATACGAGCCGCGCGATGACGCGGATATTGCGAGAGTAGCGCTATGAGCGGAACTATCACGATGACCGGCGAAGAATACGACGCCCTGCGCGCAGAGGCCGAGGCGTTGCGGGCTGAGATCGAAGAACTTGACGCCCTGTGCAATCGGCAGTCTGACCTTCTCAGTCAGGCGGCTATCGCATTGCGAGGGCCTGAACCAGCCCTAACTCGGTACAACCATGCCGACATTCCATTACGTGTAAAGATGGTAGTTTCGGAGCTGGAGGCGGCGCGGGGATTGCTGGAGCAGCGCATTCCGTGCGATGTGATGCTTCCTCCCGCAACGACCATCAAGCGCGGATGCCCGCTGAGCACAGTGCTGGCCAGCATGAAGTTGCGCGAGGACGTTGCGCCGAATCAGCGCGTGTTCACCGCCACCCCGGCGCCGGAAGTGCAAGGCCATTTGCGTGACTCCGAGAAAATGTTCGAGCAGGGAGAGCGGCAGGAGGCGGTGGCGCATCGGCTGATCAATGGCATTGGCGAAGTCATGACCGATTGGCATGACGGGCCGCCACCAGAAAACTTCGTTGATCTGTGCGGCCAAGCGATGAAGGATGTGCGAGTTGAACTTGCGTTCTCAACCCCTCAGCCAGGCCCTGACGTGCGGGGGATGGCGTCCTTCGCTCTGGAGCTGATCGACGGCGCCTTGGAAGGCGGCAGCTTCGACGGTGGAGACATTCAGGAAGCCGGCGTTCGTCACGGGCTACTGGTAGTGGAGCGGCGCGAGGAATCGTGCGGCGAGCACTGTTCATGCGCAGAGTACGGTTTCCCGGCTGAGTGCTACCGACTGACCCCAGCCCTCGCCGCCCACCGCCAGGCGCAACGCCAGTCCTGATCTACCCCACCCCATCCCCTTTTCTATCTGCCCACATAGGGCGGGAGGATTTGCTGTGTCCGATAAACCATTGAAGGCATATGCGGTCACGGAGCGATCCGAGGCCATGACGGTGATCGTCTTCGCAAGCAGCGGTATCGCAGCCAGGCGCCTGGGCGCCAACGAGCACGACACCGAGTTTGAATGCATCGAAAGTTGCCGCCGCGCGCCATGGGCCGATCAGTACCAGAGCACCGGCAAGATACCTTCTCAAGCCTGGATTGATAACGGCTACTCGCAGACCTGCGATTACTGCGAAACAGTGATCTACGGCGACACCGCCGAGGATGAAGACGGCAACCCGCAAGCGCCGATCTTCGAGGGCGTGCACGCGTACTGTGGGCCTGGATGCAAGGAGGCTCGCGAACAGGATATTGCCCAGCGCAAGGCAAGCGGCGAAGCCTTCAAGACCAAAGTGCAAACCGAACGCCCTTACCTGACGTTCACGCTCTTCCGCGCAGACTACCCATGGATCTACAACAGCGCCGAGTTCTCGTTTGAGGGCGCCAAGTACGGTGGCGGCGTGACAGAGAAAGAAGGCGGGAAGCTCGAATGGCACGTCAACGCTGAAGACAAGCCCGCATGGGATCGGCTGATAGCCGAGCAGGTGGCCGCATGAAACTGATCACGCTTGAGAAGTGGGCGGAGGCGCACCTTGACCCGGTTCCGTCTCCCGCAACCCTGCGCATGTGGGCCAGGACGAACCGCTTCGACCCGCCCGCGCAGAAGGTCGGCCGCTGCTACCGGGTGGACGAGCACGCCCGATACTGCGAACCTGAGGTGCCGGTAGAGCTGCCGGATGACGGCTCGCTTCACAGTCGAATCATGAGGGCACGCTATGGCGCCGCGACCAAGGAATCACGGATCGAAAGACCTGCCGCCTAACCTGTACCGCAAGAAGGACAGCCGCAACGGCGTCATCTACTACAGCTACAAAGATCCGGTGACAGGGCAGTTTTTCGGGCTCGGCAAAGACAAAGCCCTTGCGGTGGCCACTGCGAATGCAGAGAACCAGCTACTGCCGGCCGGGCCTACCCTGCGTGAGCGCATGGAGAGGCCAGCGGCGCGCCTATTCAGCAAGTGGCTGGCCGAGTACGGCCGGATCATCGAAGAGCGCGAGATCGAGGACAACACCAAGCGCAATCTGCGCATGCGGATAAAGCGGCTTGATGCTGAGTTCGGGAAGCACGACATCAACGCCGTCACCACGATCATGGTTGCCGACTACCTGGGCGCCATGGTCAAGGCTGGCAGGTCGCAGATGAGCCGCGCAATGCGCTCACTGCTGCGCGATGTGTTCATGGAGGCGATAGCGGCCGGCTGGACCGCAGCGAACCCGGTCGAAGTGACCAAGGCGGCGAGGATCAAGGTCAAGCGCGAGCGCCTGACTCTCGAGATGTGGCGGGCGATTCATGCCAGGGCAGGGACAGCCTGGCTGAAACGTGCGATGGAGCTGGCCTTGATCACAGGTCAGCGGCGGGAGGATATCGCATCCATGCTGTTCAGGGATGAGCAGGACGGGCATCTGCTTGTCATCCAGCACAAGACCAAGCAGCGGCTGCGCCTGAGCACGTCGATAGGCCTGCAGTGCATCGGCCTTGATCTGGCCGGCGTGATCAAGCTGTGCCGTGACAACGTGGTGTCGAAGCATCTGGTGCACCACGCCCGCACGGTGAGCAAAGCCAAGGCCGGCAGCCCGATCATGCTCGATACGATCAGCAGGAAGTTTGCCGAGGCGCGAGACGCTGCGGTCAAGGCCGGTGACATCGTGGTGACGGACAACCCGCCGACCTTCCATGAGATGCGGTCCCTGGCCGCACGCCTGCACGCGGCAGAGGGGCGCAATGCCCAGGCCCTGCTCGGGCACAAGTCAGCCAAGATGACGGACCTGTACAAGGACAGCAGGGGCGCCGAGTGGATCGACGTGGCATAATGGGAGACGTTTTGGCGGAATTTTGGAGAGGTTTTGGAGCGATCCGAAACCACTAGGAGAATCAATGAGTTACGTCCTGTATGGCATCAAGGCCTGCGACACGATGAAAAAGGCCAGAACCTGGCTCGATGAACACCAGGTCGACTATGCCTTTCACGACTACAAGAGCGTCGGGATCGACCGTGCA
>Ga0209070_100132_pt1 | contig 104015 bp, 88 predicted proteins | sample SynthPrep_5_END__FD_187205 | JGI IMG/M metagenome (GOLD analysis project Ga0209070, IMG submission 187205) | Synthetic microbial communities from Ohio, USA - SynthPrep_5_END_DS10_MetaG (SPAdes) (version 2) | ecosystem: Engineered > Bioreactor > Aerobic > Activated sludge | place: USA: Ohio... | reverse complement strand
TTGCATGGCCCTGATGATCGGCGCTCTGCATCGGGCAAGGCTGTGCCGGCATGCTGAAAGCCATACCGCCGAAGGTCGGCAGCACGAGACTAGCAATCATTACCAGGATCAATCCAATTCGACGCACAGCAATTCACCAGGCGGGCGATAGGGCGACGATAGCAGATTGCCCCGAGGCATGAACGCTCCTTTTGGCAATAGTGTTGATTTGGATCAAATAGAGTGTCATGCAGGGTATCAATCGGGCTCAACTGGTAGCTCCGTTTAACCGGATTTCTCAAGCTCGTAGGGTTCGCACCACCCGCTAGGCGCGCTAGCACAAGACCGGCCTCGCTATTAACCTGGCAAATAAATAGGGCATATCGGATAATCTGCCTCCATGAAAACAGATGCCCGCAAACTCAGCCCCCAAGAACAGCGTGAAAAGCGCGCCACGGCCCTCCGCATGCGTGAGCAGGGTTACACCTACAAGGCTATTGGCGAAGCGGTTGGTGTTCACCCCCGCACCATCGCTCACTGGGCGCAGGTCGCAGAACACAAAGGCGAAAAGGCTGCCATTGCCGGCGGCCAGCGCGGTGTGCGCCAGGGTGATCGCCGCAGTTTGAGCCCCAGCCAGGAAGTGCTGGTGCGCACCTTGATGACCGATAAGATGCCCGACCAACTCAAGCTCGGCTTTGCACTCTGGACGCGTGATGCCGTGCGAGAACTGATCCGCCAGCGCTGTGGTTTTCTCATGCCGGTTCGAACGGTTGGTGAATACCTCAAGCGTTGGGGCTACACCCCGCAGCGACCACTGCATCGGGCTTATCAGCAGAAACCTGAAGTGGTTCAGCGCTGGCTGGATAATGAATATCCACGCATCGCACAGCGGGCCAAGGCCGAGAATGGTGAGATTCAGTGGGGCGACGAAACCGGTATGCGCAGTGACAGCCAGGCTGGCCGCAGCTACGCCCCTATTGGCGAAACGCCAGTGCGCCAGGTCAGCGGCAGTCGCTTTTCCACCAACATGATTTCCACTGTGACCAATCGGGGCAAACTGCGCTTCATGCTGTATCGGGAAACGCTGACAGCCCCAGTGCTGATTCGCTTCCTGAGTCGCCTGATTCGCGATGCGCAGGGCCGCAAAGTGTTCTTGATTCTCGACAACCTGCGCGTACACCACAGCAAAAAGGTGAGCGCCTGGGTCGCTGACCGCAAAGAGCAAATCGAACTGTTCTTCTTGCCGGCATACGCCCCGGAGTTGAATCCTGACGAGTATTTGAATTGTGATTTGAAACATCAGGTCCGTACGGGCTTGCCAGCGCGTAATCAGGACGAACTGGAAGGGCGTGTTCGCTCGGTCATGAGACGATTGCAATTACGCCCCCAAAGAATCCGTTCTTATTTCCGGCATCCACGTATCGCCTACGCGGCATGATTTGGTGTATTTGATTGCCGGGTTAATACTTATTGACGGCATACCGGCACTGGGTGAAAGGCCAAAAGTATCTGGCGAATCGGTGGTGAACCCGTGGCTTGGCCAAAAACACGGGAAAGGCGGATGATTGGAGCATTTTGTTTGAAATACAGTGATAGTTAAAGTCAGACTGAAACGTATGGCAGCTTCAGAGAAGCTTTAAATGTGAAAAGTCAAATTATCAATAAGTCGTGTTTTGCCGATGCGGGCCGCCACCAAAATCACCAAGTGCGTATCGATACTTGTCGCAGGGCTCAGATTCTGTGCATTTCGGACTTCAAGGTACTCCAACTGGAAACCGGCAGTCGTTATGCGCTGACGACATTTCTGTAAATAACGCTCATCTACTAGCTTCTTGTCCTTAATTGCCCCAGCTATTGTCTTTAAACATGCGTAAAGGATAGGGGCTATCGTGCGTTCGTGGTCATTCAGATATCCATTGCGAGACGATAACGCCAAACCATCCGCAGCCCGGACCGTCGGAGCGCCGATGATATCTATTGTCATATTGAGATCCTTGACCATCGAACGAATGACGGCCAACTGCTGATAGTCCTTTTCCCCAAAAAACGCCGCGTCTGGCTGCACGATGTTTAACAGTTTGAGGACGATAGTGGCCATGCCGCCAAAGTGACCAGGGCGTACCGCACCGCAAAGGCCCTCAGACACATTCGGAACGCTGACGGTGGTTTGGTTGAGCATTCCATTCGGATAGATCTCTTCAACAGCAGGAGCAAACAGCACATCACATCCGGCCTTGACCAGCTTTTCGCGGTCAGCGTCGGGAGTCCGGGGATAGCTAGCCAAATCTTCATTTGCTCCGAACTGGAGCGGGTTGACGAAAATACTCGCAACCACGAAATCGACTCGCTGCATTGCACCATGAATCAGGGCGATATGGCCGTCATGCAAGTTACCCATTGTTGGTACTAGGGCTACTTTCTTGTTTTTACCACGAGCTCGGGCCACTAGCGCGCGAAGCCCGCCAATCGTATCAACTGTCAGCACTACTTCACGCCTCTTTGGTCGTTTGTGTTTCGATGGTCGCAAGCAACCGGCTATCACCTGCCGCTAGGGCCTGTAGGGAGCGATACTCGTCAAGACCTCTGACGCTTCCATTGGTCTGCTTCAGCGAAGTCTCGTAAATGGCCTTACTCATCTGTCTGCTTCATTCAAAGGTTATTAAATAGTGCGGTCGATGACTTCTTTCAATTTTTCGAAGTTTAACCATGGCTGCTAGCAGCGCGAACATTGCTCCATTTGCGGCTGAATTTTTCATTTCTCAAGAGGGCGTAGCCTCTATATCAGGGCAGTAAAATCTCGAGTTGCTGCCAATGGATTTCCCCTCGGCCTGGATGGTCTCGCGACTTAGGGAGGTCTTGTTCAGGAGTTTATGCGGTGCTCGCAGTGGCGAATAACATAGAGAGCTCGGATGATCTAGAGGGACGATTGACTAGTTTTAAAAGAGGCAAGCGCCGAGGTCGAGCAGAAATATGTGACTACTTCAGATCATCCTAGTAGTGGTATAAGCTCATGAGTGTTGTGTCAATTACCAGAAAACGTTATTCCATGACACTTGAATAGGAGAGGGGCAATTTCTTGTGTGATCTTGACAGTGATGAGAGGGTGGGTTTGTAGAATTTTTTTGAGCATCACTAAACTCGGCACACCCGGCTAGAAAAACCAAAAAAAAGAAGACGGAGCGTATTTTGGCGGGCATGGTAAACTCGCTTTTGTTATTTTTGAGTTTGTTTGCTGAATATACCCTTGCAGTGGCTGGAGTCAAGTGCAGATTTTGCCACTCGTCGGGACGCCGTTTCTCTCGAGAGAATGGGGGCGCCTACGAATTTAAGCCCTGCATAGAGACGTTGCTTAGAGGGCTCTCAATGAACGCTATCATGTCCAGTGGGCGTGGACTCTTAGCTATGGTCAGCATCAACGTTCGCTTTTCTTTTGGTAGCCGCTTGGCGCACCGGCGAGCGGTATTCTTTATGGCCCTGTGGGTTCGGTGAATTTGTGCGCTTAGCATTAAAGCAAATATTGCATCTTTATGAGTCATGGCGCCGCCCTCTACTATTGCGTCTCTGTTGATCTGTCATTGGTGTCAGGTGTCTACTGTGGTGCTTGGGTTGTGCGTGTTAGATCGCCTTGTATCAGGTATGCAGGATTCTAAGCACAGTCTCGTGGAGTAGTGTCGTGCTATCTTCAATGGTTAAAGTGGCATTGCTTTTATCCTCTCTGCTCATTTCAGTTAGCATGGATAGAATTAGGCGTGTGGCTACTTGGAGGGGGATGGGTCTGAATACTTGAGTTAGTATGCCGTGCTGAATTATTTCAGCGAGTATGAATGTGTACTCTGCGCGGATGGTTTCAATGATCTTTTGTTGATTTGGGGTAAGGTTTCTGAATTCAAGTTGTGCAATGGAGCGATGTTGTGGGCTCGAAGCATTGAATCCGAGATGTGAGCGGATGTAGGCAGAGAGCCGGTGTTCGGGAGAGCTACCTGCTGGTAGATCAACTTTAATGGCATCGAGTAAGTCCGTTTCGTATTCGTCGATCAGTTCGAATAACAGCTCTTGCTTGCCATCTATGTGGTTGTAAAGTGATCCGGGCTGCATTTCCAATGTATTGGCCAGTTTTCTCAGGCTGACATTATGAAATCCTATTTCACTGAACAATTTCAGGGCGACCTGCCTCACCAGTTGATGTGAGGGCTTATGGTCTATGCCAGAAGTTGCTCTTCCGATTATCGCTGACAGGTTACAAGTCGATGTAGACGTGCTCATCATGATCATCCAAGAGCTGAGTCTGTATTGGCTGGTTAATAGGTCGCCAATGTCTACTGGCGAGTGTGGGCATTAGGTAATGCTTAAGGCCTTATAAGTGCTAGTGCGATACCTTGCCCGCCACCGATACACAGAGTAGCCAATCCTTTCTTTGCGTCGCGTCGGATCATTTCGTGGATGAGGCTGACCAATACACGGCAGCCAGATGCTCCTATTGGATGACCGAGAGCGATAGCGCCGCCATTGACATTGACTTTGTCGATATCCCAATTCAGCTCCTTGCCGACTGAAAGAGCCTGAGCGGCAAACGCCTCGTTAGCTTCTATAAGGTCAAGATCGTCCAAGGACCAGCGAGCTTTCTCCAGGCACGTTTTGCTGGCGGAGACGGGACCGATGCCCATGATCTGCGGGTCAACACCGGCACTGGCATAGGCCTGGATGGTTGCCAGCACCGGCAGGCCGAGAGTCTTGGCTTTTTCTGCACTCATCAAGAGTACTGCGGCTGCACCATCATTGATGGTTGAGGCGTTGCCGGCGGTTACGCTGCCATCCTTCTTGAATGCTGGCTTGAGCTTGGCGAGAGATTCGGCGGAAGTTCCGGCTCGTGGCTGTTCGTCAGTGGAGAAGAGCAGTGGCTCACCTTTGCGCTGAGGAATTGCCACCGGGGTGATTTCGCTCTTGAAACGACCGGCTTCGATGGCTGCACAGGCCAGGCGCTGGGAACGTGCGGCGTAGGCGTCCTGTTCCTCGCGGGTCAGTTGGTAGCAGTCGACCAGATTCTCCGCGGTGATGCCCATGTGGTAGTCATTGAAAGCATCGAACAGGCCATCCTGTAGCAACGAGTCGGCGAGCTGGGCGTGACCCATGCGCAGGCCAGTACGAGCTTTGGCTAGCACGTAGGGAGCCTGGCTCATGCTCTCCATACCGCCGGCTATCACTACTTCGGCGTCTCCGCAGCGGATCGCCTGGGCCGCCAGGCTGACGGTTTTCAACCCTGATCCGCATAGTTTGTTCACGGTCAGGGCGGGCACGCTATGCGGCAGGCCGGCATTGATTGCCGCCTGGCGAGCTGGGTTTTGCCCACAGCCCGCGGTGAGTACCTGGCCGAGAATCACTTCGTCGACGCTGGCCGGATCCAGGCCGGTTTTCTCCAGTAGGGCACGAATTACGATGCTGCCCAACTCGGCAGCGGTAAAACTGGCCAGGCTGCCTTGGAAGGTGCCGATGGCGGTACGGGTTGCGGCCACGATGACGACGTTCTGCATGTTTACCTCCGAATAAAAAGCGTGGTGCCATGTCTTTGCGGGAAGACACCACGTTCTGCCATACGGCAGAAAACTTGTTGTTTAAGAACCCTGTTCTCTCGTCGAGGACATGGACTAGTGTCTGCCCAGCGCTCGGGCCACTCGCGAGCCGTTGGGCTTGTCCAGCACGGAGCAGATGCGCTGGCCGGCGGCGATCAGTCGATCCATATCGATGCCGGTGTGGATACCGAGGCCGTCGAGCAGGTAGAGCACGTCCTCGCTGGCGACGTTGCCGGTGGCGCCCTTGGCGTAGGGACAGCCGCCGAGGCCGGCCACCGAGCTGTCGAACACGTTGATGCCTTCCTCCAGGCTTGCGTAGATATTGGCCAGGGCCTGGCCGTAGGTGTCGTGGAAGTGCCCGGCCAGCAGGTGGCGTGGCACTTCGCGGCCGACCACGTTGATCAGGTGGCGGGTCTTGCCGGCGGTGCCGGTGCCGATGGTGTCGCCCAGGGAGATTTCGTAGCAGCCCATGGCGAATAGCTCACGGGCCACGCTGGCGACCTGCTCGGGTGCCACCTCGCCCTCATAGGGGCAGCCCAGCACGCAGGAAACGTAGCCGCGCACGCGGATGCCGTGGGCCTTGGCGGCTTCCATCAGCGGCACGAAGCGTTCCAGGCTGTCCTTGATCGAGCAGTTGATGTTCTTCTGCGAGAAGGCCTCGCTGGCGGCGGCGAACACCGCCACTTCTTCCACGCCGGCCGCGAGGGCGGCCTCGAAGCCTTTCAGGTTGGGCGCCAGGGCGGCGTAGGTGACGCCCGGCTGGCGCTGGATGCTGGCGAACACTTCGGCGGAGCCGGCCATCTGCGGCACCCACTTGGGCGAGACGAAGCTGCCGACTTCCACGTAGCTCAGGCCGGCGGCGCTGAGGTCGTCCACCAGGCGCACCTTGTCGGCGACGCTGATGGGTTGCTTCTCATTCTGCAGGCCGTCGCGGGGGCCGACTTCGACGATCCTGACTGATTCTGGAAGGTTCACTCGACGCCCTCCAGCTCCACCAGCACGGTGCCTTCGCCGACCATCTCGCCTTCGCCGCAGTACAGTGCCTTGACCGTGCCGGCATGGGGCGCGCGGATGCTGTGTTCCATCTTCATCGCCTCCAGCACCACCAGGGCGCTGCCGGCCTCGACGCTCTGCCCGGACTCCACCAGCACGCGGACGATGCTGCCGTTCATCGGCGCGGTCAGGCCGCCATGATGCTGGTGGCTGGCCTCGGCTTCGGCGATCGGGTCGAAGCGGCTGACCGCGTGCAGCTCGCCGTGCCATTCCAGGTGCAGGGTATCGCCCTGGCGGATGGCGTGCAGGCGGCGCTGCAGGCCTTGTTCGTCGATGTGGCTCAGGCTGTCGCTGTGCAGGCGGGCGCCGCCGTTGGCGCGCACCTTGCGCTCGTGGCCGTTGCAGGACAGGTGCAGCTCGATCTCCACCGGGCCGCCGGCGCGCCAACCGCTGTTGGCCGCCCAGGGCGAATGGGCGTCGTCGTGGCGCTGGCGCAGCGGCTCGCTCTGGGCGAAGGCCTCGGCGGCCGCCTGCCAGAAGGCGTCCGGCAGTTCGCCGGGGGGCGGCAGCAGCACCTCCTGGTGTCGCGGGATAAAGCCGGTATCCAGTTCGGCGGCGGCGAAGGCCGGGTGGGCCAGCACGCGGCGCAGGAACGCCAGGTTGGTGCGCACGCCGCCGACCAGAGTCTCGTCGAGCATGGCCAGCAGGCTCAGGCGCGCTTCCTCGCGGTTCTCGCCCCAGGCGATCAGCTTGCCCAGCATGGGATCGTAGAAGGGCGAGACGCTGTCGCCTTCGGCCACGCCGCTGTCGGTGCGGCGGCCGGGGCCGGCGGCGGCCTCGCGGTACAGCGCCAGGGTGCCGGTGGCGGGCAGGAAGTCGTTGTCCGGGTCTTCCGCGTACAGGCGCACCTCGATGGCGTGGCCGTTCAGCGGCACCTGTTCCTGGGTGATCGGCAGCGCCTCGCCACGGGCCACGCGGATCTGCCAGGCCACCAGGTCGAGGCCGGTGATGGCCTCGGTGACCGGGTGCTCCACCTGCAGGCGGGTGTTCATTTCCATGAAGAAGAAGTCGCCACGGGCGTCGAGCAGGAACTCCACGGTGCCGGCGCCGACATAGCCGATAGCCTGCGCGGCCTTGACCGCCGCCTCGCCCATGGCGCGGCGCAGCTCGGGGCTCAGGCCGGGGGCGGGGGCTTCTTCGACCACCTTCTGGTGGCGGCGCTGGATCGAGCAGTCGCGCTCGTTGAGGTACAGGCAGTTGCCGTGCTGGTCGGCGAACACCTGGATCTCCACGTGGCGCGGCTGCAGCACGTATTTCTCCACCAGCATGCGCGCGTCGCCGAAGGCGGCCTGGGCCTCGCGCTGGGCCGAGGCCAGGGTCTCGGCCAGCTCGCTTTCGCGCTCGACCACCTTCATGCCCTTGCCGCCGCCACCGGCGGTGGCCTTGAGCAGCACCGGGTAGCCGATGCGTTCGGCGGCGGCGCGGAAGCTCTCCAGGTCCTGGGCCTCGCCGTGGTAGCCGGGCACCAGGGGCACGCCGGCTTGCTCCATCAGCGCCTTGGCCGCGGACTTGCTGCCCATAGCGTCGATGGCGCTGGCCGGCGGGCCGAGAAACAGCAGGCCGGCTGCCTCGATGGTGCGGGCGAAGCCGGCGTTCTCCGAGAGGAAGCCGTAGCCGGGATGGATGGCCTGGGCGCCGCTGGCCTTGGCCGCGGCGATCAGCTTGTCGATCAGCAGGTAGCTGTCGGCCGGCTTGGCGCCGCCCAGGTCGATGGCCAGGTCGGCCTCGCGCACGTGGCGCGCGGCTGCGTCGATGGCGCTGTGCACGGCCACGGTCTTCAGGCCCAGGGCCTTGGCGGTGCGCATCACCCGGCAGGCGATCTCGCCGCGGTTGGCGACCAACAGGGTGTCGATATGCTTGAGGCTCATGCTTGGTGCTCCTGCCAGCTCGGTTTGCGTTTGTCGAGGAAAGCGCGCAGGCCTTCCTGGCCCTCGGCGCTGACGCGGATGCGGGCGATGGCGCTTTCGGTGTAGCGGCGCAGAGCCGGGCTCAGCACGCCGCTGCCGACTTCGCGCAGCAGGTCCTTGCTGGCGCGCATGGCCTGTGGGCTGTTCTGCAGCAGGTTGACCACCCAGGTCTCGACCTGCGTGTCCAGCTCGTCGCCCGGGTAGCATTCGGCGAGCAGACCCAGCTCGCGGGCGCGCTGGCCGTCGAAGCGCTCGGCGGTGAGCGCGTAGCGCTTGGCCACGCGCTCGCCGATGGCCTGCACGATGAAGGGGCTGATCACCGCCGGGGCCAGGCCGATGCGCACTTCTGACAGGGAGAGCAGCGCGTCCTCGCTGCCGATGGCCATGTCGCAGCAACCGACCAGGCCCACCGCGCCGCCGAAGGCCGCGCCCTGGACCACGGCCAGGGTGGGGATCTTCAGGCCGTGCAGGTTGTACATCAGCTCGGCCAGCTCACGGGCGTCGCCCAGGTTAGCCTCGTAGTCGAGGCCGGCGGCCTGCTGCATCCAGGCCAGGTCGGCGCCAGCGGAGAAGTGCTTGCCGCGTCCGCGCAGCAGCAAAAAGCGCAGCGAGCTGTCCGCCGCCACCGCGTCGAGGGCGAGGATCAGCTCGCGGATCATCTCGGCGTTGAAGGCGTTGTTCTTCTCCGGGCGGTTCAGCCACAGGGTGGCGAAACCGCGCGGGTCTTGTTCCAGTTGTACGGTGGTGAAGTCGGTCATAAAAGCTCCTATGGCTTCAGGCCACAGGCTTCAGGCTGCAAGCGGTTTGCCTGCGGCCTGAAGCCTGCAGCCTTACATCCTGAACACGCCGAAGCGGGTCGGCTTGATCGGCGCGTTGAGGCTGGCGGACAGGGCCAGGCCGAGCACTTCGCGGGTCTGCGCCGGATCAATCACACCGTCGTCCCACAACCGGGCGCTGGAATAGAAGGCGTGCGCCTGCTGCTCATACTGCTCGACGATGGGCTGCTTCAAACGTTGTTCGTCTTCGTCGGAGTACGGCTGGCCGGCACGCTGCGCCTGTTCGCGCTTGACCTGCACCAGTACGCCGGCAGCCTGCTGCGCGCCCATCACGCCAATGCGCGCGTTGGGCCACATCCACAGGAAACGCGGGTCGTAGGCGCGGCCGCACATGCCGTAGTTGCCGGCACCGAAGCTGCCGCCGATGATCACGGTGAACTTCGGCACCTGGGCGCAGGCCACGGCGGTGACCAGCTTGGCGCCGTGCTTGGCGATGCCGCCTTCCTCGTACTTCTTGCCGACCATAAAGCCGGTGATGTTCTGCAGGAACAGCAGCGGGATGCCGCGCTGGCAGGCCAGCTCGACGAAGTGCGCGCCTTTTTGCGCCGCCTCGGCAAAGAGGATGCCGTTGTTGGCCAGGATCGCCACCGGGTAGCCATTGATGCGGGCGAAACCGCACACCAGGGTGGTGCCGAACAGCGCCTTGAATTCATCCAGTTGCGAGTCGTCGACGATCCGCGCGATCACCTCACGCACATCGAAGGGCTGCTTGGCGTCAGCCGGGATCACCCCATACAGCTCCTCGGCGGCGTAGCGCGGGGCGATGGGGGCGCGGCTGTCGAGTTGGCCGAGCTTGCGCCAGTTCAAATTGGCGATGCTGCGGCGGGCCAGGGCCAGGGCGTGTTCGTCATCCTCGGCATAGTGGTCGGCCACGCCGCTGGTCTTGCAGTGCACATCGGCGCCGCCGAGTTCTTCGGCGGTGACCACTTCACCGGTAGCCGCCTTCACCAGCGGCGGGCCGGCGAGGAAGATGGTCGCCTGCTCGCGCACCATGATGGTTTCGTCACTCATCGCCGGCACATAGGCACCGCCAGCCGTGCAGGAGCCCATGACCACGGCGATCTGCGGGATGCCCAGCGCGCTCATATTGGCCTGGTTGAAGAAGATCCGACCGAAGTGCTCACGGTCCGGGAACACCTCGTCTTGGCGCGGCAGGTTGGCGCCGCCGGAGTCCACCAGGTAGATGCACGGCAGGCGGTTCTCGCGGGCGATGGCCTGGGCACGCAGGTGCTTCTTCACCGTCAGCGGGTAGTAGCTGCCGCCTTTTACCGTGGCGTCGTTGGCCACGATCATGCACTCGACGCCTTCGACGCGGCCGATACCGGCGATGACCCCGGCTGCCGGCACGTCTTCGCCGTAGACCTCATGGGCGGCGAGCTGGCCGATCTCGAGGAAGGGCGAGCCGGCATCCAGCAGGCGGTTGATGCGTTCGCGCGGCAGCAGCTTGCCGCGCGCGGTATGGCGCGCCTGGGCCTTCTCGCCGCCGCCCTCGTGCAGGCGGGCGAGTAGGGCGCGCAGGTCGACGACCTGCTCGAGCATGGCCGCGCTGTTGGCGGCGAACTCGGGGGAACGGGGATTGATCTGGGTGTGCAGGATGGCCATCTTCGGCGCTCCATCTCGTAGCCCGGATGCAATCCGGGACAGGGTTCCCCGGATTGCATCCGGGCTACACGGGCTTATTTGGTCTCGTTGAACAGCTCGCGGCCGATCAGCATGCGGCGGATTTCGCTGGTGCCGGCGCCGATCTCGTAGAGCTTGGCGTCGCGCCATAGGCGCCCCACCGGGAACTCGTTGATATAGCCGTTGCCGCCAAGGATCTGGATCGCTTCGCCGGCCAGCCAGGTAGCCTTCTCCGCGGCATACAGGATCACCCCGGCGCAGTCCTTGCGGACCTGGCGGACATGATCGGTGCCTTGGGCGTCGAGGTGCTTGCCGACCGAGTAGAGATAGGCGCGGCTGGCCTGCAGGGTGGTGTACATGTCGGCGACCTTGCCCTGGATCAGTTGGAACTCGCCGATGCTCTGGCCGAACTGCTTGCGGTCGTGGATATAGGGCACGACCACGTCCATGGCCGCCTGCATCAGGCCCAGCGGGCCACCGCAGAGCACGGCTCGTTCGTAGTCGAGGCCGCTCATCAGTACCTTGACACCCTCACCGACCTGACCGAGCACGTTCTCTGCGGGAACCTCGACATCCTGGAACACCAGTTCGCCGGTATGCGAGCCGCGCATACCCAGCTTGTCGAGCTTCTGCGCCACGGAGAAGCCCGGGGTGTTGGTTTCGAGAATGAAGGCGGTCATGCCCTTGGCGCCAGCGGCCAGGTCGGTCTTGGCGTAGACCACCAGGATGTCGCAGTCAGGGCCATTGGTGATCCACATCTTGTTGCCGTTGAGCACGTAGCGGTCGCCGCGTTTCTCGGCGCGCAGCTTCATCGACACCACGTCGGAGCCGGCATTCGGCTCGCTCATGGCCAGGGCGCCGATATGTTCGCCGGAGACCAGCTTGGGCAGGTACTTGGCCTTCTGCTCGGCAGTGCCGTTGCGGTTGATCTGGTTGACGCAGAGGTTGGAGTGGGCGCCATAGGACAGGCCAATACCACCCGCCGCGCGAGAGATCTCCTCCATCGCGACCATGTGCGCCAGGTAGCCCATCCCCGAGCCGCCGTATTGCTCGGGAACGGTCAGGCCGAGCAGGCCCATGTCGCCGAACTTGCGCCACAGGTCCATGGGGAACTGATCGGTGCGGTCGGCTTCTTCCGCACGTGGGGCGATCTCCTTGGCGGCGAAGCCAGCGACCGAATCACGCAGCATGTCGATTTCCTCACCGAGGAAGAAGTTCAGGCCGGGCAAGTTGCTCATAGTTCCAATCTCCTGTTGTCATTATCGATGTTGGGGGTGTCATCCCGGGCCGCCACAAGTGTGTTTCGGCAGTGTTGTTCGGCCTTGTCCAGTTCTCGCAGCATCTGCTGGATGTCGAGCAGTTGCCGCTCGAGTTGCTGGCGGCGTCCGGCGATCTTCTCCTAGAGGTGGTCCAACTGCCTGCGGTTGCCTCCGGAGGGGGCGTACATATCGATCAATTCCTTGCACTCGGCTAGTGAGAGGCCGATGCGTTTGCCTCGCAGGATCAGCTTCAGGACGGTCCGGTCGCGCGGTGAATAGACACGCTCCAGGCCACGCCGAGCGGGCGTCAGCAGTCCCTGTTCCTCATAGAAACGGATAGTGCGCGTGGTCACTTCCAGCTCGCGGGCGAGCTGGGAGATGCGGTAGTTTCCGGACATGCTCACGCGCCTTCTGCCCGTGCTGAACCCGGTGGACGCTGCTCGAAGCCTGCGGACCGACGATCAAAGCTGGGTCGCATGAATGCGTACCGCCTGGCCGACGTCATGGAACGGTTGGCCATTGCGCCATTGATCCAGCAGGCGTGCCTTCTGCTCCTGGGCGTGGGCCAGGTAGCGCTCCTTGACCGCGCCGTAGCCGCGCACCGCATCCGGTAGCTCGGCCAGCTTCACGGCAAGTTCGAGCTTGTCCTGGCTAAGCGACGCCAACAGTTCGTCGAGGAGCTGTTCGTAGCCGAGCAACCACTCGCGCTCCACCTTGCGCTCGTGGGTATGGGCGAAGGGATCGAGCCAGGTATTGCGCACGCGCCTCAGTTTGGCCAGGAGCTTGAAGCCCTTGAGCATCCACGGGCCGAAGCTGCGCTTGGCCGGCTCCACGCCCGGCGTGGTCTTGTTCAGCAGCGGCGGGGCGAGGTGGAAGTTCAGGCGATAGTCACCCTCGAAGGTCGCCTCGATCTTCCCGAGGAATTCGCCGTTGGTGAACAGGCGGGCCACTTCGTATTCGTCCTTGATCGCCAGGACCTTGAAGTAATGGCGCGCTACCGCCTCGGTGAGAGCGCCGGGCTGGCCGGTCAGGGCGCTTTCCGCGACGCAGAAGCGCTCGACGCGCTTGCGGTAGCGTTCGGCGTAGGCCGCGTCCTGGTAGTCGGTGAGAAACTCGCTGCGACGGGCGACGATTTCGTCCAGGTTCTGCGAGAGCTGCCGGTCGCGGCTCTCGACCTTGCCCGCGGCGAGCTTGCCTTGCACCCGTGGCAGGTCGACGGCGGCACGGCGGCCCCAGGCGAAGGCGGCACGGTTGAATTCGACCGCTGTGCCGTTCAGCTCGATGGCTTGTAGCAGGGAGGCCTCACCCACTGGCAGCCAGCCTTTCTGGTAGGCGTAACCAAGCATGAAGGTGTTGGTGGCGATGGAGTCGCCCATCAGCGCAGTGGCGATCTTGCTGGCGTCGATGAAGGTCGCCTGACCCTCTCCAACCGTCTCGCCGATCTGCGCGGCCATGCCCTGGGTACGGAACTGCGGGTCCGGGTTGGCCTGCAGATCGCCACTTTCCGCCTGCCGGGCGAAGGTACGGACGAAGGCGCTGGTGATGCTTTCTTCGCTGTTGACCAGGGCGTGGGTCACGCCTTGGCGCAGCTTGGCCAGAGTCTCGCTGTTGGCGCTGACCACCAGGTCGCAGCCCAGCAGCAGGCTAGCTTCGCCTTCGGCGATACGTGGGGCGAACAGTTGCTCCTGGCGGGCGGCGATGCGGATATGCGACCACACCGCACCACCTTTCTGCGCCATGCCGGCCATGTCCAGGTTCAGCGCCCCTTTGCCTTCGAGGAAGGCGGCCATGCCGAGCAGGGCGCCGATGGTGACCACACCGGTGCCGCCGACGCCGGTGACCAGGATGCTATAGGGTTGCTCCAGTCTCGGCGCCACCGGTTCAGGCAGCTCCCAGACGTCCTCGGCGTTTTGTGCCAGGGCCTTGGGCTTGCGCAGCTTGCCGCCTTCGACGGTGACGAAGCTCGGGCAGAAACCGGATAGGCAGGTGAAGTCCTTGTTGCAGGAAGACTGGTCGATCTCGCGCTTGCGGCCGTATTCGGTTTCCACCGCGACCACCGACATGCAGTTGGACTTGCTGCTGCAATCGCCGCAGCCCTCGCACACCGCCTCGTTGATCATCACCCGGCGTGCCGGGTCGGGGAACTTGCCGCGCTTGCGCCGGCGACGCTTCTCGGCGGCGCAGGTCTGGTCGTAGATTAGCGCGGAGACTCCTGCGAACTGGCGCAGCTCGTCCTGCACTTCGTCCATCCGGTCACGGCGATAGACCGGCACGCCGGGAGCCAGGTCTTTCACATCCTGGTACTTGTCCGGGTCATCGCTGACCACCACGATCCGTTGCACGCCTTCGGCGGCGAGCTGGCGGGAAATCTGCGGCACGGTCAGCGTGCCGTCCACCGGCTGGCCGCCGGTCATCGCCACTGCGTCGTTGTAGAGAATCTTGTAGGTGATCGGCACCTTGGCCGCCACGGAGGCGCGGATGGCCAGCAACCCGGAGTGGAAGTAGGTGCCGTCGCCGAGGTTGGCGAACACGTGGCGGGTTTCCGTGAATGGCGCCTGGCCGATCCAGGCCACGCCTTCGCCACCCATCTGGCTGAAGGTCTGGGTCTGTGGGTAGATCCAGGCGGCCATGTAGTGGCAGCCGATACCGGCCAGGGCACGGCTGCCGTTCGGGACCTTGGTGGAGGTATTGTGTGGGCAGCCGGAGCAGTAGTGTGGCACGCGCTCCATCAGGTTGTTGAACTGCTGCTTGCAGCCGAGCTGGGCTTCCAGCACCGCCAGGCGTACCTGCAGCGAGCCATTCGGATGCAGGCGCAGGATGCGCCTGGCCAGGGCCCGGGCGATCTGCGCCGGAGTCAGGTCGTTGATTGCCGGCAGCAGCCAGTCGGTGTGCGGCAGGCTCCACTCGCCCTTGTCGTCGAACTTGCCGACGATGCGCGGGCGCACGTCTTCGCGCCAGTTGTACAGCTCCTCCTTGAGCTGGTATTCGATCATGTGGCGTTTCTCCTCGACCACCACGATTTCCTCCAGCCCCTCGGCGAACTGGCGCACGCCCTCGGCCTCCAGCGGCCAGACCATGCCGACCTTGTACAGGCGCAGGCCGATCTGCCGCGCCAGATCGTCGTCGATACCGAGGATGTTCAACGCCTGGCAGACGTCCAGGTAGGACTTGCCAGAGGTGATGATGCCGATGCGCGCCTTGGGCGAGTCGAGCACGATGCGGTCGAGGTGGTTGGCCCGCGCATAGGCTAGCGCCGCGTACAGCTTGTGTTCCAGCAGGCGCTGTTCCTGCGCCAGCGGCGGGTCCGGCCAGCGGATGTTGAGGCCACCCTCCGGCAGTTCGAAGTCGGGAATGATCGGCTGCACGCGATTGATGTCGAGGTCGACGATGGCCGCGCTTTCCACGGTATCGGCCACCGCCTTGAGCGCCACCCAGCAACCGGAATAGCGTGACATGGCCCAGCCGTGCAGGCCGTAGTCGAGGTACTCCTGCACCCCGGACGGCGCCAGTACCGGCATCATCACCGCCTTGAAGATGTGCTCGGTCTGGTGTGGCAGTGAGGAGGAGCGGGCGCCGTGATCGTCACCGGCGATGGCCAGCACACCGCCGAACTTCGAGGTGCCGGCGGCGTTGGCATGGCGGAACACGTCGCCGCAGCGGTCCACGCCGGGACCCTTGCCGTACCACATGCCGAACACGCCGTCGTACTTGGCGCCCTGGAACAGGTTGACCTGCTGGGTACCCCACAGCGAGGTGGCGGCGAGGTCTTCGTTCACGCCGGGCTGGAACAGCGTGTGATGCTGTTTGAGGTGATCGCGAGCCTTCCACAGCGCCTGGTCGAAACCGCCCAGCGGCGAGCCTCGGTAGCCGGAAATGAAGCCGGCGGTATCGAGACCGTTGGCGAGGTCGCGCTGGCGTTGCATCAGGGGCAGGCGCACCAGCGCCTGGACACCGGTCATCAGGGCTTTTCCGGTCTGCTGGACGTACTTGTCTTCCAGCGAGGGCGATGTGCTCATGGCTAACCTCCAATTGTTCTTATTGATGCGGCCAGCCTGTGGAGGGCGCATTTGGATTTTGAACAAATTATTGGCTTGTGTTCAGATATCTTGAAGCAATAAAAATATGTTTCAGGTATTTGATAATCAAATACCTGGTGCGGATTGCCCGTGCATTTCGACGATAGCCTTTTGTATTTCGGCGATAGCCCGATTCGTTGTCGCCGTCTCCCCCCTCCCGTTTACTCGTATTGCGCTCCTGTCGAGGGCGCCGCCTTGGTGGCGGAAAACAACAACAACGAGTGAGACGGAGATTTCTGATGTCGAGTGCCAACCTGATAGGAGGCCGCCTGGCGATTGGTGTGGCGGCAGCCCTGGCCTGCGGCGGTCTGCTCCAGGCGCGGGAGTTCGAGACCGCCAACCCGGACCTGAAGCTGCGCTGGGACAACACGCTGCGTTACAACCTGGGTGTCCGGGCCGAGGGCCGGGAGCGCGCGCTGGCCAACAACGCCACCTATGACGAGTCCGACTCCAGGTTCGACCGTGGCGATGCGGTGACCAACCGCCTCGACCTGATGAGCGAGTTCGAGCTGGCCTACCAGCAGTACCACGGTTTCCGTGTCAGCGCCGCCGCCTGGTACGACCATGCCTACACGGATGGCGAGGTGAAGACCGCCCAGGGCAATGTCTACTATCCCGGGGCCTTTCCGGGGCCGAGCACGCCGAGCTACCGGGGTGGTGACTACTCCGGCTTCACCAAGCGCTACCACCGGGGACCCAGCGGAGAACTGCTGGACGCCTTCGCCTTCACCCGTCTCAATCTCGGCGATGTGCCGGTCAGCCTGCGCGCCGGCCGACATACCGTCTACTGGGGGAGCGGCTTGCTGATTGCCGGCCATGCCGTTTCCTACTCGCAGGCCCCGCTCGATGGGCGCAAGGCGGTGAGCAACCCCGGTACCGAAACCCGCGAGATATTCCTGCCGCTGACCCAGCTTTCGGCCCAGGCCCAGGTGACCGACAGGCTGTCTCTCGCCGCCCAGTATTTCTTCGAGTGGGACACCACCCGCGCACCGGAAGGCGGTACCTACCTGGCCTCGGCCGACGTGGCCCTGGAAGGGCCGAACCAGCTGCCGGTCGCGTCCGGCTTCACGCGCCCCCTGATCGACCCGCTGACCCCGGGCAACCGTGGCAACTGGGGGGTGATGGGGACCTACAGCCTCGATTTCCTGCATTCGGATATCAGCGCCTACTACCGTGAATTCGACGACTACAACCCCTGGGGCCTGCAGGTCGGTAGCAGCTTTGCCCGCTACGTCTATGCCGAGAACGTCAAGCTCTACGGGCTAAGCTGGTCGGCCGGACCGCTGCTGGGAGGCGGCTCGCTAGGGGTGGATCTGTCCTACCGGCGCAACGCCTCGCTGATTTCGAGCAATTTCAGCGCGCAGGACAATCAGGGGGCGCGAGGCGACACCTGGCACCTGGTGGTCAACGGTCTATGGCTGCTACCGCGTACGGCCTACTTCGACACCGGCAATTTCATCGCCGAGATGGCCTACAGCCGCGTGCAGCGTGTAACCGACCACAAGGACCTCTTCAAGGGCGAAGGTTACGGTGGCTGCCCGGCAGGCCAGGACAAGGAGTGGGGCTGTGCCACGCGCAACTACTTCGGTGTCGCCTTCAACTTCGCGCCGCAATGGCTGGGGGTGTTCCCCGGCTGGAACCTCTCGGCGCCGATGAGCTTCGACTACGGCGTTTCGGGCAATGCCGCCACCGGTGGCGGCAGTGAAGGCAAATACAGCTACAAGATCGGTGTCAAGGGCACGCTGGACGAGCGCTACGACGTGACCCTGGCCTACATCGGCTACGGCAGCCCGCGCAAGTACGCCGACATCCCCGGTGTGGGCAAGACCGTGGTCGGTGGCTCCGGCGATATCGGCCTGTCCGACCGCAACTGGATCTCGCTGACCCTGAGCACCGCGTTCTGATCCGCCGCCGGCCGCGCGGCCGGCGCAACGCCATGACATCGCGTGCGTGACGAAGGCGCGTCCTGTCCGGCGTTTCCCAAGACCATGAATGGAGGTTTCCATGCAACCGAACATCTACACGATGGGCCTGCTCGCCATCGCCCTGGCCGGCCCGGCGCTGGGTGACGACAGCTATTCGCCCAACGACCTCGGCGGCAAGCTGACGCGCTTCGGCGCCATCGCCGCCGGCAACGCGGAGGGCACCATTCCTCCCTACGAAGGGGGGCTCAAGGTACCGGCCAGCCTGCAACCTGGCGATGGCAGCTGGCCCAATCCGTTCTACGGGGAGCAGCCTCGGCTGCGTATCACCGCGGCCAATGCCGATCAGTACGCCGACCAGTTGTCCGCCGGGCAGATGCGGCTGCTCAAGCAGAATCCCGACACCTACTTCATGGATATCTACCCGACCCACCGCACCGCGGCCTTCCCCGAGGCGTTTCTCGCCGCGACCCAGCGCAACGCCAGCGATCCCGAGTGCAAGTCGTTCAACGATGGCCTCTCCATTGCCGAAGCCTGTCGCGGTGGCCTGCCGTTCCCGCTGCCGAAGGACGGCCAGCAGGTGATGTGGAATTACATCCTCAACTATCAGGGCGTGAACGGCTGGGACTGGAATCACAGCGCCTACGTGGTCAACCAGGGGCGTCCGACCCTGACCAACACCAACCGCTCCACGGGCGAGAAGCCCTTCTATCAGCTTGAGGTGCCAGGTCGCGATCCGCGCATCGCCCAGCGTATCTGGTCGCGCATCGTCGCCCCGGCGCGCACCGCCGGGCAGGCGTCCGGCTACTGGGACTACCTCGACCCGGTGACGAGCGCGCGTTCGGCCTGGAGCTACTCGACCGGTCAGCGTCGCGTGCGCAAGGCTCCGGAGTTCGCCTACGACACGCCCAACTCGGCGTTCGGCGGAGTGGCCTTCTACGACGAAATCTTCCTCTTCTCCGGGAAGATGGACCGCTTCGACTGGAAGCTGTTGGGCAGGAAGGAAATGTTCATCCCCTACAGCAACTACGACCTGAAGTGGAAGTGCGACATGGACACCAAGTTGATGGCCAAGCACATCAACCCGGCCTGCGAGCGCTGGGAGTTGCACCGCGTCTGGGTGGTCGAGGCCACACGCAAGGAGGGTGTGCGTCACGCGCAGAAGCAGCGCCGCTACTACATCGACGAGGATACTTTCGGCGCCGCGTTGTACGACGCCTGGGATGACGCCGGGGAAATGTTTCGCGCTGGCGCGCAGTACAACATCCAGGCTTACGGCGCACCGAACAACCCGCAGCAGGATTCCTACTCGCTGTACGACTTCACCCGCGACCAGTACGGCATGTTCGGCAATGGCCCGACCCGATACCGCAAGGAGGCGATCGCCGAGCGCGAGGCCAATCCGCAGACCATCGCCGGCGGACAGACCCGCTGAACCAGCCGAGGAGAGCCAAGTCATGCAACGTCTCGAAGGCAAGGTCGCCGTGCTCACAGGAGCGGGCAGCGGCATCGGCCGGGCCACGGCCCGGATGTTCGCCGGGCAGGGCGCGTGCGTGGTGGTCACCGACCTCTACGAACACGCGGCGCGGGAAGTCGAGCAAGGCATAGTCGAGAGTGGTGGTCGCGCCATCGCGCTGCGGGTCGACGTCGGTGTGGAAGATGACCTGCGGCGGATGATCGCGCTTGCGCTCGACGCTTTTGGGCATCTCGACGTGCTGTTCAACAATGCCGTCAACAAGAATCCGGCGACCTTGCGCGATGTGGATTTCCTCGACTTCAACGAGGAGCTGTTCCACGCCAACATGCGGGTCAACGTGCTCGGCGGCGTGCTGGCCTGCAAGCACGCCCTGCCGCACATGCTGGGGAGGGGAGAGGGGTCGATCATCTTCACCTCGTCGACCAGCTCGATCGCCGGCGAGGTCGCCCAGTTCAGCTACGGCGCCTCGAAGGCGGCGCTGAACTGGTACGTGCAGAGCATCGCCGCGACCTTCGGCAAGCGCGGTATCCGCTGTAACGCCATCCTCCCCGGCGTGATCCGTACCCCGGCGATGGAGAGCTGGGCCAACGTGGCGATGCAGACGGCCTTCCTCGATATCCAGAACGTTCCGCGTCTCGGCGAGCCGGAGGACATCGCCGGCATGGCGCTGTACCTGGCCTCGGACGAATCCCGCTACGTCAACGGCGCGCTATTGCGCGTCGACGGCGGCATGAGCTGCACCACGCCGATGGTGCCGGTCGTGCGCGCTTACCTCTGACCCCTTCATCAGGAGCCGATATGGGACTGTTACAAGAGAACTTCATCCGCGAATTCTGCGCCGCCTGGGGCGATGGCAGCGCCCAGTCGCGGCCGCAGGTCGACAAGATCCTCTCCATGCTGGCCGAGGACGCTATCTGGCAGCTCTGGGTGCCGGGCGGCCCGGTCATTCGTGGGCGCGCCGCACTGCGCCGGGAGATCGAGCGACAGATGAGCTACACCAGCCACAACCTCTGCACCATCAGGCACATGGTTTCCTCCGACACCCTGGTGATGACCGAGCGCGACGACTACGCGGTGTCCAGTGGCAAGCCGATGCCGCATTCGATGGTGGCGGTCTACGAACTCGACGGGCAGGGCCTGATCAAGGCCTGGCGCGAGTACCTGGATACCGCCGACCTGGCGAAGAAAAAAGGCGTGGCGCTCGATCAGGTCGGCGGTCCCGGCCTGGGCGAAGCACTGAGCAATTTCTGGAGAAGCGGATGCAATCGCTAGACACGCAAGAAAGCGCCGGAGCGCTCATCGAACAGAAGCTGCGGACCTTCGTCGAACGGCTGAGTGGCGGCCAGGTGACGGCCATGCAGCGCCTGCCGCGCTGGCGGCCAGCCTGGAACCTGGACGTGCGCCGTGGGGAGGAAGTCCTCCGCCTGCACATCCGCGGCGAGCGCGGCGGCGACGTCAGCCCGTTCCCGGAGCTGCGCCGAGAGGCGGACATCCTCAGCCTGCTCGGCGAGCAGGGTATCCCGGTGCCGCATATCCATGGCTTCTGCGAGGACCCGCCGGCTATCGTCATGGACCTGGTGCCCGGGACCCGCGACGTTGGTACCGCCGCCAGCGACGATGAACGCCGCGCACTGGCCCGCCAGTACGTGCGCGCCATGGCGGCCATGCACCGATTGCCCCTGGAGCCGTTCGTGGCCAAGGGCGTCCGCTTACCGCAGGGCGCCGACGAGATCAGCCTGGCCGGGCTGGAGGCTTATTACCCGCTGTACCTGCGCAACAAGACTCGGCCACAGCCGCTGGCCGAGTTCGCCCTCGGCTGGCTACGCCGCAACGTGCCCAGGCACCGCACCAGAGCCGCTTTCGTGCAGTACGACTCGGGCCAGTACCTGTTCGCGGATGGCAAGCTCAACGCTCTCTACGACTTCGAGTTCGCCATGATCGGCGACCCGTTGGCGGACCTGGCCTCGGCGCGTATGCGCGACAACTACGAGCCGCTGGGCGAGACCTTCAGCGAGCTGTACCGCTATTACCAGGAGGTCAGCGACGAGCCGGCCGATGCGGATGTGGTGCGTTACCACACGGTGCTGTTCTCCACTGTCAGCACCATGCAGTTCTCCGCCACCGTCGCCACGCCGCAGCCGGGCGACCCGCATGACACCTACATCGAGTTCGACCTGGCCCTGCGCCGCGTTGTCGTGCATGCCCTGGCCGAGGCGATGGGCATTGCCATAGAGACGCCGTCACTGACACTCGTCGAGGAGGGAGCGAACGCCCAGTTGCTGACGATGCTCGCCGACGCGGTCGGGCGGATCGAGGTGAGCGATGAGTTCCAGAAGTCCCGGCGTTCCGCCGCGCTCAAGCTGGTCGAGTACCTCGGTCGCGCCGATGCCATGGAGCTTGAGCTGCGGCGCCTGGAGCGGGAGGAGGCCGAGGCGCTGCTGGGGCGGCGCTTCGAGGACAACGGGCAGATCGACGCCGCCCTAGAGGCTTTCGTCCGTGATGCCGGGTCGGAGTACGACGAGCGTTTGCTGCGCCTGTTCATGGCGCAGATCGAACGTCGCGTCCAGGTATTCGGTGGCAGCGCCATCGGCGCGTCGGCCAGCCATATCGACCTGCCGCCCATCTAGGCACGCGGCTCCATCCCCCTTATGCGGCCTCTGGGCCAGGAGTACAAATGATGGGTGAACTCGAACAAGCCAGCGATGCGCTGGCGTTCAAACGGAAATACGGCCCCTGGGCGCTGATCGCCGGGGCCTCGCACGGGGTGGGCGCGGCGTTCGCCCGCCAGTTGGCGGCGCGTGGCCTGAACTGCGTGCTGGTGGCGCGGCGCCAGGACGCCCTGGACGCTCTGCGCCTGGAATTGGTTGCCCACCATGGCGTCGAGGTGCTGGTGGTCAGCCAGGACCTGTCGCATGCCGATGCGGCGAGTAGCCTGCTCGCCGCCGTGGCGGAGCGCGAGATCGGCCTGTTCGTCTACAACGCCGGCGGCGACCCTTTCCTTACCCGTTTCCTCGACACCTCGGTGGAGGACTGGAGCTCGCTGCTGCGTCTCAACGCCTCGACGCCGATGGCGTGCTGTCATGCCTTCGGAGGGCGGATGCTTGGCCGTGGCCGGGGAGGGGTGATCCTGGTTGGTTCGCAGGCTGCCCTGGGCGGCATCCGCAAGCTGGCCATGTACAGCGCCAGCAAGGCCTTCGCGATGAACCTCGGCGAGTCGCTGTGGGCCGAGTGGCGGGACCGGGGCGTGGACGTGCTTAACCTGCTCATCGGCACCGTGGATACCCCGACGATGCGCGAAGCTATGGTCAGGTTGAACATTCCCAACGCCCTGAGCATGCCCTTGCCCCAGGCCGAAGACGTGGTTGCCGTGGCCCTGGACGGACTGGGCAACGGGCCGACGCTGATCCACCCAGACGACCTGGCGTCCGGCGAACCGCACCGGCGGCCAGGCGTCGCGCGCCGCGAACACACCATTGGCAAAAGCGCCGAGGCGGCGGTCTTCATCGGTGCCGATTGACTCGGCAGAGGTTTGAGCATGAAGCATTTCAACAATGAAGAGTTCAAGCGCGGCTGGCATGTGCTGATACTGGCCATCGTTGGCGTGGCCACCAGTTCCAGTTCGCTGCTGCTGTACAGCTTCAGTTCCATGGTCATCCCGCTGGAGCAGGCCATGGGCTGGGCGCGCAGCGACCTGCAGGCGGCGATCACCGCACTGTCCCTGGGCACCATAGTCGCTGCGCAACTGGCCGGCTGGCTCAACGTCCACTACGGCCTGCGCGCCGTCACCCTAGTGTCGCTGGTCGTGCTGAGCCTGAGCCTGTTCATGCTGGCGCGCGTTGACGGCTCGATCTGGATGCTCTACCTGGGTTTCTTCCTGGTGCCCCTGGCCGGTGTCGGGACCCTGCAGATCACCTGGTCGCACCTGGTCAACTTGTGGTTCGAGGAGAACCGCGGCTTCGCCCTGGCGATCATTCTCAGCGGTTCCGGGCTGGCGGCGATCATACTGCCGCTGATCACCAGTTGGGCCATCGGCCGTTGGAACTGGCAGGCCGGCTTCATCGCCCTCGGCCTGTTGCCAGTGCTGCTGGCCCTGCCACTGGCGTTGCGCTGGCTGGTACCGGTGGTGGCGGTTGGTGATGCCCGCGCGCAGGCGCCGATGGTGGAGGCGGTGCGCCACCCCGGCATCTTGCTGCGCGACGCCCTGGGTTCCTGGCGCTTCTGGGTCTGCAACCTGTCCATGACTCTGGTGGTGGCCTGCGTGGTCGGTATGGTTACCAATATCGTGCCGTTGTTGCAGGATCGCGGCTTGAGCGCATCCCAGGCCAGCCAGGTGTTCAGCAGTTTCGGTATTTCGCTGATCCTTGGCCGGCTGGTGGTGGGCTACCTGATCGACCGCCTTTGGGCACCGGGCGTTGCCGCCCTGGCCTTGCTGCTTCCGGCCTTCGCCTGCCTGATTTTCGCCTACACCGAAGCCAACCTGCTGCTGTTCATCCTCGCCACCCTGCTGGTGGGCATCGGTGCCGGTGCCGAGTTCGATATTGCCGCTTTCCTTATCGCCCGCTACTTCGGCATGCGTGATTACGGCCGGCTGTTCGGCGTGCATCTGGGTCTTATCACTGCCGGTGCGGCCGCATCGCCGCTGTTGTTCGGTGCCTTGCTCAGGGACACCGGCAGCTATACGGCCATGCTCGGTTTCTGTTTCGCCTGCTTCGTGGTGGGCCCCTTGCTGCTGCTGACCCTAGGTGGCTACCCGGTGTTCAGGCGCGAAGCGTTACCGGTACATTGAGCCTGCTTGCTAAATATCTAGGCAAATTTGCATAATATGTTCAACTTTGTGCCGTCCCTGAACAACAAGACAGAGAAGGAGATTGTCATGCGTGCTGCCATCATTTCCGAACGCAATGCCCCGCCGGTGGTGGGGGATTTCCGTGAGCCAGAGCCGCAGGACGGTGCGGTACTGATCGACGTCGACACCGCCGGCCTCGGTGGCTGGGATGTGCTCGGTGCCTATCGTCTGGGTGTGGAATATCCCTGCGTGATTCGTGGAGAGGGCGTAGGTCGTGCGCCTGATGGCCGGCGCGTGTACTTCGGCGAACGCTCGGTGGCGCCGTTCGGTGCCTGGGCCGAGCGCACCCTGGTGCCTGCCGCCGAGGTGTGGGAAGTGCCTGACGAGGTGGACGACAAGACCGCCATCAGCATGGGTATCGCCGCCACCGGAGCCATAGTACCGTTGGAGAAGGCCGCGATCCAGAAAGGCGAGAAAGTGCTGATCCTCGGTGCTACCGGCACCCTCGGCCAGATCGCCCTGCAACTGGCGCGCAACATGGGCGCCGGCAAGGTGGTGGGCGCGGCGCGTTCGGCCCAGGCGCTGCTGGGCCTGAAGTCGCGCGGCATAGCCGACGAGGTGGTGACCCTGGGTGGCGCCGATGATGTGGCCGCATTGAAGGACGCCGCCGACGGCGGCTTCGACGTGGTCCTCGACCTGGTCTGTGGCCAGCCGATGCTCACCGCGTTGAAGGCCACCAACTGGGGCGCGCGGATCATGACCATCGGCACTGGGGCGGGGCGGCAGGTCAACTTGGACATTGCCGACCTGCTGTTCCGCTCGCTGTCCTGTATCGGCACCGGTCAGCGCCCACCGGCCGAACGCGAGCAGATCTGGCGACGTCTGCTGAAAATCACCAAGGAGCAGGGAATCCAGGTCGACTATCTCGACTACACCCTGGATCAGGCGGCCGAGGCCTGGGCTACCCAAGTGGCCGGTCCGCACGCGAAGATTACGGCCAGAATAAAGCGCTGATCCATGCCGTGGCCCGAGCGCCATGAGCCTGTGGGAGTGGTCTCAGCCGCGAGGCTGCCATGAACCTATTGTGGTCGCAACGGATCGCCGCTTCCATAAAGGTTGTTTTCGACCTCTGTTAACTTGTGCGACTTCAGCGGCTGCGCTGCCGGCGGAACTCTTCTGGGGTCAGTCCCACTTCCTTACGAAAGGCCGCGGTAAAAGCCGCGGCATTCTGGAAGCCCGCGCCATAGGCGACCTGCTTGATCAGCAAGCGTTGATCGGAGAGCAGCGTCATGGCCTTTCTGACCCGGATCTCCGCGGCATAGCGGCGCAGCGTCTTGCCGGTGGTGTTCTTGAGGCGAGTCGATAGCTGCCTAACCGGCAAGGAACAGGCCGCTGCCAGATGCCGCAAGGACGTATCCCCCTCTAGGCCTGCTTCCAACATTTCCCTTAGCAGCAGGAGTTGGCCAGGGCTGAGTTTGCCGTTCTCCTCGGTGTCGCCGTGGTCACGGAGAAACTCCCGGTGCAGCTCCAGGGCGATGCCGGTCAGTAGGCATTCGATGTGCAGTTCGCTGGCGAAGCCGGGGGTGGTGACCTCTTCCGCCAAACGTCGCAGGGTAGCTTGCAGGTAGAGGTTCTGTAGGTTGAGCATTTCCTCGCAGGCGCGGCTGTTCCAGTCCCAGTGGAGAGCGGCTAGCGAGCCTAGGTTCGCCGGATCGAACATGCAGATCAGCGACTTCTGCTGGTAGGCGCCATGTTTGAGATGGAATTCGGTACCATGAGGAATGAACAGAAGCTGGCCAAGTGGCTTGAAACAGTGCGCGGCATGACCGTCGAAGCTGCCGAAATTGTGTGGGGTGCCGTTGCAGGCGAGGCAGGCTGGCGTCAGTAGCATGCGTACCAGGCAATTCTTCTGGAGCTTGATCAAGGCCGTGCCCGAGCTGGGCCAGTGGGCGTGTTCCAGGCGAATGTCGAAACCTTGTTTGCGTAGCGAGGCTTCGGTCCAGAAATCGCCAGTATGTTCGGATTCGTATTCATTGTAGCTGATCGCGTTCATTTTCAACCTTCAGCAATTCTTGTTCTTGGCGCTGAAATTCGAACGGTCGCGAAACCGTCGGGCAGATCGAAACTGCAGTCCAGCCGGTCTGACCCCTGTCATTGCCCGAGTTTACTCAGCGTGTCGGTGAGGGCGATTCATAAAAATGAGAGACAGGTATTAGAAAAGCAGATGGCGAAGGGTAAAGACATTTCCATGCGACAGCTCCGCTACTTCGTGGCGGCGGCGGATGCCGGTCAGTTCTCCCAGGCCGCGCTCAAGGTGCATGTCTCGCAGTCGGCGATCACCGCGGCGGTCCTGCAGTTGGAGGAGACGTTGGGAGTCAGTCTGTTCGAGCGCCTGCCCTATGGCGTGGCGCTGACCGCCGAGGGCCACAAGTTCGCCCAGCACGCCCGGCACATCCTCGACACCCTGCAGGATGCCCTGAGCGAACCCCTGTTCCTCAGCCACGCGATGCAGGGGGTGGTCCGAGTCGGTGCGTCCTACACGGTGCTCGGGTACTTCCTGCCTGCGCTGCTGGCGCGCTTCAAGCGTAGCTATCCGCAGGTGGAGATAGACCTGATAGACATGGACCGCGAGAGCATCGAGGCTGCGGTGGGCGATGGCCGGCTCGACCTGGGGCTGGCGATCATTTCCAACAGCCCAGACCTGTCCCGTTTCGAGCACCATGTGCTGATCCGTTCGCGCCGCCAGCTCTGGCTGGCCAGTCAGCACCCGCTGATGGCGGCGACCTCGATCACCCTGGAGGATGTCGCCAGGCATGCCTATATCCTGGCGACGGTCGACGAGGGCAACGTATCCACCAGACGTTACTGGGAGGCGCGTGGCTTGGCGCCGGACGTGGCGTTCCGCACCTCCTCCATGGAGGCCTTGCGCGGCCTGGTCGCCCATGGCTTCGGCGTCACCATACTCTCCGACATGCTCTACCGCGCCTGGTCCCTGGAGGGCAAGAAGATCGAGGCGCGCCCGCTGGCGGACGCCATTCCGCCGATGGAGCTGGGGCTGATCTGGTGCCCCGAGACTGCCTTGCCGGAGCCCGCTCAGGCGTTCCGGCAGTTCCTGATCATGACCTGCGCTTCCTGACCGCGGGACTAACAGGTCGATGTCCCACCCCGCGGGCGAGACTTTGGGGCAGATGCCAAGACCACTTCTGCCATTGCGGAAGGGGGGCCGCAGGGTAGGAGAGGGGGCTTGACCCGATCCGGGTAGCTAGCGCTTCTCCAGCTCGGCCCCGATGGCCTGGAGCAGGCGGGGATCGTCCGCCGCCACATCCGGGGCGAAACGACCGACCACCTGGCCGTCGCGTCCGACCAGGAATTTCTCGAAGTTCCACAGCACCGCCGGTGCCGGTTCGGATTCTATGCCGTAGCCTTTGAGGCGCTCGCGCATCGGTCCTTCGCCGGTAGTCTGGGGCTGTGCCTCGGTCAGCAGCCGATACAGGGGGTGGCGGTCTGCACCGGTCACCACGATCTTCGAGAACAAAGGGAATTGGACGGCGTAGTTCAGGCTGCAGAACGCCTTGATCTCCTCGTCGCTACCCGGCTCCTGTTCCCTGAAGTCGTTGGCCGGGAAGCCCAGCACCTCCAGCCCGGCTTCACGCTTGTCCTCGTAGAGCTTTTCCAGGCCCTCGTACTGCGGGGTAAGCCCGCACTTGGACGCGACGTTCACCACCAGCAGCACCTTGCCCTTGAAGCGGTCGAGTGTCAGGGGGGCGCCTTCGATGGTCTTGAGTGGGATGTCGTAGATAGTCTGGGTCATGCCGTTCTGCTCCTTGCGGTTGGGGGGAGTAGGGGGCTCTCAAGCGTTTTCGTTGCGCTTGCGAGCGGCTTCAGCGAAGTCGCGCTTGAGGGTGGGGAAGTAGGCGATCTGTCCGCCCATGCCGCCGCTGATGTCGATGGAAGCGGCGCTGATGAAGCTGGCGTATTCGCTGGCCAGGAACAGGGCCATGCCGGCGACGTCCTCGGGTTTGCCGAAGCGGCCGAGCGGCACCACCTTGAGCACCATCGCGTCGAATTCCTCGCGGCTCACGCCCGGGGGCATTTCCTTGTAATGGCGATCCCATTGCCCAGTGTCGATCCAGCCCATGTTCAGGCTGTTGACCAGGATATTGTCCTTCGCCAGGGACATGCCCAGCGAACGCGACAGGGCGACGCAGGAGGCCCGGTTGATCACCGAGGGAATGCCGTCCGGCGTGGGAATGGTGCCGGCCAGGGCGTTGATCTCGATGATCCTGCCCCAACGCTGAGCACGCATATGCGGCACCACCGCCTGGACGAAGCGGAAGTGGCCCATCTGCAGGATATTGGCATGTTCGAGGATGGCTTCCGGGGTCAGCGTATCCAGGTTACCGCCCTTACCCTGGCCAGCGTTGTTAATCAGCACGTCCACGCCGCCCCAGGTTTCGACTATCTCTGCGACGAATGCCTTGACCCCCTCGGTGTCGGTGACATCGACGGCGCGGGCAATAACCGCCTGGGCTGTCGCCTCCAGAGCCTTGCCGGTCGCGATCACCGCTTCCTCGCTGCGGGCGCAGATGGCGACGCGCGCACCCTCGGTCGCGAAGGCCTGGGCAATGGCCCGGCCGATACCGCGTGACGCTCCGGTCACGATGACACGTTTGCCACTGAGATCGATGTTCATGGGTTCTCCTTGGTGAGTTCGAGCCGTTGCCCGTGCGGGAGCAGTGTCTAGGCTGTTCACAGGACGGGACGGTTTGTCGTCAGGCCATTAAAGCCCAATCTGCACGATCTGTTAATGCTTTGTTGAACGATTATTATGATTATGTTTAATTTTGTGGCTGGCGCCTGGTAGCTGTCCATGGGTGATCCCCTGCACGGCCTGGGGCTAGCAAGCGCTTTAGGTGAGCTGCTTTATAGATAAAATCTGTATATAGAATTTCAATCTGTATGTGGAATTTTTGTTTTTTATCAGCTAGGGTGTCGACAGGCTAGATAGAACGATTCCTCTGTTATTGTGCAAAAAGAGGTGAGATTCTCAGGCTTGCCTGATGGCGGTTGGAGTGGTTCTTTCTGTAAGTCGTTGAAAATAAAAACAAAAGGTTACGAGATGAAACAGATCATGAAGCTTGGCCGGAAAACAGTCTCGCTCAGTGCCCTGGCGGTCGCAGTCATGGGCTGCGTCGGTGGCGCGACGGCAGCGTCGTTCGATGTGGGCAACCCGGATGTTCGCCTGCGCTGGGACAATACCCTGAGGTACAACCTCGGCGTCCGCATGGAAGAGCAGGACTCCAAGATCATGAACAACCCGAACTACGACGAGTCCGACGGCAAGTTCGACAAGGGCGAGATCGTGACCAATCGTCTCGACCTGCTCAGCGAGATCGACCTGTCTTACCGCAACGATTTCGGGGCACGGGTCAGTGCCGCTCTCTGGTACGACCACGCCTACCGTGATACCGACGTCGACAGCCATCTCCGCGGTTTTGCCACCAGCTATAGAAACGACCGTTACAGCTCCGAGGCCGAACGCTACGTTCATGGCCCTTCGGGCGAGATCCTTGATGCCTTCGTCTGGACCAACTTCAGCCTGGGCGCGACGCCGGTCAATCTGAAAGCCGGTCGGCACACTAACTACTGGGGCGAGGGCCTGCTGTTAGGCGCGCATTCCGTTGCCTACTCGCAGGCTCCCCTTGATGGTATGAAGGCGGTAACCAGTCCCGGCATCGAGACCAAGGAAGTCTTCCTGCCGATCGGCCAAGTTTCGGCCAAGGCGCAGGTGACGGACAACCTGACGCTAGCCGGTCAGTACTTCTACGAATGGGACAACAGCCGCTTCCCTTACGGCGGCACTTATTTCGGTGCCGCGGACATGCTGTTCGAGGGAACCCACCAAATGCCGCTCGCTCCCGGCTTCAATCTTCAGCGAGATACGTCGAAGAGAGGTCGCGACGGCGAGAACTGGGGGGTGATGGCCAAGCTTAACGTCGAGGCGATCGAAACGACCTTGGGGGCCTACTATCGTGAATTCGACGACTACCAGCCCTGGTTGACGCCGCAGGTCGATGTGGCTAACCGGTCTTACCGCCTGGTCTATCCGCGTGACGTCAAGCTTTATGGCCTCAGCTTCTCGCGCGCCATTGCCACCGCCGCTGTCGGCGCCGAGTTGTCCTATCGCAAGGGCGGCGCCCTCAATGCCACCGGCGTCAGCCTGGTCGATAATGAGGGGCCGCGTGGCGATACCCTGCATGCAGTGGTCAATGCCGTGTATGGCGTGCCGCGTAACTTCATTGCCAACAACGCTACCCTGGTCGCCGAGCTCGCCTACAGCCGCCTGCAGAAGGTGACTGAGCACAAAGAGCTGTTCAAGGGCGAAGGCTACAACTGCGTCGATGTGCAAATAGGTGGTCGGGGTGATAAGTCCGATGGTTGTTCGACCAAGGACTACTGGGCCGTTGCGGTGAACTACACCCCGCAGTATGTCGAAATCCTGCCGTCTTGGACCCTGGAAGTGCCGCTGACAATCAACTATGGCCTGAAGGGCAACGCAGCCAGCGCCGGTGGCGGGAGCGAGGGCGCTCTGTCCTGGTCGGTGGGCGCCAAGATGACCTACCGCCAGGAGCACGAGTTCAGCCTGCGCTACGCCGACGTATCGGCCCAGGAGAAGAACTCCCGCAACATCTATGGCGAGCGCATGGTCAATGGCAACGGCAACGTGGGCGGAACTGATCGCGGTTGGCTGGCCTTCACTTACAAAACCTCCTTTTAATAAGTCCAATAACGGAGATTGGTTATGAAACTCCAACTCGCTTTGAGCATCGCCCTGAGTGGATTGTCCGCGTGCGCGTTCGCCGCTGTTACAGCAGAAGAAGCTGCCGAACTGGGCAAATCCCTTACTCCCTGGGGGGCGATCCTGGCCGGTAACGCCGAAGGCACCATCCCGGCTTACGAGGGCGGCCTGCGCCAGGCGCCGGCAGGCTTCCAGCCGGATACCGGCTTCTGGGTCGATCCCTTCAAGGATGAGAAACCACTGTTCAGAATCACTGCGGCGAACGTCGAGCAGTATGCCGACAAGCTGAGCGAAGGCCAGAAAGAGCTGCTGCGCAAGAACCCGGATACTTGGTACATGGACATTTATCCGAGCCATCGTACTACCGCCTATCCGCAAGAGGTGGTCGACGCCACCATCCGTAATGCCACCAATTGCAAGATCGAAAAGGACGGCCTGGCGGTGAGTCCGGATTGCCGTGGCGGCTTGCCGTTCCCAATTCCGAAAACTGGCAACGAGGTCATGTGGAACCAGCAGCTGCGGTACAAGATTGGTTCCGGTTATGCCACCACATCGGCGTCCAATAGCTGGGTGGTCGACAGCAATGGCCAGGTGACCAAAACCTCCGAGCAGGCGACCTTCGAGGAAACCCCTTACTACCAGATCAACCAGGCAGACCGGGATCCTATGATGTATGCCCGCGTCTACTCGCGCAACGACTTCCCCGCGCGCCGTTCCGGTGAGGTCATCGTTCTCAGCGATTACCTTGACCCCCAGGCCAAGCCACGCCGCGCCTTCAGCTATACCCCGGGACAACGTCGGGTCAAGCTGGCGCCCGAGTTCGCCTTCGATACCCCGGTGGCCAGTCAGGGCGGAGTAACGCTGTTCGACGAACTGCAGATGTTCTCCGGCAGCCAGACCCGCTTCGACTACAAGCTGGTCGGCCGCAAGGAAATGTTCATTCCCTACAACGCGTACAAGTTCTACTTCGATTGCAAGGATGAGCAGCAATTCCTAAAGAACCACGCCAATCCTGCCTGCGAGCGCTGGGAGCTGCACCGTGTATGGGTGGTTGAAGCCACGCTCAAACCCGGTCAGCGCCACGTTTACAGCAAGCGCACCTATTACCTCGACGAGGACACTTTCGGTATCGGCCTTTACGACGCTTGGGACCGGAGTGGCGCTCTGTATCGGGCACTCTTTCTCAGCGGAGTGCAACTCTATGACAAGGACATCCCCTACAACGTTAAGAACGTCGTATACGACTTCAACAAGGGCATGTACGCGTTACTCAACGATGCGCACAAAGGCGGCTACCGCTTCTTTGACAAACCGTACTCGGAGCGCGAAATGAACCCCGAGGCCATCGTGTCGCGGGTAACCCAGCGCTGACTTGTGTCGCTATCTGTCCGTGCGGGTCGACTAGGCTCGCGCGGACCTGAAATAGAGCAGGCCAGGGCGATTTCCGTACCTCCGGATGCGCCCTGTGGTTGAGGATAAAAACAATGATTAGCCCCGGCCTTGATGTGATTCATCCGTTGCACCGCCGTGTAGATACGGTCATGCGCTCATGTCGCCAGCGGTTGTGTACTGCCGCGCTGATTTCCCTGTTGCCGCTTTTGGTAACAATTAGGGTGGAGGCCGCTGTCGGCTCCGACCCCTTGGATGCGCCAGCGGCGATGATCGATGCCGGTGTGTCGGCTCCGGTGATAGGCGTTGCGCAAGTCGGTGGAACCCTGGTCAGTGTCGGTCCGCGTGGGCTGATCCAACGATCCATAGATGGTGGCCAGTCCTGGCAGCAGGTACCCAGCCCGGTGTCCAGTGATCTGGTTCAGGTACGTTTCAGCGATGAGCGCAACGGTTGGATTGTTGGTCACGACTCTGTGTTGCTGCATACCTCCGACGGTGGCGACAGCTGGCAGATTCAGCTTGACGGGCGTCGCCTGCTGGCCTTGCTGCAGGGCTGGTACGGCCAGCGTGCTGAGGCTGGAGATGCGATAGCCGATGACATGCTCCGTGAAATCGGCATGGCCATGACTACCTCGGCGACGCCCGATGTAATGGCCGCGCCTTTTCTCGATGTGTTGTTCGACGGCCGGGGCCACGGTTTCGTGGTTGGCGCATTCGGCATGATCCTGCACAGCCGGGACGCAGGCGCGACCTGGGAGCCCTGGATCGAACACACCGACAATGATCGGCGCATGCACCTGTACGGGCTGGCCGAACGCCAGGGGGTGTTCTACGTCGCCGGCGAGCAGGGGCTGCTGATGCGCTTGGAACCACAGGCAGGGCGCTTCGTCGCGCTGCAGGTTCCCTACGGCGGTACCTTCTTCGGCGTGCGGGCCCTCGACGGCCTGCTGCTGGTGCACGGCCTACGTGGCAACCTGTTCGCCAGCCGAGATGATGGCCAGCAATGGCGGAAAGTTGAAACTGGCCTGGAGTCCAGTTTGGTGAGCCTAGTGGAGCAGGGCAGCAAACTGGTCGTCGTCAGCCAAGATGGGCAGATGGTCGCCGTCAATTCCAACACCCTGGCTGTTACCTCGCTGCAGCCTGTGCGGGTCGGTGAGATCTACGCGGCGAGTCTTTCCAGTGCGGCTGATGACAAGTTGGTCGTGGCGCTGTTTTCCGGCGCCCGGGTTGTCGCCATTGCCAAGGCGGATTGATTTCGCCTGCTGGACCCTTTGAGAGATCGGAAAAATGGTAGAGCAGAAATACAACAGCGGAATGCCGGTGGTCCCTGACCTGCGGGACTTCGACATGACATCCGGCGGGCTCTTCGAGCGGATGATTTTCAATAACCGCGCCCTGGTGGTGGTTGCCTGCCTGCTCGCCACGTTGGTGCTCGGCTTTTTTGCCTCCCGCCTGGAGGTGAACGCCAGTTTCGAGCGGATGATCCCGAGCTCCAGCCCGTACATCAAGAACTACCTGGCTTATAAGGATCAACTGCCGGGGCTGGGCAACAGCATCCGTGTGGTGGTTTCGAACAAGCAGGGCGATATTTATGAGCCGGAGTACCTGCAGACGCTGCAGGAGGTGAACGACAAGCTCTACCTGATTCCCGGTGTCGACCGCTCCTGGATGAGATCGCTGTGGATGCCGATCGTGCGTTGGAAGGAAGTGACCGAGGAGGGCATCGACGGCGGCGCGGTGATGCCCGCCGACTATGACGGCAGTGATGCCTCGATCGATGCCCTACGCCATAACATCGCCCGTGCAGGTATCGTCGGTAGTCTAGTGGCCAACGACGCCCGCTCTAGCATGATCGTCGCGCCTTTGCTCGACACCAACCCGCAGACCGGCGAGCCGCTGAGCTACGGCGACTTCTCCCGGCAGTTGGAAGAACAACTGCGTTCGATGGAGAGCGACAGGGTCGGCATCCACATTGTTGGTTTCAGCAAGCTGGTTGGTGATCTGATCGATGGTCTCTACGCGGTGATGCTGTTCTTCGGTGCCTCGGTGGTGATTGCCGCACTGTTCGTATATTTCTACACCCGCTGTCTGCGCAGCACCCTGCTATTGGTCGGTATCGCCGTGGCCGGCGTAGTCTGGCTGCTCGGTCTGATGGAGTTGCTCGGCTATGAACTCGATCCCTATTCGATTCTGGTGCCGTTCCTGATCTTCGCCATCGGGGTCTCCCATGGCACGCAGAAGATGAACGGTATTCTCCAGGACATCGGGCGCGGTACGCACAAGTACGTCGCCGCGCGCTATACCTTCCGCCGCTTGTTTCTTACCGGACTGACCGCGCTTCTGTGCAACATCGTCGGCTTCGCCGTGCTGGTGATCATCGATATTCCGGTGATCCGCGATCTGGCCCTGACCACCAGCATCGGCGTGGCCGTGTTGATCTTCACTAAACTGCTGCTGATTCCGGTGGCGCTTTCCTATATCGGGGTGAGCAAGAAGGCTGCCCTCATCGCCATCGAGAAGGACCGCGCCGGCGAGCAGAACCGTGGTTTTCTTGGCCTCGTCTGGCACGGTCTCGACCGTTTCACCGAGCGCCCCTGGGCGATCGCGGTGATTGCCCTGTCGGTGCTCGTTACCGCCTTTTGCAGCGTGGTCATGCTCGATCTGAAGATCGGCGACCTCGACCCCGGCGCCCCGGAGCTGCGCCCCGATTCGCGCTATAACCGCGACAACGCCTTCATCACCGCCAACTATGGGCTGTCCAACGACCAGTTCGTGGTGATAATGAAGACCAACGATGACGGTTGCCGCCTCTATCAGCCGCTGCAGATTATGGATCAGTTGGCCTGGCGGCTACGCCAGACTGAAGGCGTGCAGACCACCAGTTCGCTGGCCGAGACCGTGCGTTTCTTCACTGCAGGCATGGCCGAGGGCAGTGGCAAGTGGCTGACCATCAGTCGTGACCAGGCAATTACCAATTCATCGGTCGACGCGGCAATGATTTCATCGCCGGGCATCACCAACCAGAAGTGCTCGGTCACGCCACTGGTCGCCTACCTGGCCGACCATAAGGCCGATACGCTCAGCCGTGTGCTGCATGTCGCCGAGGATTTCGCCCGTGAACACAACGTCAGCGACGGCGAACAGCCGGTGGAGTTCCTGCTCGCCGCCGGCAGTGCCGGGATCGAGGCCGCCACCAATATCGAGGTGGAAAAGGGCATCGTCACCATGTACCTGGCGGTGTATGGCGCCACAGCGTTGCTCTGCCTGCTGACCTTCCGCAGTTGGCGGGCCACCCTGGTGGCGCTGATTCCGCTGGTCATGACCACCATCATCTGCAAGGCGCTGATGGTCTGGCTGGGCATTGGCCTGAAGGTGGCCACCCTGCCGGTGATCGCGGTCGGGGTCGGGGTCGGGGTCGACTACGCCCTGTATCTGCTCAGCGTGCAACTGGCCGTGCAGCAGCGTGGCGGCAGCCTGGCGGTGGCCTACCGCCGCTCGCTCGACTTCACCGGCCGGGTGGTGGCGCTGATCGGCTTGACCATGGCCGCGGGAGTGATCACCTGGGCCTGGTCACCGATCAAGTTCCAGGCCGACATGGGCATCCTGCTGACCTTCATGTTCCTCTGGAACATGCTCGGGGCGCTGGTGCTCATTCCCGCACTGTCCCATTTCCTGCTCCGCTCCAAGACCAGTACCGAATCGCCCGAGATGGAATACGGCGATGAGAAGCTGGAAGTGCCGGAGCAGGCCGAAAAAGCAAATGTCCAGGCGATTGCCGCACATTAATTGAAGCGAGGCGCAGGTAATGGGGACGGCCGCTGCGGCGGGCCGCCCCGTGCTATGGCCGGCGATTGGAGGTAAGTCCCATGTTCGAGTTGTTGATGAGTGCTGACATGATGGTTCCGGATCCCGACGGGATGACGGAAAAACTGGTGGACAAGCTCGGTGTCTACAAGCACGAGCGTTGGCGCCAGGCGTTCGACAACCATCCTTACATCGCGCACTTCCTGCGCGTGCACAAATCCCTGGCGGTGGCGCCGACCCGTATCGAGCCGCAGTGGCACCTCGACAAGCCGAATCCCGGCGACCCGCTGTTCCACGATTTCCTGGAGAGCCTCAAGGACTACCAGGGCCACCATCGGCCGATGATCACCCACTCCATTGTTCTTGCTCTGCATCGCGAGAAGTTCGCCGTGCTGGTGGACAAACTGATGCGCCGCCGTCTGCCGTTTCGCATGGCGCAGCGCACCCCGGAGATGCCGTTCGACCGCCTGTGGCTCGGTGCCACGCCAGAGAAGCCTTACTACCAGCCCTCGGTCGACGGAGGCCTGTGCATCGAGATCATGGAGACCGAGCCGCTGCAGATGCCGCCGGAAACCTACGCCCTGCCGCCGGCCCAGCCCCGCGACCTGGCGCCGGGCGGCATGATCCGGGTGACTGCCCGCGGCTTCCTGGTGCGTGACTTGGACGAGACTTTGCGCCAGGTTTCCGCCAACCTCGACTGGGAGCCCAGTGGGCCGGTGGAGCACCTGCGCGAAGAGGGCTATCGCCGTGCGCGCATGGGCTTCACGGTAGAGAACAGCGCGACCCTTGATGTGATCGAGGCGACCTACTGGAACACCGATGCTGGCCATTACCTGAACAACTGGGGACCGGGCCCATACTACATCCGTATCGGCGTCAACGACCTGGCTGCCAAGGCCGAAGACCTGCGCGCGCGTGGCACCGCCTTCGAGTGGATCGAGTCGTCCGAGGCGGTTGGCGGCAGGTCGCTGATCAAGGTCGATCCGAAAGAGCTGGACGGCCAGGTGTTCGAGTTCGAGGAGATTCAGGTATGAGCGCCGACCAAGGCCAACTGAATTCGCTGACGATCAACGAGTCGGTGCGTGTCGAGCGAGACGCCACGCTGGGTTGGATCGTGCTGACTCGCCCTGGGCAGATCAATGCCATCAACGACGATATCCGCCAGGGCGTGCCCCAGGCGCTGGAACTGCTGGAGCGCGACCCACGGGTACGCGTCATCCTGATTCGCGGCGAGGGCGAGCGGGGCTTCTGCGCCGGTGCGGACATCAAGGAAAAGCGCGGCGAGGAATCGGCCATCCAGGTTCGCCAGCGCATGGAGCGCTCGCGCTGGATAGAGGCGCTGGACAGCGTGGCCAAGCCGGTGGTCGCCGCCATTCACGGTTACTGCATGGGCGGCGGCCTGGAGCTTGCGTTGGCTTGCGATATCCGCTTCGCCGCGCCGAACGCGGTGTTCGCTCTGCCGGAAACCGGCCTCGGCCTGATTCCCGGCGGAGGCGGTACCCAGCGCCTGGCGCGGGTGGTGGCGCCGGGGTTGGCCATGGATCTACTGCTCACCGGTGAGCGGCTGAACGCCGCGGAGGCCCGTCGGGTTGGGCTGATTACTCGCATGGCTCTTGAAGGGGATAGCTGGCTCGATGAGGTCACGGCCCTTGCCCTGCAGATTGCCGCCAAGCCGCCAGCGGCGTCGGCCTATGTTAAACAGGCAGCGCGCGCTGCACTTGAACTGGACCTCAAGCGCGGTCTCGATCTGGAGCTGGATCTGTTTGCCCTGCTGGCGCCGACCAAGGACAGGCGCGAAGCCGCACTGGCATTCGCCGAGCGCCGCGAACCGCGCTTCACCGGCGAATAGCCGACGACCCCACCAGAACAGGAGAAAGCACAGTTATGAGTACAGGAAAACTTGCTGGACGGGTTGCCATCATCACCGGCGCAGGCGGTGGCCTGGGCGCCGAGTGTGCACGGGTGCTGGCGGCACACGGCGCCAGCATCGCGGTGGCCGACATCAATGGCGAAGCCGCCGAGGCGGTGGCCGAGTCGCTGCGGGCGGCGGGTGGCCAGGCGCTGGGCATCCGTACCGACGTGTCGTCGGAGGATGAGGTGCAGGCCATGGTCGCGCAGGTCAAGGAACGCTTCGGTCGTATCGACGTGCTGCACAACAACGCGGCGGTACTCGATGGCGAGCAGCGCCAGCGCGACCGTGACCTGGCCAACCTGGACATGGATGCCTTCGACCGGGCCATCGCTGTCAACCTGCGCGGCGCGGTGCTGTGCACCAAGCATGTGATCCCGGTGATGCTGGAGCAGGGTGGCGGCTCGATCATCTTCGCCACCTCCGGTCTCGGCGTGCAGGGTGATATGTCGCTTTCCGGCTACGCCACCTCCAAGGCCGCGCTGCTGATGCTGCCCAAGTTGGTGGCGGCACAGTACGGCAAACGTGGAATTCGCGGCAACGCCGTGCAGATCGGCTTGGCACCGCAGCATCCGCTACCCGACGCGTTGCTGGAGATCATGCGTGACAACCATTGCACGCCGGAGCTCGGCACCCCGCGGCAGATCGCCGATGTGGTGGCCTTCCTGGCGTCCGACGAGTCCGCGTTCGTGACCGGCAGCACGCTGGTGGCTGACGGTGGCTTCGGCAGCCACACGCCTTCCCTGGTGGCGGTACGCAAGCTGTTCGAGCAGATGGGGCGCAACAGCATGTAAGGACGCCGGAGGCGCAGGGAGGGGGCTGTGATTCACTGGCTGCCGCGCGGCGCCAGTGGCGTAACGCCGGCCTCCGCCAGGCGCCTGCCGGCGCTCATCCAGGCCAGTGCGGCGACGCCCAGTGACAAGGTCATGGCCAGCGCTGCGCCGGAGGCAAGCAGCAGGGGGGTGTGCCAGAAGAAGGGTGCGATGAGCGCTGCCAGTACGGCGTTGAACCCGGTCTGGATAAACAGTTGCAGCGACGAGCCAAGCCCGCGCCGGTCCGGCACGCAGTCCAGTCCCGCCAACACTATGGTTGGCTGGACCAACGCCATGCCGAGCGTGTAGATGAACAGATAGGGCAGATACCATCCGTATGCCGCGGGGGCCCAATAGCAGATGGCGAGGTTCCACAGGCTGGCCAGCGCCATGATCGTGAAGCCTGTGACCAGGCAGCGGCCGGATGACCAACGCTGGGCGAAGCGACCAGACAGGTAGGAGCCGAGCATCATGCCGGCGGTGGCCGGGCCGAACAGCCAGATGAAATCGGTTTCCTGCAGCCCCAGGTGGCGCATCAGGAACACGGGGGCGGACAGCACGTAGATGAAGAACCCGGCGAACATCAGGGCGAAGGTCACCGCCCAGAGCATGAAGGTATCGTTGCACAGCACTTGCCGATAGCCCGCCAGCAAGGCCGCGCCTGAAAAGCGCTGGCGTTTGCCTGGAGGCAGCGTTTCCGGCAGGTAGAACAGCACCATGGCCAGCAGGGCCGCACCCATGGCCGCGAGCAGGCCGAAGTTTGCACGCCAGCCCGCATGCACATGCAGCCAGCCGCCCAGCACCGGGCCGATGGCGGGGGCCAGGGCGAACAGCATGACCACCAGCGCATACAGGCGTTGGGCGGCGGCGCCGGCGTATAGGTCCCGGATCACCGCCCGGCCGACCACGATGCCGGCTCCGGCGGACAGCCCCTGCAATACCCGGCAGACATACACCTGTTCGATACGCGTGGCGCAGGCGGCACCGATGGATGCCAGGGCGAACACCAGCAGGCCGGCGATCACCACTGGCCGCCGCCCCAAGCTGTCGGAGAAGGCGCCATGCCAGAGCGACATGAAGGCGAAGGCGGCGAAATACAGGGACAGGGTGATTTGCAACTCGACGTCCGTGACGCCGAATACCGCCTTCATCTGCTCGAAGGAGGGCATGTAGATGTTGATGGTGAAGGGGCCGAGCATCGCCAATCCGGCAAGCAGTATGGGTAGGAATCTTGCCGTTGTGGGTGAAATCAAAGGAGGCCTTCCGTCGTTGGGACGCTGCGGTGACGCATTCCGGGGCGATCGAGGTTTGGCATATTTTATACAAATATAAATAAAGTGTCTTAATTGTTTCTGGGCATGCTTTACCTGGCAGCGCAAGGTCGGCGTGTGGTGGATCCTTTTACTGGCGGTAAAACGGATGCTCACCCGCTCGCCGACGGTTATTGCTAGCGTGGCATTCCCTGCGGGCCGCCAGACGGCGTCCAGCCGTTTGCGAGCAAGACGGTAGCGGCCCGGCGACAAGGTTGCCGGGGCCGCCAGGAACTAACCATAAACAGCGATGAACAAGAACAATCAAGCCATGAACAATTACAACACGGACTTCGATGCGATCATCGTCGGCGGCGGCACCAATGGGCTGTCGGCCGGCTGCTATCTGGGTATGGAAGGCAAGAGGGTGCTGGTGCTCGAAGCGCTGGACAAGGTCGGCGGCATGGCTTCATCGGGCTACCTGATCCCCGAGGCGCCACAGCATCTGGTGCACCCCTGCGCCATGGACATGATGTCCATGCGCGTGCATGCCCACGTACCCCGTGAGCTGGAACTCGAACGGCATGGTTTCAAGTCGATCGAACTGTCGCCGGGCTACGTCTACCTGCACCCGGATGGCACCTCGCTGGTGTTCTGGCGTGATCGGCAGCAGACGGCTGCGGAAATCCGCCGCTACAGCGCCAGGGACGCCGAGGCGTTCCTTGAATTCATGGAGGTCATCGACCTGTTCCTCGACATCGCCCTGCCGATGATGCGGGTCGATCCGGCGCGGACCAACCTGATGGCCAAGCTGAAGGTGATAGGGACCGCGCTCAAGCGGCGCAAGCTCAAGCCCGAGCTGATGGCGCTGATGACCGGCTCGGCACACCAGGCCGCGCGCGAGCGTTTCGAGCACCCGGTGACCATTTCCGCCATGTGTGCGCTGACCGGCCTGGCCGGCGATATCAGTGCCGACGGTGGCGGTATCTACTATGCCCTGCTGGGCTTCCTCCACCGATTTGGGGTCGGTCGAGTGATCGGCGGCATGCAGCAGTTGAGCAATGCCATGCGCGCGCGCTTGGAGGAACTGGGTGGCCAGGTCATGACCTCGGCCCGCGTCGAAGAAATCCTCGCCAGTCTGGGCAAGGTTCGGGGCGTCCGGCTGGCCGACGGGCGTGAGTTCACGGCGCGCGCGGTCATTGCCGGGTGTCACCCCAAGGTCGCTCTGGAAATGGTCAGCGCAGGGGAGATGCCGAGGAACCTGCTGACTCGCATCGCCATGGCACCGGCCAACGCCAGGGGATCGGGACCGCTCAAGGTCGACCTGGCGCTCGACGGGCAGATCTCCGTGCCCCGTTTCGAGGCGGCCAGGGGCGACGGTGTCGACCTGCGCAAGGCCTGCCTGATGATCGGCACGGAAGAGGCAGTGCTGGAGAACTTCGCCGCCAGTGCCCGTGGCGAAGTACCGCGCCTGCCGTACATCACCATGGTCGCGCCCAACTCGGTGGATCCCTCGCAGTCGCCGCCGGGCCAGGACGTGCTCTACATCTATCCGCCGGTGATGCCGGTCAACCCGCGTGAGGGCTGGGATGCGCTCAGGGAACGGGTGGCCGACCAGGTGGTCGAGCAACTGTCCGAATACGTCGAGGGTATCCAGGGGCATGTGATCGGCCGCTGGATCGAGGCGGCGCCTGACTTCACCGCCCGCCTGAACACGGTGAACGGCTGCGTGGTGCATATCGACACCACCTCCATGCGCTCCAGCGCCATGCGCCCGGCCTATGGGCTGGGTGGCGACACGCTGCCGGTCGAAGGACTGTACCTGGGCAGTGCCGGCATTCACCCGGGCGGCGGCGTCAACGGCATGGCTGGGCGGCTGGCGGCCGGCCGGGTGAAGCGCTACCTGGCAAAAGCAGGTAAGTAACAGCGGGCGGAGCGACCGCGGCGGCCTCAGTCGCTGCGCTCGTTCTGGTTCTGCGCAATGCTCGCCAGGATGAAATCCACCGAATACTGGCGCCAGGTGCTCATGCCTTCCTCCGAACAGGTATCCAGGCCGGCTAGGGCGGACATCGAGTAGCGGTTGGTGAACCAGCCGGTGGTGAGCAGAGCGGCGGTGGCGAGAAACAGGCGGGGGTTGATGCCGGCCTTGAAATCGCCGCTCTCCGCGCCATGGCGGAGAATGCCGTCGAGCTTGTCGATCAGCGCCGGCGCCAGCTCGAGGAAGCGGTTGCGGGGCGTCTGGTGGGTGTCGTGATAGTGGATGCCCTCCAGAGCCAGGGCGCCGAGCAGCGGGTCATGGCGGTACTGGTCGAAGAAGTGGTTGAGCATCGCGCGCATGGCCTGCCTGGGGGGCAGTGAGTCGACATCCAGCTCCACCAGCTCGGACATGACACGCTCGGAGCACTCGTCCAATACGGCGACGAACAGCCCTTCCTTGGAGCCGTAGTAGTGATAGATCAACTGCTTGGTGATCCCCGCTTCGCGGGCAAGCTCCTCCATGCGCACGCCGGCAAGCCCCTTCTCCGCGAACTCCAGGCGCGCGGTCTCGATCAGGCGACGGATCGTATTGCGTTTCCCAGGTTCGTTCTGCCCAGCAGGTTTCACCCTTTTCTCCTTATCACGGCAATGGTCGATGCACTTCGTTTGACCCTGGGTAAAACGAATCGGGTCGCAGAAAAAAGGCAGCCCGTTAGTATCCCAGATCGGTGGTTCCGAAAGGATACCGTTACTTGCGGTTGGGCGAGCGGACCGGCGTGTTTCCAAATGAAAACCGCAACGGGACACTCGCCTCCGCCAGCCTGATGGCCTGTCGCCGTACTGGCGTCACTCGACTTCCGACAACAACAATTCCACAGAGTGGTTGAATTCCATGAGTACCAATACCGCTTCCGCCCTAGATCTCAAGAATAACTACTCCGCTGTCTCCGAGACCTATCGTGGCACCGATCTGGACATCCACGCCGTGTGCCGCGAACAGCTCCTGAAATCGCCGATCTACGAGGGCGACTTCATCACCCAGTTCGGCGTGCCGACCAACGCCGGCATCCAGCAGGGTACCCGGCCGACCTTCGCTTTGTTCAAGTACCAGGACGTGATGGCGGTGCTGCGCGACGGCAATACCTACACCAGCGGTTTCATCGCCGAGGGCCTGGGCGCCTTCTTCGACGGACTGGTGATCCTGGCCATGGATGGCGAGCCGCATCGCAAGGTGCGCGCGCTGCTGCAACCGGCCTTCATGCCCGAGAGTGTGAACAAGTGGCGTGGGCAGATCGACGAGGTGATCCGTGAGGAATTCCTCAAGCCGCTGGTGCCGCAGAAGAAGGCCGATCTGATGGAGTTCGGCCTGGAACTGCCGATCCGCATTATGTACGCCCTGATGGGCTTCCCCACCGACGACCCTTCCAAGTACAAGCAGTACGCCGCCTGGGCACTGGCCATGGTCGGTGGCAACCAGATCGATCCGGCGAAGATGGAAGAAGCCCGCAAGCGGGCTGGCATCGCGGTCAAAGGCCTATACGACGCCATTCAGGAAGTCGTGGTGCACCGTCGCGCCGAGGGCAGCCAGGGCGACGACGTGGTCGGTCGCCTGCTGCGCGCCGAATACGAAGGGCGGACGCTGGACGACCATGAGGTGATCACCTTCACCCGTTCGCTGCTGCCCGCCGCCGGTGAAACCACCACGCGCATGTTCAGTTCGGTGATGGCGCTGCTGCTCACCACCCCGGGCCTGCTGGAGCGGGTCAAGGCCGATCGCTCACTGATTCCCAAACTGATGGACGAAACCACCCGCTACGAGCCGGTGGCCACCTTCAAGGTGCGCGAGACCGCCAAGGACGTCGAGTTCCACGGCGTGAAGATTCCCAAGGGTTCCTTCGTGCAGTGCATGGTGGTGTCCGCCAACCGTGACCCGGATGCCTTCGAGAACCCCGACGTCTTCGACATCGACCGCAAGCTCAAGCCTTCCTTCGGCTTTGGTTTCGGCCCGCATATGTGCATCGGCCAGTTTATCGCCAAGGTCGAGATCAACTGCTCGATCAACGCCATCCTCGACCTGTTCCCCAATATCCGTCTGGACCCGTCGAAGCCCGCTCCCGTCATCGCGGGCGCGCAGTTGCGCGGCGTCTCCTCGCTCCCGGTGATCTGGGACTAAACACCGCTATCCCTTGCCTTGCGTGCCTTTCGACAATAACGACAAGAGATGATCTCGATGAGAACTTTCAAGACGATTCCCGAGCGCGGTGACTTCGGTTTCCAGCAATTGGTCGGTCCACACCAGGTCACTGGCGCGGCCATGGCCGGTAGCCGGGGCTTCTTCGGTCTGCAATTGAGCAAAAGCTCGCCGTTCGGCTCGGTACGCGACGAGGACGGCAACATCTATTCATTTGTGCGTTCGCTGCTGGCTCCGGGCGGCACGCCGAACCCGACCAAGTTCTTCTACCTGAATAACCATGTCGACGGCGTCAACCTGCGCATGGACCACGAGAAGATGGCCCGCCAGGCGTTGACGCCGATGCCGCTACAGACCCTGGATGGTGACACCGTGCGTTGGACCAACCAGCCCGGCGAGGCCGGCAACGGCTGGGAGATCACCGCCAACAGCGAGCGCCTGACCTGGCGCGAGGATGGTCTGTTCCAGCTGGAAGGCCGCCTGCTCGGTCCCGGCCTGCAGTGGTACTTGCCAGGGGTGGAATGGGGCACCTTCTATGTGTCGCAGCTCTGGGAACTGGCCGGTGTCTGCGAGGGCCGGCCGGTGAAGGGGGCTATGGCGCTCGACCAGTTCTACATGGCCGAGGGTGGTGCGATCCACTTCAAGAAGGACCTGGTGGTCAACAACAACAAGCATGTGATCTGGTGGTCGTTCGTCACCCTGTACAAGGACGGCAGTTGGGATGCGGGTTCCTTCATGGTCGGCCACGACCATCTGGGCTATGCGATCTTCACCAACGACAAGGGCGAAGTGCGCGTCACCACCGATATCGAAGGACAGACCCGGCACAAGGAGGGCAGCTATTTCCTGGAGTCGGCGCGGATCGTGCTCGAAGGCAAGGAAGAGTGGGAGTTCCTCCCCGATCCCAGGGGCGAAATGATCGATTTCGTTGGTGGCTTTCCGATCACCGCGCAGCAGGAAGGGCGTTGGCGCCGAGTCGGCGATACTCGCGAACCTTCGCACTGGCTGGGCTGGGGAGAGTCCGACCGGCGCAACGGTTCGGCGCGCAACGTACCGGGCCGGGATATCTGATCCGAGCTGACGAGCCTCCCGCGGCCTGATCGCCGCGGGAGGTTTTTCCGAATAAGAACAAGAGCAGAGGAAACAGGCGATGAGGTTCAAGGACAAGGTGGTGCTGGTCACCGGCGCCGGGCGCGGCATGGGGCGTGCCATCGCTCTGGCCTATGCCCGGGAGGGGGCCAGGGTGGTGGTGTCCGCACGTACGCCACGCTATGGCGAGGAAACCCTCGCACAGATCGCCGCGCTGGGCGGCGAGGCCCATCTGGTCGGCGGCGACATTGCCGACCGTGCGGCGGTCAAGGCCATGGTCGAGGGCGGCGTGGAGCGCTTCGGTGCGCTGGATATCCTGGTGCATTGCGCCGCCGATACGGCGTCTGGGCTGATCGCCGAGATGGCGGACGATACTTTCGATCACCTGGTATGCAGCAACATCCAGTCGCTGTTCTGGCTGGCCAAGGACGCAGCGCCCCATCTTTCCAAGGCGCAGGACAAGGGCCGGATCATCTTCATCTCCTCCGGCGAGGCCAATCGCAAGTACACGCCAACGCTGATCCCCTACAGTTCCAGCAAGGCGTTCATGAACGCCTTCGCCCGCGGGTTGGCGGTGGAGTTCGGCGCGCTGAATATCCTGGTCAACGTGATCGAGCCGGGGCTGATCGGCACCGATCACATGTTCGAGTCCCTGGGTGAGGAACTGCCACACCGCCTGGCCGAGCGTTTCCCCGTGCCCCGCCTGGGACAGTCGGCCGATATCGCCGCCGCCGCGCTGTTCCTGACTTCCAGCGAGGCGTCCTATATCACCGGCACCTCGTTGCTGGTCGACGGCGGCGCCACCATGGTGGCCATGCCCAAGGTCGAAGAAATCCTCAAGGGGCATTGAGCCCGGACCGTACGGCCCGACTGACACGGCGGGCCGAGATAGGAGTCCTCATATGTCCGATACATCCATTTCGCCCCAGCGGGCGGCCATCGACCTCACCGAGTTCAAGCGTGGCTGGCGCATCCTGCTGCTTGGCCTCGTCGGTATCTGCACCAGTATCAGCGCGGGTCTGCTCTACGGCTTCGGCACCCTGGTGATTCCCCTCGAACAGGCTTTTGGCTGGAGCCGGGGTGAACTGCAGGCGTCGATCACCTTCCTGTTCGCCGGCGTGGCGATCTCTACCCAGCTGGTCGGTCCGCTGTACCGCCGTTTCGGCCTGCGGCGGGTGGCGATAGTGTCGATCGTGCTGCAGGTGATCGGCTATGCGGCGATCACCCGGATCGAGCATTCCATCGGTTGGTTGTACCTGGCGTTCTTCGCCATGCCGCTGGTTTGCGCGGGAACCATCGCCATTACCTGGACGCAACTGGTCAACCTGTGGTTCGAGCGCAACCGTGGCCTGGCCCTGGCGGTCATTCTCTGCGGTACCGGGCTGATGGCGGTGGTGCTGCCGCCACTGCTGGCCAGGCTGATCGCCCAGTTCGGCTGGCAAGCGGGCTTCTTCACCCTGGCGGCGCTGCCGTTGCTATTCACCTTGCCGATGGCGTTGTTGTGGATGCGTTTGCCGGGCGAGCTCGAACCGGCGTCGCCGGGGGGAAGCGAGACGGTAGCGCAGTTGGATGGTTTCAGCTTCAGCCAGGTGCTGCGCTCGCCGGTCTACTGGAGTTTCAACGTTGCCCTGATCCTCTCGGTGTGCCTGACCGTCGGCATGGTCACCAATATCGTGCCGATGCTGCAGGGCAAGGGGCTCTCCGCCCAGGCGGCGAGCCAGGTTTTCAGCAGCTTCGGCATTTCCATCATCGCCGGGCGCTTGCTGGTGGGCTATCTGCTGGACCGCTACCCGCCGATCCTGGTCGCGGTGATCAGCCTGGCGCTGCCGGCCATAGGTTGTGTGATTTTCCTGTTCGCCGGCGTGCAAAGCATGGCGCTGCTGGTGCTCGCCACCCTGTGCATCGGCGCCAGCGCCGGCGCGGAGTTCGATCTGGCGGCGTTTCTCATGGCGCGTTATTTCGGGCTGCGCGAGTACGCGCGGATCTTCGGCCTGCACCTGGCACTGATCACCATCGTCTCGGGGCTGATGCCGGTGTTTTTCGGCTACCTCTACGAGGCTTACGACGGCTATTCGGCGGTGCTGCTGTGCTGCCTGGCCTGTTCCATCATCGGCCCGTCGATCCTGCTCTGGCTACGGCCGGCAGCGGTGGTCACGGTCCAACAACAGCACGCCTGAACACTGGGCAGGTGTGTGAAAGTCCGGCGGGCCTGTCCCGCCCATGGCAACCGAGGAGAAATCAATGAGTGCGCAAGAAGCCATCGAGCATTTCCTGCATGGTCAAATCGAATGCTGGAACAACGGTGACAAGGAGGGGTTCTTCGAGCATTACCGGCGGATGTCGCCCGCCGGCCTGAGCATCGAGTACGTCGGCCGTGCCTTGCCGACCGACCCGTGGCAGATCCTGGAAGGCATGTGGGAAAACCAGCAGCCGCGTTTCCGCGTGGAGGTCAAGGAAACCATCATCAACGGCGAGGAAGCCGCCTGCCATCATCGCAACGCGTTGCGCGACGGCAGTGGCGGTATCGAGACCATCGAGCTGTACCGTTTCCAGGACGGCAGGTTGTGGGTGCGTTACTTCATCAAGGCGTGAGGGGGCAATGCGGGGTGCGATGACGCTCGCGCTCCGCTTGCACGGCGGTTAGCCGTCTTCACCAGGCACCAGACCGTTCTGGACAGGACCTCGCTGGCGTTGAGCAGCAGGTGGCATGTCTGGAAAATATTTGGACAGTGCATTGGTAATTGCTCCGTTATTCTCCCGGTCCCCGGCGTGGCTGCCGCTGGAGATTCAGCACCAGCAGCAGGCCAATGGCCGATAACAGTGCCGAGCAGAAGAAGATCCACGGCAGACCCAGGCTGAAAGCCACCAGCCCCATCAGCGGGCCTGCCAGCCCCACGGCCAGGTCGAAGAACAGCGAGAGGGTGCTCAGGGCCGAGTTGCGGTTGGTCTCCGGCGTGCGCGCCAGGGTTTCCACCGCCAGCCCCGGGTAGACCCAGGAAACGCCCAGGCCGGTCAGTGCCGAGCCGAGGATCGCCACCAGGGGCGAAGGTGCCAGCCAGACGAGCAGCAGTCCTAGAGTCTGCACGGCCATGCAGAGCGTGACCACCCGGTAACCGCCGAAGCGCGACAGCGCATTGGGTGAGGCCAGCCTGGCGCAGATGAAGGCGACGCCGAAGGCGCTCAGGCAATAGGCCGCGTTGGCCCAGCCCAGGCTGTCGAAGTACAGGGCGATGAAGGCGGTCAGACTGCCGAAGCCCGCCGAACTGCAGGCGACGGCCAGGCCGTTGGGCAGTACGGCGACGAATACGCTGTGGAACGGTAAGCGCACGCCCGGCAGCAAGGGCGCGGGTGGCCTCGTGCGGGCGAATAGCAGGGGCAGGCAGCCGAGCAGGGTGATGCCGATACCGATGCCGGCGAGCCCCAGGTGATCCCGTATCAGTACCCCGAGCGGTGCACCTATGGCGGTGCCGCCATAGGCGGCGATACCGTTCCAGGACATGATCTGCGCGGTGCGTGCCGTACCGTGTAGGCCGATGGCCCAGGTGCAGCAGGGCGTGGAGATCAGGGCCGAAGAGATGCCCTGGAGGATGCGCCCGGCCATCAGTAGCGCCAGGCCGACCCAGGGGGAAGCCGGCAGGATGATCGCCAGGGCTGTAAGCAGGCCACTGCCCGTCAGCACGGCCAGCCCCGCCATCACCGTGCGCTTGGCCCCGAAACGGTCGGCGAGCTGGCCGGCCAGTGGACGTGACAGTAGGGTCGTCAGGTATTGCGTGCCGATCACCAGGCCCGCCATCGCGCTGCCGAAGCCCAGGGTGTTCAGCACATGGCCGGGCAGCACTGCCAGCGGCAGTCCGTTGCTGATGAAAGAGACGAAATTGAAGCAGACGATCGAGATGATCGACAGGCCGGCGGGGAGCGATTGGCTGCGGGCTTTCATGGCATGTCGCCTTGTGCCGACGCGAAGTCAGTGACGGCCCGGTCGCCGAGGGGGCCGGGGTTGATGGGGTGACCAACGATGTGGGGCAGGGCTCTCGGTGGTCTGTGCCGCGCCCGCGAGCGGACGCGGCACAGGGCGGTCAGTCGCGGTTGGCGGCCTCCCAGGCCTTGAGTTCGAAGCCCTCGCTGGCCGCTTCGGTGGCAGTCAGCCTGGGCGGGCGGGAGAGGATCTTACGCGCGGCCATATGGTCGCCCGGCCGGTTGCAGGACTCCACGGCGACCAACTGGTCGTCACGGAAGCACAGCACCGAGAGCTGGTGAGCTTCCGGCGAGCCGAGGGTGACGGTGCTGTCATAGCCGGTGGAAAGCCCGGCGATCTGCAGTTTGAGGTTGCCCTGGTCGGTCCAGAACCAGGGCAGCGCACTGTACGGGACCGGCTTGCCGAGCAGCCGAGCGGCCACGTTGCGTGCCTGGTCGGCGGCGTTCTGCACGGATTCCAAGCGAGTCGGCCGCTCGCCGTTCTGCAGGCAGGGGAAGCAGGCCACGTCGCCGAGAGCGGAAATGTGTGGATCGGAGGTCAGCAGATTGGCGTCCACGCGGATGCCGTTCTCGATGGCCAGACCCGCTTCGCTGGCCAATTGGGTGTTGGGGATCACGCCGATGCCGAAGACCACCAGGTCGGCCGGCAGCTTGCGTCCATCCGAGGTTTCCACGCCGCTGACCTTGCCATCGCTGCCTTCGATGCGGGTTAGGCCCTGGCGGAAGTCGAATTTCACTCCCCAGGCCTCGTGAGCCTGGCGAAACAGTTGGGACATCTTCGTCGAAACGGCGCGTGCCATCGGCCGATCGCCGAGCTCCAGCACGTGTACGCTGGCGCCCAGTTCGGCGGCTACCGCGGCGAATTCCAGGCCGATGAAGCCGGCGCCGACTACCACCACGTTGCGTACTTCCCTCACCAGCGGGGCGAGGGCGTCGGCATCCTGCTTGGTCTTGACGCCGAACACGCCTTGCAGCTCGGCACCGGGCACCGGTAGCGGACGATTGTGCGCGCCAGTGGCCAGTACCAGGTGGTCGTAGGCGACCGCCTCGCCGGAGGCGAGCAGGACGCGGCGGTTCTGCCGGTCGATGGCCGTTGCCTGATCATGCACCAGGTCGATGCGCTGGGCAGTGAAGAAGTCGGCTGGACGGAACAGCAGGGCGTTCTCGTTGATCTTGCCGAGCAGGTAGGCCTTGGACAGCGGTGGTCGCTGGTAGGGCAGGCCGGGCTCGTCACCGATCAGGGTGATGCTGCCGTCGTATCCCTCCTGGCGTAGCGAGGCCGCTACCTGGAAACCGGCCTGGCCGGCACCGACTATGGCTACTGAGGCGAGTGACATGGGGACCTCTTCTTAGAATTGTGACGCGGGCAGGTGCAGCACCAGGCCGTCGAGCTCTTCGGTCATGAACACCTGGCAGGTCAGGCGGCTGTTGTCGCGGCGCTCGAAGGCGCAGTCGAGCATGTCGTTTTCGGTGCTGTCCAGGGCCGGGAGGCGGTTCAGCCAGGCCTCGTCGACGTAGGCGTGACAAGTGGCGCAGGCACAGGCCCCGCCGCAGTCGGCGGGGATGCCGGGCACGGAGGCAAAGGTGGCGGCCTGCATGACGGATTGGCCAATGTCAGCGGATACCTTGTGTTCGGTGCCATCGTGCTCGATGAAAGTCAGTGTGGGCATGGTCTTCTCCTGGGATGCTCGGGTCAGGGGTGGGCCGCTATCTGCGTCGGTTCGAAGCGCGGGACGCGGCCCAGGGTCAGCAAGAGCAGGGGGCCGATCAGGCTGCAGGCAATGGCGTAGATCAGCATGGGTGAGTAGGAGCCGGTGCGGCTGAGCAGGAAGGCGAACAGCAGCGGGGCGAGAGCGGAGGCCACCGTATTCAGGCCTTGATGCACGCCGAACAGTCGCCCGTATTCGCGCAACCCGAAGTAGCGGGCGACCAGGAAGGCGGCGATGTCGAACTCGGCGCCGGCACCGAAGCCGACCAGGATCGCCGCCAGCAGCAGTGGAGCGAATTCGACGGTGCCGCCGAGGTAGATCAGGCAACCGATGGCCGGCAGGGACAGGCTGACGGCAGATACCACCGGTGGCCACATGCGATCGAGCAGGTAGCCGATGAGTAGGCGGCCGAAGATCAGGGCAATGCCGAAGCCACTGAAGATCAGGTTGGCCTCGCTGGCCGACAGCCCCTTGCTCTGCAGCATGGGCACCGTGCTGGTGACCATGCCGATGATCGAGGAAATCACCAGGGCCAGGGCCAGGTTGCAGGTCCAGAACTTGCTCGAGCGCATGCCTTCGCGAAAGCTCATGCCGGGCAGGTTCTGCAGTTCCTTACCGCGTTCCTGGGCGGCTTTGCCGCCGCTGCTGGAAATCCTGAACCACAGCAGGGTCAGCGGCAGCAGGACCAGCAGGTTGAGCAGGGCGAGGATGACGAAGGCGGCGCGCCAGTCCCACTGCTCGATGCCCCAGGACATCAGTTGCGGAATGGTGGCGGCGGTCAGCCCGGTGCCGGACAGGCCGATCGCCAGGGCCAGGCCGCGATTGCGGTCGTACCAGAGGCTGAGCAATTGGGTCCAGGTCACGGCGAGTGCGCCCATGCCAATCAGAGGAAGGATGGCGAAGGCCAGGTACAGCGACCAGACCGATCCTTGCAACTGGGTGGTGGCCAGGTAGCCCAGCGACAGCATGATCAGCGAGGCCACCGTCATGCGTTTCATGCCGAAGCGCAGGTTGAACCAGCCGACCAGTTGCAGGGCGATCACCGCGCCGCCGAACAGGAAGGAGATGGCCACCTGCTGTTCGCTCTTGCTCCAGCCGAAGGCCTGTTCCAGTGGCACGACCAGGGTGCCGAAGCCATAGAGCAGCGATGCATTGATACTGATGGCTATGCCGACGACGGAGAGCAGCAGGACTCTCCAGCCTTGCCGGAATTCGCTGAGGTCGATCGCCGCTTCGTTTTTGGAAGAAGGCATGGTCTGGCGTCCTTATTGGATTTATTCGGCCAAGCACCGTAGGGGGCTGATTTTTTTGATCCGTATTCCGATAATAGAATCGAATGCTGTATAGAGAATATTGCGGGGTGGATGGTCTGTCTAGTCATGCCATGCCGATCCATAACAACAAGAGGTCGATATCCATGCCATTTCTGAGAAATCTATCCATCGGCGTCAAGCTCCTGGTGCTCCCCACGTTGTTCGTGCTCGCTCTGCTGATCATCTCGGCGGTCGCCTACCGGGGACTGGCCACGCAACAGGCGGTGATAGAGGAGATCGACCACTTGCGCTTCCAGCAGTACAGGACGGTGCTCGAAACCTCGACAGCTTCCCAGGCGGCGATGGTCGGCGCTTATGCCACGGGCGCGCGCATTCTCGAATCCAATGGCGAGGCGTTCTCCGAGGAACTGGAGTCCTACCTCGAGGACATGCAGGCCAGTGTCGATGACATGCGCGCCGGGTTGGACAAACTGGCTCGCGAGACGCGCCTGGGCGAGGAGGAAAAGATCCTCGTGCGCGCGGTGGAAGACCAGGCAGGCGTGTTCAGCGAGGGCCTGGCCGATTTCAAGCGCGCTGCGCTGGAGGAGCAGTTGCAGGCAGCCTCGCTGCTGGGGCGGGTGCGCGCCGAGTACTACGGCCTGCAGGGGCAGTTCAATCGCCTGCTGGGCTTGCAGGCGGAGTTGACCGCCAGCGCCTTCGCTGAAGCCGGCGGCATGGTGCGGCAGGTGTCGCGGATCCTTGTCGGCGTGCTGCTGGCAGCCATCGTCCTGGCGTTGCTGGTCAGCCTGCTATTGCGCGGCCAGATCGTCCGCTCCATCCGTGAAATCGAGCAAGCCTCGATAAAATTGCGTGACGGCGACCTGACCCAGCGTGTGCGGGTCATCGGCCGCGACGAGATCGCCCACACGGCGCAGGCCTTCAACGAACTGATCGACAGCTTCCAGCAGGCCATGCGCCAGGTTGCCAGTGTGGCGGCGTCGGTCAGTGCCTCGGCCGAGGAACTGGTGGGCACCTCGACCAGGGTGGCCGAGAGCTCCACGGCCCAGGCCGGCGCGGTGGGCGAGGTGTCGATGACGATGGAGCAGATGAGTGCGGGTATCGCGTCGATATCCAGGCATGCGGAGAGCCTGCGCAGTTCCGCCGAGGCCAGCCTGCGTGGCTCGGAGGATGGGCATCTGGCGCTGTCGCGCCTGCTTGAAAAGATCGACAGCGTGCGTCATGCGTTCTCCGCCATTCGCGGTTCGGTGGGGGATTTCGTCGAGAGCACCACGGCGATCACCACCAGCATCACCCAGGTCAAGGATCTGTCCGCGCAGACCAACCTGCTGGCGCTCAATGCGGCGATCGAGGCGGCACGTGCCGGTGAGAGTGGGAGAGGCTTCAGTGTGGTGGCCGACGAGGTGCGCAACCTGGCGCAACGTTCGGCGCTGGCGGCCAACTCGATCAATGAGCTGACCGTGAGACTGGAGAGCCAGTCCGAGGTGGTCGACGAGGCCCTGCGCGCAGGGACAGTGGCGCTGGACGACAGTGGCAGGCTGCTAAGCGAACTGGAAAGTACCTTGCTGCAGGCGGCGGAGTTGGTCGGCGACTCCACGCGCGGAGTGGATCAGATCGCCGATGCGGTGAGGGTGCAGAGTGAGGGAGGGCGGGATATCGCGTCGAACGTGGAGCGCATCGCGCGTATGGCGGGGGAGGGGGATGCGATCACTCACCGGGTTTCCAGTGCCGTGGCGGCCCTGCGCGAATTGTCCGAAGAGCTGAATCTGGCGATGAGCCGCTTTCGTTTCGAGGCGTGACGGCAGTTGTGCGCCGACCGTTCATCGCAGGAGAACGGTGCTTGGCGCAGCTCGTCTTGTTGATTCTTTGTACAAAAAATCTATTTTGTGTCTATTTTATACTTGATTTTCCTCTATATTCGTTAGTTTTGAGTCAGTTAATCTGGCTAAAATTTTTTGTCATATTGCTGATTTTTAAGGATTATTTTTGATAGGTTGGGTGGGTTGAACACGGGTTGTTTACAAATTTCTTGAAAGTGTTCATTATTTTTCTTGCCTGCCTACATGAGGAGAACCAAGATGAGTTCGAATAAAGCGCGGTTCGAGGTCGTGGTCGACCGCAGTCGGTGCTGTGGCTATGGCCTTTGCGCCGCCATCTGCCCCAGCGTCTATAAATTGGATGCCGATGGCCTGGTGTACGTGGATAGCAAGGTCGTTCCCCCGGAGCTGGAGGACGAGGCGCGTGAAGGCGCCGAGGCGTGCCCGGCCGAGGCGATCTGGCTCGAAGATCTCAAGCCCGACAGCGAATGATTGACGTGGTCGTTGCCGTATGAGCGTGAATAAGAACAAAAAGTGGAGGGTGCTATGAGTGGGCGTCTGGACGGTAAGGTGGCGTTGATCACGGGAACCGGAGGTGGTCAGGGCAGGGTGGCGGCATTGCGCTTCGCCCGTGAGGGCGCCATTGTCGTGGGCTGTGACTTCAATGCCGCGGCCCATGAGGAAACCGTGGCCCTGCTGCGGGCGGAAGGGCTGAGCCTGTATGGCCAGGCCCCCGTGGACCTGGGTGACCACGAGCAGGCCCGGGCCTGGGTCGAGCAGGCCGCCGCCGAACATGGCGGCATCGATATCCTCTACAACAACGCCTCGGCCGCGCGTTTCGGCAAGGTCAACGAGTTTTCCATCGAAGACTGGCATTACACCATCCGCAACGAAATCGACCTGTTGTTCTACACCACCAAATATGCCTGGGATCACCTGGCCGAGCGCCGTGGGGTGATCATTAACGTGTCGTCCACGGCCGCCTGGGGTGGTTCCAAGGTGGCGGGCATCGCCGCTCATGCCGCAGCCAAAGGGGCGGTGGTTTCCTTCACCCGCCAGTTGGCGGTGGAAGGTGCGCCGCTCGGCATCCGCGCCGTCAGCCTCAGCCCCGGCTTCGTGGCCACGCCCGGTACCGAAGCGTTCCTGAAGAATCCCGAGGTTCGCGCCGCTCTGCTCGACGGCGTGCTGATGGATCGCCCGGGCGAGCCCGAGGAAGTGGTGGCCCTGGCGCTGTTCCTGGCTTCCAGCGAGGCATCCTTCGTCACGGGCTCCGATTTCGTCATCGATGGTGGTCTGCTGGCCATCTAGTTTCAGGCGGCCGCAGCAGTCGGCCGCGCGTCCAAACGACATGCGAACAATAAGGTGAAGTCATGGATATCATCGGCATCGGTTATATGGGGTTCGAGACCGCGAATCTCGATGCGTGGCGCGAATACGGCCCACAGGTCATGGGCTTCGGTATCGGCAAGTCGCCGGAGAGCGACCCGCAATCGCTGTATTTTCGCATCGACGACCGTCGCCACCGTTTCGCCTTCCATCCCGGCAAGGTCGACCGCCTGGCCTACATCGGCTGGGAGGCGGTCGGGCGCATGGCATTCGAGGATGGTTTGAGGAAGCTCGAAGCCGCGGGCATCGAGTTCACCCGTGGTGATGCTGCCTTCTGCGAGTTGCGCGGGGTGCGTGAAGTGGTGCGTTTCCGCGATCCGGTCGGCTACCAGTACGAGCTGTTCTACGGTCAGAAATGGACGCCGCGCTCGTTCATCCCCGGGCGACCGCATTCCGGTTTCCTGGCCGACGAGCGTGGTGCAGGGCACGTGGTGCTGATCACCCCGGAATACACCCCGGAACTGGAGCGTTTCCTGCTCGATGTGATGGGCTTCCATTGGTATGGCGCGGGCGCTGGCAAGGGGCGTACCGGCTTCTTCCGCGCCAAGCTGAACAACCACACCAGCCATGACATCGCCTATGGCCACGGCCCGGGGCGTATGGGTGTGCAGCACGTCGGTCTGTTCGTGCGCAACGTGCGCGACGTCGGCGAAACCTACGACATCGTGCGTAAGCGCGAACTGCCGATGATGATGACCCTCGGCCAGCACAGCCAGGATCCGCACCTGTCCTTCTATCATTTCACCCCATCCGGCTTTGCCTTCGAGACCATCGCCGAGATCGAGCCTTGGCAGGGCGACCCCTACGAGCTCAACCCTGAGAGCCTGAGCCTGTGGGGCCATGAGATCGTCGGGCCGATCCTCGGGCCAAGCGTACGCACCCCCGAGGAGGTGCTGGACGCCGAGTACCTGTCTGCCAAGAAGCCCTGACCGTGCGCCTGGCGAGGGTCGAGTCGGGCGGCGAGGCGTTCTGGGCGCTGCTTGACCCGGACCTCCAGCGCCTGCGTCGCATCCGCGAGCCGTTCTCCGCCTGGGCGCCGGCCTTGGGGATGGGGCAGGCAACCCATCTTCTGGGGCTCGATGACGAGCGTCTGGAACTGTCGGCTTGCCGCCTGCTGCCACCTCTGCAGCCGGGTGCGCGGGTCTTCGGTGTGGGGCTGAACTACCGTAGCCACCTGGAGCGCCTGGGTAGTTCACCGCCGGCCCATCCGCTCGCCTACCTGAAACCGGATTCCGCCCTGGTCGGGGCGCACGACGAGGTCGCCTATCCGGCCTTGACCGGGCAGCTCGACTACGAGGTCGAGCTGATCGCGGTGGTCGCCCGGCCGCTGGGCGACGAGCCCCGGGCTAGCGCCTGCCTGCTCGGCTATACGGTCGGTAACGATGTCAGCGCGCGGGACGCGGGCCGGCGCATCGCCCGCCTCGATCTGCTGACCCAGAAGGCCATGGACCGCACCACGCCGGTCGGTCCCTGGATCGTCACTCTCGACGAACTGGGTGGCCCCGGGCAGCCGGATCTGGATATGAGCCTGAGTGTGAATGGTGAGTTGCGCCAGCAGGACAACAGTCGCCAGATGATCTTTCCCGTCGACGAACTGCTCAACTACCTCGATGCCCGCATCAGCCTGCGCCCGGGCGATCTGGTGTTCACCGGTTCGACCCACGGGGTGGGGCTGGAGGATGGCCGTTTCCTGGCACCGGGCGACCTGGTGGAGGCGCATATCGAGGGGCTCGGCACTCTATGCAATCGCATTGGTACGCCGCGGGTCCTGAGTCCCGCGCGTGGTGTCGGACGGCTGGGATGGCCCACAGGCGAATAAACATGCACAGGCAAACTTCTTCCGCCCCGGCGGACTTGCTAACGGCTTCGGAGCAGGCTTCATTCTGGGCGCCATTGCGCCATCGGCTGTTCGTCGGGCTATGGCTCGCCTGCGCCATCGCCAATCTGGCAATCTGGATGCAGACGGTGGGCGCGGCCTGGATCATGACCCAGCTGACGGCGTCGCCGCTGATGGTTTCCCTGGTGCAGACGGCAATCACCCTGCCGGTCTTTCTATTCGGCTTGCCGGGCGGGGTGCTGGCCGACCGGATGGATCCGCGGCGCCTGCTGCTGGTCACCCAGTCGGCAATGTTGGTCGCGTCCGCGGCACTCTGCCTGTTGGCCTGGGGCGACCTGCTGCAGGCCTGGTCGCTGCTGTTGTTCACCTTCATCCTGGGCAGCGGCAGCGCCTTGGGCATGGCGGCCTGGATGACTACGCTGGTCGGCGTCATCCCGCGTGAGCAGGTGCCGGCGGCGGTATCCCTCTGCGGCATTTCCATCAATGCTACCCGGGCCCTGGGGCCGGCCCTGGCCGGCGCTTTGATCGTCTGGTGGAACACCGCCTCGGTATTCCTGGCCATCACTCTGTGCATGGCCGCGGTGATCGCCTTCATCTTCGTTCGTCTGCCGGCCAGTGCGCGGACGGAAGGCTTGCCACCGGAAACCTTGACCGGCGGTATGCGTAGCGGCCTACGCTACATTCGTCACTCGACGGTGCTGTCCAGCGCGCTCAAGCAGGTATTCGTCTTTACCAGTTGCGCCAGCGCGCTGTGGGCGCTGTTGCCGCTGGTAGCCAAGGATGAGCTGGGCATGGACGCTGGCGGCTACGGCCTGCTGATGGCTTTCATGGGGGCTGGCGCGGTGCTGGCTGCGTTTGGCCTGACCAGCGTCTATCAGCGTTTCTCTCTGCGCCGGCTGATCGTCGTCGGCGCAGCTGCCTTCGCTGCGGCAACCCTGGCGGCGGCGTTGTCGCACAGCCAGGCGGTGGTATGCGCCATGCTGGTGCTGGCCGGCATGGGCTGGATGGCGGTAAACGCAACCATCTCCACCGTGGTGCAGACCTACGCGGCGAACTGGGTACGCGCCCGGGTCGCCTCGGTGTACCTGCTGGTGCTGATGGGCTCGATGGCCCTGGGGGGCGCCCTGTGGGGTGTTCTGGCGCAGTACCTGGGGTTGGGCAATAGCCTGCTGCTGTCGGCGTCGAGCATCCTGCTCGGGTTGTTGCTGACGCGTCGCGGTGAGATCGTCATGGGCCGGGAGGCGGATTTCGCCGACGCGCAGCAGACCGACAAGTTGGTGTTGGCCGGGGAGGTGGCCCATGACGACGGCCCCGTGTGCATCGAAGTCAGTTACCGGGTGGCGGCTGCCGAGCGTGATGCGTTCCTGCACGCGGTCTATGCCATCGGCCAGACACGGCGGCGTAATGGCGCGCGCAACTGGCGCCTGTACCGTGATCTGGAGGAAGCCGACCACTATAGCGAGCGCTTCATCGTCGAGTCGTGGCTGGATTACCTGCGCCAGCGCGGGAGACTGACTCAGAACGACGAAGCTCAGGAGTTGGCCCTGATGCGATTCCGCGATGGGCGGCGGGAGATCAAGCGCTATATCTACCAGGCACCGGTGGAGCAGGTCTGAGGTCTGTTAGTCTCTATATTAAATTTGCTGTGCCTCGGTGTTCTCGGTATAGAATTACAGCATCAAGCCAACCGAGAAAAAGCGCATGGATACTCCAGAGACCGTGGAAGTCGGCGGCGACCGCAAGGTAACGGGTGCGGTCACGGTAAAGCCGGTCGCCAACGCGATCCGCATCCTTCGTCACTTGAGTCAGAGCGGGGCGCCGGAGCGCTCGGTGGATATCGCCCGGCGGCTGTCGATCAACCCCAGCACCTGTTTCAACATCCTACGCACCCTGGTGATGGAGGATGTCGTCGATTTCAATCCGATGTCGAAACGCTATTCGGCGGGGCTGGGGCTGGCTCGTTTAGTCGGACAGTTGGTCACCCAGGGGCAGCGAGTACAGTTGGTCAAGCCGCTGCTGCAGGAGTTTGCGGCCCGTATGCGGGTGACCATTACCCTGTGGCGGCGTATGGGGGAGGACCGCATCGTGATCGTCAGCTCGGCGGCCAGTCCTGCCGATGTCCGCATCGACATGGCCGAAGGACAGCGCTTTCCCATGCAGATGGGGGCCAGCGGACGGTTGTTCTCGACGCAGCTGGATCTCGACACCCCGAAGTTCGAGGCCATCTACGAGCGGATTCGCTGGGCGCGCCCACTCCCCATAGAAACCTTCCGCGAGGAAGTGCGGTTGGCGGCGGAGCGGGGCTGGGCGATGGACGATGGTTATTTCTCGGTCGGCATCCTGGCCGTCGCCGCGCCGGTCTATTCCCCCGAAGGGTCGATCGATTTCACCGTTTCCGCCGTGATGTTTCGCGGCCAGCGCGATGATGAAGGGATCAAGGAGCTGGCTGGCGCGCTCACCGAGTTCTGCTCCGAGCTGGCCGACGTCCTGTTCTGACGCCAGCCGGGCATGCCTTACTCGCGGACCAGCAGCAGGCTGCCGCCCAGTGGTCCGCCGCCTGCGGCAACCACGGATACACGATTCTCCGTGGTCTGACGCCCTTCGGCGCGTCCCCATAGCTGCAGGCATGCCTCGTGGACGTAGCCCAGGCCGTGGGTGCGGCCGCCGGACAACTGGCCGCCGTTGGTGTTGATCGGCAGCCTACCGTCCAGGGCGATGCGCTGGCCTCCTTCGACAAAGGCGCCGCTCTCGCCCACCGGGCACAGGCCCAGTGCCTCCAGCCAGATCATGGTGAGGATCGAGAAGCCGTCGTAGAGCTGCGCCGAGTCGACGTCGTCCGGGGTGTAGTCGGTGCGCTGCCACATCATCCGGCCAACATCGAAGGCCGCCATCTCGGTCAGGGATATCTGATCCCAGGACCAGGGCTGGTTCAACGCGGCGCCTATCGCCTCGATGCGTATCGGCGCATGACGGCCATCGCGCGCGGCATCGCGGCGCGACAGGACGATGGCAGTGGAGGCATCGCAATGCACGTCGCAGTCGAACATGCGCAGCGGCGTGGAAATCATCCGCGACTGCATGTAGTCGTCCAGCGACATGGGGGTGCGGTAGATGGCCTTGGGGTTGCGCATGGCGTTCTGTCGGCAGGTCAGCGCGATCTGCGCGAGCTGTTCGGGCCGGGTGCCGTATTCGTGGAAATGACGCTGCGCGTACAGCGCCATCAGGTTGATGCCGGACAGCACATTGAAGGGCGTGAACCACTGCCAGGCATAGCTGCTGTCGCGCCCCTGGGTCTTGTTGCTCAGGGCACCGGCCTGTTTGTTGTGCAGACGCGCCGAGGCTTCGGTAATGGTGCGGAAAACCAGGACGTGCCGGCACAGGCCGGCGGCGATGGCCATGGCGCCATTGATCATGCCGGCCAGCGGGCCGGGGCCCTCGTAGCCGGCGCCGAACCAGTTGAGGTTCAGGCCCAGGGCGCTTTTCAGGGCGCTGGGGCCGACCGGCGAGAAGGGGTCGCCGTTGTTGTTGTCCCCTGGCCAGCAGGCCACGCCATCGATGTCGTGGCGCTCCAGGCCGGCGTCGGCGATGGCTTCCAGGCAGGCATCAAGGGTCAGGCGCATGGCCGACTTGCTGGATGGCCGGGCCACCTCGGACTGGCCGATGCCGGTGATGGCGACATCTTTCTCGTAGCGCTGCTCAATCATCATTGATCCTTCTCGAACAGGGGCAGCCAGACATCCTCGACGTTCAGGAAGCTGACCCGTACCGGCATGTCGATATGCACCCGCTGTGGATCCATGCCGACGATGTTGCTGACAAAGCGCAGGCCCTCTTGCTCGGCCAGCTCGATGATGGCGACCACATAGGGCACTTCCAGGTCGCTGTTCCACGGCTGGTAGTTGAGGGTATAGCTCAGCACCTTGCCCTTTCCGGAAACCGCGCACGGCGCGACATCGAGGCTCGCGCAGCGTGGGCAGATCGGGCCGGGCGGGTGGAAGAAGCGCGTGCAGTCGTTGCACTTGTGGATCTGCAGTAGGCCGTGCTCGCCACCCTGCCAGAAGGCACGGTTGTCGGCGTTGAGGGCGGGCAGTTTTCTGGACATTCGCGGAACCTGCAGGGGCACTGGCTTGGGGTGCCAATGACTTTAACAATTGTACATATTTTTGAAAAGTGTCATATATTGTTTGTCGAGGCGAGCACATACAGCCAGTCTCGCGCTAAACAACAAGAGGATTTCTTTGCCATGTCCCGGCCTTTGCAAGACAAGACAATCATAGTCACCGGCGGTTTCGGCGCTCTGGGCAACGCCGTGGGCCGCCTGCTGCTGGAGCGCGGCGCGCAGGTCGCGCTGCTCGACCGCTCCGAGGCGCCCGCCAGCCTGGGCGAAGCTTCGGGCCTGCTGCCGCTGGGAGGCGTCGACCTGACCTCCGCCGACTCGGCACAGGCGGCCGTGGCCGAGGTGGCCGGGCATTTCGGGCGGATCGATGGGCTGGTCAACGTGGCCGGCGGCTTCGCCTGGGAGACCCTGGAAGGCGGTAGCCTGGAAACCTGGGACCGCCTGTACCAGATCAACCTGCGCACCGCGCTGGTGAGCAGTCAGGCGGCTCTGGCCCATTTGCTCGAAGCGCCGGCCGGACGCATCGTCAACGTCGGCGCACTGGCGTCGCTGAAGGCTGGGCTGGGCATGGGCGCCTATGCTGCCTCCAAATCCGGCGTGGCGCGCCTGACCGAAGCCTTGGCCGAGGAGCTGAAGGACCGTGGCGTCACCGTCAACGCCGTGCTGCCGAGCATCATCGACACCCAGGCGAACCGTGCCGACATGCCGGATGCCGATGCCAGCCGCTGGGTCACGCCGGAGGCCCTGGCGAAGGTGATCGCTTTCCTGCTGTCGGACGACGCCGCGCCTATCACCGGCGCCTGCCTGCCCGTGGGTGGCCGGGTATGACGTCCGCTTTCCCCTGCTGGCACTCGATGGGAGTACAGGAAGCATGAGATTGGTCACCTTTACCGATGGCAGCGGCTTCGAGCGTGCCGGGGCGCTGTTGGAGAACGACCAGATCGTCCTCGACCTGCAGGCCGCCTGCCGGGAGCTGCAAGGGCGCGAGCGGGCCGAACTGGTCAGCGTGCTGGCGCTGGTCGAGGCTGGCGAGGACGGCCTGGCCCTGGCTCGCTCGCTGGTGGAGCGGGTGCCTGCCCAGGCGGTGCGCGAGCGCGCTCTGGTGAAGCTGCGTGCGCCGATCCAGCCGCCGCCGCAGATGCGCGACTGCTCCTGCTTCGAGCTGCACCTGCGACAGAGCTTCGCCGCTGCGCGCCGTGCCCGGGCGCTGCGCACGCCGGACCCGGAAGCGACCCTCAAGGCGATGAATACCCGCGCCGACGAGCGAGTCATAGAGACCTTCAACCGCCAACCCATCTACTACAAGTGCAACCGCTTCGCAGTCATCGGCATCGACGACGAGTTCCAGTGGCCTAGCTTCAGCAAGGCGCTGGACTTCGAGCTGGAGTTCGGCTGCTACATCGGCAGGCGCGGCAAGGACATCAGCCGCGAGGCGGCTCGTTCGCACATCGTCGGCTACACCATCTTCAACGACATGAGCGCGCGTGATGCCCAGGCGGCGGAGATGCCCGGCATGCTCGGCCCGGCCAAGAGCAAGGACTTCGACACGGCGAACATCATGGGGCCGTGCCTGGTGACGGCCGACGAGCTGGGCGACCCCTATGACCTGAACATGGTCGCGCGGGTCAACGGCGAGGAGTGGGGACGGGGCAACACCCGCGACATGCGCTGGGCCTTCGAGGACGTGATCGCCCACATCTCGCGTTCGGAAACCCTCTATCCCGGCGAATTCCTCGGTTCCGGCACGGTGGGCAACGGTTGTGGCCTGGAGCAACTGCGCTACTTGCGGCCGGGCGACCTGGTCGAGCTGGAGGTGGATGGCATCGGAGTACTGCGCACCCGGGTCGGCAGCGCCGGACAAGTTGTTACCTGATGTGCCCGAATTATCTGCCCCGGGCACAGGAAGCCAGCGGTAGCGGGCATACCCGGAGTGGGGAAGGAGGAATCACCCAGTTTTTGCGTGGTGATTTCTATGTACATTTTTATGAAAAGTGTCTTATATTTTGCTTCGGCTTAATATTCGCCGTAGTGCCCTGAACAGGAGGCAATCATGCTAACAAGAACAAGCCCTGTACTGTCCGACGGAACCAAGGTTTCCGACCTCATCTATCCCGATACCCGTGAAGTGCAGATGCGCGTGCTGTCGGACCGTGAGATCTACGAGCTGGAGATGGAGAAGATCTTCGGCAAGATCTGGGTGTTCCTCGGGCACGAGTCCGAGATCCCCAATTCCGGCGACTTCGTAGTCCGCGACATGGGCTCCGATTCGGTGATCGTTGCCCGTGGCAAGGACAGCGAAGTCTACGTGAACCTCAACGTCTGCCCGCACCGTGGCATGCGTATCAGCACGGCCGACTGCGGCAACACGCAGATCCACAAGTGCATCTACCATGGCTGGGCCTTCCGTCCCAACGGCGACTTCATCGGTTCGCCGGTCGAGCGCGAGTGCATGCACGGCAAAATGCTGCCGAAGGAGGAGTTGGGCTTGAAGAAAGCCCGGGTGACACTCTACGGCGGTCTGATCTTCGCTACCTGGAACATCGACGGTCCATCCTTCGAGGAATTCCTCGGCGATGCCAAGTGGTACTACGACATGCTGTTCTGCCGCTCCGACAAGGGTATGGAAGTGCTCGGCCCGCCGCAGCGCTTCATCGTCAATGCCAACTGGAAGACCGCCGGCGAGCAGTCCGCCGCCGATGGTTTCCACACCCTGACCTTGCACCGTTGGCTGGGCGAGGTGGGCAACTATGCGAAGAAAGGCGAAGGTGAAGGCGAGGGCGCCGATCTCAGCCCCGAGATGATCGGTGTGGAAATCAGTTCGCCGCACGGCCATGCTTTGCGCTGCATCGACCTGGCGCGCAAGATCAAGCGCCTGACCGGCCTCGATCCCGCGCAGCTGTCCGTGCAGGAGAAGCTGGACGCGCTACCGCCTGCCGGCATGACCCGCGACATGGTCGAGCAGCTTTACCGCAACCTGAGCGAGGAGCAACTCGAGGTACTGACCAGCATGCCGCCGCAGGTAGGTGGGATGTTCCCGAACATTCTCTTTGGTTTTGTCTACATTCCCCAGCCGGACGGCGGTGTGGTCGGTTCCATGACCATGCATGCCTATGTGCCCCAGGGGCCGGACAAGCTCGAATTCGTCAACTGGATCTTCGCCGAGAAGGATGCGCCGGCCGAGTTGCGCGAGAAGATGCTGAAGCAGACCATCCAGCTGTTCGGTACCTCCGGCATGGTCGAGCAGGATGACTCCGATACCTGGCCGCACATGACCCTGGCCGCCAAGGGCGCGATGGGCCGTCAGATGACCCTGAAGTACCAGGCCTGCTACGAGACCGGCGCTCCCGAAGGTTGGCCGGGGCCGGGTATCGTCAACGAGGGTTTCACCAAGGACGACACTCAGTGGCATTGGTGGCAGTACTGGCACGAGCTGATGACGACGGAAGACTGATTGTCGCTCCAGGCACAACAACAATTTCAGGAGTTACTCATGGCCCAAGTACAAGAACGTGGCGCCGACCAGATCCAGCCTGGGTCGCCGGTCGGCATCAAGCGTGTCCCGGTTGGTTCCGATGTCTATAACCAGGTGGTGACCTTCCTCTACGAGGAGGCGACTCTGCTGGATCAGATCCGCCTGCAGGAGTGGAGCGCGCGCCTGGCAACCGACCTGGTCTACACCGTTCCGCTGCGGCACACCCGCCTGCAGTCCGAGCTGTCCACCACCATCGTGCGTAGCGTGCAGCACTATCATGACGACTACCGCTCGATCATGGGGCGGATCCTGCGCCTGTCCGGCAAGAGCGCCTGGGCGGAAGACCCGCCCTCGCGCACTCGCCGCTTGGTGACCAACGTGTTCGTCGAGGAGACGGAAAAGAGTGACGAGTTCGTGGTGACCAGCTATCTGCTGCTGACCCGTAACCGCTTCAAGGACCACCATGTCGACATCATCAGTGGTGAGCGCCGGGATGTGCTGCGCCTGACCGACGAGGGCTTCAAGCTGGCGCGCCGCGAGGTGATTCTCGACCAGGCCGTGCTGGGCACGCCGAACCTCGCAGTGTTCCTCTGAAAGCCCTGGCCCGTCCCTCCGTCAGGAGGGGCGGGCCTGCTCTTTCCCGGCCAGCCAGTTCTGGTCGTCCATGCACAGTGCTGCCGCCGTTGCGCTGAAGTCCCAGGTGGACCCCTTGATCCGCAGCGCCTGCGTGGCCCGTGCCGGTTGCTGGCTGTAGCAGCGGCCGGTGCTGGAGGCGTGTATCTGGGCGTCCAGGTTGTTCATGCGGCCCAGCGAGATCAGGGTGCAGCGGCGTAGCAGCAACGCGGCTTCAGCTTCCTCTTCGGACAGATGGTTGAGCGCCCAGCGAGCCATCCCTTCTCGCAGATTGGCCCCACAGTAGGGGGGCGGCCCCTCGATGGTCGAGCCATGCACGTCCCAGCTGAGCAGGGTGGTGCCGTCGCGCTGTAGGAGCGGGTTGGTGCGTTCGTCGATGCGGTCTGGAACCTGGATGTCATAACGACGCTGCGTCGTTCCTCGCGCCGCGTTGGCGATGGCCAGGCCAGCCAGGTCGAGCAGATGCGTGCACTGGTGCTGGGCATCGGTCTGCCGGGTCACCGAGTGGGCGATCTGGCTGAGCGGCATGCCGACCAGCTGCTGCAGTTGTTCGGTGGCCAGCGGGCAGGCGGAGTAGGGGTAGCGCACGGCCTCGCCGCCGATCTCGCTCACCACGCTGTCACAGTGACGCAGCCAGACGCGGAAGTGGTGGAAGTCGTCTTCCAGGGTCGCGCGTACCTCCCTTGTGGCATCCTGTACCGTCGAAACGATTTCCACCCGGCGTCGGAACATACTGGTCATCGTGTTTTTCCTTGTGCTGTTTTCGCGGGTGCTTGCCGCTGTGGATTGCAGTATATTTGAACACTATATGTAAAAATGTTCACTGAAAAACAAGAAGGAATTCGCTATGAAGCTGTTGCAAGAGCAGGTGGCGCTGATCACTGGCGCCGGCGGTGGTATCGGACGAGGGGTGGCGTTGAGCTTTGCCAAGGCGGGTGCCGCGGTGCTGGTCGCCGAGCTCGACGAGGCCAGCGGCAAGGCTGTGGAGCAGGAGTTGCAGGCGCTGGGAGCGCGCGCGCTGTTCGTCAAGACCGACGTGACCCGCAAGGCGGATATCGAGACGGCCATCCAGCTGGCGGTAGAGCAGTTCGGCGGCCTGGATATCCTGGTCAACAATGCCTTCGCCCCCACACCCAACGTGTTGCTGGAGGATAAGACCGACGAGATGCTGGCCCGCACCCTGGATTCCACCCTGTGGGCCGCCTGGTGGTCGATGAGGGCTGCTCTGCCGCACATGCGCGCACGCGGGGCCGGCAAGATCATCAACTTCTACTCGATCGATACCGAGGTCGGCGCCTGGCTGCACGGTGATTACAACGCGGCCAAGTCGGGAGTCGTCGGCCTGACCCGCAGCGCCGCATCGGAATGGGGGCGCTTCAATATCCGCGTGAACGCCATCGCGCCGACCGCCATGGGGGCGACTTTCCATAAGCTGGCTGCGGAGAATCCGGGGTTCGCCGAGCGCTCCGCGGCCATGCGTCCATTGGGGCGCTGCGGCGAGCCGGAGGATGACATCGGGCCGGTGGTGGTATTCCTGGCCTCGGAAATGTCGCGCTTCGTCACCGGTGAGACCATCCACGTCGATGGCGGGCTGCACTTGCCTGGCTACAACTCCCGCCCGGCGGACGTTCCGGTTCGCGAATACTGACAGGGTGACCGGCGCGGCTGGCGCCGCGCCTTAGCTCCGTGGGTGGCCTGCCAGGCTGGGGGGCTAGCCTGGCCTGCGGGTCATTTCTTCGCGACTTTGATGTCGGTGTCTTCCAGGTCCCAGGTGTCGGCCGTCTTGCCCTCGTCGCGCAACTGATATTTCAGCACGCGTCCCTGCGGGTTCTTCGGCAGGCTGTCGCGGAACTCGATATAGCGCGGCAGGGCGTAGTAGGGCACCGAGTCGGTCGCCCAGTGGAACAGCTCCTCCGGCGTCAGTCGGGCCCCCTGGTGCAGCACGGCGGTCACCTTGACGTCATCCTCGCCCTTGTCGGAGGGCACGGCATGCACCGCAACCTCGGCGAGGTCCGGATGGACGGCGAAGGCCGCTTCCATCTCGAAGCTGGAGATGTTCTCGCCACGCCGGCGCAGGTAGTCCTTCTTGCGGTCGACGAAATAGAAGAAGCCGTCATCATCGAACTTGCCGATGTCGCCAGTGTGGAACCACATGTTGCGCATCAGCTTGAGGGTATCCGCGGGACGGTTCCAGTAGCCCTGGAACATGATGTCCGGTCGCAGTGGACGCAGCACGATTTCACCGGGGGTATTGGCTGGTAGTTCCTGGTCGTTGTCGTCGACGATGCGCACGTCGAAATCCGGGATGCGCTTGCCGGAAGAACCGGGAGCCGCATACTCGCCCGCCGCCAGGGAGGTGATCACACAGGCTTCGGTCAGGCCGTAGCCGTTGCCACCGACCAGTTTGGTGCCGAAGCGCTCGCGCCAGATCTGTTTGGTTTCTTCGGTGTAGGGGTTGCCGCGTGCGGTATGGATCTGCCCATGGCAGCGTTTCATCGCGTCGTTGTCCGGCGCCTGGGCCAGCAGGCCGCCCATGCCCCCCAGGATCGAGGCGATGGTCGCTCCGGAACGCTCGACTTCCTGCCAGAAGTTGGAGACCGAGAAGCGCGGCAGGATGGCGGCCCGAGCACCAACCAGGATGCTGGCGATGATGCTGACGCACAGGGCGTTCATGTGGAACAGCGGCAGTGGCGTGATGGTTACGTCGTTTTCGTTGGCCGGGCCGGCGCGTAGTTGCAGGCGAGCCAGGTTGCACATGAAGTTGTAGCTGATCATGCAGCCCTTCGACGGGCCGGTGGTGCCGGAGGTGTAGATCAGGCAGGCAAGGTCGGAGGGTTGTGGCTTGCTGGTAAAAGGCGTGTCGTCCTCGCCACGGAACTCGTCCAGGGCGGCGATCGGAATCCTGCAGCTGGCTGGCTCGGCCCGTTCACCACGATAGAGGATTTGGCTGACCTCGCTGAGCTGCTCGGCTAGCGGGAGGATGCGCGGTAAGTAGTCGGCCTCGCAGATGACCAGCTGGGTTCCCGTGTCGGCGATCTGGTGGCGCAGGAACTCGCCTTTGAGTGCGGTGTTGATCGGTACGCTGACCGCGCGGAGCTTGTTGATGGCCAGCCAGCAGACGACCGCGTCTATATTGTTGTCCAGCATGGTCAGCACGGTCTCGCCCGGCTTCACGCCCAAGGCGGCCAGCGCATGAGCCATGCGTGTCGATAGCGAGTCAACTTCCGAATATGTGTATAGATTTCCACTGAAATCCAGCAGGATCCTGTCTGGATGCCGTGCAACCGCTCGGTCGAGTGCTGCGATGACGGTGTCTCTCTCGCCTACGGACCATGTGTCCGGATGACCGATGCCACTCATAGCTCATCTCCTTTGGAGGCCTTCCCCGCTGTGGGATGGCAAATTTTATTTTGGTGGGAGAATGCTATTCTAAATTCAAATTTGTCACTTGTCTCCAGCTAAGATTTGAACAAATCCATGTGGTACTGCCTATATCCTGTGCTAATGTGACGAAAATTTACCAACTGAGAATCCCTATCAATGTCAAGGAACGCTACGAAGTCCAGCAAAACAGAGCCTGTCGCTCCTGCCAGAGGGAAAACCGCCTCTGCAGAGAAGCCTTCCACTGCGGTTAAACAGGCTGTTCAGAAAAATGGCCGCGCGTCATCGGTGGCTGGAGTCAAGGTAAAGCCCAACCGGCGCTCCGAGGAGACCATTGGCAATATTCTCGCCGCCACCGAAGAGGTGGTGCTGCGCTCTGGGGCGGACAGGATCTCGATCCTGGATGTCTGTCAGGTGGCGGGGGTGTCGCGGGGCACCTTCTATCGTTACTTCTCATCCCAGGAAGACCTTCTGGACACCTTCTCCCGGCACAAGCGGGACAGCTTCCATAGCTCTCTGTCCCAGGCCCTGGAGGATATAGCCGATCCTGACGCACGTCTGAATGCGTTGATCGCCTACCTCGACAACTATCTCGAACAGAGTCGCGCACGTCGTCTGCTGGTGGTGGCGCCTGAGTATGCGCTGGGCTTTTTCCGGCGCATTTTCCATGACTCCATCGTGCGCTTTCAGGATCTGCTGGGCATTGTCTTCGACGAGTGGGACGCTCGGCTCGGAGTCAAGCTCGATCGTGAACTGATTTGCGAAATGGTCATCCGCTATGTGCTGAGCGAGATCCTTGTGCCGGAGGGTAGCGGTCGCCGTCTTCTCCCTGTCCGTGTGAGAAAGCTCGTTGCCGCTCTGACCATCGGTTCCACCTCCCGCTCTCGCCGCTGATCCGCCCGCGTTCCCGGCTGCCCTCCGAGTGAGGGTGGCCGTTCTCCTTTCTTCCTCGCATCACACCCCGCCCCCCCTTCCTTCGTCCTGAACCTCCGTCCGGCTGGTTGCTCCGCCGGGGCCTGCGCGTGTCTGCTGCAAGGCTCTGGCATGGGCTTTTCCGTCTGCTTCAAAAAATAAATTGAACAGATTTTTGATTTATGATCATTTTAAACTTATTCTCTGCCTTGAAGCAGGTCGACGTGCACCCCTTGCGTGCGTGTACGGCCGGAAAGACGCGCTGCTAGCGCGACATTACACAACCACAAAAAATGTCACCTCAGAGGTACCGGACCATGCTCATCGATCTTCACGCTCATGCGCCTCATCCCGACTACTACGACCAGCATCCCTATTGGGGGCCTGCTTTCGAGTCCCAGCCCGATGGCGATATCAAGCTGCGTGTAGGCGATTGGATCCTGACCCTGGGGGCACCGGAGCGTAAGAAGGCGCTGCGCGAGGCGCATGCCCGTGGCGAAACGCTGAATGTTGCGGAATACATGGCCAAGTGGCGTGACCCGAACCACCGCCTCGCGGCAATGGATGCTGCTGGCCAGAGCGCTCAGGTGCTGTCGGTGCCGAGCCATTGCTACATGTACTGGGCCGAGGCCGAGTTCGCTGTGCCCTTCGCCCGCAAGGTCAACGACGTGCTGGCCGGATACTGCTCGGCCGCGCCCAATCGCCTGATGTTCTGGGCTCATGCGCCGTTGAACGTACCGCATGAGGCGGCCAAGGAAATCCGCCGCGCCTGTACCGAGCTGGGGGCCAAGGGGCTGGTGGCCGGCGGTTCCAACTTCGGTGGCATGGAGTTCGATTCCCCCGAGCTGTATCCGGTCTGGGAGGCGCTGTGCGATCTCGACCTGCCGATCTTCGTGCACGGCTATAACCAGTCCGTGACCTGGGGCAAGCAAGCCAATACCGACCGCTTCGAAACCACCGCCATCGCCGGCATGAACTACGATGAAACCAAGTGCCTCTGGTACCTGATCAATGGCGGTGTACTGGACCGCTTCCCGAACCTGAAGGTCTACATCACCCATGGCGGCGGCTTCGCTCCCTACCAGTTGGGACGCCTGGCGCAGACCAACCCGAACCTCGACGTCTATCACAACAAGAAGCCTTTCCTGGACTATCTGTCCAACTTCTACTTCGACGTGGAATTGCATGAGCTGCCCATGCGCCAGGCCCTGGTCGACATCATCGGTGCGGACCGGATTCTCTACGGTTCCAATTTCGGTGGCAGCGATGCCGTGCGCCATGACCTGACCGAAGGGCTGCGTCTGTCGGACGAGGATCTGCAGAAGATCCGCTGGAAGAATGCTTGCGAGCTGCTGCACATCGATCCGGCGAAATTGGGCAAGGTAGGTGCCTGATGAAACTGGCACGCTGCGCTTATTTCGAGACTGGCTCGTTCTGGGCGGTGGTCGATCCTGAGCGGGACGAGGTGCATGCCATCGCCGGCGAGTTTTCCTCCTGGGCGCCTGCCGTGGCCCGTGGGGCCGGAATCAGTGCGCTACGGCTTTCCGGTTCGGCGCTGCCGTTGTCCAAGGTGCGCTTGCTTCCACCGATCGATCCAGTGAACCGGGTGGTGGTGGCAGGGGCCAACTACGCCAAGCACCTGGCTGAGGACTTCGGCCTTGCCAGCCCGCCACAGCCAGTAGCCTTCCTGAAGGCCTACGGCGCTCTGATCGGCGCCCATGATCCGATCCGCTATCCGCCCTTGACCGAGGAGCTCGACCATGAGGTCGAGCTGGTGGCGGTAATCGGCAGTGCCGAGATCGATCTGGAAGACCCGCTGGCCTGCGTGCTGGGATACACGGTCGGCAACGACGTCAGTGCGCGCGACCTGCAGCGTAGCGGCCCGGCCGGTATCGGCATGGACCTGTTCGCGGCCAAGAGCCAGGACCGCACCACTGGCCTGGGGCCCTGGATCGTCACCAAGGACGAGTTCCCCGTCGGTTCGCCCAAGCTGCGCCTGACCCTCAAGGTGAATGGCGAGATCCGCCAGGACGGCTCGACCGCCGAAATGACCTGGGATGTCGGTCAACTGGTCCGCTTCGTCCAGCAACGTTCCAGCTTCGCCTGTGGCGACGTGTTGTTCACCGGCTCACCGGCTGGCGTCGGCATGGGGACGGGACTGTTCCTCAACCCGGGGGACGTGGTCGAGGCGACCATCGAAGGCATAGGCACGCTGCGCAACGTGGTGAGCGAGAAATCCCGCGTCTAAATCGAGAGCGAAACATGAGCATTGATAAAGAAGAAAAAATCGTAGTGGTAGGTGCTGGCCTGATGGGGACCGGCATTGCGCACGGATTCGCCAGTTCCGGCTATCCCACCGTGCTGGTGGACACCAATGCGGAGTCGCTGGCCCGTGCCAGGGACAATATCGGCAAGATCCTCAGCGACGGTGTGGCGCTCGGTAAGGTTTCCGCCGAGTCGGCAGAGGCGTCCCTGGCGCGCCTGGTCACCAGTGGCGACCTGAGCGAGGCGGCGCGGGGCGCCGACTGGCTGGTGGAAACGGTCTCCGAGAAGCTGGAAGTGAAGAGGGCGGTGGTCGCCCAGGCCGAGCCCCTGCTGGCGCCCGGCGCGATCATTGCCACCAACACCTCGGCGCTCAGCGTGACCGAGATCGCCGCATCGCTGGCCGCTCCCGAGCGGGTCATCGGCATGCACTTCTTCAACCCGGTGCACAAGATGAAGCTGGTGGAGCTGGTGCGTGGCTTGGCGACCAGCGACGAAGTGCTGGTGCGAACGCGGGCGCTGTGCGACGCCATGGGCAAGACCTCGATCGTGGTTAACGAGTCCCCCGGGTTGACCACCAGTCGCATGTCCGCGCTGCTCGGCAACGAGGCCATGTACATGCTGCAAGAGGGTACGGCCAGCGCCGAGGACATCGATACCGCCCTGCGTCTGGGTTTCAACCATCCCATGGGGCCCTTGGAGCTGGGTGACCTCACCGGCTGGGATACCCGCTTGTCGGTGCTGCGCTACCTGCATCAGACCCTGGGCGAGAAATTCCGTCCCTGCCCGCTGATCATCAAGATGGTTGCCGCTGGTCGCCTGGGACGCAAGACCGGACATGGCGTCTATCGCTACGAAGACGGCAAGCGGGTACCGGGTTCCGGGCTCAAGGCGAGTGCGCTATGAAAGACATCGTGATCGTCGATGCGCTGCGTACGCCGATCGGCCGGTTCCGTGGCAGCCTGGCTGGTGTGCGTGCCGACCACCTGGGCGCGCTGGTGATCAGCAAGCTGCTGGAGCGCGTTGATCTGTCGCCCGCGCAGGTCGATGACGTGATTTTCGGGTGTGTCACCCAGATCGGCGAGCAGTCGGCCAATATCGCGCGCACCGCACTGCTTGGCGCTGGCTGGCCGGTAACCATTCCCGGCCTGACCATCGACCGCAAATGCGGCTCTGGCGAGGTGGCGGTGCATCTCGCCGCCGGCGCTATCGCGGCCGGCTCCGCCGACATCGTGGTCGCCGGTGGGGCGGAGAACATGAGCAGGGTGCCCATGGGCAGCAACCGCGAGATCCATGGCGAAGCCTTCGGCTGGATGGCGGCCGAGCGCTACGAGCTGACCAGCCAGGGCGAGGCCGCCGAGCGTATGGCTGACAAGTGGTCGCTCAGCCGTGACGAGCTGGACGACTATGCCTTCGCCAGCCATAGCCGCGCGGCGGCTGCGGCGGATGCCGGGCACTTCGCCAATGAAATCGTCGAGGTGCCGGTTGAAACCCTGCGTGAGCACGGCCTGAGCGAACCTGTGGCGCCACTGCGTGGCGACGAAACTATTCGCCGCGATACTTCACGGGAAAAACTGTCGACTCTGAAGACCAGCTTTCGCCCGGGAACCGGGCGCATCACCGCTGGTAACTCCTCACAGATTTCCGACGGCGCGGCGGCGTTGCTGCTGATGTCGGCGGAAACGGCGGGGCGCCTGGGGCTCAGGGCGCGCGCGCGGATTCGTGCCTTCACCACCGTAGGCTCCGATCCGACGCTGATGCTCACTGGGCCGATCGCCGCTACCTACAAGGTGCTGGAGAAGGCCGGCCTGGGTATCGACGACATCGACCTGTTCGAGGTTAACGAGGCCTTTGCTTCGGTACCGCTGGCCTGGATGTGCGAAACCGGCGTGTCGCACGAGCGGCTCAACGTCAATGGCGGGGCTATCGCCCTGGGGCACCCACTCGGTGCCAGCGGCGCGCGGTTGATGACCACGCTGCTTAATGAGTTGGAGCGGCGCGGCGCCCGCTATGGACTGCAGGCAATCTGCTGTGCTGGCGGTATGGGTACGGCGACCATCATCGAGCGCCTCGATTGAGTATGTCGCGGATTCCCATGGTGCCGCTGGAGGAAATGCCGGCTGGACTGCGCGATGCCATTTCTCGGGGGCGGGCAAGCGGCATGCTCAGCTCCAGCAGGCCCGTCCAAGTCTGGGCGCACCGCCCGGCTCTGGCGCAGGCCTGGCTGGAGCTAATGAGTGGTTTCTATCGGGATAGCCTGCTTGATGAGCGGCTACGCGAACTGGTGCGCCTGAAGATCGCCAGCATCACCACCTGCCAGGCCTGCCAACTGGCGCGTAAGTCCGACACGGTCAGCGAAGAGGATATCGCCTGCCTGGCGACGGACAGCGATCGCTTCGCGCCGGCCGAGCAGGCGGCCCTGCGTTTCGCAGAACTGTTCGCCGCTGACTACATGGCCATCGATGACGAGCACTATGCCCGCCTGTCGGAGTTCTTCACCTGCGCGCAGGTGGTCGAACTCAATATGTACTGCGCCCTGATGCTGGCCGGTGGCCGCATGACTTATGTACAGCAGGCCTATTGATCTTGTTGCTTGTAGCCACTCGATCTCACGGGATGTCTTGAGTAGTTAGTCAAAATGTAAAAAAACGTCCAATAGTGGTCGATGAATGCCTAAGATGGCCGGTAATACGCGGCCCTTCCAGGCCACGTATTCCAACAATGCACAATAAGAAAGGAGACGCCTATGTCCGGCCCAGCACACAGCAATCTGGAGCAGGTCTTCGCCAACGTCGCGAGCAATTACCGTGGTGCCGACGTCGACCTGCACGCGGTGTATCGCGAGATGCGCGAAAAATCCCCCGTCCTCCCGGAGAACTTCATGGCACGCCTGGGCGTACCATCGATTGCCGGGCTTGATCCGAACCGACCTACTTTCACGTTGTTCAAGTACGACGACGTCATGGCGGTGATGCGCGATGCGACCAACTTCACCAGCGGCTTCATAGCCGAAGGGCTTGGCTCGTTCTTCGATGGCCTGATCCTTACCGCGATGGACGGCGAGGCGCACAAGAACATCCGCAGCCTGCTGCAGCCAGTGTTCATGCCTGAGACGGTCAATCGTTGGAAAGAAACCAAGATTGATCGGGTCATCCGCGAGGAGTACCTGCGGCCCATGGTGGCCAGCAAGGGGGCGGATATAATGGAGTTCGCCCTGTACTTCCCTATTCGTGTGATCTACTCGCTGATCGGCTTCCCCGAGGACCGCCCCGAGGAAATCGAGCAGTACGCCGCCTGGGCGCTGGCCATCCTGGCTGGACCGCAGGTCGACCCCGAGAAGGCTGCGGCCGCGCGCGGCGCGGCGATGGAGGCCGCGCAGGCGCTCTACGACGTGGTCAAGGTTGTGGTGGCGCAGCGTCGCGCCGAGGGTGCCACAGGCGACGACCTAATCTGCCGGCTGATCAGGGCCGAGTACGAAGGCCGTTCGCTGGACGATCACGAGATCACCACCTTCGTCCGTTCGCTGCTGCCGGCGGCCAGCGAGACGACTACGCGTACCTTCGGCACGTTGATGACACTGCTGTTGGAGAGACCTGAGCTGCTGGCGCGCATCCGTGAGGATCGTAGTCTGGTTGGAAAGGCCATCGACGAGGCGGTGCGCTATGAGCCTGTAGCCACCTTTAAGGTACGCCAGGCGGCCAAGGACGTGGAAATTCGCGGCGTGGCCATTCCCAAGGGGGCTATGGTCTCGTGCATCGTCACCTCGGCCAATCGCGACGAGGACGCCTTCGAGAACGCCGACACCTTCGACATCGACCGCCGCGCCAAGCCTTCGTTCGGCTTCGGTTTCGGTCCGCACATGTGCATCGGCCAGTTCGTCGCCAAGACGGAAATCAATTGCGCGCTCAACGCCATCCTCGACCTGATGCCGAACATCCGCCTGGACCCCGATAAGCCGGCTCCGGAGATCATCGGTGCGCAGCTGCGTGGTCCTCATCACGTACATGTGATCTGGGATTGAGTGGTATCGCTTAAGGGGCGGTAATGCCGTCCCGTTGGCGCCGCTGCTGCGGCGTACCTGGCGGCCTAGGAGGCAGGGTTCAGGAATGCCATTAAGTTGAACATATTTAAAAAAAGTGTTTAGTTTTTCTCTGGCGTGCTCTATGATCAAAAGCACTTCAAGAACCCATTAAGCGAAGGGGAAAACAACAATGAAGGTTGAAGATCTGATTCTCGTCAGCGTCGATGATCACGCAATCGAGCCGCCAAATGCCTTTGCTCGCCATATGCCTGCCCGCTTCAAGGGTCGCGAGCCCCATGTCGTCAAACGCGGCGAGCGTGATGTGTGGGTGTTCGAGGAGCAGGCCACCGGTTATATGGGCCTCAACTCGGTGGTCGGCCGGCCTAAGGAGGAATACGGCATGGAGCCTCTGGGCTATGAGCAGATGCGCCGTGGCACCTGGAACATCAGCGACCGTGTCGACGACATGAATGCCAACGGCGTGCTTGGCTCGTTGTGCTTTCCGACTTTTCCCGGATTTGCCGGCCAGCGCTTCCAGGTGCATGCCGACCGTGATGTCTCCCTGGCGGCGATCCAGGCCTACAACGACTGGCACCTGCACGACTGGTGCAATGCCGCGCCGGGCCGTTTCATTCCCCTGATGCTGGTGCCCTGGTGGGACATGCAGGCCGCGGCCGCCGAGGTCGAGCGCCTGGCCAAGCAGGGTGTGCATGCCGTGTCGCTGTCCGACAACCCGGCGATGCACGGCTTCCCGTCGATCCACAGTGACTACTGGGACCCGCTGTGGAAGGCTTGCGCTGACAACAACGTGGTGATCTGCTGCCATATCGGCACCGGGGTCAAGGCCAATCACGCCTCCGACCTGTCGCCGATCGATGCCTGGATCACCTCCATGCCGATCTCCATCGCCAACTCGGCGGCCGACTGGATCTGGGCGCCGATGTGGAAGAAGTTCCCCAACCTGCGCATGGCTCTTTCCGAAGGCAGCATCGGCTGGATTCCCTACCTGCTGGAACGCGCCGACTTCACCCATCGCCATCACAACGCGTGGACTAACTCGAACTTCGGCGGCAAGCTGCCCAGCGACATCTTCCACAAGCACTTCATCACCTGTTTTATCGAAGACAACTTCGGTCTGCAGAACCTGAAGTTCATGAATGAAGACATGGTCACCTGGGAAAGCGACTACCCGCACTCCGACTGCACCTGGCCGCATTCGCCGGAAAGCGCCTGGGTTGGCCTGCAGCACCTGCCCAAGGAGACCATCGACAAGGTCACCCACCTCAACGCCATGCGTGAGTTCTCCTACGACCCGTTCGCCATCCTTGGCCGGGAGAACTGCACGGTCGGCGCCCTGCGTGCGAAGGCCGCCCATGTGAAGACCGAGCCGGCTCTCGGCCTCGGCGGCGCCGACCATGGACGTGACGACGGCAAGCCGGTGACCTCCGGCGACATCAATGCGATGTTTGCCAAGGCGGATGCCGGCACCGCTCTCTGAGGGTTCCTGAGGTGCCCTCTCCTGCTATGACGGGGGGGGGCGTACAGGTTCAGATCGCCTGCCAGTTTTCGAGAGTACGTATGTCTATTGCTCAATTTACCTACAGCAGGATTCCCCCCGAGGCGGAGTCGCTTCGCCGCGAGGTGCGGGAATTCCTCAAGGACAACCTCGCCGAGTACCCGGGAACCTCCAGGGCGCAGTCCTGGATGGGCTTCGACGCGGATTTCAGCCGCAAGCTAGGTAGTCGGGGCTGGGTCGGAATGGCATTGCCGAAGCAGTATGGCGGTAGCGAGGCGGGGCCCTTTTCGCGCTACGTGATCATCGAGGAGCTGCTGGCCGCGGGCGCGCCCGTGTCGGCGCATTGGATCGCCGATCGGCAGAGCGGGCCGCTGATCAATCGTTTCGGCAGTGAAGCGCAGAAAGACCGTTACCTGCCGCCGATCTGCCGTGGCGAAAGCTACTTCTGCATCGGTATGAGCGAGCCGAACTCCGGTTCAGACCTGGCCTCGATCAAGACCTCGGCTCGGCGCAACGAGGCCGGTTGGTTGCTCAACGGGCAGAAAGTGTGGACCACCAACGCCCAGCACTCGCATTTCATGATCGCCCTGGTGCGTACTGGCGAGAAGCAGGCGGCACGCCATGAGGGCATGTCGCAGTTCATCGTCGATCTTAGCCTGCCGGGGATCAGCATCCGGCCAATCCGCGACCTGGCCGGCGGCGAGCATTTCAACGAGGTGTTCTTCGACAACGTCCAGCTCTCTGCCGATTCGCTGATCGGGGTTGAGGGTAAGGGTTGGGACCAGGTGATCGCCGAGCTGGCCTTCGAACGTAGCGGTCCGGAGCGTTTCCTGAGCAGCATGGCGCTGTTGAAGACGCTGATCGACGCCTTGGGTAGTGCGCCGGACGCCCTGCAGCGTCGCGAAATTGGTCGCCTCACGGCGAAGCTGGTGACCCTGCGCAACATGTCGCTGGCGGTCACTGCGCAGTTGGCCGCCGGCGAGCACCCGACCTGGGCCGCTTCCTGCGTCAAGGATTTGGGCAACCTGTTCGAGCAGGAGATTCCCGAAGTCGCCCAGTTGCTGGTGGAGACCGAGCCGCGACTGATCGGCGGCAGCGAGCATGCCCGGGTCTTGGCCTATCTGATGCAGATGGCGCCGTCCTTCTCACTGCGCGGAGGTACCCGCGAAATCCTGCGTGGCATCATCGCGCGCGGTCTGGGGTTGCGATAATCATGCGAGAACTATTCGAATCGACCATAGAGCGCCTACTCGGCGACTTGGCCACGCCGGAATACGTGCTTGGCTGCGAAGGTGGTGTGTGGCCAGCCGAGCTCTGGACCGCAGTGGAGGAGTCCGGGTTTACCCTGGCCGGCGTGCCGGAGCACCTGGGGGGGGCAGAGGCGGGTTGGGCTGACCTCCATGTACTGGTCCGCGCCGCCGGGCGTTTTGCCGCACCAATCCCCTTGGGCGAGGCGCTGCTGGCCAATTGGCTGCTTGGTCAGGCCGGACTCGAAGGGCAGGGCGGCGTCCTAAGCTTTGCCGCAGATGCCCAGCTTGGTTTGCGCGATGGTAAGGTGGACGGCACCGTTCATGATGTGCCCTGGGGCCGGCATGCCGAGGCCGTGGTGGCCATCGCCGACGACGCCGGCACACCCAGCGTGGTACTGCTTGCTCGTGCCGAGGCGGCCGAACAGAGCCACGGACTGAACGTGGCCGGAGAGCCGCGCGATGGACTGCGCTTCAGTGCGGCCGCGGTACTCGCCAGCGCGCCCTTGCCACCTGGCGTCTCGGCTGACGTCCTACTGCTGGGGGGGGCGTTACTGCGATCCGCGCAGATCGCCGGCGCTGCGCAGGCACTGCTGGATATGACCTCCAAGTACGCCGGCGAACGCTCCCAGTTCGGTCGCCCGATCGGTGCTTTTCAGGCCATCCAGCAGCAGCTTGCCGTGTTCGCCGAGCAGTTGGCCGCTGCCGGCATCGCAGCGGAAGCGGCTTTCGTTGAGTCGGACACAGCCCTTGCCGCTCTCACGATCGCCGTCGCTAAGGTCAGCACCGCCGAGGCGGCTAGTAGTGCTGCCGGCATAGCCCATTCGGTTCACGGCGCCATAGGCTTCACTCAGGAATACTCACTGCACCTGCTGTCGCGGCGTCTGTGGGCCTGGCGCAGTGAGTTCGGCTCGGCCAGCCTGTGGAGCCAACGCATTGGTCAACTGGTTTGCGCCAGTGGTGGCGAAGACTACTGGTCGTTGCTCACCGAGCATGCGCAACAATCTCTACCAGGACTTGAGGGACCTACGCCATGAATCCATTTCTGCAGATCGAGCGGGATGGCGGCATCGTCACTGTGCGCATGAACCATCCGGAAACTCGGAATGCGCTGACCTCTCCGGAGCAAATCCAGGAGTTCGTCGACCTTTGCGCTGAGCTGCGTCGTGATCGCTCGGCACGGGTCATGGTGCTGACCGGCAACGGCAGCGCTTTTTGCGCCGGTGGCAACGTCAAGGACATGCGTAGTCGCGAGGGTATCTTCGCCGGTTCGCCCTATGAGCTGCGCAATACCTACCGCGACGGCATCCAGCGTATCCCGCTGGCGTTGTATGAGCTGGACATCCCGGTGATCGCAGCGATCAACGGTCCGGCGATCGGCGCCGGCTTGGACCTAGCATGTATGTGCGACATCCGCCTGGCGTCCAGTTCGGCGCTGTTCGCCGAAAGCTTCGTGCGCCTGGGCATAGTTCCCGGCGATGGCGGCGCCTGGCTGCTGCCGCGCATCATCGGCATCCCCAAGGCCAGCCTGATGGCTTTCACCGGTGACACCATCAACGCGGCCAAGGCGCTGGAGTGGGGGCTGGTGGAGCAGGTTTGCACCCATGAAACCCTGCAGTCCGAGGCACACTCCCTGGCGCAGCGTATAGCGAGTAATCCGGGCCATGCCCTGCGCCTGTGCAAACGCCTGCTGCGTGAAGGCCAGCACATGCGCCTCGATTCGCTGCTAGAGCTGTCCGCAGCCTACCAGTCCCTGGCCCATCACACGGAAGATCACCAGGAGGCGGTCGCCGCCTTCCTGGACAAGCGCAAGCCGGATTATCTGGATCGTTGAGAAAACCGACTGAATTGGAGTGAGTGCAATGCGTGGCGTTTTCCGTGAAGACCACAATATGTTCCGCGAGCTGGCGCGACGTTTCGTCGACCGCGAGATCGTGCCCTACCTGCATGAATGGGAAAAGAACGGCATCGTGCCCAAGGAGGTCTGGCTGAAGGCTGGCGAGCTGGGCCTGCTGTGCTCCACCGTGCCGGAGGAGTACGGCGGCTCAGGCGGCGATTTCGGCCACTCCGCGGTGATGATCGAAGAATTGGCGCGGGCCAATGCCACCGCCGTGGGTTTCACCACTCACTCGGAGATCGTGGCGCCCTACATAGTCGCCTATGGCTCCGAGGAGCAGAAACAGAAGTGGCTGCCGCGCATGGTCAGCGGCGAGCTGATCGGTGTGATCGCCATGAGCGAGCCGGGTATCGGCAGTGACCTGCGTTCGATGCGCACCCTGGCGCGGCGCGATGGCGATGACTACATCGTTTCCGGGCAGAAGACCTTTATCACCAATGGCGGCAACGCCGGGCTGATGGTCACCGCCACCAAGCTCGACCCGGCGGCCAAGGAACTGACGCTGATCTGCATCGAAGAGGAGCGAAAAGGTTTCTCGAAGGGGCGGCTGCTGGAGAAGATCGGCCTCAAGGGGCAGGACACCGCAGAGCTGTTCTTCGACGAGGTTCGGGTGCCGGCCAGCAACCGACTGGGCGAGGAGGGGCAGGGCTTCAAGTACCTGACTCACCAGTTGGCCTGGGAGCGCCTGATCATCGCCATCCGTGCGGCGCAGTCGATCCATACTCTGCTCGAAGAAACCATTGAGTACACCCGCGAACGCAAGGTGTTCGGCAAGCCGGTGTTGGACTTCCAGAACACCCGCTTCAAGCTGGCCGAGGCCAAGGCGCAAGCAACCATGCTGCGGGTGTTCGTCGACGATTGCCTGGCCAAGGTGATGCGCGGCGAACTGCCGGCGGATGTCGCCGCCATGGCCAAGCTGCTCGGGTCGGAGATGCAGGGCAGGTTACTTGACGAGTTCCTCCAGTTGCACGGCGGCTACGGTTTCATGAGCGAGTACAAGATCAGCCGTGCCTGGGTGGACGCGCGGGTTGCCCGCATCTATGGCGGGACTTCGGAGATCATGAAGGAAATCATCAGCCGCAATCTGTGAGCGTGCTCGGCGGTCGGGAGGTAGGGTATGTCCAATCTTAGAAGGCTTTTGCTGGCGCTATGTACTCTGTTGTCCCTGGGGGTCTTCGCCCAGACAGGAGAGGAGTACGCGCAGGACGCCGAGCGTGCCACCCGGCTGCTGGACAAGGCCGTGGCTCACTACAAGGCGAACGGTGAAAGCGCGTTTGCCGCCTTCAGCCGGCAGGGGGTATTCGTCGATGGCGAACTCTACGTCTATGTGGTGGATACCAGCGGCGTGATGCTGGCCAGCGGCGGCCCTTCGGCCAATCTGGTTGGGCGTAATATCAGCAGCGTTCTTGGCGACGAGCTGAACAGATCCTTCAAGGAAGCCCTATCGTTGCCGGAAACGGGTGAAACCCATAGCGCCGAATATCGCTGGATGAACTGGGCCGATGGCAAGACACAGCGTAAACGGGTGTTCTTCCAGCGTGTCGGTGAGCGGATCTTCGCTGTTGGCTACTACAAGCCGCGTTCGAGCCAGACCGAAGCGCTGGCCCTGCTGGAGCGCGCCACTGCTGCCGTTGCCGCTGCTCCTGCCGAGGCTATCGGGCGTATTAATGGACTGAGTCCCGAGTTCGTCCAGGACGACCTATATGTCTTCGTCGTTGACCTGGGCAGCGAGAAGTTCGTCGCCCATGGCTACAACCTGCGCCTAGTGGGCACGGACTTCCGTTCACTGCTTGCGGCCGACAGGCAGCCGATCGGTAGGCAGATGCTGGATGTCTTGAAGAGCAGGGGCGAAGGAGAGGTCCACTATCAGTGGCGCAATCCGGCCAACAACCGGGTCGAGCAAAAAAGTACGCTGATCCGTAAGGTCGGCGGTTATGCGGTGGCGGTCGGTCACTACCAGCGTCCTGGGTCCTGAACATCGCTACAGGGCCTTTCCATGCGGCGGTGACCCCTTGATCTATCTACTCCCCATGCTGGCCGCGTTGATCTGGGCGGGCAGCACTGTGGTCAATCGTATGGCCGTTGGTGCCATCGAGCCCGCTGCCATTTCTTTCTACCGCTGGCTGCTGGCCTTGCTCGTGCTCAGCCCCTGGTTGCTGCCCAAGGTCTGGAAGCAGAGGTGTCTGATCCGTCGGCATTTCTGGCTGCTGTGTGTCCTTGGTGTACTGGGCATGGCGCTGTACCAGTCGCTGGCGTATTTTGCCGCGCATACGGTCTCCGCCACGTCGATGGGGTTGATCCTCGGCACCATGCCGTTGCTGACCACCCTGTTGGCGTTACCGTTGATGGGCGTACGGCCGAGCCGCTCCGTCTGGTTGGGCTGCCTGCTCTCGTTCTTCGGCCTGGCCCTGCTGATCAGCGCCGGGCAGCCGAGCCGGTTGTGGCGGGAAGGGATGGGCCTGGGCGAGTTCCTCATGCTCATGGCGTCGTTGTCCTACGCGGTCTACTGCCTGCTGCTCAAGCGCTGGCAACTGCCGATAGCGACCTGGGAGTCGCTCTACGTGCAGGTATTCTGCGGGCTGGTGGTGCTGCTGCCGGCGTTCCTGTTGAGCCCTTCGGTGCAACTGACGGCGCAGAACCTACCGCTGGTGGCCTATGCCGGCCTGTTTGCCTCGGCGCTGGCACCTGGGCTCTGGAACCATGCGCTGGAGGTGGTTGGGGCCGAGAGAATCGCCGTATTCATGAATCTCACGCCGCTGTTCACCGGTTTGCTGGCGGTTCTGCTGCTGGGCGAGGAACTGCACAGCTATCATGCCATGGGTGGTGGCTTGATCCTGTTCGGCATCGCCGTGGTACAGGGCCTGGTGCCGATGCTACGTAGGGGTGCCAGGGCTACCGATGGACTCAGGCGCTCCGATACCTGAGCCCATACCCCGCTAATCAGAGAGCGGTGGGGGCATCCAGCTTGAGCAGGCGAATCGCGTTGCCACTGCGAATCTTCTCCCGGTCTTCATCGCTCAGGCCCAGGTTCTCGGTGAGGTCGCCATGGGCATAGGCACCGCCGAAATTGGTGCCGTAGACCAGCCGATCCACTCCGACCACTTCCACCACGCCACGGCGCAGGCCAGGCGCATGCACGTCGAGGTCGAAGTAGAAGTTGTCCAGATAGTCCATCAGTGGCTTGCGGTTGCGCGCATCCGGCGCCATGGCCTGGTTCAGTTCGCTCAGGCGGCCGAGCTGGAATACCGCCATGCCGCCGGCATGGGTGATGTACGCCTTGAGCTTGGGGAAAGCGTCTAGCGCACCACCGCAGATCAGGTACCAGAAGAACAGTGTCTCATCGACGCAGTCGCCGATGATCGAGGTGGTCTCGAATTTGTCGTCGGTGTGCTTCTCGCCCCAGTAAATGGACTGGTTGAAGCCGTGCACCATGATCGGCACGTCCAACTGCTCGATTTTCTCCCAGACCGGGAACAGGCGTTCGTCGTGTGTCTCGATACCATTGAAGTTGGTGCCGCCGACGCAGACGCCCTTGGCGCCCAAGTGCTTGACGGCGCGTTCGATTTCGCTTGCCGCCGCTTCCGGATCGGCCAGGTTGGCATGGCACCAGAAGTCGAAGTGCTGCGGGTCCTGTCGGCAATAGGCGGACATCTCATCGTTGCAGATGCACGCGTACTCGGTTCCGAACTCCCCCGCCCAGTACATGAAAGCGTGCGAGGGCGCGGAAACGACCAGCTTGTCCACGCCACGCTCGGCCATCAGCCGGCGACGGCTTTCGTGGGTCATGCGGGCCAGCAGGTTGGTCTCGGCCTCCGCGTCGTTCTGTGCCTTGGACGGCTGCTTGGTGCCCAGGGAGAAGTGGCCGACGGTGAACCCGCTGGTTTTCATGAACGGGCCCCAGAACTCGTGGCGGTTCAGCATTCCCTTCGTTACGAGATGGGCATGGATATCGATCAGCACGGCGTACTCCTCGGGTGGCTTGCAGGACGCTGGCATCGATTTCTGTGCCAGGGCTTCGAATATTATTTGAACATAAACAGAAAATTTGTTCATATGATTTATGCGCATCCACCAGTCTCGGAGTGGGTGGCGCACATTTCGCGATCCATCGAACCCGGAGAACAACAATGAGCAAGACATGGTTCGTTACGGGGGCTTCCCGTGGCATCGGTGGGGAAATCGTTAAAGCGGCGTTGGCTGCCGGCGACAGCGTGGTCGCTACAGGACGTGACCTGGCCCGCCTTGAGCGGTTGTTCGCGCCGTATGGTGATCGCGTGCTGTCGCTGCAACTGGACGTCGCCAAGGAAAGCCAGGCATTCGCAGCGGTCGAGGCTGCGGTGCAGCGTTTCGGGCGCATCGATGTTGCCGTGAACAATGCGGGCTATGGCCAGCTGGGCCCCTTCGAGGAGAACGACGCTGAGGCGGCCGAGCGGCAGTTCGTAACCAACGTCTTCGGCATATTCCATGTGTGCCGCGCGGTGCTGCCAGTGATGCGCCGGCAGCGGGCCGGGCACATCTTCAACGTCTCGTCGATCGCCGGTGTGGTTGGTATGGGTGGCGCTGCGTTGTACTGCTCGGCGAAGTTCGCCGTGGAAGGTTTCTCGGAGTCGCTCGCGCAGGAGGTGGCGCAGTTCGGTATCCACGTCACCATCGTCGAGCCGGGGGCGTTCCGCACCGACTTCCTCGACGGCAGTTCGTCTGCCCTGGGCGATAGGGGGCTGGAGGATTACGTGGAGTTCAGCAAGAAGATCAAGGCTTCGTCGGAAGCCAACAACCACAAGCAGCTAGGCGATCCCGCCAGACTGGGTGCGATGCTGGTTCGTTTGGCCGCTGAAGAAAAGCCTCCGCTGCGCTATCTGGCTGGCTCCGACGCCCTGCAGGTGGTGACCAGCAAGCTGGCGGCCATGAGCCGGGAGATCGAGCAGTGGCGCGATCGATCGGTATTGACCGATGGGGATTTCAGTTGACGTCCAGGATCGTTTGGCTGCCTTGCCTTCATGCCCGGGTAAGGGCTTGAGTCGTCGGTCGTGGGACGGGTACGGACAGAGCCTGTAGGAGGAGAGTGTTTTGGCACACGACAACAATAAGAAAAGCCGTTTGCTGGACTACCTGTTGATCCTGATGCTACTGGCCTGCGCCAGGGGAGAAGCGCTGGCTGCGCTGAGCCGTCAGGAACTCCAGGAAACGCGTACGCTGGCGACAATGACGACGGTCAGTGCGCTGCTCTACTACAACCTCAACGGCATACCCTATGAAGCCGAGAATCTAGAAGCCTTCACCTACAACCTGAACCGGCTGCGCGAGTTGTCCGCGCAAGTCGGCGATGCCGTGCTCGCCGAACAGGTTCGCCTGCTCGGCGACGCGGTTAACTGCCTGAAACTGATATCTCCAAATCCATGTTCTCACTCGAACGCGAATTACTGTGGTGCTAACAGGATCAGATAGGGGTTGTTGGTAGGCACCTCCTCGAACAGCTGCCGGGGTTCTTTCAGCAGGTAGCCATGCAGCCGCCGCGACTTGCGCGGCCCCGTCACGTCGCATGTCCAGATGTTCTGGCCGTTGTCGTGCTTGTGGTGCAGCTGCAGCCTCTCGAAGCGTTTTTGCACCCACTGCCAATCTGCCATCTGATCCTGCTTGGCGAGTGCTGCAGTGTGAGGGTGTTCTTGTGCGTAGCGTTGGAACACCCCCGGGCTGACCAGAAAGGCTGTGCCAGACACCGTATGCACCAGGGCCTTTGCGTCATTGATGATGAGCTTGCGGCCTTGGATGCGCTGCCGCAGCCAGGCCATGAAGTGTTCGCCGGAGGGTGGTTCCCGCAGGTTTTCGACGCCCGCGGCGGAAGGAAGAACAAGGGGTGGTGGTGACGTTGAATCGCTCTCCTGAGAAGGTGCAGGTGGTTCATCGATGCAGGTTGCAACTGGCGGCGCAGCCTCCGGCCCCTGTGGGGGCCGTTCGGTATCAGGGGTGCCGAGCAGTGCCAGCAGGGCGTCGACGCTATCGGCAGCGGGCGCAGCAGACGGCGCAGGTGCGGCGTTCGCCGCCTGTGAGGTGTCACCGCTATCGTTGGATGGTTCTGCGGGGGCGTCGCTGGGCTCCACCTCTATCACGACGGTGCCGGTACCAGCAGGTATCCGACAGTTGGTAAAGGGGCAGGGGAGCGGACCCCCAGCAAACCCCACAGATGTGCAACACTGAGTGCAGGGTCTTTAGCGCAGGCGCCCGACCATGAACCAGGAATTGCTAAAGCTCGTCACTGAGAAGGTGCTGTTGGCAGGCAAGCTCCTTGCAGCCGAGTGGGATCTTCCAGGCGGGCCGCGTGGCTACGGCGACAAGGCAGAAATAGACGCCGAAATCGAAGTGGTACTGCGCAGGGGGCTCCTTGACCTTCTGCCATGCGATTTCTGGGGAGAAGAAACAGGCACCAGCCTGGCTGGCCACGAGTATTGTTGGGTTGTAGACCCCAACGATGGAACCAGCGATTTTCTACAAGGGCGTAAAGGATCTGCAGTTTCAGTAGGGCTTCTGCGCAATGCGACGCCCGTTCTCGGTGTGGTCTACGCACCAGTCACTCCAGATCTGGGGCCCGATTGCATCTCATGGGCGGAAGGCAGCGGAAGCGTTATCCGCAATAACCGCAAAGTGACCGCTCAGCTTGCGCATCGAGCTCTGGACGCGGGCTGCCAGGTCCTAGTGAGCACAGCGGCAGTAAACAAGCCAGAACTCAACGCCGAGTTGTGCGCGCCCGCAGCTTTTGTTCCTTCCCCCAGTATTGCGTATCGCTTGGCTCGCGTAGCCGCCGGCGACGCTATCGCGGGAATCTCTCTCGTGCCGGTCTCGGCACATGACGTCGTTGGTGGCCATGCTCTGCTGATCGGGGCTGGCGGTGTGTTGCTTAACCAAGATGGCGTGCCAGTGATTTACGACTCAGAGGCCCGGATGAAAAGAGTGTCGCTACGTTGCTTCGGTGGAGCACCCAGTGCGTGTAGCGCGTTAGCCCATAGAGATTGGGGAAAGCTCTTTTGAAGGCTCGGCGGAACGATGCTTACTGGTGAATATGCGTATTTTTTTGCACCTTTACCAATGACCGCTTAAGGCCTCTAGAATGGGCACTTCAGAGATGGCAGATGTGCTGTTTTGCAGATTTATTTGCAGATTTCGACGGGCAGCAGACCCCTTTAGCTGTCACTCTCTTCACCGGGTACCGTGGCGGTGTAGCGTGCTATATCACGTATCCGAAGAGCGGCTTGTAACTCAAAAGTATTGAGGTTCGGTGAGGCAAGCCTGGCAGAGGTGTTGCGGATCCACTGGAGCGATGCCGATCGCAACTGATCAACCTCCATTTCACTCCACCCGTCCTGCCGCATTCGAACAAGGGCCAAATCAAACACCGGCTGGAGGAGTCCGCGGATGTGGTGGTCGGACAATCCTGGTCGCCCTCCCAGGGTACATAGCAGAGGTACGGCCTCGTCGTCGGAGGGCAGGGGAGGTAGGTTTAAAATGCGCCGGTAACGTGCAAGGTAAACATCCAGGTACTCCTGCGGCGCACGAACTCTGTCTACCAACCGGGCGCCTTTACGCAGATAGAGCCACCAGAGACCAGCAGCGTCCCTGCGAAAATCCTTCATCGCCGGAGCGTCGCGCCCTTTGCCTGATAAATCGGATACGTTCAGGTACATGGCGTAAACGGTGGCGAGGATGAACAGCGTCCGCTCATGTCGGACGTCTTCTGAAGCCATACCAGCTGCTGTATCAATCACGTATAGCCATTGATCCTTGCTCAGCGAACGCGCTCCATTGCTCCCTGGAATACGTCTTCCCCGTGAAGGAAGGCGGTTAGAGGCGAATGGGTTGACCTCGGTTAGATCCTCACCAACGGCATAGACAAAGAGGCATTTGCATACAGATATGCACTTATTAAGGGTCGCCTGAGATAGGCCCAATGGTGGGCCGGATAGCGGAGGAGGGGTGCATCCTGAGGAGGTAGATCGATCGCTTTTGGGATTGTGCCAATTGAAAGGCCGCCAGTCGGCATTGACCATGTAGCTGTCTGACTCATGCGCCATCCGACTGCCAATGCGAGTGAACCTGTCCCTTACAACCGGCCCAACCCAGCTGCTCGGCGGCTTAAGGCAGAATGCTACGAAGCTCTCGCTATCCGAGTGGTTGAGCTCTAGGAGCGGCTTCTGGGCCTCCAGGAGCGACCAAAGGAGTAAGCGCTCTGCATGAGTGCGGTAGCTGTTGAATGTTGTCTCGTTATCGCTGCAGGTTTTTAGGAAAGCACGTACTGCAACGTATCCCTCCTTGGCGCGAAACGCCGCTGGAAACCCTTCCAGAAATGCGCGCACCTCAGGTAGCTCATATCGCAGCTCTGGGGATTGAAACTCGAGCTTTTTGAAGCGAGTAAGCACCTCAAAAAGAGGTTGTGGCGCGATCTTCATGACGTTGATCCCGGCTCTAAGCCCTAAGAGCCATCGGCGTGCGTACCCGAGCGCGACGTGCGTTGTACTCATTCAGGCTAGTACCGGGTGCTTAGGGGATCAACTGATCGAGAGATGCGTGACCGAATCGAATGGACGCTCCGGTGAACTGAAGATTAGAAACGGCGAAGCACGTGAACCAAAGATTCGAAATGGAACGGCAATCCATGAACTGAAGATTAGAAATCGGATTTTTTCGTGAACCAAAGATTGGAAACGGGAGGGCACAGAGTGAACCGAAGGTTAGAAACGGAGAGCTCAATCCCGTTTCGAATCTGTAGTTACCAGAAATTCGAATCTTTAGTTCAGATCACTCCATCTGTCATAGCGGTTCAGCGCATACTCAAGCCAATACATAATTTAACATAATATACATTATGCGAACCTAAGGCTTATCCAATGTAGGGCTCTTTATTCTCGATTTGGCCAGACTGAATCACCTACGTTGGCTCCCAGACACTAGAAACGCCGGGCTTCATCGTTCCCATGATCCATATACTCCCATGGGTCTTGAGATCTTTCGCTTGGTCATTCTCTCAACCGCATCTGCAGCTTCGCTTTGCGCTCGACAGTCCTAGATGCGTGCTGCGATAAATTTCCGAGATGCCATATGGGTTCGCTTCGCTTCGAGTCAGTGTCTGCACAACACAACACAACACAACACAACACGACGGATCGTATGGGTTGGTTGTACGTAGATCGCGATTGCCTGGATCGACGCGATGCTCCGGACGGATTTATTCGGCTGACTCGGCTGCGTCTCGGTAACCAGGTTGAGCACCTTATCGCGATTCTCTTGACCCATGCGTTGGCTCAAACAATACTGTATTCATATACAGTATTTGGTTGTTACCTCCATGTCATCCGTGGTCGCGCTTGACCGGTTGATCGACGCTCGCCGCGTATGGCGAGGCCAGGTCGTTTCATCGCCATCGGGCGCCAATTTCTCAACTGGACATCAGTTTCTCGACGCCGTACTGCCAGGTGGCGGCTGGCCTAGGGCTGCACTCAGTGAAATTCTCACGACTGCGCCTGGCATCGGCGAGCTGCGCTTGTTGTGGCCGACCCTTGCTAGCCTGACGGTTTCAGGCGAACGGGTGGTGCTGATCTCCCCTCCTCATCTGCCCTACCCTCAGGCCTGGATTGATGCCGGCGTCGATCTACGCCAATTGAGCATTATCCAGGCAGATGGCCGCGATGCTCTGTGGGCTGCCGAACAATGTTTGCGTTCGGGGAGTTGTGGCGCGGTGTTGAGCTGGTTGCGTCAGGCCGATGATCGTTCGCTGAGACGTCTGCAGGTGGCAGCTGCTACCGGGCAAACCCTGGCTTTCGCCTATCGGCCGCAGGCAGAAGCGGCCAATCCTTCACCGGCAGCACTACGGCTGGTGCTCGACAGCCAGCCAGCACAGCTGCGGGTGATCAAGTGCCGTGGTGGTTTGCCGCCGGCTCAGCCGCTCGCGCTTGCCTGGCATTGAGCCTGCCATGCTTTGGGCTTGCATCCTGTTGCCACAGTTGGCCATGGACGGCGTACAGCGTCACCGCGCCAACCCCGACGAGCCGTTGGTGCTGCTCAACGGCTCGCCACAACGGCGTGTTCTACAGGCGGTCAACCCGGCAGCTCGAGCCCTGGGGCTGAAACCCGGCCAGTCACTGACTGCAGCGCAGGCGCTGACACGCGGGTTTGCCACGGCAGAATACGATTGCGCGGCCATCGAGCGCTGGCAGCAGTTTCTGGCCGCCTGGGCCTATGGTTTCAGTGCCCAGGTCAGCCTGCACTATCCGCGCTGTCTGCTGCTGGAGGTACAGTCCAGTCTGGGGCTGTTCGGCCCATGGCCGCGTTTCGAAGCGCGCTTGCGCGCCGAGCTTTCGGCGCTGGCCTTCCAGCACCGGATTGCCGTCGCGCCGAATCCGGCAGCGGCCCGAGTGCTGGTCAATGTCGGTGATGGACTGATGGCCAGTGATGGTCAGGCGCTCATGCAGATGCTCGCCCCCTTGCCAGTGGATCGGCTCGGGCTCTCTCCTGCGGCAACCACGGCCTTCAATCGCATGGGGCTCAGGCAGTTGCGGCAGCTGTTGGCTCTGCCACGTGACAGCCTGGCCAAACGGTTTCCTGCCGAAGTGCTACGTCATCTCGATACTCTGTCTGGCCAGCGTCCGCTAGCGCTGGACTTCTTCGTGCCTGCGGATGTTTTCGATACCCGTATCGAACTGAATTTCGAGGTGGAATCGCATCAGGCACTGCTGTTCCCGTTGCGCCGACTAACGGCCGATCTGGCGGCTTACCTGGCCTGTCGTGACACCGGCGTGCAGCGTTTCACCCTGCATCTGGAACACCGCGCGGGTGCCGATACGCAGATACAGGTGGGCCTGCTCAGCGCCGAGCGTGATCCCGGCATGCTGTTCGAGCTGACACGAGGCCGTCTGGAGCATCAGCAGCTGCCAGCGCCGGTGCTGGCCGTGCGGCTGGAGGCACGTGAATTGCCGGTCTTTGCGCCTCAGCACCAGCAACTGTTCGACGAGCGACCACAGCAGAACCAGCCCTGGGAGCAATTACGCGAGCGGCTAAGGGCGCGCCTCGGTGATGACGCCCTGCATGGCCTCGGCGCCAGAGCCGATCACCGTCCCGAGCGTGCCTGGATCAACGACTCGACCAGCCCCTTGCTGCCTCCTTGTGGCCCGCGGCCAGGCTGGCTGTTGAGCGAACCCCAACCGTTACGCGAAGCCTCACTGCGCATCATCTCCGGCCCGGAGCGCATCGAGTCCGGCTGGTGGGATGGCGAGGATGTGCGCCGCGACTATTACGTGGTGCAAACCCGTGCAGGGCAGCGCGGCTGGGCGTATCGGCCAGTCGGCAGTAATGGGCCGTTGCTGCTGCACGGCTGGTTCGCATGAGCGATTATGCCGAACTGCATTGCCTGTCGAACTTCAGCTTCCAGCGCGGTGCGTCCAGTGCGCAGGAGTTGTTCGAGCGTGCGGCAAGGCTGAACTATCGCGCCTTGGCGATCACCGATGAGTGCACCCTGGCTGGCATCGTGCGCGCCTGGGAAGCCTCGAAGAAAACCGGGGTAAAGCTGATCGTGGGCAGCGAAGTAAGGATCGAGCAAGGCCCGAAGCTGGTGCTACTGGTCGAGAACCTGACGGGCTATCAGGTGCTATGCGGCCTGATCACCCGGGCGCGGCGCAGGGCGGTAAAAGGCACCTACCGATTGCTGCACGAGGATTTCGTGGCGCCGCTCGATGGCCTGCTGGCCATCTGGCTCAGTGAGGGTGAAGTCAGCGCCCTGCCCTGGCTTCGCTCGGTGTTCCCCGAGCGGCTGTGGCTGGGCGTCGAGCTGCATCGCGGTGCGGACGATAGCGCGCGTCTGCAGCGCCTGCTCGAGCTGGCAGGCGATCACGACCTGCCGGCTGTGGCCTGTGGCGACGTGCACATGCATGCCCGTGGCCGCCGCGCCCTGCAGGATTGCATGACTGCCATCCGTCATCATCTGCCCGTGGCCGAGGCCGGCGCCCATCTTTTCGCCAATGGCGAGCGGCATCTGCGCCGGTTTGATGAGTTGGCCGAACTGTATCCGCCCGAGCTGCTCGCGCAATCGCTGTGCATCGCCGAACGCTGCAACTTCGATCTCGATCAGCTGGAGTATCACTACCCGCACGAACTGGTGCCGGCCGGTCATAACCCTACCTCCTGGCTACGCGTTCTGGTGGAGCGCGGCGCTGACGAGCGCTGGCCTGATGGAGTGCCGGATAGGGCCCGCGCACAGATCGAACACGAGCTGGCGCTTATCGCCGAGCTGAAGTACGAGAGCTACTTCCTGACCGTGCATGATATCGTCCGCTTCGCCCGTGAACAGCACATCCTCTGCCAGGGCCGAGGTTCTGCGGCCAATTCAAGCGTCTGTTTCGCCCTGGGCATCACCGAACTGGACCCGACGCACAGCCGGCTGTTGTTCGAGCGCTTTCTCTCCCGCGAGCGCAACGAGCCGCCGGATATCGACGTCGACTTCGAGCACGAACGGCGCGAGGAAGTCATCCAGTACGTGTTTCGTCGCTACGGTCGAACGCGTGCGGCGCTCACCGCCGTGGTCAACACTTATCACGGCTCAGGGGCGATACGCGATGTCGCCAAGGCTCTCGGTTTACCGCCTGATCAGGTCAATGCGCTGGCTGACTGCTGTGGCCGCTGGAGCAGCGGTCCGCCAGCGCCCGAGCGTCTGCTGGAGGCAGGTTTCGATCCGCAGAATCCACTGCTCAGGCGCGTGCTGATACTGACTGGCGAGTTGATTGGCTTCCCTCGCCATCTGTCGCAGCATCCGGGCGGTTTCGTCATTTCCGAGCACGCCCTCGACACACTGGTACCGGTGGAGAACGCGACCATGGCCGAGCGCACCGTCATCCAGTGGGACAAGGACGATCTGGATATGGTCGGTCTGCTCAAGGTCGACGTCCTGGCCCTGGGCATGCTCAGCGCACTGCGCCGTTGTTTCGGCCTGATCGAACGCTACCGCGGCACGCAGTGGACGCTGGCCACCCTGCCCAAGGAAGACCCGGCCACCTACGCCATGATCAGCCGCGCAGATACCATCGGCGCCTTCCAGATCGAGTCACGTGCGCAGATGGCAATGCTGCCGCGCCTGCGCCCGAACACCTTCTACGACCTGGTGATTCAGGTGGCTATTGTCCGTCCGGGGCCGATCCAGGGTGACATGGTGCATCCCTACCTGCGTCGACGAAACGGCGAAGAGCCGATCGATTATCCCTCTGATGAACTCAAGCCAGTCTTCGCGCGCACGCTCGGCGTGCCGCTGTTTCAGGAGCAGGTCATGGAGCTGGCCATCGTCGCCGCCGACTACACCCCCGGCGAGGCGGATGAACTACGCCGCAGCATGGCCGCCTGGAAACGCCATGGTGGCCTCGAACCACATCGTCAGCGACTCACTTCGCGCATGCTGGAGAAGGGTTACACGCAGGCGTTCACCGAACGGATCTTTCGCCAGATCGAAGGCTTCGGTAGTTACGGTTTTCCCGAGTCGCACGCAGCCAGCTTCGCCCTGCTCGCCTATGCCAGTTGCTGGCTGAAGTGCCACGAGCCCGCTGCCTATGCCTGCGCTCTGGTCAACAGTTGGCCGATGGGCTTCTACAGCCCGGATCAGGTGCTGCAGGATGCACGGCGACATGATGTCGAGGTGCGCCCCGTGGACGTGCGCTATAGCGACTGGGATTGCAGCCTGGAGCCCGATGAACGTGGCGAGCCGGCTATCCGCCTGGGGCTGAGGATGATTCGTGGCATGCGCGAAGACGACGCGCGCCGTATCGAACAGTCGCGCCTGTGCGGCGCATTCCGCGATGTCGAAGACCTCAGCATACGTGCACGCCTGGATGCATCGGCGCGCGAGCGATTGGCCGATGCAGGCGCGCTCTCCGGCCTGGTTGGCCACCGCTATCAGGCGCGCTGGGCGGTTGCTGGCGTCGAGGAACAGCTGCCGCTGTTCGCCGGCGTGTCTGCGCCGAGTGAAGAAATCCTGAGTCTGCCGGCACCATCGCAAGGAGAAGACCTGCTGACCGACTATGCCACGCTTGGCACCACGCTCGGTCCGCATCCTCTGGCCCTGCTGCGCCAGGCGCTGCGCGCGATACGCTGCAAGAGCTCGCGGGAGCTACAGGCAGTTGAGCACGGCCGGCCTGTCAGTATTGCCGGTCTGGTGATCGGCCGGCAAAGGCCGCAGACCGCCAGCAGCGTCATTTTCGTCACCCTCGAAGATGAGTTCGGTCTGGTCAATGTGGTCGTCTGGCACGACCTGGCTGAGCGGCAGCGACGAGTTCTGGTGCAGTCGCAGATGCTGTGCATCGATGGCCACCTGGAGACCGTCGACGGTGTACGCCACGTGATCGCCGGGCGCCTGACGGACATGACGACGATGCTGACGGGGCTGGATATACGCAGTCGGGATTTTCACTGACCCGTCACTTCAACCGCTGCGCATGTAAGATCAGGAAAGATGAACATAAAAAAAGGCCGCACTGGATCACCAGGCGGCCACAAGTCGTCTTAACCAAAGGAGATGAAGTGGAGCCAGAGCGACGGCCTCCGGGAGTGTTGCAAAAACCGCCGCCTATGGAATCTTCATCGGGGTGAAGCCTATCGCCGATCACCCCGAACACCGCATCGAAGTCGTTGATAGTGATCATCGATCAGCTTTAATAGTGCATCTGCAGACAGGGTGATAACTCTAAGCGCGCCCTCTGGGCCGGGCCTTACCTCGATGTGAGGCGCGTTTAGAACAGCACACCAACACCGGGAGCACCCATGCACAAGAAGCACTGTCTCGCGCTGGCTTGCAGCCTCGCGCTGGGCGGGCCGTTGGCTCATGCCAGCAGCCAGTCCGAAGCCAATGGTTTCGTCGAAGACGCCAGCCTCAATCTGTTGCTGCGCAACGCCTATTTCAACCGTGACTACAAGGACAACACCAACGACGCCAAGACCTGGGGGCAGGGTTTCATCGCCACCTTCGAGTCCGGATTCACCCAGGGTACCGTCGGCTTCGGCGTCGATGCTTTCGGCCTGCTCGGGGTCAAGCTCGACAGCGGTCGCGGCCGCAACTATCGCGCGTTCTTCGACACCGACAGCGAAGGTCGCCCGGTGGACGACCTGTCCCAGGCTGGCGGTGCGGTGAAACTGCGCGTATCCAATACTGTGATCAAGTACGGCAACCAGTTCCCTTCCCTGCCGGTTCTGGCCCATGACGACAGCCGTCTGCTGCCGCAGTCCTTCACTGGCACGCTGGTCACCAGCAACGAGATCGAAGGCCTGGAGCTGAACGCAGGTCGCTTCACTGCGGACAGCCCGATGGGCGACTCGGCACGCGACCCCAATCGCCTCAAGAGCATTGATGTGCTCGGCGGCAGTTACGCCGTCAGCGACGATTTGAGCCTGGCGGTGTATCACGCCGATCTTGAGGACATGTACAAACGCTACTACGCCAATGTCAATTACAACCTGGCGCTGGCAGCGGATCAGGCGCTCAATTTCGACTTCAACATCTACCGCACCAAGTACGACACTGGCTCGGTGGCCGCGGTGGATTTCGGCGGTGACGGTCAGGGTGATCGCAACACCATCTGGAGCCTGGCGGCCAAGTACAGCATCGGCGCCCATGCTTTTATCGTCGCGCATCAGCGCAACAGCGGCGATGCCGGCTTTGCTTATGACTACGGTGATGGCGGTTCCAGCATCTACCTGGCCAACTCCTACTACTCGGACTTCAACCTGAAGGACGAGCGCTCCTGGCAGGCCAGCTACGAGCTGGATTTTGCCGAGTACGGTGTGCCGGGTCTGCGCTACAAGTTCGCTTACGTGCGCGGTGACAACATCGATACCGGCAACGACAACAACGGCACCGAGCGCGAGATCTTCAACCAGATCGGCTACACCATCCAGAGTGGTGCTGCCAAGGATCTGCACCTGCGCCTGCGTAACTCCATCTACCGCTCCAGCACCGACGTAGGGCCAGATCTCAACGAGATCCGTGCCTTCGTCGAATACCCGCTGAGCATCCTCTGATGGTCGCTGCCCCGGCCTTGGCCGGGGCAGTTCTCAACCGCGCAGGACTTGCGCAACGGCCCTGGCGGCATCCTCGATCGCGCGTTCCTCATAAGGCGCAAAGCCCATTACCAACCCTGGTGGCCTTGCCTCGACGCAGTAGCTCGCCAGTGGCAACGCGTCGATACCGGCAGCCTGCAAACGCGCGAAAGCTTCCTGCTCGTTCTCCACCTGCAAATGGCAGGCGATATCCATACCCGCACGAATTTCCGGCACGTCGATCAGACCTTGCCAGTGCTTGTGCGCGGCTTCGGCGAAGGCGTTGGCACGCGCTGCGTAGATCTTGCGCATGCGCCGCACGTGACGGTCGAAATGCCCCTCATGGATGAAGTCGGCCAGCACGGCCTGCGCCAGGCTGTTGGCATGGCGCGACATCAGTGCCGAAGCACGGGTGAAACTCTCCACAAGATGCTCCGGCAGCACCAGATAGGCCAGACGAATCGAGGGAAACAGCAGTTTGCTGAAGGTGCCAGCCATGATCACCGAGTGCTCGGCGCCCGGCATCGAGCGCAGTGCCGGAATGGGCTTGGCGATGAAACGGTACTCGCTGTCGTAGTCGTCTTCGAAGATGTAACTGCCCTGCTCTGCCGCCCACTTCAGCAGGGCCAGGCGCCGTGCAGGCGATAACTCGCCGCCCAGTGGTGCCTGACGTGAGGGTGTGACGTAGGCCAGTCGTGCGCCAGGCGCCGCGCGTATGCCCTCTTCCACTCGCATGCCTGCTTGATCCACTGGCACATCCACGCGGCTGATACCGGAGATATCCATCAACTGCCGTGCGCCGGGATAACCGGGATCTTCCATCCAGACCTGAGAGTCGCCTGGAGCCAGCAAGCGCAGGCAGATATCCAAGCCTTGTTGCACGCTGCCGAGCACCAGAATGCGTTCCGGTGAAACCTGTACCCCACGGGCGATGGCCAGATAGCCGGCGATGGCTTCACGCAGCTCGGGCAGGCCTGCCGGGTCGGCGTCGAGCAACATCGTCAGGCGCGAGCTGCGCAACTGCTGGGTGTGCAACTTGCGCCACAGGTCGATGGGAAAGGTGTTGATATCGCCACGGTGAGGAAAGAACGGACGCACGCCGGTTGGCAGCGTTCGCCGAGAGAAGATTGGCTCGATCTCGGCAAGGCGTTTTAACCAGGGCGTGTCAGGTGCTGTGCGCTTCTCTTGCACCTCGGCCACCACCTTGCGCCGAACGTATCCGGCGTTCAGCGTCGGGTCCGGCAATACCTCGCTGACGCGCGTACCGCTACCGGTTCGAGCTTGCAGATAGCCTTCGGAAAGCAGTTGCTGATAGGCAGCCTGCACCGTCCCGCGTGCCAGGCCGTAGTACTCGGCCATGGAGCGAGTACTGGGTAGTTTGCTGCCAGCGGGCAGGCGCCCACTCAGAATCGCGCGGCGCAGCGACTCGTATAGCCATCCCTGCAGACTGACTCCCTCCTCCGGCGTTCCCAGCGGCAGAAAGACCACTTGCGGTGGGGTTTTATCGAGTGGCATAGGGTCCTCGAAGTGGACTAGTTATTTTTGCAGATACTGGATCAATACCCTGATCCAAAACAACCACACAATCGATCCCGTAGCCAGCCAACACTTCTTTTCTTCAACGACTATGGGAATTCACGATATGAAACAGCAGATCCTGATCATCGGTGCCGGCTTCGGCGGTATGTGGAGTGCGCTGAGCGCCGTTCGCCTGCTGGATCAGCACCAGCGCCTGGACGTCGCCGTTACCCTCCTCGCTCCGCAAGCGGAACTGCGCGTACGTCCGCGCTTCTATGAAAGCGACCTGAGCACTACCGTTGCACCGCTCGGCCCGTTGTTCGATGCGGTCGGCGTGCAGTTCGTGCAAGGCAGCGCCACCCGCATCGACGCCGCAGGCAGGCGAGTCATCTATCGCAACGCAAGCGGCGCGCAGGCCGAACTGAATTTCGACCGGTTGATTCTGGCATCCGGTAGCCAGGTCGCCCGACCTCCACTGGCCGGTATCGACCGCTTCGCCTTCGATGTCGACAGCCTGGAGGCGGCGCAGAAACTCGAAACCCATCTGCAGAGCCTGCGCGACAAACCGGCCAGCCAGGCGCGTAACACCGTGGTGGTGGTCGGCGGTGGTTTCACCGGTATCGAAACGGCTACGGAAATGCCGGCGCGGCTGCGCGCCATTCTGGGTAATGAGGCCGATGTGCGGGTGATCGTCGTCGACATGGGCAAACAGGTTGGCAGCGTCATGGGCGAGCAAATCGCATCGGTGATCGCCGAAGCCAGCGACACACTGGGCGTAACCTGGAAGCTCGGTAGCCCGGTGTCGATGGTCGATGAGCATGGCGTGCAGCTCGACAACGGCGAACGTATCGAAGCTAGCACCGTAGTCTGGACCGTCGGGGTTAAGGCCTCAGCGCTGACGCAGCAGATCGATGGCGAGCGCGATGCCTTCGGCCGCTTGCACGTCGACCGCAACCTGAAAGTACTCGGCCAGGACGCCATCTACGCCACCGGTGATACCGCCTATGCCGCGGTGGATGATCTTGGCAACCACGCACTGATGACCTGCCAGCACGCTATTGCACTCGGCCGCTCCTCCGGCAATAACGCTGCAGCCGATCTGCTGGGTGTCGAGCCGATTCCCTACAGCCAACCCAAGTACGTCACCTGCCTGGACCTGGGCGCCTGGGGCGCTGTGTTCACCGAAGGCTGGGAGCGCAAGGTGGTGCTGACCGGCAAGGAAGGCAAAGAGCTGAAAATGCAGATCAACACCCAGTGGATCTACCCGCCGGAGGCCAAGCGCGAGATCGCTCTGGCAGCCGCCGACCCGCTGATCCCGGTCGTCGCCTGATCGATGAGGCATGCCCAGGGCGTCGGCTGTCCTGGGCATGTCACGCTCAATCGCGGTAAATCTGTACCTGCAACTTCGCCGGCGGGTCCTCCCCTTCAGCCCGCAACCATTCGCCTGGCGGTTGCCCGACCTGCTGGGCAAAGGTGCGTGAGAACGACGCCTGCGAGGCGTAGCCCACAGCATCGGCGATCACCTTGATCGGCTTCCCCTCACGCAGCAGGTCCTGCGCCACCTTCATGCGCCAGGCAGTCACATAGGCCATGGGCGTCATGCTCATGACCTCGGAGAACAGTGCTGCGAACTTGGTACGCGACATCTTCGCCAACGCGGCCAGACGCTCGACGCTCCAGGCCAGCTGGGGTTCCTGGTGAATGCAGATCAGCGCAGGCCCCAGTTGACTGTCCTGCAGCGCATAAAGCAGGCCGCTGGTTATGCGCCCTTCGTTCACCGCGCGGCGTACCAGCAGGACGAACACATATTCGAACAGCAGGTTCAACGCCTTGCTCCGGCCGGGTGCCTGTGTCCGGAATTCGTTGACCAGTGAGCCGATCACCGGCCCGAGCTGCTCAAGGGCGCTCAACGGAAACACCAGGGTTTCCAGGAGACCCAATGGAAATGGCTGCTGCCCTGAACGCCCGAACTGGAACGAGGCGCAGATCAGATCCACGCCACCGGGCTGGTGCGCACGCAACTTGTAGCAGCAGGTGCTGGGACAGAACAAAACGCTGGGTTCACTGATCGCGATGCGAGGCTTGTCGGCGTGCACCATATCCAGTGCACCTCGCTCGATGACGTGGATGAATGCCATGCCAGGGGGCTTATCCAGCACCAGGGTACCGTCTACCGGGCCGGCGAATAACAGTCGCCCTTGCAGGCTCGTGCGCTCGAAGAACTCGGAAAGAACATCCATATTGGCAATGACCTGATAAAGATTCTCTAGGTTGGTGAAAGCTCAACCGGTTAGAGCCCATGGGTTGAACCGTCGTCGATTGATAGACAGTTCAACCCATGAAAATTCCAACGGTTATTCACCAGGACGGAGAATCATCCGTGATTTACATCACGGTTTTTTACAGGCCCAACCCTGAACTACCCATCCAACAAGGCGCACGCCGATCAGATCAGCCCATAAGAATGACCATTGTCTTCTGACTGGGCCTGCATCTTGGCTCGCTCCTCCATGCGCTGGGCAATTTCTTCTTCGACCGCCTTCTGCTGCTCAGGTGGCAGCGCCTCGATCTCCTCTTCGGTCATGCCTATTTCCTTGAGGATACTGTCGCGCATCTTCTCGGCCGGAGTCATCGCCATATAGGCCTTGAAAGCCTCCAGCGCGGCGTTACCGCCCTCGTCGCCCAGTGGCTTTTCCACCTGCCCTGAACTGACGGATGTCTCGACCTTGCCGTCTGACGCGTTCTGCAGAGCGACGCGCAAACGCGCGAAGCCCTCCTCCGTAGCCTGCCTGGCGCGGAACTCGCGTTCGGACTCGGCGTTCGCCGTGCGCGTGGTCTTCTCGACATTGCGCGCTAACTGGGCCAGCTCGCCCTGCTCTTCACTCTGCTTGTTGCGAAATCCCGTCAGGGATATGCCACCGTAACTGCCAATACCTCCAATCGTGCTCATGCCGTGCTCCTTGACTGAGTTGCAATTGCCAGGCGCACTGATTCAAAGCGCATGCCAGCTCACGAGGTGCGCTTAACCAATTGAAAGTATTGAACTTTATAATCAGGTAGAAAGGAGGCGAGGCAACCCCTTGCCGTCAAGCGGCAAGGGGTTGCAGGGGAGCTCAGTGCTGCCCGCTCATTTGCCGGAAGGCATCGAGCAGTGCCTGGCTGAGATCGACCGAGGAGAACTTGGTCAGTACCGCATTGGCACCGACCGAACGCGCCTTCTCGGTATTCATGGTGCTGTCCAGCGAGGTGTGCAGCAGCACGTAGGTGTCGGCAATATCGGGGCTGCGACGAATTTCCTGAACCAGGCTGTAGCCATCCAGCTCAGGCATCTCAATGTCCGAGACCAAAAGCTCGAATGGCATGCCAGCCTGATGGTATTCGTGCAGTTGCTGCAGGGCTGCCTGGGCACTGCGCACTGCGGTGCAATCGAGCCCCAGCTGGCGCAGTACGTTGAGAGTCTGTTGCAACGCGACTTGCGAGTCGTCGACCAGCAAGACGCGGCGACCTTGCAGCAGGCGGGCATCCTGGCCATCGAGCAGTTGCCCGACGGGAGCTTCCTCCAGCGCAGGGGCAATGTCGTGCAGTACCTTCTCGATATCGAGAACCTGCACGATGGCGCCATCGATCTGTGTCACACCGGTAATGAAGGCACGCGCGCCGGAGCCGGCGGGTGGCGGACGCACATCGCGGGTGGAGCACTGCACGATACGCTCGACACTTTTCACGTGCAGCCCCTGACGCGAGCGGCTCAACTCGGTGACGATCAGGCAACCATCGTCTTCGTCAGCCGCACCGCGTTCGCCGATGGCGCGCGCCAGGTCGATCACCGTCATCGCGGCGCCGCGCAAGGTGGCGATGCCGCGCACGTTGGGGTGACGATTGGGCAGCTTGGTCAAGGCTGGACAGGGAATGATCTCGTTGACCTTGAGCAGGTTGATCCCCAGCAGGCGGCCGCTATGCAAACGAAACAACAACAGCGATAGCGCGTCGCCGGTAACCAGACTCATGTACCTATCCTTAGAACGAACGTAGACCTAGGTTATAGCGACCGCATGGCCAAGGACTTTAGGGTCTGTGCGAAAAGTCGTCGAGCGAAGGTCAGGCAAGGCAAAAACAGGCGAAGAAGCGCAGTTTACGAGCTGTAAATGAGCATTCTGAGCCTGTTTTTAACGCAGCATCACCGAGCGCAGGCACTTTTGTACAGAGCCTAATCCGTGGCCAGTTTCAGGGCCACCCGCCCGCGGTTCGGGCAGGTTTCCATGTAGCGATGCGCTTCGACGAAATCTTCGAAGTCGAACACCTTGTCGATCACCGGCGTCAGCAGGCGGTCCGCAGTCATCTGATTGATGTGCGTGAGCGCGCGTTGCACGGCATCATTGTTCGGCTCGATTCCCAGCTCCGGGCACCCGGTGAAATCCAGCACGCAGTGACGGAAGAACTGCAGGTGCTTCTTGAATGCGGCGCAGGCAGGGAAAGCCGTATCGTTGCCGCCATTGATGCCGTACAGGATCAGCTTGCCGCGCGGCGCGGCGATATCACCCAATAGCTTCATCTGCGGGCCGGCACACTGGTCGAGAATCACCTCGACACCCTTGCCTTCGGTGTAGCGCTCGACTTCCAGGACCAGGTCCTGTTCCTCGGTCGCGATCACCTTGTCGGCACCCAGGCCACGCAGGAACTCGCGATCCTCCGAAGAACTGGTGGATACGATGACCTTGGCACCCAGCGCCTTGGCCAGTTGCACGGTCTGTGGTGCCATGCAGTGGCTGGCCTCAGTGATCAACACATGCTGGCCAGGCTTGAGGTGAGCGAGATCGTTCAGTGCCAGGTAGCCGAACAGCAGGCTGGTGTAATGAACGCTGGCTTCGACCGGACTGAGCACGTCGGGATAACGAGTCAGGGCATGGCTGGGCATCAGCACCAGATCGCCCCAGGTCGGGTAACAGTTCGGTGTACTCGCCGGGAAACCGGCAACGGCAGTGCCGACTTCGAAGTCGCTCACGCCCTCGCCCAGCGCCGCCACTGTGCCGGCCAGTTCGAAACCGGTACCGGCTGGAAGCTTGGCCTGCTCGGCCGCCAGGTTCTGACGCCACAGCACGTCTTTCCAGCCCAGGCCGACGGCCTGAACGCGCACCAAGACTTCGCCAGGGCCGGGCACAGGGGTCGGAACCTCTTCGTACTGGAGCACATCGGCATCGCCGAACTTATGAAAACGGATCATGCGGGACATCGCTTACCTCGAGCTTGATCGCGGATTAACACTTCAATGACTGTGGACTCTATCCGCTG
>Ga0209070_100130_pt1 | contig 104348 bp, 104 predicted proteins | sample SynthPrep_5_END__FD_187205 | JGI IMG/M metagenome (GOLD analysis project Ga0209070, IMG submission 187205) | Synthetic microbial communities from Ohio, USA - SynthPrep_5_END_DS10_MetaG (SPAdes) (version 2) | ecosystem: Engineered > Bioreactor > Aerobic > Activated sludge | place: USA: Ohio... | reverse complement strand
TGCTGTCAAGCGTCTTTTTAAAGATTTTTGCAACTCGTTTTTATCACCCGGTCGCTGCTGTGTTTCTGGTGAAGCGCAGTGCCCCGTGGCATGGCGCGCATTATAGGGCGTTTTAGAATTGGTGCAATAGGTTTTTTGTAAAAAATAGCGACTTTGATACTGTTTGGCTATTTAAGCCTCATTTTGTATAAAAATCTATCTTTTAACATGGTTAGAGCTTGATTTTAGTTGTTGGCTGTTCACAAAATAATCGTTAAGATATAAAGGCTTTTAATAAGAAGAATCTCTTTTGGTTTAGCTGCAGGAATTTATTATGTCATCAACTTTACGCGCCTCTCTACCTTATACTCTGGCACTGGCAGTTATTGCTTATGTCGCTTTCTCTTTTATATTCACACTTCCTCTTTCGGCTGCTTGGGCATTTATTGCAGGTGTGCTCGCCTGCGGTATATTGGTACCGCTTTTAGTCGACCTGAAAGGTCCCGCTAAATCTATTGACGATGCAGCTGCCGCTGATATCTCTGTAGAAGCCTTTCAAGGTGAGTCTGCTACCTTATATGTAGGAAACTTACCTTACCGTGCTAATGAAGAGACCGTTAAAGAACTGTTCTCACGTTTTGGTACTGTAATTAATGTGCGCTTGATGAAGGATCGTCAAACTGGGCGCCGCCGTGGTTTTGGTTTTGTTGAGGTTGCTGCCGCAGATGCGAACAAAATGATTAGCAAACTTAATGATTTCGAATTTCAGGAGCGGACGCTCAAAGTTCGGGAAGCGCGTGAACGGCAAGATGAAGAAAACCTAACAGGCGAGTAATCTATATAAAGCCAGTGGCTATCATCTGTTTTAACCTGATGATAGCCACATTTATACCCAAGTGACTTCAAGATGCGAGTTTCAGAGCCTTTGGGCGCTTTCAATGCAAGGCACACTGGCGACGCAATGTCGACCACCTTGCTAGCCAGGGTAACGCCGCAGTGCAAGCGCCCAGAGGCTCCCGTAGGGCTGGGATAAAAGCGCTTTATGCTGCGTTAGCTGTTCTCGCTTTGGAACCACCAAAGCCTCCAACAGCCGCCTTGCCTAAAGCGCTTTTATCTCCAGCTGAAATCCGTATCTTGAAGTTACTTGGGTATATATAGAGATGGATTTGTTGATCTGCAGAAAACAGCTTAAAATACGGTTTTATGTAATAAGCAGAGAGTCTCATGTCTATAGGTCAGGTTTTCCCCTCTCAGTATGAAACACAGTTAGCTGAGAAAGCAGACCGCTTAACACAATTAGTTAACCCCATCACTCACCTGATGCCAGAGTTGTACCGTTCGGCACCAGCGCATTTTCGGCAGCGGGCAGAATTTCGGATCTGGCATAATGGTGACGACATTTATCATGCGATGTTTGATCCAACAAGCCGCCAACCGGTGCGTATCGATTATTTTCCGATAGCCTGCAAGTTGATAGCAGACTTTATGCCTCTACTATTAAAGCATATCCAGTTTAATCATGAATTGCGTTACCAACTCTATCAAGCAGATTATCTGGCCACGACATCTGGTGAGTTATTGGTGAGCCTGATTTACAAGCGTAAGCTTAATGAAGCGTGGATCGCGGCGGCAGAACAACTGACCAATGAACTGTCTGCAGCGTATAACATTCGCTTTATCGGTCGTTCGCGTAAGCAAAAGGTCGTCCTTACCCAAGATTTCGTAACCGAATCTTTTAGCGTGAATAACCAAACTTTACGCTATCAGCAGGTAGAAAGTAGCTTTACCCAGCCGAACGCCGGGGTTAATCAGCAGATGTTACAATGGGCTGCTGATATTGCGACATCTTTAAAAGGTGATTTATTAGAACTCTACTGTGGTAACGGCAATTTTTCACTGGCGCTGGCACCTTATTTTAATCAAGTTATTGCAACTGAACTGGCGCGTAGCTCAATAAAATCTGCTGAATATAATATCAGTTTAAATAATATAGATAATGTTAAAGTACTACAGATGTCTGCCGAAGATGTATCTGCGGCACTCACTACGGGTTCTAGTCTCAAGCATATTGAACTGGCAGAACTCACTTTAGATACCGTACTAGTTGATCCACCAAGAGCTGGCTTGGATCCTGCCACTTTAGCATTAGTAAGTCGCTTTAATGACATCCTGTATATTTCCTGCAACCCGGAAACTCTGGCTGCTAACCTTGATGTGTTAGCCAAAACACATCAAGTAGAGAAACTGGCGTTGTTTGATCAGTTTCCTTACACCCACCATATTGAAACCGGTGTTTGGTTAAAGCGTCGCTGATTCAACCCTGACTTTTACGACCGTAGCTGGCGGCGCCATGCGCCAGCCAGCGTAATTGTAAAACCGTTCTACGCGTCAGTTGAGCATATTGTTCTTTCGGTGCATCCAACGCATCAGCCCCGGTATGGAACACCAGAGTCACCATCGCTTCTGCCTGTAGTTGTGCTTGATCAGCCTTACATTCCGTTTGTTTGCGTAGATAGTGTGCTAACTCTGCCGAGAAATGCTGAATTTCACGGGCCACGGCTGCACGAAAGGCCGCTGACGTACCCGATCGTTCTCGTAACAACAAACGAAATACGTTGCTATTGTCTGCTACAAACTCCATAAAGGTCTCGACGGACGTGTTGATCACACTACCGTTTTTTTCGATCCTTAATCTGGCTTGGCGCATCAGTTGGCGCAGCATCAAACCTGCTTCATCAACCAATGTTAAACCCAACTCATCCATATCTGCAAAATGCCGGTAAAATGACGTCGGCGCTATCCCGGCCTCTCGAGCTACTTCACGTAAACTCAAGCTGGCAAAACCTTTTTCGGCACTTAACTGCGAGAAAGCGGCATTAATGATTGCCTGCCGGGTTCGTTCTTTCTGCTCTGCTCTGCTCACTAGACGTTCCATCCTTAGTGTTATACCACCAATGTATAACCGATTTACCTTGACCTGCTGCACACTGCTCGGTAAATTAGCGAACAGGTGTAAGCTCAAAGTGTGGTTTCATGAAAAAACATCCCATTATCTGGACTAACGTGCTGTTGTTCAGTTCGACCTTTCTGGTTGCCGCGATAGCGGTACCCTATTATGCCCTGACTGTAGGCTTTACTGCAGCAGAAATTATTGCAGCCATTCTCTGTATGGGCTACTGCGGTATTTCTATTACTGCAGGTTATCATCGTTTATGGTCACATAAAACTTATGACGCTCACCCCTTTTTGCAGTGGGTTTTCGCTATAGGCGGTGCTTTTGCATTGCAGAATAGCGCTATTCATTGGTCTTCTGATCACCGCGATCATCATCGCCATGTTGATAAAGACGACAAAGACCCCTACTCCGCTAACCGGGGTTTCTGGTTTAGCCATATTGGCTGGATGCTACGTGATTATCAGGGTGAAAGTTATTATGACTACAATAATGTCCGCGATTTACAGAAAAACCCTATTCTAGCGTTTCAGCATAAACATTATTTGTTGCTGGCGTTGCTGACCAATATTGGTATTCCGCTATTATTAGGCTATCTGGTTGGTAGCATCTGGGGCATGTTATTAAGTGTCGGTGTGCTGCGGCTAGTGTTGAGCCATCATTTTACGTTTTTTATTAACTCATTGGCGCATATCTGGGGCAAGCAAACTTACACCGACCAAAACAGCGCCCGTGACAATGGTGTGTTAGCATTTTTGACCTATGGTGAAGGCTATCATAATTACCACCATATTTTTGAGTATGACTATCGAAATGGGATCCGTTGGTGGCAGTTTGATCCCACTAAGTGGTTGATCAAAACCTGTTCTTGGTTAAAGCTCACGTGGAACTTACGTACCGTGCCGGAAGATCGTATTGCGCAGGCAGTAGCTAAGATGCAACTCAAACGTGCTCAGGATAAAGCCCGGCTATTACCAAACTCAGAGCAATTACTGCAACTATTAGAGCAAGAGTACCAGTTGTTAGTAACTAAACTGCAGGATTACTACCAATTGAAAAAGGAACTGCTGCAACAAAAACGCACAGCCTTGCTGGATCAATATAAAGCTTCTGAGTTTGCCCAGCGTTATCAAGAGTTAAAACTGCATTTACAGCAGCAGCAAAATCATTGGCAGCGACTGACCGCAGCATTTAATTGAGTTAAACCCATACTCACGTATTCAAAAAAGAGGCTTAGCCTCTTTTTTTGTTACTGATACCTGTTATGCTAATTTGCACTGTGAAACAGCGCGAGAACTCAAGTGGTGACAGCTAAATCTGCAAAAAAACAACCCCGTTATGATTACGATGCCATAGTGATTGGTACCGGCCCAGGTGGTGAAGGCGCCGCTATGTATCTGGCCAAAAGTGGTAAAACCGTTGCAGCCATCGAGCGTTATCATGCCGTAGGTGGCGGTTGTACTCATTGGGGGACTATTCCTTCCAAAGCATTACGCCATTCCGTTAGCCGATTAATAGAGTTTAATGAAAACCCTTTATTTCAAAACGAGGAACAGGTAAAGAGCCTGACCTTTTCACAAATTCTAAAACACGCGGCAGGTGTTATTCGCAAGCAAGTCAGGTTACGTACCGGTTTTTATGATCGTAACCTGGTGAAAATCTATCAAGGTGAAGCCCGCTTTATTGATAATCATCACCTGGAAATTACGAATGCAGATGGTAGCAGCTACACCTTGAGTGCAGAAACGATTGTTATCGCCACCGGCTCACGCCCCTACCGCCCAGCACATGTTGATTTTACCCATCCGCGGATCTACGAAAGTGATACTATTTTGTCACTGGAACATGACCCACGCCATATTATTATTTTTGGCGCCGGGGTGATTGGTTGTGAATATGCGTCAATTTTTCGTGGTCTGGGGGTGCGGGTCGATCTAGTGAACACTCGCGATCGTTTGCTATCCTTTATGGATGCCGAAATATCAGACTCGCTCAGTTATCACTTCTGGAATTCAGGCATGACTATTCGCCACGGTGAAGAGTTTTCGCATATCGAAGGGCGGGATGATGGTGTCATCTTACACTTGCAGTCTGGTAAGAAAATGAAAGCCGATTGTTTTCTATTTGCCAATGGTCGTACCGGCAATACTGATATGTTGGCACTACCAAGCGTGGGGTTAGAGGCAGATAGCCGCGGTCTGTTAAAGGTGAATGAAAAATATCAGACTTCAATTGATAACATCTACGCCGTGGGTGATGTGATTGGTTATCCTAGCCTGGCCAGTGCTGCTTATGACCAAGGCAGACTAGCCGGTGAAGCTATTGTCAAAGGTAATCTAGACGGACACTTGATAGCTGACATCCCTGCAGGGATCTATACCATTCCTGAAATGTCATCCGTAGGTAAAACCGAGCAAGAACTGACAGCAGCCAAAATCCCTTATGAAGTAGGCCGCGCTCAATTTAAACATCTGGCCCGGGCGCAAATAGCCAATACCAGCGCAGGTAGCCTGAAATTGCTGTTTCATCGTGAGACACTGGAAATTTTGGGAATACATTGTTTTGGGGAGCGGGCTGCCGAGATAGTACACATTGGCCAGGCTATCATGATGCAGAAGAATGGCGGCAATAGCTTAAATTATTTTGTCCACACCACCTTTAACTACCCAACGATGGCAGAGGCTTACCGCGTGGCGGCATTAAACGGCCTAAACCGGTTGTTTTAACCTAAAATAACGGTGTGAAGCAGTAAGTCTACTGCTTCACATTGCTATACCAAGCTGAGCTATATCAGCGCAGCACTATCAGCTTTCTAACTCTGTATTCATATGATAGGTGCGGCTAAAATCTTGTACGGCCTCTATAAATACGCCAGCATTTTCAGGATCAACATCGGGTGTAATACCATGGCCCAAATTGAATACGTGTCCGGTACCTTGTCCGAAGCCATCTAAAATAGTCTGAACTTCCTGACGAATCCGTTCTGGTGTGCCCAACAACACGGACGGATCCATATTACCTTGCAGCGCAACCTTATCACCAACACGTTTACGAGCTTGACCAATATCGGTCGTCCAATCCAATCCCAGCGCATCACAGCCAGTTGCAGCCATAATCTCTAGCCACTGACCGCCATTCTTGGTAAACAAGGTTACCGGCACTTTACGGCCATCTGCTTCGCGGGTAAGACCATTAATGATGGTTTGCATATAGCTAAGTGAATATTCTTTATAATCCCTGGGGGTTAGCACACCGCCCCAGGTATCGAAAATCATCACCGCTTGCGCACCAGCAGCAATTTGTGCGTTCAGATACAAGGTCACGCTTTGCGCCAGCTTATCCAGCAGCATATGCAGAATTTCTGGTTCGCTGTACATCATCTTCTTAATAATGCTAAAGGTTTTACTGCCACTACCTTCAACCATATAAGTCGCCAGTGTCCAAGGACTACCTGAAAAACCAATTAACGGCACGCTGCCATCCAACTCACGGCGAATCGTCCGCACGGCATCCATCACATAGCGCAGCTCTTGCTCTGGATCCGGTATAGGCAAATGCACTACATCCATAAAATCGCGGATAGGTTTGCTAAAACGCGGGCCTTCACCCACACCAAAGGTTAACCCTAGCCCCATTGCATCAGGGATGGTGAGGATATCACTGAACAGAATAGCGGCATCTAACGGATAACGACGCAACGGCTGTAACGTCACCTCGCACGCTAACTCTGGGTTTTTGCAAAGCGACATAAAATCTCCGGCTTGCGCCCGAGTCGCCCGATATTCTGGTAAATAACGCCCTGCCTGGCGCATCATCCAGATTGGGGTTTGATCAACGGGCTGCCGTAGCAGCGCTCTGAGGTAACGATCGTTCTTCAATTGCATAACATTATCCGCCGTGCTGAATTTGCGTTATTTTAGCATTTAACAGGGCTAAGCTCTATGATTTGGATCTAAAAGCTGCTCGCCTTACCTTTACGTAAACTGTGCGGTAATTCAGCTAAAGTTCATCTTTTTCATCATAAACCCTTGTCTCACAGAAAACGATCTGTTATAAACTTCTTGCGCTAGTGAAGATAAAACAAGCGAGAAGCTCGTTTAACGAGACCATGAGTTCCAAATTTGAAGCCACGTTTAGTGGCTTTTTTATTTTTGTAACTGTAACGCCTGAGCCAGCGCGATCAACTTACCCGATAAGGTATCAACACTGGGTATTTCAGGTAAATTCGTTAATTTACACCAATAAGCTTCAGCAATCTCCTGAGGTTGACAGACAATATCACCACCCGCATAGTCAGCAATAAAACCGGTCATTAAAGAATGAGGAAAAGGCCAAGGTTGGCTGCCAATATAACGCAAACCATGAATATCAATCCCGACTTCCTCTTTTACTTCACGCACCGCCGCTTGTTCCAATGTTTCTGCCGACTCGACAAAGCCAGCCAAAATTGAAAAGAAACCAACCTTGTGTCGACTAGAGCGCGCCAGCAAGATTTCATCGCCTTTTAGCACCGCCACCAATACACAAGGGGCTATCCGAGGATAGCAGCGATGCCCGCATTTGTGACATAAGGTTGCAAGCTCCCAATTAACCAGATGCATAGCACTACCACATTGGCCGCAAAAACGATGTGTTTGCAAATACAGCGCAACCTGAGTTGCTCTGGCGGCCAGTTGGAAAAGTGCTTCCCCCTGTGGTAGCAATACTCTGGCGGAATGCCAATGCTGTTCATCGACAATACGGTCATCATAAATCACCAAATAGCAATTTTGCTGCTGATACTCCCCCAGCCAGCAGCATTGAGCATTTTGTAAGGCAAACGGCAGTTCATTTAGCGCACAACAGGGCACTCGCTCATCGGCCTGCAGATAAATTCGGCCCTTGCTAACGATAAACCAGTACCCCTGTTCTGTGGCTGAAAGCGCAAGGCTATGTTTGATCATGGGTGTACAGTTCCTGATAAATTAAGTAAAACTTTGCTATCATACTGACGTTTACTGAGCAGACCAATAAAAAAACGGTTGATCTTTTGCATGAAATTCTTTTAATTAGACAGTATTGCAGAAAGGTTACTGCATCTAAGGAGAAGCTAATGTACACCCGCGTACAGCAGGCGCAAAAAAAATGGGGCGGCAGCTTGTCAGCCATTGATAACTGGCTGGATGAACGGCAACAGCTAATCGTCAACTATTGTCGGTTAGCCGGATTACCGCCATTCGAAAAAGATCGCCATACCATGCCCTCTCAGGAAAGGATTAAAGAATTCTGTCAGTTGCTGATGGACTATTTATCAGCTGGTCACTTTGAGGTTTATGAACGGATAGTGGCACAGTGCACAATAAATGGCACCGATGGCCGCAAACTGGCAGACAACTTATACCCCAAAATTGCGGTTTCGACCGATCTGGCTTTGGAGTTTAACGATAATTATGCCGAGCATTTAAGTACACGCAAAAGCGGTACTTTTGATATCGAACTGTCCTCGTTAGGCCAAGCACTGGAAGAGCGTTTCGCACTGGAAGATAAACTGATCGAAACCTTATATATCAAACATAAAGACAATGTCGCTTCGGCCTAACAGCAGAAGACATTAATATGAAAAAAGCGGCGAGAGCCGCTTTTTATCGTTTGAACCAAGCACTATTATTGCGCTTTCACCACATCCAGCAGTTCAACATCAAAAACTAAAACGCTATTAGGTGGAATGGTACCCATATCACGATCGCCATACGCCAGCTCTGAAGGAATGGTGAAACGGAACTTAGAGCCTACGCTCATCAGCTGTACGCCTTCGGTCCAACCAGGAATAACGCGGTTTAACGGAAACTCAATCGGCTCACCACGCTCTACTGAACTATCAAACACGGTGCCATCTGTTAGCGTACCGGTATAATGCACTTTTACAGTATCAGCGGCGGCCGGTTTTGCACCTTCAGCAGCTTGTACTACTTCGTACTGTAAACCGGATTCAGTCACAGTAACGCCTTCTTTCTTAGCATTCTCAGCTAGGAAAGCAGCACCTGCAGCTTTTGCCGACGCCGCAGCGGCTTCTGCCAGCTTGGTTTGCTCGTTACGATAAGTTTCATCCAGCGCCGTTAGCAATTGTTGAATATCTTCTTCAGACAACTCTGATTTACCGGCAATACCATCTTGCACACCACGTAAAATCAACTCTGCGTTTAAATCGACCGCAATTTTGTTATATTCATCAACAGTGCTTTGCAGATAACGACCAGCAGATACCCCCAAGCTATAGGCTTGCTTGGCTTGATCAGTGTCCAGCACCGGTGCCGGCTCTACTTTTTCGGCTTTGTTACAGGCACTCAGCGTCAATAACGCTACGGCAACAAGGGTAAGTTTGGTTTTTAAGCGCATTCTTTTCTCCAAAGTTTAGCAGGTTAACTGCTAAAGTATGATTTAATAAGGGTCAGTTCGCTCAGCTATACTAACGCTTTGTACGGATGAGGTTAACACCCAAGATGAAATATCCTGTGCTTTTCCTGAGTTTATTACTCAGTGCCTGCAGTAAAGTAGAAACTCAGCCCGTTGCGCAATGGCGACATGTGGCGCAAGTAAGCTATGCGGCTGCACTTTCATCCGACGGCCAGTATGCTGTGGTCTCATCTGTACAAGATGGCATAGCGTTTTGGGATCTACAACAAAATGCTTTGTTGTACCAATGGCGTCATCAGGATACAGCCGAAAATCTGGTTTTTAATCTGGCTTTAAGCGAAGATAATAGCCATGCCTTCACCGCAGACCAACAAACTTTTGCGCTCTGGCGTACCAGTGACGGCCAGAATGTAGGTTTTTGGCAGACAGATCAATTTACCATTCGCGATATTGCCGTTTCTAACCAAGGTGCTCATCTGTTGCTGGGTAAAAGTGACAATACCGTGCAACATATCACCCTAAGCAGTGGCCGACGGCTCGACTTTCTGGGCCACACTGAACGGATTAACAGCGTGGCAATGTCACCCAATGGTCGATACGCCCTGACTGGCAGCAATGACTACAATGCTTACCTCTGGGATACTCAGACCGCGCAAATTCTATATAGTTTCACCCACCCTAGCCGGGTAACCAAAGTCGCCCTCGATCCACAAGGCCGCTACGCCTTTACCGCCGATAGCCAACAGTTGGCGCAAATCTGGAATATTCAAACCGGCGAACGTGTCAGCCAATTACAAATGCATGCCCGCCAGCAAATTTTTAGTGCAGTACGTTTTAGCGAAGATGGTCGCTATTTACTAACCGGTGCCCCTACCCGCAATCTGGTGCTGTGGGATGTACAAACCGGCAGAGAGTTGCAACGCTGGCGGGTATCGCCTCGCGTGGGCAGCCGCCCGGCTAGCGCCGTAGTGCATGCAGTCGCTTTTCTCGACGCAACGCGTATAATCAGCGAAAGCTCCAGTGGCCTAGCCGAAGTATGGGAAATTACGCATGAGTAACGAGACATCCGAGATACAACTACACCTGATTGAGCTAGAAAGCAAAATCGCGTTTCAGGAAGACACCGTCAACAGCCTGCATCAGGAATTGCTGGCGCATCAAAAGCGTATAGAGCAACTGCAACGCCAAATTATCTTACTGGCAGAAAAGCTACGCCAGTTGCCGGAAGACAGTGATATCTTGCGCCCGGAAGAAGAACCACCACCACCGCATTACTAATAGCGTGACTTATTCAGGTTTGAAGACCCCGATCACTAGCTCATTACTGCGAGTTGACTGCACAATATTCTGTTCCGGTTGCGTCATCTGATAACCACAAACCACACACTCAACCTTCTCAATATTGTTTTCCAGAAACAAGCTCATCGTGTCAGTCGCCTTGCATTCTGGGCAACTGGCACCAGCAATAAAACGTTTCTTTTTACGTTGTGTCATCATTAGCCTCATCATTTCACTAACCAAACAAAGTGCGAATTTATGCAACAGCCCTTGGTTTATCCGGGATATAGCGTAAAATTGCTCACTTAGTTCACTGTTACAGGGAAAAACATGATCCAGTTACAGCAGGTAGAATTGCGCCGTGGCATCAGTGCCTTATTTACGGGTGCCGATCTTACCGTATTTCCAGGGCAAAAGGTGGGAATTGTCGGCGCCAATGGCTGCGGTAAGTCCAGTTTATTTGCGTTACTTCAGGGTAAATTGCATGCCGATACCGGCAATGTCAACCTGCCTGCGGCTTGGGTTGTTGCTACGGTAGCTCAGGAAACGCCCGCTCTCGACTGCTCTGCGCTAGATTATGTATTGCAAGGTGATGAAGCACTATTTCCACTGTTGTTAAAGGTACGCAGTCAATGCAGCGAGAGCGATCTGGCAGCCGTACATCAACAAATTGAAGCCTTAGATGGCTACCGGGCTGAAGCGAAAGCCGGCATCCTGCTAGCAGGTTTGGGCTTTAGCGGTGACATGCAAGGTTTACCGGTAAAATCCTTCTCCGGTGGCTGGCGGATGCGCATGAATTTAGCCAAAGCGCTAATGAAACCTGCCGATTTACTGTTACTGGATGAACCCACTAACCACCTTGATTTAGATGCCGTACTTTGGTTAGAGAAATACCTGAGTAATTACCCCGGCACACTACTACTGATTAGCCATGATCGGGATTTTCTGGATGCGGTAACCGACAATACGGTACATATTGAGCGGCAGTGCTTGACGCTTTATAAAGGCAATTACAGTCAGTTTGAGCGGCAGCGCGCTGAACAATTATCGCAACATCAAGCCAATTTTGAAAAGCAACAACGTCAAGTAGCGCACCTGCAGCAGTTTATTGACCGCTTTAAAGCGCAAGCAACCAAAGCCCGGCAGGCACAAAGCCGGATTAAAGCGTTAGAGCGCATGACAATGTTAGCACCGGCGCATATCGATTCGCCATTTAGCTTTAGCTTTCGCGAACCTAAATCTTTGCCTAATCCGCTGTTAAAGATGGACAATGTGCAAGCAGGCTATGCTGATAAAGTGATCCTCAGTAATATTAATTTTCAATTATTGCCCGGCAGTCGTATTGGTTTGCTCGGTCGTAATGGCGCCGGTAAATCAACACTGATCAAATTGTTATCGGGTGAACTGAAGCCGAAAAGTGGTGAAGTTTGGTATGCCAATGGTGTCAGCCTAGGCTACTTTGCCCAGCATCAGTTAGAAACACTAAGGCCGCAAGACTCCCCCTTACAGCATTTAGTTCGGTTAGATCCCTTAGTGCCAGAACAAAAACTGCGTGATTTTCTGGGCGGGTTTGGTTTTCATGGCGATAAAGCATTGGAAGCCTGCGCACCATTTTCTGGCGGTGAAAAAGCCCGGCTGGTACTGGCATTGTTGGTTTATCAGCGCCCCAACCTTTTACTGCTGGATGAACCTACCAACCATTTAGATTTAGACATGCGCGAAGCCATAGTGATGGCATTGCAAGACTTTGCCGGTGCCATAGTGGTGGTATCACACGACAGGCATTTGTTAAGCAGCACCACCGATGAATTTTATTTGGTCGCACATGGTAAAGTTGCGCCCTTCGATGGTGATTTGCAGGATTACTATCAGTGGTTACAACAAGATGCCCGGCAAGCTCAAGCCGCCCAACAGACGCAGACAAACAGCACCGACTCCGCCAGCAGCTCGGCTAACAGCGCAGGGCAACGCAAGGATCAAAAGCGGTTAGAAGCCGAATTGCGTAATTTACTGCGCCCGCTGAAACAGCAAATTGATAAACTTGAGCTACGCCAACAGCAGCTGACCACACAATTGGCTCAGCTTGAGCAGCAACTGGCAGAGCCCACTATCTACGATGCAGAGCATAAAGCGCAGTTAACCGCTTTACTGGCAGAGCAAAGCAGCGCTAGCAGCAGTCTGGCAACCGTTGAAGAGCAATGGTTTGAAGCGCAGGAACAGCTGGAGCAACAAAGCAACCAGTTTTGGCAAAACGTGAGCTAAGATGACTACACCAGCCACAACGCGGCCTACTGATGCGGCACTGCGACTGGAAAGTGCCGCACTGTGGCAGTTTAGTCTATCCCTTTATCCGCAGGTAAAAACACTGTGTCTGCGCTGGCAAGACAGCTATCAAGCCAATGTTAATGTCCTACTGGCGCTCTGCTATGCCGAGCGTCTTGGTTGGCAGCTAACACCGGATGCGCTGGCTCAGGCGTCTTTACCGCTGTCAGCACTAAATAGTCAGATCACCCAAGCCTTGCGGCAATGTCGGCGGCAATTGCCCGCATTACCGTTGGCTCACCAACAGCAATTATTACTAAAGCAAAGCCTGCTAAACACCGAATTATTAGCAGAGCAATTGGAGCAACAACTGCTCTGCACCCACCTGCATTTTACGGCAAACACAGCAGCTAACAATCTGGCGCTTTATCTACAGTACCTGCAACTGCCCACCACATCGGCGCTTGCCGCCGATATTATTGATCTACGTCAAGCCTGCACCCGGATCCCACTTAGCTCAGAATAAAGCTTGATCTGTATCATGCCAGCCATTGCAATGCCTGCCTAAACTATAGCCAGAGCAACATTTGGAGGGAAACTCTATGAACCTGTGGCATGAATTTTTAAACGACCCGGTAATTTTTATTTCATTCAGCGGTCTGGCAATTGTAATTGGCCTGTGTATTTTTTACGCTGTGTACTTTATTTATAAAGTGGGCAACGCTGAAGATGAAGCAACAAAATAGTCAGGTTTCCAGATAGCGTAGTTTATCTGGTACGCCGTTCCAGGCATCAGCATCAGCTGGTGCCGCTTGCACCTCACGAATATTCGGCCATAGCGCCGCCAGTTCCGCGTTTAAGGCAGTAAAGTCTTGCTGCCCTGCAGGTAGCTTGTCTTCCTGAAAAATGGCTTGCGCCGGACATTCGGGCTCACATAACCCGCAATCAATGCATATCACCGGGCTTATCGCCAAAAAATTCGGCCCTTCAAAAAATGCATCAACCGGGCACACTGCAACACAGTCGGTGTACTTACACTTAATACAGTTTTCACCTACCACAAAGGCCATATTATTATCCTCTTGCTTATAACCAGCAGATCATACTGCAGCGGCGATGAAAAACAACTGAGAATCGCAAGCGACTGCGGACAGCAGCGGCAAGATCACGTAAAATGATGACTTTCGCCGGGTAAACCGGCTTAGTGCTCTCGACCATACCGAAAATCATCGAAGATGCAGGTATAAAAACCACTGGATTATCTTGTTATGTTACGTTTAACCGAAATTAAATTACCTTTACATCATCAAGATGAAATGGCGGAACTCAAAGCTATTATTTTGGCAAAATTAGCCATTGCTGAAGGCGATTTATTCCATTTTACCGTGTTTAAACGTGGCATTGATGCCCGCAAAAAATCTGATATCCAGCTTATTTATACGCTCGATATTGAGGTAGCCAACGAGCCGCAACTGCTACAGCAGTTTGCTAAAGATCCACATGTTAGCCCCTCGCCTGATACCCGCTACAAGTTTGTGGCGCACGCCCCTGCTACCCTAACACAGCGTCCCGTGGTAGTAGGGCTGGGACCTTGCGGTTTATTTGCTGGCTTACTATTAGCGCAAATGGGCTTTAAACCCATTATTCTGGAACGAGGCAAAGCCGTACGGGAGCGCACCAAAGATACTTTTGGTTTCTGGCGGGGTCAGCAACTGAATACTGAGTCTAATGTGCAATACGGCGAAGGCGGTGCCGGCACTTTCTCCGACGGTAAACTCTACAGTCAGGTCAAAGATCCCAAACATTACGGCCGCAAAGTATTAACCGAGTTTGTTGCCGCCGGTGCACCAGAAGAAATTATGTATGTCAGCAAGCCCCATATCGGCACCTTTAAACTGGTTTCTATGGTGGAAAAAATGCGCGCCAATATTATTGCGCTTGGCGGTGAAATTCGCTTTAGCAGCCGGGTCGATCAGGTGCATATTGCGGATAACCAGCTTACTGGTGTCACACTGAATAATGGTGAATTGCTGCCATGCCAGCATCTGGTATTAGCGGTTGGTCACAGCGCTCGTGATACTTTTCAGATGCTGTATGACGCTGGCGTTTATATCGAAGCGAAGCCGTTTTCGGTGGGTTTTCGGATAGAACACGAACAATCGATGATAGATGCTTGTCGTTGGGGACCAAACGCGGGTAACCCTATTTTGGGCGCAGCCGATTACAAGCTGGTGCACCACTGTAAAAATGGTCGCACCGTGTATAGTTTCTGTATGTGCCCTGGCGGTACTGTTGTTGCGGCAGCTTCAGAAGCCGGCGGTGTGGTAACCAATGGTATGAGCCAATATTCCCGCCATGAACGCAATGCCAACAGTGCGATTGTGGTCGGCATCCACCCAGAGCAAGATTACCCGGGTCATCCGCTAGCCGGTATCGAGTTACAGCGTAAACTAGAGCAAGCCGCCTTTACGCTGGGCGGTGCCGACTATCATGCGCCAGCCCAATTAATTGGCGATTTTCTTAAGGGGAATACTTCTGCAGCACTGGGTGCCGTGCAACCCTCTTATACACCAGGGATTAAACTAACCGATTTGTCGACCTTATTGCCTGACTATGCTACTGCGGCTATTCGTGAAGCAATACCGGCGTTCGAGCAGCAAATTCGCGGCTTTGCCAAAGCCGATGGCCTGCTCACCGCGGTAGAAACCCGCACCTCATCACCAATCTGTATTAAACGCGGCACAGATTTACAAAGCTTGAATGTTAAAGGTCTATACCCAGCCGGTGAAGGCGCAGGATATGCCGGTGGTATTTTATCTGCCGCTATTGATGGTATTCGGGTAGCAGAGGCATTAGCGCTTAATATGCTAGAACAACTTTGAGACCTGCGTGGTAGAGTTCTCACTGAGTTTTATCCTCTCGCAACTGCTGGCCGCTGCGGCCTTTGGCTGCGGTATTTACGCTTTTTTTAGGCGCGATCGTAGCACTATGCTACTGTTTTGGTTTTTATCAGCATTCTTGAACAGCTGTCACTTTGCCCTACTGGGGCAATTAGAAGCAGCGGCTTTTGTTGGGCTTTCGGCAATGCGCTTTCTGGTGGCAGCAAAATACCGGCGGCCATTCTGGCTGTGGTTCTTTTTGCTAGTCTCATGCGGCGTATTTATTGTTAGCTATCAAAGCCCACTTAACGCCTTACCTTTTCTGGCCGCTATTGTCGGTACTGTTGGCAGCTTTCAACAACGAGTAAATGTGGTCAGACTTTGTATGGCAGTGGGTGCCAGTGCCTGGATAGTCCACAACATTCTGGTTGGCTCGCCAATGGCGGCGCTTATGGAGATAGCATTTTTAAGCAGTAATTTACTCGGTTTTTTAAAACATAGAACTAAGGCCTCTGAGCGCTCCAATACCTAACCTGCGCTGTATCCCCAGCTTTTTACGACCAATGCAGCAATTTTTTCTCTGCAGCCTCTTGTAGTTTTGTACTAGAGTAGTCATTATTGATGTAGATCAATTTTTCAGCTGTAGATAATGCCAATGCGTGTGTTTAACTTGTTCATAGCGCTGCTTTACCTGAGTCTGTTGGTAACAACAGAAACAGGCAGTACGCATGACCAAAGATTATCGCCGCTGGCTGATAGCCAGTTTCAAGCATTACATTATCAACAAAACTCAGGTAATCACTCGGTCAGCGCTGCTGATCAAGAACCCGACGAACCTGATAGCACCCTTTCAACCGAATACCTACTAAGCTTTGTTAAAGCACAAAACAATACTGTTCCCTATACCGCCCCTTGGTTATGTTTTAGCAGCAGCCCAGATACTGCCAGAGCCCCTCCGCTAGCCTGATCACAAACTCACTTTGTTATTAAACCTAAATTTTGTTTAACGGCACGGCCTCTGCGTGCCCTATTGTGTGGATCTGATCATGAAAAAATTAGCCTTATTTAATCTGGATGCCGTAGACCAGTTGATGCAACCTGCGGATTTTGCTGAAACAACTTTAAATACGCCTGCACTGAGCGTATTGACCGACTTTAAACAAAGCCAACCGACCATCATTGAAGGCAATACCTCAGCTGCCAGTGCGTTGGAAATGATGCAACAAGAACATTGCCAGTTGAAGCTGGTGGTGGATGCCAATGAAGAAATGACAGGGCTTGTGCATATTGAACAGCTGTCAGAACAAGCCATTATGCGCCAGGTTATTCAAGGCGAAGATCGGCATAATATTAAAGTAAGAGATTTAATGCGGCCACGTGACAGTGTCAAAGCACTGGCCTATCAGCAACTGCAAAACTGCACTATAGCCGATGTCATCAATACACTGCAGTCTAGTGGTGAACAATACTGTCTGGTGGTAGATCGGGACAATCACCAGATCCGCGGTTTAATCCATGCTCAGGATTTAGCGCGGCGCTTACGGATGCCACTGGCGATTCGGCAACAACCGACTTTTCTACGTATTTTTGACAGCTTAACCGCTTAAATATTGTACCCAAAATCATTGAAGTTGCAGGTAGGCGAGCGAAAGTAGCCAACACCGCTGCAGCTTCAAGGATAACGGGTATACCAGTCAGGTCGGCGGGCTGTCGTGTTGCTCCGAGCATGATGGCCCGCTTTTTTGTTGCAGCCAAGCTGTCGCTATCGTTACTATAGCGTAATGCAGCAACCGCCACGAATTCAACGTCAGTTTTACCGCAACGGTCCACCACATCGTGGCGGCGCCGATGTAAGCTTTGCCGATTTGGTGACGATCTTTGGTTTTAATAGCATTCATATTGGCCGCTGGGTCACCGCAGCCGAGCAACAGCTCGCCGCCAATTTATTTTTTGATGCTTTCGCCGACTTACAACAGATCTTGCAAGTGCCTGCTGAGGTCATGTCGTTAAGAGGAACCTTGGCACTAACTTTTGGTATTGGTGGCCAACCAGGAGTTTGCGCTTTTTATCAGTCGCAAGGCCGCATACTGGCGCTGGCGAAGAATGCCGGAGCAGGCAGTTTAGCACATGAATGGTTCATGCATTTTATCATTACATTGCCAACAAGATGTATACCATGCCAGCGCCGGCAGGTATGTTCGCCAGTCGTTTATGGCTTAATAACATCCCAGTAAAACCACATCCGCTTAACTTGGCACCTTAAAAAGTGCCGCCGCAAAAGTGGGTATTTATCCGGACAACCTATTAACGGCAGCGCTAACTAGGTTGTGGTTAAGCTATTTTCACTCTTTGGGTCAGCAACTGATGCCAAAACATAGCAGTTCCCTCCCTGTTGTTTAGCTTGATACATGGCGTGATCTGCCAAGGCTAATAGTTGATCTGTTGATGAGCCATCGACAGGATATATGGCAATACCAATACTAGTCGTTACCGATATTGCCTGCGAATTGATCTCAAAAGGTTGATTCAAACAAAGGCGGATATCATCGACAATACTTGCGACCACTGTAACTGAGTCTATTTGGCTAAGCAGCACCACAAACTCATCGCCACCAAAACGGGCCACAGTGTCGGTTTGCCTAACACTCTGTTGTAAACGAAGGGCGATTTGCTGTAGTAATGCATCACCCGTTGCATGCCCATGCCTATCGTTAACTGGTTTGAAACCGTCTAAATCGAGATAACACACTGCCAGAGTTGAGTTACTGCGCGCTATCGTTGCTATAGCTTGGCGGCATCGGTCATAAAATAGCGCGCGCTTGGGTAACTGCGTTAAATCGTCATACAGTGCATAATGATGCAAGCTCGCCAGTAATTCTTTGCGCTCAATCGCGATAGCAATATGTTGCCCAACAAAATCCAGTAATTCGGCGTCGCCGGTGCCGACTGAGGAATACTCAACTTGTACGGCTAAAGCACCCAACACATTCTTATGTGAGCTTAAAACGACACCTAGCCAAGCAGCATGCGATGGCGTAGCAGGGGTCATCGCAGCCTCGATACCAAGCAACCGGTTACAGAAATCATGTGCCACTAATTCAGTTGCAGCTTTACCATCTGGTAAATACCGGTAAGGTAACTGCAACTCACCCTGAGGGGTAAGGCGTGCAATCACAAAACTACTTATCGGCATTAATTGCTGCACTATATGTAACAACTGTTGATAAAGCGCTTGCAAATCCTCTGCTGCAAAGGCAGCCTCTGAAATCGCGTATAAGGCTCGCTGTCTGGCTTCGGCCTGTTTTAATTTACTAATATCACGAGCCACTGCAACCCGCTGTTGTTTATCGGCCGACCAACGGGCGGACCAGAGTAGATGCACCACCTGCCCGTCTTTACGAATATATCGATTTTCAAAGTCGAGCCTCACCTCTCCAACATTGATGGCTCTTGCAGCGGCCAGCGTCTTCTCGCGGTCAGCCGGATGCACGAAGCTCAACATGCTGCGGCCTAGCATTTCTGCTGCTGAATAGCCAAAAATTCGTTCCGCGCCAGTACTTAGAAACTCAAATCGACCGTTCTTGTCTACCGCACATACGGCATCCAACAGTAGATCAACATATTCTCCCAGCGCATTATATAAGGGTGCAGGCATGACAACTCTCTTTGCGAACACAGGCGTAGCTAAGCCTAACATTAAAATAGTATATTTTGATTATTAATACAGACCGCCAACCAAGATTTGACAGTTGTTTCCATAAAGATAGCTGCTCTGCTGCGGCAACCTTAGCCCAGGCGGTGAAGCTCTGCTAACAAACGCTGACTATTGCGCCAAATTAAGCCGTAAATAGTTAATTGTGGATTGGCGCCTAAGCTGCTTGGCAATAAAGAACCATCGAATACCGATAAATTTTCTAGTTGAAAATGCCGTCCCTCTCTATCGACCACACCATACTGTGGCGAAGCACTCATATTACAGCCACCCATTACATGTGCAGATACCACCGTTTGTTGTAAAGGAGCCAGCGGTAAGTCAAGGATGGCCGCTCTGGCTTGAGCCCAACTGTTATAAAGTTGTGCCCGATGATTAATCGGTAATACTTGCACAGCGCCAGCGGCAAACTGCAACTCGGCCATTGATAAGAGTGCATGGCGCATCCCCTGCCATAAATAATTGGTCAGTGGGTAGTCTAGTACCGGCTGCCCGGCATTATCTAATTGCACAATCCCGCCCTGACTTTGGGCGTGAAAACCATCACGCAGCAAAGCAATTGTGACTTGCAGATGGTTAAATTGCTGCATCAAAGTAGCATGTTGCTCGGCCATGCCGGTTAGCTTTGTCGCCATTAACACTGGGTGTACCGGCGGCACTTCTAGTTTATAGCCCACCTGGGTACTATCCGCTGGCCAAACAAACTGATCGGAATAAATAGATTGCGGCGCACCGCTATGACCATTAATCTGCTCTGCAAAGACCGCCCCGGAAATCACTGTTGGATGCAGGTAAGTATGTTTCCCTAAACGGCCAGATGGATTTGGTACCTTAGAGCGCAGTAACAAGGCGGGCGAGCCAATAGCCCCCGCAGCAACAATATAGTGTCTGGCACTAACCGTCAGCTTGATGTCCGCGCATGGTTGAAAATACTGATCAACTGGCACCGCCTCTAACCCAATTACCTTATCTTGCCGCCATAGCAAACGCCGTACCGATATACGAGACACCAGGGTTGCGCCCAAGCGCATCGCCTCTGGAATAGTACTGACTAACATAGATTGCTTGGCATTAATCGGGCAGCCAAAGCCACAATATCCTAAATTAGCACAACCATTTACATTACGGTTAATCACCGTGTATTCCCAACCTAGGGTTTCACAGCCTTGCCGTAACTTGGCATTATTAGCATTCGCCGGTACAGGCCAGGGATGAATCTGCAGCCGCTGTTCGGCTAGTTCAAAGTAGGGAGTAAGGCTGTGCTCCGCACTAAAATTAAGCCCAAACTCGCTCTGCCAATAGGCGAGTGTTGGCGCGGGGGTGCGAATAGAGGTAGTCCAGTTTACTGTGGTAGAGCCACCGACAGTACGGCCCTGCAAAATGCTAATAGCCTGATCGCGGGTTTTACGGGCCGCCCCCTCCTGGTAGAGCTGTGGATAAGCCCAGCGCTCTTCCATGACAAAATGCTCACGCTGATACCATGCTCCCTCTTCTAGCAACAAAACCTTAAAACCCGCTGCAGCAAATTGCTCTGCCGCTATACCGCCACCCGCTCCCGAGCCAACAATCACTATATCAGCCTCAAAATGCTGATCATTTTGCAAGACACTGGCGTCTATATGATTAGGGTCCATTATCGAAACCTCGGTGCACTATAACTAAGGTTTTGCCAATGCTCAGGTTGACCGTAGTAAGCACCATACAATAGCTCACGTAACCCATGGTAAGCTTGTTGTAATAGCACTAAGTAGCTATCACGCCAGCGTTGCAGCAACGCTAAGCGTGCATTGACGGGTAAATTGTCCAGCGCTAGCCAATAGCCTGTCAGTCCCAGGCGACTAAACCGATGGGCTAATAGATTAAACAATTGATCTAGCTGTTGTTGCTGGCGTAAGGGTAAGAATGGCATAAAATCGCTAACCGCCTGCTCTGTGCGTTGCAATGCAGCCATAGCAGCAGTCGAATCTGTCGGCAAAGCGCCGTATAATAACGCCGGTAAAATGGCTGAAAGCACCAAGGTTCGGTTATCGGCATGCGTACTCAAGCTATAGTGCCAGAATCTGACACCTAAGGCAGTGCTACCGGCTAACGCCATGCCAGCTAGAATAAATTGTCGTCTGTGCATAACAGTCCAAATTTATAAACCTCTTTCTCATTCTTTACCAAGGTGGTACTTTTTGCAAGCAGACATCAGACCAGCCTCTTCGCAGCCGCATTTTAAAGCCCCCTGGTGGCTGCGCAACGCGCATTTGCAAACGATTTTCGCGAAATATTTAAGCCCCAAGGAACAGCAACAAACTGAACCGGAGATTTTTACGCTTGCCGATGGCGATCACCTGCAGCTGAACTGGAGTGAAACCCTCACAGTGGATGAGCAAAGGCCATTAGTGATTTTACTACATGGTTTAGCAGGAGATATTCACAGCCACTACATTCAGGGTTTAATGGCAGCTTTAAAACAACAGGGTTTGCCCAGCGTGCTAATGCATTTCAGGGGCTGTAACGGCGCACCAAACAAATTAGCCAGAGCTTATCATAGCGGTGATACCGCCGATCTAGCGGCAGTGATAAATATGCTACAGCTACGTTTACCACACATGCCACTATGTGCTGTTGGCTTTTCGTTAGGCGCAAATGTATTGGTCAAATATTGTGGTGAGCAAGGCACATACAATCCGTTACAGGCCACCGTTGCAGTATGTCCCCCCTTGGCTTTAGCGGCTTGTGCAAAGCGGATTAACCAGGGGAGCAGTAAAGTTTATCAAGGCTACCTGCTTAAGCGGTTAAAAAAAGCCACTTTACAAAAGCTGGCCAGCCACCCTGACTTTCCATTGCAGCTGACTCCACATCAAATCCACAGTATGCGCAGTATCGAAGAATTTGATGAGCACTATACCGCGCCAATGCACGGCTTCTTAAATGCGAATGACTATTACCAACGCGCCAGCGGTATGGCTTTTTTAAAGCGGATTAGTGTCCCTACCCTGATTATTCATGCCAAAGATGATCCTTTTCTAAGTGATGACGTCATCCCCGAAGCCGCAGCACTTAGCCCTTATATTGAGTATCAACTCTGCCAAAACGGTGGTCATGTCGGTTTTGTTAGCGGTAAGCACCCGTTTAAACCGGTGTTTTGGTTAAATCAACGTATTCCAGCTTTTTTATTACACCAGCTTCGAGCCACACTCGTTACTGGTCAATAAAACGTCAACTCAATGTCATATGCCCGTCATATCTGCAGCCGATGCTAAGCCCTGCAAGCTAAGCTGCCGCTATTTTAGCTTGGCAGAAAAGCCGGGTACCCGGTGCACTTCACGCTATAGCGCGTTATAGACCGGCGGCGATCAATAAAGCGAAAAGAGGGGGTTATGATGGTGTGGTCTGTGGTCATATTCACCACCCCAAGCTCGTAATTGCACAATAATCTCGGGTAAATTCTCAATCAGCGCTAACCGTACCTGCATGGCAATTTGCTCTGCCGACAGCATATTAGCGGCAGCGTTGATGGCTTTCTTACCTTCAGCTTCGTACGAGCGCGATTTTTCGGCTACCGCTATCGCTTTTTCTCAGCTTGCTCGCGAGCAATTTCGGCCGCGCCCGAGCAAGCTGTCGCTGCTCACTGCAGTGGTTTCATCACCGGGCATAATTTTTTGTAGTGCACCACCACCAAACCTTACTGCCGGTAAACTCAGAATAAACACCACGGGTACCGCCAACCAACCCGGTGCCATCACTCCCATTAATGAGTGCAACAAACTTTGCAATATTAAACCCAGTAAACCAAAACTGAGTAAAAACACCACCAACAGCATCAACAGCGACACCTCACCAATGCGTAACCAGCCAAAAAAGCGGCTTAATGCACTGTCGGCGTCTAATTGCCCTGCTTCGGTGTGCGGGCTTAGTTCGACTTCCGGCAGTAAGCCATCGAGAGACGACGACATACTGCCATGCGATGCTGAGTAATTAACTCAGCCAGTTTGAAAAGGCCATATGACTTATACACAAGGCGAAAAAAAACCCTGCAGAGCAGGGTTTTAGTAAAATCGTTTAGCTTACAACTGCGGACCGGCGGCGACTAAGGCTTTGCCTTCGTCGTTATCGGTAAACTTAACAAAGTTATCCACGAAACGTTTGGCTAAATCTTTAGCTTTTACTTCCCAGTCTGCTGTATTGGCATACGTCGCCCGCGGATCCAGGATACCATCATCCACATCATGTAAATGTTGCGGAATTGCCAGGTTAAAATACGGCAATTGTACAAATTCAGCATTTTCAATGCTGCCATCCAGGATAGCGTCAATAATAGCGCGGGTGGCTTTAATTGAAATACGCTTGCCGGTACCATTCCAACCGGTATTAACCAGATAGGCTTCAGCACCAGAGGCCTCCATCCGCTTACCTAATACTTCCGCATATTGGGTTGGGTGCAGGCTTAAAAAGGCAGCGCCAAAGCAACTAGAGAATGTTGGTGTAGGCTCGGTAATACCGCGCTCAGTACCCGCCAATTTAGCCGTGAAACCCGATAAGAAGTGATACTTCGCTTGCTCTTTAGTTAACTTAGACACCGGCGGTAAAACACCAAAGGCATCGGCCGTTAAAAAGATCACTTTTTTCGCATGGCCTGCTTTTGATACGGGCGTAACAATATTATCGATATGATAAATAGGGTAAGAAACCCGGGTATTCTCGGTTTTTGAACCGTCATTAAAATCGATCTTGCCATCGGCGAGTACAGTAACGTTTTCTAACAAGGCATCACGGCGGATTGCATGATAGATATCTGGCTCGTTTTCTTTGGACAGGTTAATGGTTTTTGCATAGCAGCCACCTTCAAAGTTAAAGACGCCATCATCGTCCCAGCCATGTTCATCGTCACCAATTAACTGCCGTTTTGGATCGGTTGATAAGGTGGTTTTACCGGTGCCGGACAAGCCAAAGAACACGGCAACATCGCCGTCTTGTCCCACGTTGGCAGAGCAGTGCATAGAGGCAATACCTTGCAGTGGTAAAAAGTAGTTCATCATCGAGAACATACCTTTTTTCATTTCACCACCGTACCAGGTACCACCAATTAGCTGAATACGTTCGGTTAAATTGAAAGCAACAAAGTTCTCGGAATTAAGACCATGTTTTTGCCAATCCGGATTAGTGCACTTAGCACCGTTCATCACAATAAAATCTGGCTTGTAGCTTTTCAGCTCTTCGTCCGTGGGCCGGATAAACATATTTTTGACAAAGTGCGCTTGCCACGCCACTTCAGTGATAAAACGCACGGCTAAACGGGTGTCTGCATTAGCACCACAGTAGGTATCAACCACAAACAAGCGCTTACCTGACAATTGCTGCGTTACCAGTGCTTTTAGATCAGTCCAAACTTCAGTACTGATCGGTTTGTTGTCATTTTTACCTTGATCTGACCACCACACTGTATTGCGGGTCGTATCATCGCGTACGATATATTTGTCTTTCGGCGAGCGACCGGTAAAGATACCGGTATCGACTGAAACCGCGCCGAGCTCAGTCAGTTTACCTTTTTCATACCCCTCTAAATCGCTGCGGGTTTCTTCAGCAAACAGTAAATCATAAGACGGGTTATAAATGACTTCCGTGACATCCGTGATGCCGTATTGGCCCAAATCCAGATCGGACATGTTGTAGACTCCTAAGGGTACTGTAGGTAAGGGTGCAGTCTCTAGCGGACTTAATTTATTTGTTGCTCTTTGAGCAGACGGCTGAATTCTGCTCAAAAAACACCCGTGCATCATAGCGTTTTTCAGCACTAAAAGATAGCTAAGATTTAGGGCGGAATAGGCTATAAGGCACTAACTGTGCGGCTTGTAGCCAGTTGCTTAATTACCAAATTTGGTAATTTTATTACAGAATTCGCTCAGTGGACTTGGCTTTGATCAGATGCTGCCAAGGCATTTCGGCCTGCCCAATAACCATAAAATCAGGGTTGGCTAACGTTTCACGTTGGTTGTAACTTAATGCCGAAAATTGACTGTCTAGAATTTTACCGCCAGCTTCTTCGACAATGACATGTACCGCACCGGTATCCCATTCTCCGGTTGGACCTAACCGCAAATAGCAGTCGGCTTTCCCTTCGGCGACTAAGCAACTTTTTAATGAACAACTACCCAGCGGGATATATTCCACTTGCTGTTCGGCATTCAGTAACTCGGTAATGGGTTGCCGCGGCTGGCGACGGCTTACGGCGATCCGCAGTTGCTCGCCCGGCTGATGTTGATGCACCCGGATACGATTGATGAAGTTTTTTTGTTGTTTAAATGCACCATTACCGCGGGTGGCATAGTAGAGAATATCTTCTTTTGGCCAGTAAATAACGCCCAAGGCTGGCCAGCCGTGCTCAACTAACGCAATACTCACCGCAAAATCACCACTGCGCGCCACAAACTCTTGGGTACCGTCCATAGGATCAATTAACCAATAACGCGGCCAATCATAACGCTGTGCCAAGGGGACTAAATGCATTTCTTCAGAAATAATCGGGATATCCGGCGTTAAGGCCATTAATCTGGAGATAATATGGGCATTGGCAGCCAGATCGGCCGTGGTAACGGGGCTCGAATCCAGCTTTTGCTGTTCGGTAAAATCACCGCTTTGGTACATTTCCCAAAGAATAGCACCGGCTTCACGCGCAGTCGTTTTTACAGGTTCCAGCAGTTTGCTTAAAAACATCCGGATTCGCTTCCAAATACTGTTGAGCTAGCAACAAAGCGGCAACACTTCGTGCTTCGGTAAAATCGGCCTGCTGCAGCAAGACGGCTGTTTGCTGGCGCGACCAGCGAACTAACTCCAATGGCTCAGGCTCATCTCCGGTCTGACGCTCCGCATATAAATCAAAGGCCAGCACCAAGTGCATTGTAGCATTAAAATAGCCCGGTGCTAAAGCCAGCGATTTCAACTGTATAAAACGTTCGGCGCCAAACCCAATTTCTTCTTTTAACTCGCGGTTAGCGGCGGTGAGAATATCCTCTCCCGGATCAATCAACCCTTTTGGGAAACCCAACTGATAATCATGGGTACCAGCACAATATTCCCGCACCAGATAAAAATGTTCTGGATCTGGGCAGGCAATAATCATTACTGCACCACGATTACTACCACTCATCCGCTCATAGGTGCGCTCTACGCCATTGCTAAAACGTAGCTGCAACTGCTCAACTTTAAACAACCGGCTTTGGGCGACAATCTCCGCTGCCAGAATTTCTGGCTTTTGTTTGTCGCTGTAACGCTGCGTCATACTATGCTCTCTGTTAAACTAAGCTAAGCCTTACTATAAAACGATTAACAGGAAAAACCTATGCTGCAATGGTCAGAAATAGATACCGTACTGCTAGATATGGACGGTACCCTGCTAGATCTGCATTTTGATAACTATTTTTGGCAGGAACATCTGCCACAACGTTGGGCACAAATTACCGGCAGTAGTGAACAAGATGCCCGTGCTGAACTGATGGCTGAATATCAGCAGCTGCAAGGCAAACTGGAATGGTATTGCCTGGACTACTGGGGCAAACGGCTGCAATTACCTATTACCGAGCTGAAGCGCGAGATTATGGATAAAATCCAGATGCGCGCCGATGTTCCTGCTTTTTTGACAGCACTCAAGCAAACTGGCCGCCATATCGTTTTGGTCACTAATGCCCACCCGGATAGCTTGTCGCTAAAAATTGAGCGCACTGATTTAGCAAACTATATTGAACAGCTTATTTCTACCCATGAATTTGGCGTTACTAAAGAAAGCCAGGCGTTGTGGCAACGCCTGCAGCAGCGGTTGAACTTTGATGTAAACCGTACCTTATTTGTTGATGATAGCTTGCCCATATTAGAAGCAGCGCAGCAGTATGGTATAAAACATTTACTGGCTGTCGCTAACCCTGATAGCCAGAAACCGCATAACAGCTTTCATAATTTCCCTGCTATCACAGATTATCGCAGCTTGTTGGCCGACATTTACCAACGTGACACTCATTCATAATCAGAAGTTTAGCGAATAACGACCACTCGCATCAGGTTGGCCAACATAGCGCATGGCCTGATGCACTTCTTCTGGTAAAGTTGGATCAGGCAACAAGCTACCCTGCACTCTTAAGTTGCCTGCTGGTGTGACCGCAGCGCGGATAGCCAATGACAGCACGTTCTCTGGATCGGTGATCAACACTGGCTGCCCGTCTTCACAACTTAGGCTGGCATGAATGTGTTTTAAATCAAGCCAGGTACCTGTTGGGGGCTGTAAGCTGGCGTCAAGCCAACTGGCTTGACCTAGCAATTGCTGGCACTGTGTTTGCACTAGCTTCAGCTGCTGTATTTCCACTAATAAGTCGCCACCGGCCTGCACCGGTAACGGCAACTTTAAATAGGGCAACAACGTTGCTACAGGCAGTTTTAACATGGTGTCTTGCACTTGCAAACCGCCGAAGCTAGCATGGACAGTACCGTGTAAATAAGGCTGAGCAGGCTGTTGTAGTGAGCCACTTTGCAACTCAATAGTGGCAGAGAGCGTAAATAGCGACCACGGCCGTAAACGCCACGCTAAGGCAGGTAAGCTTAGCTGTTGATAAGACAATTGCTTAATTTCGCCACGCCATAAAGTGCCTGAAACTGGCCCAAGCTGCAACTCCGCCGGTATAGGTGCTAACCGCAGCCACCAGCTCGCTGGGGTTAAACTGAGCAGAAACAGCAAATACGCTACTAACCCAATTAGCGCTAACTTCCAATGCTTTGTCATATTATTCGATAACCATTCTTCTGACCCGAACAATACCAGGCCGGTCAGTAACTGCCACGTCTAAATTAACCAAACGCACACCGTTTTGATACTGTAGCTGATGCAACCAGGGCAAGAGCTGCTCGAAGGCAATATCTTCCAATACCAATTGCAACTGCTCATTTTGTGGCTGCATCCGGCTCACCTGAATATTAAAACTGCGGGCGCTATTACTAACAATTTGTGCCAGGCTGCCGCCAGTGCGTGCTGGCCCAGTCGCTGCTTGCTGCAATAACGGCCTTGCTTGCTGCAGTGCTAGTAGTTGTTGTTCCAATTGTTGCAATGCCAGGGCATCGCGCTGCTTTGCTTGGTGTAGTGGTTGCCACAGCCCCCAATAAAAAGCACCTAACAACAATAAAGGCAGCGCAACTATGAGCAGCTTCTGCTCGCGGGCAGCCAAGCTATACCACCAGCGCAGGATTTGCTGTTTCATATTTTCCCTCGCATCACCACTGAGCCTTGTACCCGGTTGCCATCATTGCTAAGCGCACCTTGTTCCACCGTATAACCGCCCTGTTCTAATTGTAATTTCAGCTGCTCAAAACTGGGGAACCCAGCGGCACTGGCACCAAAACGTAACTCCTGACGATTAGCATCATAACGCAACGAATCTAAACGGATATCCGGTAAAGCTTCTAACCGCAGTTGCAGTGCTGCCAACAACGTCAGAAAATGTTGCTGCTGGCTACCACCACCGATGCTCTGCAATTTTTGCTGCAGTTGCCGCGAGAGATTAGTAATACGCTCTGTTGGGAACATTTGCTGATATTCGGTACGCAATTGCTGCTCGACCAAACTCAGTTGCTGCTGCTGCGACCAGACTTGCCCAGCCAACTGTAGCAGGTAAACCAGTAAGCAAATGCTGGCTAAGCTGGCAGTAAGACGCCATTGCAACCAATAGCGGTGCTGCGGCCGTTTCGGTGCATAACTGCCTTGTAATAAGTTAAAATCGGTGGCATTAAGCCCTTTCGCCAATAGCGCCAACGGCAACTCAGGTGTAGCGACCTGATGCACTTGCATAATATGGGCAGGCCATGGGCTATAACTGGTTACGCTAGGGAAGGCGGCTAACGCCAAATAGTCTGGCCACCAACCGCTTTCTACCGCCGAGGCTTGCCAGTCATCTTGCCGCAGTAGCCATTGTTGCTGCAATTCAATACAACAAGGCGTAGTCTCTGCAGGTAATAGCAGGGCATCAGGTAATAAGCGACTAACACTAAAACCTGCTTGCTGCAGCCAGTCCAACCATTGCTCTAAACGCTGGCGCTGGCACAAGGCGACTTGCTGCCAATGCTGGCCATCCACCAATTCTGCTTTGCCTAAAGCTAAATAGAGCTTATCGATATCTTCGGCCTGCTCTTCTTCCAGCATATAGGGTAAAGCCTGCAGCAATTGCTTATTTGGTTTGGCGGGTAAAGCCACTTTTTTTAATACCACGTCAGCCGCCGGTACTAAAGCCACTACCGGGCGTTTACCCAAACGCTCGGCCAAGGCAGTCAGTTCACTTACCGCCGCAATCTCGCCGCTGGCAATAATCTGTTGCGTAAGCGGTGACCAAACCAGCCAGCTAATACTTTGTTCTGATTGGCTGCCCAACCTGATAATTATTTGTTCATTCATCCCTGGCCTCCAAAACGCCGGGCCAATACCCTGATTGCATTATTTTCTTCTCGTTTGAATATCACGGTCAGCCTAAATCCAGATTCAAGATAAGCCGTGGTTGCCAGCAGTTTAAAGTGTTCAGATTTCACTGCCAGTACCGATTTAACGTCTTCCGGTACAGTAATTCCGGCCAATGGCGAGCTTTGCAAAAAACTTGCTATATCGCTAAAGCCTTCTTCCGGGCGGCTTAAAATAGCCTCTTGTGCTTGAGCAAGGCTTAGTTCGGGTAATAACGCCGCTAACAATACGGCCGTTTCTTCCGTCAGCGTATTAACATTTAGTTTTAACGCCGTACTGTGCGGCACCACACAAATATACGGCAACAACAGCTGATAGTCCGCCGGCGTTATATCGAGCATTAGCCGCAACTCCGTTTCGGACACCATCAGACTATTGGCGGTGTAATACGGAAACTGCAGACTAGCATAATCATCTTGTTCAGCCCCACCTGCAGTATTGAGCATACTGTCGGCATCGAGCCAATCACTCACTCTGGCCGTAAGATACTCCGCTGGCATGCTTAGCTCCGGTGCGACTTGCTCTAATAAGCGCTGAAAGGTGCGCTGCGCCAAGGTTTGTTGTAACTGACCACCCTGAGTACGCTCGGGTTGCAGTTGCAAGGCATTTAGATTAAAACAGCTATGTAAATCTTGAATTTCTCCGGCGATCTGACCATCCTCCACCACAAAACTGGCGCCTTGCTGCGCCCAGTCCTGACCAAGATGCACAGTCTCTTCGCCCTGTAATGAACGCCGTAACAAAACCCGGGTAAAAGATTCAGCCCCCATGGCATACCAGAATGCTTGCTGTTGTTGCTGTAAATTTTGCTGTCGTTGTAACTGTAACTGCAAGCGGCCACTCATGCTAACGGCAATTACCGCCACTATCGCCACTATCATCAACACCGTTAGCAAGGCTACGCCGCGTTGTTTTTTATCCACGCTCATTCCTGGCCTCTACGCCACAGGCCATTGGGTAAAATAAAGATCCGCTCTAACTCACCGATATCCTGTTGCACAATGCGCACCTTTACTGCCTGCGGTAAATACTGATGATGCCAGCGCTCTTCCCATTTATCGTCAAATAAATAGGTCACTTCAAATGTTTCTACCCCGTCCAGCAACTGCTGCAACTGCGGTTCAGTATCATTTACGGCATCGACATAGAGCGTAAACAAACGCTGCAACTGCCCTTCTTGCACACGATAGGCGACTGCTTGTACTTCACTGCGAGGTAAAATCATCCCAGGGTTACGCCACCCCTGATGGGTAAAGCTAACACCGTGATCTTCACTATCCAGTAAATATTGTTCGCCCCACAAGCGCTCTTGTTTTGGCGGATCGCCTTCCAGCCGCACATGACGGGCACTGATTTGCATAAAATCGCGCTCCAGTAACAACATGGCCCGCTGCAACTGCTGCAGTTGCTGTAGTGCCCGCTGCGATGCTTCGTCACTGTTAGTAACACTGGTTAACACCGCTACTGATGCCAAACCCACCATCGCAAAGAGCAACATGGCGAGCAGCATTTCCAGAAAGGTAAACCCCTTACTGTTCATCTGGCAGCCCGACATAGGTTTTTAGTTGATAAATTACAACTTCCGGTTGCTCTACCAAACTAACACTTACGCTAAGCTCGCGTAAGTCGGCATCTGGCACCGTCGTGGCGCGTATCTGCCACGTCCAATTGCGGTTGGCCATGCTCACCTCGCCTTGCTCCAACTCGCGTGGAGGCCAGCGCGGCTCCAGCAATGCCAGTTGTAACTGGTTGTTGGCGATATAACTCGCTACCGTTAACTCCTCTAACTGCCAAATCGAACGCACATGATTGGAGCTGGCCTGGATAATCGCCACACCGGCGGTAGCAAAGATAACCAAGGCGACCAATAGCTCTAACAAGGTGAAGCCCCGCAGCCCCATTGTTCGCCTACGCATTAGTTATTATCCATACTGTACCGACTTAGCGGAATGCTAAAATCGGTACCAAGTTGCACCTGAAAGACATTTAGATCTTCTTCAGCACTTAAGCTGAGCCGAAATGGGCTAATCTCACCAGATGATAAAATAAATACTTTAGGTAAGGGGGGGCGCTCAGCAGTCGGCGTTTCGGCAAACGCCGTTTGCTCTTCCTGTTGCCATTCCAGTTGGCTTAACAAATTCTGTTCGGCGCCAGGTAAACCCTCTAATTCCAGTTGTAACCTGACTGGCTCTGGCAGCTTGTACTCTTTGGCTGCAACAGGCTCTTGCACCCATTGCCAACCATTATCGGTAAAATAAACAAAGGCATAGCTATTTTGTGTAACAATCAAACCCCATTCTTGCTGCCGCAATTGCGCTGTTTCAGCAATAAACTGAAATACCTGCTGAAATCTTACTGCCTCTTTGTTTACCTGCTCTTCCGCTGTATCGCCGCTAAAATTCAGCACAACGGCACTAGCCAAAATACCGATTAACAAGATAACCAGTAGTATTTCAAGCAAGGTAAAGCCACGGCGGCGAGTCATTAGTTATTGCCTGAGTTGGTACCTTCCAGGTTCCAATTGCCAATATCATCATCGGTACCGGCAACCCGATCTGGCCCTTTGCTATAGACATCAATTCGCCCCATTTGCCCGGGGCTTACCAGAATATAGTCTTCCCCCCATGGGTCTTTTGGTAACCGACGCACAAAGCCATCTGCCGGATAAGAACGTGGCACGGGTTGAGAAGTGGGTGCACTCACCAGCGCTTCTAAGCCTTGTTCTGTTGTTGGGTAAAAGCTATTGCGTAAGCGATACATATCCAGTGCATTTTCCAGTTGCTGAATATCCACCACCACTTTTTGGCGGGCAGCTTCTTCCTGATTCCCCATTAAATTGGGTACCACAAAGCTTGCCAGCAATCCCAGTATTACAATCACCACCATCACTTCAAGTAAGGTAAAACCGGCACTTTTTTTCATTTTAATATTTTCCTACCATATTATTAAGTTCTAGAATCGGCAATAAAATTGCCATCACAATCAAACAAACCACTATTGCTAATATTATGACCACTGCAGGCTTAAAAATTTCCAGTGATACTGTCATGGTCATCTCAAATTCACGATCCAGTGTATCGGCTGCGCGCTCTAACATCGAGTCGAGCTGACCGCTTCTTTCGCCACTGGCAATCATATGCAACATCATCGGCGGAAACAATTTCGTTTGCTCAAGCGCCGCACGCAATGAAGTGCCTTCCCGTACTCTGGCTGCGGCCTCTGCGACACTTTGCCGCATATGGGTATTAGACAACACGTCGGCGCTAATCCGCATCGCCTCTAACAACGGCACACCACTGGCATTCAGAATACTCAAGGTGCGGGCAAACCGGGCGGTATTAACACTATTCACAATACGTCCTATCACCTTAACGCGTAAAATACGCCGATCATAGCTCAGCTTGTACTTAGGCTTAGCCAACATGCGCTGCCAGCCTACTATCGCCAGCAATAATACAATCATTACCCAGATGCCATGCTGTTGCACCGTATCACTGGCGCTGATCATAAAGCGGGTCAGTGCAGGTAATTGCTGCCCCATATGTTCAAATTGTTCGGTGATTTTTGGCACCACTGCGGCTAATAAAATACCAATCACTAATAGGGATACGACGACCATCACAATAGGATAGACCGATGCCATCAGAATTTGGTTGCGCATATGTTGCCGCTGCTCGGTGTAATCAGCCAGCCGGTTTAACACCTGATCTAAATGCCCTGATTTTTCCCCTGCTGCTACCATGGAACGGAACAGGTGATCAAATACATGCGGAAACTCTGCCAAACCTTCGGCCAGACTATAGCCCTCTACGACTTTAGAGCGAACCGACATCATCATATTTTTCAGGCGGGGCTTATCACATTGCTCAGCAACTGCCAGCAATGCACTTTCTATTGGCAAGGCGGCGGCCACCAAAGTCGCTAACTGCCGCGTAATAAGCGCCAGCTCCGAAGCAGAAATTTTGCGTTTAAACCAGCTTTTACCACTGGCCAGCAGTTTTTCTTGCTGCGATGCCAACTCTACCGTTAAGGGGGTAAGCTTTTGCTCTCGCAATAACTGCCGGGCTTGCCGGGCGTTATCTGCTTCCAGCACGCCTTTGGCTTTTTTACCCCGGACATCTAGCGCCTGATACTCAAAAGCCGCCATTACAGATCCTCGCGGGTAACACGCAGCACTTCTTCCAGCGTAGTGACACCGGCAATCACTTTGGAGAAACCATCCGCCCGAATGCTGGGGGTAAACTGTCTGGCGTATTTTTCGATACTCTGTTCGCCTTTGCCATTGTGAATCATTTCACGCATCGCATCGTCTACCATAATCAGCTCGTGAATACCGGTACGGCCTTTGTAACCGCTAAAATTACAGTGCTCACAGCCTTTCGCCCGGTAAATAACCGAGGCTTCTTTTTTAGTTAACGACAGCAGATTACGCTCTTCTTTATCAGGCACATGTGCTTCTTTACAGTGAGGGCAAAGGGTACGCACCAACCGCTGAGCTAAAACACCCAATAAACTGGAAGACAACAAAAAGGCTTCAATGCCCATATCTTCTAAGCGTGTCACGGCACCGGCGGCGGTATTGGTGTGCAAAGTAGAAAGTACCAAGTGCCCAGTTAAACTGGCCTGTACCGCAATTTGTGCCGTTTCCAGATCACGAATTTCCCCTACCATTACCACATCAGGATCTTGCCGCAAAATGGCTCTAAGCCCTCGGGCAAAGGTCATATTGACCTTTGTATTGACCTGAGTTTGACCAATACCCTCTAACTCATACTCAATAGGATCTTCTACTGTCAGGATATTGCGATCTTTAGTATTAATTTCGCTTAAACCGGCATAAAGGGTGGTACTTTTACCCGACCCCGTAGGCCCGGTTACCAAAATAATGCCATGTGGCTTTAATATAAGTTGTGCGAATAGCTGCTCCACCCCAGGTGTCATACCCAAATCAGCTAAATTCAGATGGGAGTTGTTTTTATCTAATAAACGCAGCACCGCCCGCTCACCGTGACTGGACGGCATAGTGGATACCCGCACATCAACCGCTCGCCCGGCAATACGTAGGCTAATGCGGCCATCTTGCGGCACGCGTTTTTCGGCAATATCCAGCTTAGCCATTACTTTAATCCGCGAGACCAGTAAGCTAGACAGTCGGCGGTGTGGCCTGAGTACTTCTCGTAATAAGCCATCTACCCTAAAACGGATAATCAGCGCTTTTTCAAAGGTTTCAATATGAATATCAGACGCGCCCAACTTAATCGCTTCACCCAACATGGCGTTAATTAGCTTGATAATAGGCGCATCGTCTTCGTTTTCCAGCAGATCTTCGGTTTCCTGAATATCCTCCGCCAAAGACGCTAAATCAACTTCGTTACCAATATCTTCCATCAATTGTTGCGCTTCGGATGAATCACGTTGATAAGATGCCTCTAACAGGGCTTCGAAGGCTAACGCATCCAGTTTCTGTACGGTAAAGGGTTCTGCCAGTAGTCGACGCACTTCCAGCAAAGCCTGCGGCTGAGTAGCAGGCTGCACATAAAGCACCCAGCTATCTAACTGCTGCTTTAATAACACTCCGTAGCGTTTGGCAAAGCCAAAAGGTAGCCGGATTTTACTACTGACCGGCGCGATCTCGTTTTCGGTCACTACCGTGCTCATTGTGGCTTGTTCCCTTCATCCTGCTGCGGGTGCTGATTTTGTTGCTCCATATATTGCTCGAAGCTAGGGGGCAGTTTTAGGCTTTCGTCCCATTCTGGCAAGATCGCCTGCGGTGTATTAGGCATTAAACGGATACCTTCTTCATCACGTTTTAATTGCTCAGCCCGAATATAATTATATTTTTGTTTGCTGATACCACTAATAGCACTGCCATCCCTAACGATGGTTGCTTTGATAAACACCATTAAGTTGCGCTTACGCTTACTAACACTAGTCGATTTAAACAAATGGCCTAAAATTGGGATATCGCCCAAGATAGGTACCTTGGATTCACTTTCCTGCACATCTTCATCAATCAAACCACCCAGTACAATGGTGGCGCCATCATCGGCCATCACAGTCGTTTTAATTTCGCGTTTGTTAATGGTGATATCCACGGCTGTAGCACCACCAATACTGGAGACTTCCTGCTCTATCACCAGTTGCACGGCATCACCTTCGTTAATTTGCGGGGTTACTTTAAGCTTAATACCGACTTCTTGGCGTTGTACCTGCTGAAACGGGTTAGTATTATCAGAACCCAAAGAAGAACCTGTAATAATCGGCACTTCCTGCCCCACTAAGAAAATCGCTTCCTGGTTATCCATAGTGGTGATATGCGGTGTGGCCAGCACATTGGAATTGGTACTGGTTCGCACCGCCTGTAAGATCGCCGCCCAGTTGCCATTGTAAAAGCCGACCATAGCACCATTTAAACCTTGCAAAGCGGTGGCTAACCCAGAGTAATCACGGTTAGAATCAGGTACTGATGTCGTCACAACAGTACCATCTGTTACGGTTGTAGTTGTGGAGCCCTGCGTTATCTGCGAGGCTTGAGCTGCGCCTGCAGCGATATTAATAATCGGAATGGTATTGGTACCGGTAAAGTTAGTACCGCCACCATTGGCATTCAGCCACTGCACACCGAGGTCGGTGCCGCTGCCATCAAACACTTCAACGATAATGGCTTCAACCAGCACTTGTGCCCGGCGGATATCCAGTTGCCGAACTACATCTTCCAGTGAACGCATCATATCTGGCTGAGCAGTGATGACCAGCGAATTACTATCTGGATGGGCTTCAATACTGATTTCGCGACCTGAACTACGTCGTGCAGTTTGTGGGTTAGCCCCTTGAGCGCCCTGTACTTCAGCCGCTATCGAATCACTAACCCCTTTTAACACCGGAACAATGTCTTCTGCTTTGGCGTACTTCAGATAGATAACCCGGGTATTGCCACTGGTTTGTAACTCGGCATCTAAGCGTCTGGCTAATTCAATGACGCGCTGCCTGGCCTGTAGTTCACCACTAACAATAACGCTATTAGTGCGCTCATCTGCCACAATACGCGGCACTAAAAAATCAGGCTGCTCAGCCCGATTTTGTGAACGATAAATACTTTCCAGAATGCGGACAATTTCGCCGGCAGACGCAAAATTAAGCTTAAGAATTTCTAACTCTTGATCGCCCGCTTTATCGACCCGCTGAATAATATCGACTAATCGGGCAACCAGTGCTGCGGGCCCGGTCATCATAATTACATTGGAGGGATCATAGTTAACCACATGACCACCACCGCCTTGGTTAACAAACAGGCGCAACAAAGGTGCTAACTCACGTACCGACACATTGCGGACCGGCACTACGCGGGTTACCATCTCGTCGCCATAACCCGGATCATCATCACCGACAACCGGAATATTTGACGTCTTGGCATCTTTATTCCGCACCACTTTCATAATGCCGCTGTCCATTTCCACCACGGCAAAACCATAAACTTCCAGCACATTTAAGAAAAACTGATAGTACTGTGCTTCGGTTAGCATATCGTAACTGCGCACATTTATACGGCCACGAACTTGCGGGTCAACAATAATGGTTTTTTTTAAATTCATGCCTACGATATTAATAAATTCATTAATATCGGTGCCTTTAAAATTGGGGGAATATTTGACATCACTGTCTGCTACTACAGCAAAGCTAAGTGAAGCCGCCAGCAGCATGCTAGCCAGTGTACGGCCTGTTGGGCGGAAGAAAAAACCTGATTTCATGAGAGATTAACCAATTTTTATCGTTATATTATTGTGACAGACTAAACAGAATATCTCTGATTTCGCCATCCCGTTCAATCTTAATTGCTGCTTCGCTGGCATCACGAATGTCATTGATTACCCGCATAGCCTGCTGCATATCATTCAGCGGTACGCCATTAATTTCTATAGCTAGATCGCCTTGCTGAAACCCTAGCTGCTGAAACATAGCTGGATCTTTCCCGGGCATCAGCCGGTAACCGGCAAGTTGACCATCCCGTTGCACGGGTGTGACCCGTACATAGTCAAAAAATTTCATTGGCTCGGCCATTATTTCATCGCGTCGCGCTTGTATTTCTGGGTTGTCAAAGCCCGTGGCTATCGGTTGTGCTAATACAATCGGCTCTTGCGGCGCCTCCATCTCAGGGCTGTCTTCGCGCCCCAGGCCGGCATTCGCTTGCGCAATCCGGGTAAATTCTACGCCGTCGAGCATTAAGGTTTCAAAGCGACCGTTTTGCTCCAGCAAGACCCGATCATCCAGTACCTGATGTAATTTAGCCCGCGTTCCCTCAAGCAGATCACCGACAGCGTAAGTGGCTTCCGCACCACGATGCTCAATCACTGCACTACCCGCCTCTGGTCTGGCGGGTACTGCAACTAAACCTGTCAGTTTAACATTCAGTTGGGTTTTGGGCGCTTCAGTAACAACGGCAGGTGCTGCTGCCGTTACTGGTTCAGCTTTACCGAACAAGGGAAAACGCGTTAAATTCGCCAAGTCTTGGGGTTGTCGCTGTGGTGCTGTGGTTACAGTCGACACCTGCAAAAGCGTATTGGCTGGCACAGGCAGCAATTGCCAGCTTAGTTTGGCTAATAGCCAGGCTAACAACAATACCAGGATAAAATTCAACACGGTGCGTACTGGTGCAACAGGCAAGCGCTTTGTACGTACAAGCAGCTGATTTAGCGGTACAGGCAAGGTTAAATTCATAGTAATATTCTTTGTATAGGTCTATTTGCATCTTACTGAGTTGCTTGGCTGTCAACAAGCTTTGATATGCTTCTTTACAAACTTATAACTCGAAATATTGGCGTGGCTGTAAGCGAAAGCATACTTTTATACTATAATGCCGATAGGTACTGCCATAACGGTTACGCTTTTTTGCTCGGACATGGCTTCCAAATTTAAGAACCTAAGTAACCCAAGCTTACAGGTAAATTATGACAATTTCTCGCAACACCAACAGCACCACGTTAGTCGGGATCCGTTTGGACAAGTGGCTCTGGGGCTGTCGTTTTTACAAAACCCGTGGCTTAGCGAAAGATATGATTGAAGGCGGCAAAGTGCATTATAATGGCCAACGTTGCAAAGCCAGCCGCCAGGTAGAAGTGGGGGCCACGATTAGGTTAGCGCAAGGCGCTGATGAGAAAATCGTCGTGGTCACTGGTTTGACAGAAAAGCGATTAGCTGCACCGCTAGCGCAGCAGCTCTATCAGGAAACAGCACAGAGTATAGAGCAGCGGGCGCAGCGAGCAGAATTGCGCAAAACTAACTCTCTTTTTGCGCCGCACCCGGACACCAAGCCTGATAAGAAAGAGCGGCGACAATTGTTATTATTAAAATCCCAGCAGTGAGAATCAAACCATGGCGTCTGATGCATTATTACGTTTTTTATTCCAGCAAAAGCATGTCAGAGGCGAACTGAGCTATATCAATGACAGCTTGCAGCAAATGTTGGAGAACCATCAATATCCACTACCGGTAAAACAATTATTAGCCGAACTGGTAGTGGCTACCAGCTTGTTAACGGCTACATTAAAATTTGAAGGTGAAATCGCCATGCAATTGCAAGGCGATGGCCCGGTAAAGTTTGCAGCCGTAAACGGGAATCACTTGCAGCAATTTAGGGGCGTAGCACGGCTGCAAGCTGAGCTACAGGGCGACAGCTTTAATGAACTGGTTGGCCAAGGCTATCTTGTAGTGACCATTACACCACTACAGGGTGAACGTTATCAGGGTATTATTCCGCTTACTGGTAATAGCCTGACAGCAACCTTAGAAGCGTACTTTGCACAATCTGAGCAATTGCCAACCCGTTTGTATATCTTTACCGATATTAATAAGCAAAACCGTGCGGCTGGTTTAATGTTGCAAGTATTGCCAGTTGAGCAGGACAAAGCACGCGAAGACTTTAACGAGCTGGTGGCTTTAAGCGATACCATTACTGCTGCGGAGCTATTGGATTTACCGCCAGAAGAAGTGCTATACCGTCTGTTTCATCAAGAACAGGTTGAAGTCTTTCCAACACAGGCGATTAGCTTTGTTTGCGGTTGTTCCAAGCAAAAATGTGAAAGCGCACTGTTTAGTTTAGGGCGGGCGGTGATGGCGGAGCAAATGCTATTGGGTGGATTAGATATGTCTTGCGAGTACTGCAATACGTCTTATCACTTTACTGTTAATGACTTGCAAGCCATTCACGATAAGCTTTAAGTCTATTATGTAACGGCGCCCTCTGGTCGCCGTTACATAACTCAAAATGATATCACTGCTCTAGTCTGGTGCTTTTAAAGGTAAAAACACTGTTACCACTAGCCCGCCGTATGCATGATTATGCAGGCGAATTTCGCCTTGGTGCGTATCAATAATTTTCTTAATAATGGCTAATCCCAACCCCGAGCCACCACTACCGCGGGCTTCATCGCCCTGCACAAAAGGACTAAACATGGCTTGCATCTTATGTTCTGGAATACCGGGACCGTGATCACGAATTTCCAGATACACCCGCTTTTGGCTACGCTCATAACCACTGCTAATTTCTACATCGCCGTCACTGTAACGCAACGCGTTTTCCAGTAAATTATTTAGTACCCGCTTCATGGCAATGCGCCGCAGCCAAATTGTTGGCAGTTGCTGCTCTAACCGGGTAATCAGCTTGCGCTGCTGCACCTGTTCAGCTTGCACAGCTTCTTCAATCAGGTCATTTAAATTAATGCGTTGCAACTCTTCTTGCTTATGATGGCGTAAATAATCAATAAACTGATCGATAATGGCATTCATATCGTCGATATCATTCACAATACCATCGCGGATCCAGCTATCTTGCTCCGCCATCATTTCTGATGCCAAACGGATCCGTGTTAAGGGAGTGCGCAAATCATGTGATACCCCGGCCATCAATAACGCCCGGTCTTGCTCTAGTTGCCGGATGCCACTTGCCATGTAGTTAAAAGCCTTGGTCACTTCCGTCATCTCGGTCGCGCCAGTTTTCTCTGATAATGGAGGTGGAAACTCGCCTCGGCCAACTTGAATGGCAGCCTGTTGCAGGCTCTGTAAAGGCCGATTAAGATGACGGGCCATTAACCAACCGCCTATTACACTCAGTATACCTATCATCAATAAGTAAAACGTTAACAGCGGGAAGCTGGTTTCCTCTAAACCGGCTAGCGGTACGCGGATCCAATATTCTGGTGCCGATGCCGATCGCACCCAAAATACAAAATTATCGGTTTGCGAAATTCGGACTTCTGCTTCGGTTTGCAGTTCCTGTGACATTTGCTGCGAAAAATAGCTGTAATAACTGGCATTCGCCAGCCCCTGCTGCATGGCTTGCTCTTCAGAAAATAACTGAGTACCGGTGACCTGTTGCACATGTGCGCTGACCAAGGCTTGCTCTTCACTAGATAGCGAAGCGACCGGCAGCAGTAAATTTACCTGCCGGGCAATAAGATGGCTAATTTGCTGAGTACTGGGTTTAATCACGTAAAATGCGACTGAGAAATAAGATACTAATTGATTAATTAGCAGCAGAAACCCAATTAAAAATACCGTTTGGCCAAAAGCACTGCGTGGGAAGAACCTCATTAGGTTAAGCGACCATCGGGCACAAAAACATAACCTAAACCCCACACCGTTTGGATATAGCGCGGATTTGTGGCATCGTCCTCCAACATTCGGCGTAACCTCGATACTTGCACATCAATGCTACGCTCCATTGCTGAATAATCACGGCCCCGAGCTTGGTTCATCAGTTTGTCGCGAGATAAAGGCTCTCGCGGGTGGCTAACCAGCACTTTTAATACTGCATACTCGCCACTAGTTAATGGTAAAGCCTGCTCTCCCTTATACATTTCACGAGTCGCTAAATTAAAACGAAAGGGCCCGAACTCAACAATGCTCTCCTCCTGACTGGGCGCACCGGGTGCTTCCTTGGTTTTACGCCGCAATACAGCGCGGATCCGCGCTAGCAGCTCTCTGGGGTTAAAAGGTTTAGGTAAATAATCATCAGCACCCATTTCCAGGCCAATAATACGATCAACCTCATCCCCTTTGGCTGTTAACATAATGATAGGGATATCATTTTCTTGCTGTCGTAATTTATGACAAATGGATAAACCGTCTTCGCCGGGTAACATTAGATCCAGCACCAGCAAATGAAAGTGTTCGCGTTCTATCAAACGCTGCATTTGCTCAAAATTTGCGACGCTGCGTACCTGATAACCTTGCTCCACCAGATACCGTTCTAACAATGCACGCAAACGTAAATCATCATCCACTACCAGGATTTTGGTTGTCTCTGTGACCACTTTTCTATCCTTACTCAGGTTTTAAGGTCACTATAAACGAAAATGCCGCCTTTGCATTAGCCAGGCGGCACAAACAATGTTACAAAGTTTTTCAGTTGTCGGATGGATCTGCTGTTGGCGTTTTTTTTCATCGGTGGATTAATCCAATAAATGCGAGGACTTTGGCTTGCTGGGCTAAAAAGCTTTACGCCTGCCGCGGCTTTAGCTGATAATCGGTAACAAATTTGCAAGCAACCAGTTTGCAGCGCTGCTTAACTTTTTACTAGCAAGGCGAACACAGCACAGTGAAAAGACCAATTAGTAAAACCTTGCTGATCACCCGTGAAGGTTATCAGCAGCTTAAAAATGAACATGACGAGCTTTGGTTTAAAAAACGACCAGAAGTAACAAAAATTGTGACCTGGGCTGCCAGCTTAGGCGATCGCTCAGAAAATGCCGATTACCAATATAACAAACGGCTCCTTAGACAAATCGATAGTCGCATACGTTTTTTGCGCAAACGTTTGGAAAACCTCACCATAGTTGACTATTCCCCCCAACAGGCAGGCAGAGTGTTTTTTGGAGCCTGGGTTGAGCTGGAAGACGACGACGGTAAGATCCTCAAATTTCGTATCGTAGGGCCGGATGAAATTTACGGCCGCAATGACTATATCTCTATTGATTCGCCCATGGCCCGCGCCCTGTTAAAAAAGCAAGTCGATGATATGGCCACGGTGCAAACCCCAACAGGAAGTAAAGACTGGTATATTCTGGACATTTGTTATCCAGATGCCGACAGCTAGCAGGAAAATTTATGTCTATAATTATTAAGCAAATCGCTGCAGAAATTACCGCCCGTCCAGAACAAGTAGCCGCAGCTATTGCCTTATTAGATGAAGGCGCTACCGTGCCATTTATCGCCCGTTACCGTAAAGAAGTGACTGGTGCACTGGATGACACCCAACTGCGCACTCTGGACCAGCGTTTAAGTTATTTGCGCGAGTTAGAAGAGCGGCGGCAAGTCATTTTAAGAACCATCGCCGAGCAAGGCAAACTAACGCCGCAGCTAGAGCAGGATATTTTGGCAGCTGACAATAAAACCCGGCTAGAAGATTTGTACCTGCCTTACAAAACCAAAAGACGCACCAAAGGTCAGTTGGCTATTGAAGCGGGTATTCAGCCGTTGGCACACGCCTTATTGGCAAACCCATTGCTACACCCGGAGCAAGCAGCCCAAGACTATCTCAATTTAGATGCCGGTTATGTTGATACAAAAGCCGTGCTGGAAGGTGCCAAATATATCCTGATGGAGCAATTTGCCGAAGATGCGGCATTATTGGCCCGTTTACGCCAACACCTTAGCGCCAATGCGCAACTACAAAGTAGTGTTACTGCTGGTAAAGAAGCGGAAGGCGCCAAGTTTAGTGATTATTTTGCGCATAGCGAGCTGTTGAAAAACGTGCCATCGCACCGTGCCCTGGCCATGTTTCGCGGCCGCAATGAGGGCATTTTACAACTGCAATTGGTACCTGATGCCTCAGCTGAACAGCCCCATGCTATCTGCGAGCAAATGGTAGCGGATCATTTCGCCATCCGGCAGCTCGATCGGCCAGCCGATGCGTTCTTGCGCACGGTAGTACAGTGGACCTGGAAAGTTAAATTACAACTGCATCTGGAGAACGATTTATTAAGTGAGCTGCGTGAGCGTGCCGAAGCGGAAGCCATTAATGTGTTTGCCCGCAATTTAAAAGATCTGCTAATGTCAGCGCCGGCAGGTATGCGCCCGACGCTGGCACTGGACCCAGGTTTACGTACCGGGGTAAAAGTTACCGCGCTTGATGAAACCGGCAAACTGCTTAACTACACCACTATTTACCCACATGCCCCGCAAAATCAATGGGATAAATCGTTAAAGGTATTGGTTGCTTTATGCCAGCAGTACCAGATTGAGCTGATTGCAATAGGTAATGGCACGGCATCGCGAGAAACCGACAAGCTGGCCGGCGAAGTGCTTAAAGCACTGCCAACGCAGCGGTTGAGTAAAATTATGGTGTCAGAAGCCGGTGCCTCAATTTACTCTGCCTCAGAGCTAGCTGCACTGGAGTTCCCCGAGCTGGATGTATCGCTACGTGGTGCCGTATCGATTGGCCGTCGCCTGCAAGATCCGTTAGCAGAGCTGGTTAAAATAGAACCTAAAGCCATTGGTGTAGGCCAGTACCAGCACGATGTTAACCAAAGCTTGTTAACCAAATCACTGGACGCAGTTGTGGAAGACTGTGTAAATGCGGTGGGCGTCGATTTGAATACCGCCTCTGCAGCACTGTTATCGCGCGTAGCCGGCCTGAATAAAACGCTGGCGCAAAATGTTGTACAGTACCGCGATGAACACGGCCGCTTTTCCGAGCGTAAGCAATTATTAAAAGTCCCCAGACTCGGCCCAAAAGCTTATGAGCAAGCGGCAGGTTTTTTACGCATTAATAATGGCAAAAACCCATTGGATGCCTCGGGTGTACACCCGGAAGCCTACCCATTGGTGGAAAAAATTCTGGCTGCACATCAAAAAAGCGTGGAAGAAATCATCGGCAATAGCAGTTTTCTGCATAAAGTAGACCCCGCCAACTTTGTCGATCAGCATTTTGGTTTGTTAACCATCGCCGATATCTTAAAAGAGTTGGACAAACCAGGCCGGGATCCGCGGCCCGAATTTAAAACGGCCAGTTTTAAAGATGGCGTAGAAACATTGTCAGATTTAAAACCCGGTATGTTGCTAGAAGGTGTGGTGACCAACGTTACCAATTTTGGTGCCTTTGTCGATATTGGTGTGCATCAGGATGGTTTGGTGCATATTTCTTCGCTGGCTGATAAATTTGTCAGCGATCCACATCAGGTGGTGAAAGCCGGTGATATCGTCAAGGTGAAGGTGCTGGAAGTGGATCAACCACGTAAACGTATTGCCCTAACCATGCGCTTGGATGAACAAGCCAACCCACGTCACGAACACACTGCGAGTAAAGCGCCAGCCAAGGTAGCAAAAGCAGTGGTAAAACCTGCTGTTGATGCCAGCAATGCTGCTATGGGTAATGCTTTTGCGGCGGCGCTTTCTAAGCTAAAGAAATAGGCAACGCGCTTTTACTGTAATTGGCTTAGCCTGTACCGTAAGAAGTAGCGGCTAAATTATTGCAACTGCGGGTGGCGCATTTTATGAATGTCCGCCCGCGGTAACATTGATAATTCAAATAGCAGCCGTTGGTTTACGGTGTCAAAGCTCATAACACTTTGTAAATGCAGTTGATCTGGCGGCAGTAAAATCAGATCTTTAGTTTCCTGTTGTGCCGTATCGTAATAACTCACCAGCAATTGCTCGGGCTTTTTTTGTAAAAAATAGATTTTTGAGTCTGCTACCGTCCAAGCAGTTCTGGAACTGAAAACACTACCAGCTAGTAACTGAATCTCTTGTCCATCTGGCAACAGCTGCCATAACCCGCGGTTCCGACCTTTACTAAAATACAGGCTATTGGCATCTGGCATTTGAGCCCATACCCCTCCTCTAGTGGTCAATTGCTGTACTTGCTCAGTCTGAATATTAATACTGAACAGATTCCCACTATGCGAAAAAATCACCGCACTGTCGTCATACCACCAGCTAATCTGGCCATGCCAGCGCACGCCTGTCTGTAATTGCGTCAAGCGCCCCGTTTTCAGCTCCAACAGCATCAGTTTATCGGTTTCTTCTGCCGGCAAGCGGCCAACAAAGGCAATAAAGCGTCCATCATTTGACCATTGAGGATATTTCACCATACCAAATAACCGGGTTAGCTGCGTACGTTTTTCCATTTGCGGATCGGCACGCCAGATCTCCATGTAGCCCGATTCATTACTCACATAAACTAATGCCTGCAGAGCCTCACTATAATCGGGCGCTTCGTACCGCGCCTCTGCAGCCGTTAAAGGAAAGATAGCACCAATCACTTGTTGCTCAAGCGGTAAGTAAGCAAGTTGCGGTACGCTTCGGCTATTATGATAAAAAACTTCTCCAGCTGTATTAACATGGCTTGGCCAACTAAAATTGTCCTCGGCTAATAGCTGGGTTTCCTGTTTTTTAATATGCGTTATAAAGCCCTGTCGTTTACCGTGCTTTAAAGCGGAATACACTAAACGTTCGCCATCCGGGTGCCAAGTGAAGCCGAGGATATCCTCTTCGCCATGGGTCAGCCTGAACTCTTTGCCTGTCTCTAAATCCTGAATATAAATCTCTTCGGAGAGTCGATGGGCTCGTCTGGTTAAAGCCATATAACGACCATCAGGTGAAAAAACCAGATCGCGAATACGATATTGGCAATTCTGTAAACAAGGCAAAGGCTCAGGCTCGGCTTCCGAATTTTGCAAATCCAAACGGTATAAACTGCTGCCATCCTCTTGCAAAGAGCCACTAAACACCAGATACCGGCCATCTGGAGACAAATCCATATAAAGGGTACCGTGCCTATTACAACTTGCCAGCGCTGAAGTTTCTAGGGTAATGACATCCAACTGCATAATCAAACATTCACCGTAAACGGCTGTTTGGCTGGAATAATAAAGATGCCGATTGTCATGCCCCCATAAGGGCCGACTCTTTTCATCAGGCCCAAAGGTAAGTTGACGCGGCGGCGCTTCAGTATCATATAAATCAATCACATATAAATCACTGACCGCTTCAAACTTGCGCCAGCTAAAGGCCACATAGCGCTCATTAGGCGATACCGCAGGAAAAACCGCACGACCAATGCCTTTGGTGTAGGTTGTTATCACTATCTCTTTAGACTGAGGAAGCTGCCAACGATACATCACTGCCAAGCTAGTGAGAAAAAGGCCGGCGAATATCCACCATCTAATCTGGCCAGATAAGAAGGTTGTTACGCTCTGCTTTTCTTGCTTCGTATCAGTCTCTGAGAGGCTGTTCTCAGCTAACATTTGCAGAAGTGAAGTAGGATCAGACGGCGCAGGCGACACTGAGGGCGCTAAGGCTAAACGATAACCTTTTTTACGAATGGTGCTGATGATTTCAATGTCAGTAAGCTGTTGAAAAGCATTACGTAATTGCCAAATAGCATTGGTTAGCGCTTTCTCGCCAACATAAGCATTACCAGCCCACACACTATCAATCAATTGCTGCCGGGTAACCATTGCCGGATACTGTGCGACCAGAAAAAGCAGGACCTCCATCGGTTTTTGCTGGATAGAAAGTTGTATACCGGCCGGATTACTAATCGTCAGTTCCAGCGGGTTAACTAATAGCTCTGCTAAATTAAAGGGTTGTTGCATTATCATGCCGGATCAATTTCACTTAGAATGAGGTTATTTTGCATCTGCTGTTGGCTGCATCTTAACATGGTCTAAAAGATCTGCACTGTTCGCTAAAGATGGATGTAGCGGATCGGTTAATTGCCGCATCGCATCTGTTGGTCGCAGGTGTTGCTTTAACCATGCTTGTTGCTCCCAAAGCAAGTGCAATAATGACTCTCGTGCCCTATAGTGATGCCCTTCTTCGGGTAATAACACTAAACGCGCGGTTTTACCTAAGCCTTGCAGCGCCTCAAACATCCGTACCGATTGCATGGGAAAGGTACCGCTATTGCTATCCGCCTCGCCGTGAATTAATAATAACGGGGCTTGAATATTATTAGCATATAAAAATGGTGACATAGCTTGATATAAAGTAGGTTCTTGCCAAAGATGACGCTTTTCTGATTGAAAACCGAATGGCGTTAACGTGCGATTATAGGCACCACTTCTGGCAATACCGGCTTGAAAAAAATTGGTGTGAGCTAATAAGTTAGCAACCATAAAAGCACCATACGAATGCCCGCCGATCGCAATGTTATCTAGCTCGGCAATGCCTAGCCGAGTTAATGCTGTAATAGCCGCAGCGGCGTTTGCGGTAAGTTGTTCAAGAAAGTCATCATTTGGCAATCGATTTTTATCGGCAATGATAGGCATAGTCACTTGATCAAACACCGCATAACCTAAGGCAGTAAAAGGTTGCGCCGTCGTAGGCTTAAATGCCACATATTGCTGAGCTGCGGGTTGTTTTTGTTCTGCTAGCTCTGCTGAATCATATTCACGCGGATAGGCCCAGAGTAAAACCGGTAATGGCCCCATTTCCGGTTTATAACCAGCAGGAAGCAGTAAGCGCCCACTCAGCGCCACACCATCCGCACGCTGATAATGAATAATCTGCGCGCTAATAGTCTGCCATGCAGGTAAAGGATTATGCGGTTTTGCTACGAGTGTTTCTTGATCAGCCTGACGTAACAATAGCGTTTTAGGCTGGTTGGCAGTCTGTTGGCTAATTAAAAGCTTTTGTTCAGGTAATAAGCGCTCAAGTTGTTCTAGCTTATCGCTACGGCTCTGCCAGACAATTGTTTTTGCTAGCGTCTGAGCATTAACACACCATAAGGTTTCGGCGGTAGTGTCCGGCTGGCGTTGTTTTACATAAAAATGTTGCTTGTTGTCTAGCTCGAGTAAGCCGCCATTGGCAAGGGCCGATGGCTGTAAAATAGGTTCTCCAGGTGCGGCGGCAAGATCTTTCCGATGCCATTGCTGCCAAAGTATCGGCTTTGCCGTAAAACCTTCAGTAAAAATCCATGCTTTTAACTGTTCACCCACTCTCTCATACAGAATAGCAAGATCCGTCTCTGACCATAGTATTTTCTCAACACGCCAGCGGCTTTGGTGTAGCAGCGTTTTTTCGGCATTAAAAGGAGCAGACCATTGCCACACACCTTCCTTGTAGTCTGGTGATGGATCTGGTTCAGTCCAATACAAGCTGGCCGAGTGATCAGGTCGCCAAGCAAGTAATCGTAATCCTTGGCGGCGCTGACGTGATTCATGTAAAGGCAAAGAGGCTACAGTGACTAAACTGGCAGGCGCTGCTGGCTTTTGCGGGGGATTTGCCAATGCCAAGATAGCAAAATGCTGTGGAAAACTCGGATAACGAACGCGCTGCGAATAGGGGCGCTGCAACTGCTGTAACAAGACATAAGCATTATCAGGTGATAGTGAAAAATGTGTAATGGCGCCTCTATATAGCTCGGTAAGCGTTAAGTCAGTACTGACCTTAACTAAGCGGCTTTGACTGAGCTGCTCGAAGAGATCTTCATCAGTCTTGCTTGCCAGCAACAATTGCAAAGTACGCTGAGCGGTACTTTGTTGATGACTTTGGCTAATCTTCGGATTTAGCGCCGGTAAGCCTGTAATGGCATAGTTTGGCTCTTTCGGTGCCAATGTCACCAAAATACCAGCACTGTCGGCTTGCCACTGATATTGAATACCGAACACCGCATTAAGACGTTGTGGTAAACGTGTTGTCTTTTTTGTGGCAAGCTCTAGCAAGGCCAAATAAAGTCCATCTTCTTCGGCTACCACAAAACTTAACCAGCGCTCATCGGGTGAAAAGCGTGGTTGGAAGAGGCGCTGAGATTGTTCAGCAGTTATAACCCATGACGCTTGGCTCGACGCTAATGCTTTTAACCTAAGACTTTGTAAGCCTGCGCTATTATTACTACTTAATGTCGCCATATTGATAGTAATACCAGCTAAACCACGCTTGGGTTCTTGCAATTGGGCCAGAGTTAAATAAGGGCCGCTTTCCAGTTCAAGCAACCAATCGCCACTTGCAGAGCTTTGCCAGTGCGTTGGTAGGTTTGTATCAACTAAAGTAACTAAGCGCTGATCTGGCAGTTGATAGCAAAACACAGGGAATGTGACTAATAACAAATGACACGCTATAAACCTTGACCAGAACATATCAACGAACCTTCAATAAAAAGCCCCATTACTGGGGCTTAACTACATAAACTACAAACCAACTTAAAAACGTTGTTCTAATGCAATGTAGAAAGTACGACCGATGACGTTATAGCCCATATTACTGCGATAAAATGGGTGGCTGTTTCGGCTAGGATGTCCGGGAACATATAACGGTGGCATAGTATCAGTTAGGTTATTTACCCCCAGCGTTAACTTAGTATCTTTATTAAAGCGATATGAAGAATTTAAGTTAAGACGCTGGTATGGCGAGAGCTTACTCCACACGTCCTGACGATAACTTTTGCCGTCTGTATCCGTCAACGTCCAGTTATGTTTACCTTCACCAGAGCCGGTATAATACCAACTCAAGTTCACTGACAAATCGTCTAAACGCCAGTTAAGTGATAAGGTACTCTTCCAAACAGGTAAATATTGATCCTTGGTTTCTTCAATACGCTCACTGCCAGCGAAGGCTTGGTATTCCTTTTTCAAAGTATGTGATGTGCTAGCCTTAAAGTTTAACTGACCAAAATCTTGTAAATCTAATTTATAAGCCAGCTCTAAATCCACACCTTGTGAAGCTTCATAAGCACTGTTAATAATGCCGCGGCGGACGCAAAGGAGATCTTGATAATCCTGCCCCGGTGGTTGCTGCATAATGTAACCCAGAGAATCAAGCTCATTACAAGAGTTGGCTTTACCTGTCATATCATAAGCAGGATTATCTAGAATACGGTCTACCGTTTCGGTATAAACCGCGCCATCCAGTGAAATACGCCAGAAATCTAAAGTAGTACTGAAGTTTTCTGTGATTTGACCCACCACACCAATATTCCAGAACTTGCCTTTTTCTTCTTCTAAATCGATATTACCGGCACTAATAGATTCAAAACGATCATCTAAATCAACAGGATGATTTAAATCGATATGTTTTGTAGTGCTGGTAAAAGAGCGGCTGATACCGGCATACATTCGATGTAAATCTGGCGCACGGAAGCTACGACCTGCATTAGCTCTGACTAACCAGTTCTCATTGGGTCTATAACTTATACCCATTTGCGGCGTTAAGGCACCACCGACTTCTGATTTATCGTCATATTTATCGTAGCGCAGCGCTAAGCTTGCATCCATTTTGCCAAAGCCTTCACTGTTATCCAACAGTGGAATTGCTAGCTCGCCAGCAAGTGCGTAACGTTTACGTTCGCCTCGGCCCTGAGTACCCCCTTGCCCTAACAGGTTACCGCTTAAGGTATCTTCATCTTTCATATCGAAGTACCACTCGCGCGCCCATTCAGTAGAAAGCGCAAATTGAATAGCGCCTTTTGCCGTATCGACTAGATCACCGGTCAATACCGCTTGTAACTGGTTCATACCCGAGCCGGCATCAGTTAAGGTTTCTGCGTACAAATGTTCAACCTGCTGTGGTGTCATTTTATCCATAGGATACCATTTCGCCGGATTGGCTGAATCGGCTGGATCAAAGCTAATAATCTCTAACAAACGATCCGCGCGCATTTGGTTACGACCATAACGGTCAAACTTACTTTTGCCATAAGCCCAGTTAATATCCAGCTCATAGTCGCCTAGCTGACCATTTAACCCCAGCGACATATTCATATTTTTTTCTTTGCCCAAATAATCACGGATTTGCCCATAATCATCTAAGCGGCGATACATTCTAAATTCGCGGGTACGGGCAAAGTCACTGGCGTTATAGCTGTAGGTGCCAGGATTATCCCTATCCATATAAAAGGTTGGCGAGACACCTTTTTGGCCATTGCCTCTAATCGTTTCTTTATCACTACCTTGCAACAGCACATTATATTGCCAGTTGTCATTTAACTCGCCGTTATGGTTTAGCACCAGGTTAAATTCGTCTACCGCAGGGTGCAGGCCATCGTCACTTACAACATCAAAGCGACACTTAAAACGACTTTGATCCGGATACCAAATACCACGTTCACCGAACAGCTCTTGGCACTTTTGTTCATCCGCTAGTACATAGTTTTCAGTATGAAAAACCCGACTATAATCGCGTAAATAGGCAGAGGTAGAACTATCTACATTAAGACCGTCAGGCCCAGTGACTTTGGTAAAATCGCGTTGACCCGCACGTAAGATCTCATCTTTTTTATATTCAAACACCAACATAGTTTGCCCGAAGTCACTGGCAAAACCGGTGGTTAACGAAACTTTATTTCTATCGCGACCACCCGCTTGCGGATTTTCATGCCGTAGATTTAAAGTGGTTCCATCGTATTGTTTTTTCAAAATAATATTAACGACTCCACCAATAGCATCAGAGCCATAAATAGCAGAGGCCCCGCCAGTGAGGATTTCGACCCGCTCTACGGCACTGGTAGGAAAAGTAGAGGTATCCACAAAGTTCGAAGAACCACCCGTAGCTGCCGGATATTGCGGCACACGTTTACCATTCACTAACACCAAAGTACGGTTCGCTCCCATACCCCTTAGGTTAATGGTGCTTGCTCCCTGCGTCCAACTGCTTTCATTACCTTCTACTGTTCGACCGGCATTAGCAATAGAGGCCTGTAATAGCTCTTCAACATTGCTAAAGCCGCTAAGCTCTATATCAGCAGCAGTAATCACAGTAACAGGCGCGACCCCCTCTAAATCAGTGCGCTTAATTCGAGAGCCTGTAACTTCGAGGCGTTCAATCTTTTCATCAACGGCAACCTCTTGTGCAGTTGCCTTGTGATGCAAAACCGAACTACAGACTAAACCAGTTAAGATGGCAGTTTTAATGGCGATTGCCACGGGTGATTGTGTGTTCATCTAATAGTTTCCAAGTAATGTTGCCTGAATTATTGTTATAACAGCCTTTTAGACACAGGTTACTCACCAAAGGCTCAGCAACCTGTTACTACAATCAGGTTTATCGCTGTCCGCTATGACATAGCAATGATAACCAGCTCCATTTTTCACCCCTTTAAACTCTATTTAATATCTATCCTATTAAAATCATGAAGATAAATTGTTTTTTGCTAATATTTTACTGCGTAAATAAACCAGAAAATATTCCTTTTAACCTAAATTTATTCTGTCGGAAGTGTGTTTACAGGCAAGCGCTCGCCGGTTAACGTGCCTCGGGTTAAGCTCCCTTGTTGCCAGAATAAGATTTCACCACTTTTGCCATGTTTGATATTGCTGTCCACAGAAATGACCCGACCGGAGAAATGTGAAAAGACCCCATCCATCGAGGTGTGCCCCACCACTATTCGCTGTACTTGTAAGGTTTGCAGTAACTGCTCAAGTAGCGGTTCGCTAATTTTGTTGTCCTCGCGAAAATAGCCGCGATACCACAAAGGCCCCAGTGAGCCATATAAGAAATTTAGTACCGGTACTTCTCGCAGCTGTTGCCTAGAAATACCCAATGACTGCCGATATTGTTCATTGATTTCGGCCAACGACATGCCCAAGGCTAGATAATCTGGATGTAAGCCTGCATGTACAAACAACATATCGTTAACTTGTGCGAGTACAGGCTTAGTGCGTAACCATTGCCCCAGCACCGTATCTTCAGCAAATAGACCACTATAATCGGTACCTAGCGCTTGAGCTACTTGTTGATACTTAGTATTGATATAACGCAGGTCGTTATACAGCACCATGGTTTCATGATTGCCAAGCAGTAAATGTAATTGTCCTCCTGCTTGTTCCGCTTGCTGCTCTAGCTGATAGAGCCACCAAAGGATCTCGGTTACCTGATCCCCCCGATCCATCACATCACCAATAATTACCAAATGACCATCAGCAAAACTCCAGTTCCCCTGTTTATCAACCACATGATTCACCTGCAATAATTGTTGCATCAATTGATACTGGCCATGGATATCACTTAACACTGCAAGCTGTGGCGCTTCCAGCCGCGTAGGTAAAGCCGCTTGGTTCGCGCTTCGTACCTGAATGGGCTTATTGTAAGCACAGCGGGGGGCTATTACTTTGCCAATACTTTGCTGCTGTACAAGCACTTGTTGATCGCAAACCCATTTTAAGGTGAGTTGCGTTTCCGACTCGTCAACAAAAGCATAAGGGCCGTCATCGGCCAGATCATGACTTAATTTAGTAAGCGATGTTGATTGGTCATCGCTTACTCCGTAAAAAAAATGCGAAGTATAGTAAGCCAGTGCCGGGAGCAAAATTAATACTCCAAGTATCCATCGTGTCATTGCGATATCCTGTTAAAGGTATATAAGTTGGCTAGTCAGTTGCTCGCCGATAGCATTGCAGCATTCGGGCTCAAATAGCGTTGTAAGGCAGCATGAATTAATATTTGGAGGGGGACAATCTACAATATCCGGCGTAAGCACTATTCTCAGCCGTTTTTATCTCTATTCATAATCTATTAATTGAAAATCAAAAAGTTATGCTTGCTGAAGATACTGTTTAGCGCGGGGCTCTGTCGCCAGCTGGTAGAAATTTTGAATGACTTGGCTACGTTGCTGCATTAGCGCCGACCTTTCCAGCCGCTCGCGCTGCGGTAATACAATACCGGCGACAGTATCGCCTGCACTAGCTGTATTTTCGGTTGCCTGTTCTGTCGATTGTTCCGCTTGCGCTGCTGCAGAATCTGCAGCGATAGCAGGAGAGGAAGCTGCTCCAATTTGTTGCGATTTTTCTGCGATAAGCTCTGCTTGCGCTTGCAACAGCCGGTTAGTGGCTTCAGCAGCGATGCTACGATCAGCAGATGATGGTTCTGCCGGTGCCAGAGCAGCCGCTTTAACTTGCTGCATTTTTTGAATAGTTGCCGGTGGATCACCAGCAATAGGGGCTAAATCAATCTGTACTTCACCGCCTACCGCATAACGACGACCATCAGGACCTTGCTGGTATTCATAGCTTGGCGTACCTGCATAACGGCCACCGACCATTGCATGTGCTTGCTCATGGGTACGTACTTCTTGGTCACGGGCTTGTAATTCACGTAGCTCTTGCTGCTCCGCTTGAGCTTGTTGTTCGGTTTGCTCTGACTGGGCGGACTGCTGCCCAGCAGCAGATTCCTGCTCGGAAGAAGATTGCTGATCAGAAGAGGATGGTTCTTCTTCACGCCCCGCAATGGCTTGCTGAGTTTCCGTTTCTTTGCCATTGCTATCGTATAAGGTGACACCCGGGTTGCTATTCGCCGCATTACGACTGCGGTCATCACTATTTAGCGCCCGCTCGGCGGCGCCTTTTTCCATATCACGTACCGGTTCTACCAGCTCACGTCGTTGCATATCACGCCTCGCCTGCTCGGTTGGCGGGTTGGCGGTGTTGATACTAACGTTAGGGTAGTGGGAGGTAATCTGCATAGTTAACTAACTTCAGACCCGCACATCAATAATACTACCCAGCATTTCATCGGCAGTACGCAACGAGCGGACATTCGCCTGCCCTTGCAATTGCTGCTGCTCTAAACGCACGAGTGACTGATTAATATCTTGAGGTTGCTGTGTTGGTGTTGGCGTGGTGTCAGCGGTAGTTTGTGCCGCTACTTCCTGTTCTTGAACACGGTTCTGTTGTGTCTGCCGATTGATATTGATTGTTTCTTCGGTTATACCCGCCGAGGCGCGTTGCAGACCTTGCATACCCGCAGTAAACGCAGATTGTATTTGCATAACCTGACTCCTGAAAAACGCTACCGCTTAATTATTAACCAAACCAGCTTAAAAAGAAAGCTAATCCGTAAGATCAGCCCAATTACTTAACCATTGTACGAACTCAGCCGGGTGCGAAATAAATGGCGCATGAGAGGCTTTCTCGAATATGGTGAATCGGGCTGTTGGCAACAGCTGCTGTAACTGCGGCACAACCGTGGCCGGCACCAACGAGTCTAACCGACCAAAGCAACCACTAACCGGTTGAGATAATGTTGGCAGTAGGCTGCGCAAATCTTGCTCTGCCAGTAAGCGTAAGGCACCTTGCACGGCGGCGGGCTCTGGCAACGGATAGGCTGCAATGGCCTGACGTAATTGTTGGATATCCGCCCGAGCATGCTCAGATCCCATAGCTTGAATGGCCAGAAATCGCTGAATAGTCAGCGCAATATTGTCACTAAGCGCGGCAGCAAATTGCTGCAGTACCGCTGCCTGCATACCTGGCCAGTCTGCTCCGGCTAAAAAGCAGGGCGACGCCGCGCAAAGTGCCAGCCGTGCTACTTTATGCGGATAATATTTGGCCAAAGCAATTGACAGCAAACCGCCCAAAGACCAACCACATAGATAGCTGTTATCCGGTATTTGCTCGGCTAACTGTGCCACCACCTCATCTAACCGATATTGTGCAGGAAACACCCTGTTTTGACCAAAACCCGGTAAATCTGGCGTCAACAGCTCGCAACGCCCGCTTAATTGCGCTTTGACGCCCTGCCACACCCCGCTATTTAGCCCCCAGCCATGCAATAACACCAAGGGTGGCTGAGCAATTTTCATATTCTCTGCCATGCTTACCTCATGGAATAAAAAGAAGATAAAGTCATGTCTTTTGTAACCCGATTACGCTGGGTATGGCAGCAACTGCTGCCCTCGCCTTGCTTGTGGTGTATGTTGCCGGTGCAGGATCATCAGCACTTACTCTGTACCAATTGTCAGCAAGCGCTGCCCCAGTTGCCTTATCAGTTATGCCATTATAACCTGTTATGGTTACCTGCTGTCAGAGCGGGGTTACCCGATACCCACTTTGATCGGCTGCTGAGTTTAGGCTGGTATCAACTCCCCTACCAACATTGGATTAGGCGCTGGAAATTTCATAGCGATATGTTCGCCGCTGAATTATTACAACAACTGTTTCAGGAGTTACTATTACATTATCAACAGCAAGGGCAGCCGTTACCAGATGCCATTGTTTATGTGCCAATGACCGCCAAAAAAGAACGCCAACGCGGTTTTAATCAGGCAAAAATATTGGCTGAGAGCGCGGCACAGCTGCTGCAGATTCCGCTATTAGAAGTACTAAAACGTGACAAAGACGCACCCAGTCAGGTAGGCCTTAATCGCCAGCAGCGCCAACAAAATCTTGCTGGCGCATTTAGGCTAACACTCACTGAGCCCTTACCTGACCATTTGGCGCTAATAGATGACGTGGTCACCACCGGCAGCACAGCGAATCAGTTGGCACTTTTACTGAAACAACAAGGGGTAAACCAACTCAGCTTATGGACGCTGGCCATTACCCCAGATGCCGATCACTCTTCGGCTTGAGGGGAGGCATTAAAGCCCTGCCCCAAATACATCGCATTGATCAGTAAGCGACTAGACCCTTTAAAATAACCACGAAATACCGGGTTATCGGTCATACCAATTACCCGTCCCCGCCCTAGGTTGTGAGCTACCAGCACCGCCCCCTGTGCAATACGCGGCACATACTCCGCTGCGGTGTAACCAGCCAAATGCGGTTCACTGCTATACCAAGCCACATTAACAAAGGGTGACGCACTAGGTTGTAGCAACATATTGCTGTTTTTAAACACCGGTAAATCTTTACGGTTAATGCCAAAGGTTAAGGGGTGGCTAAGATCAAGCTCAGCATTAAAGATAGCGCCAGCAATACGTTGTTTCCCTGCCAGCGCTTCTTTATCGGCATACGTCAGATCTTGCTGCGGAATAAGTTTACTCATTTCGCTACCAGACCAAACACCAGCTTGTAGCAGTTTGGCATCGACCAACCAGGCAGCGCCGCGTTTATGCCCCCATAACACACCACCTTGTTGCGCCCATTGCCGCAAGCGATTTATTTCAGTTTCCTGCCAGCTGCGATAATCACCGTCAGGTAAAATAATATGGGTGTACCGGCTTAAATTGATCCGGCTTAACCGTTCTGGTTCAACCATGGTAGGTGAAATACCCGCTAAGCGCTCCAGGTTGTACCAAACCTCCCCAGCCTCGGTTGAGTTAACACCAGGGCCAGCGACCAAAAGCACCTGTGGTAACTGCACCGGCGTAAAATTGTTACTACCCAGATCACTGCCACGGCTGGTTAAACCTGTGGTTAGGGTATACAGCGGCAAATTAAAGCGCTCTTGTATTCTTTGCAGCCGGAAAAACCAATCCGGATGCTGCTGCAAACCAGCGGGAAGCACCATGGCACCGGCTTTAAAATTGCGGCTACCTTGCGGCGTACTGCCGGTAAAATCTCCTAAAGCGGCCCGCACAACCAGACCTTCGGTTAACATGGCATGTAAGGCGACCGGCGCAAGCTGGTCTTGCCAATTTAACACATAAGCATAACCATCAGCTTGCGGTCCGGTTTGCCGCGCTCTGGGTTGCCATTGCCAGGGTTGCTCCGCAACAGCCCGACCGGGTTCGCGATTAACCGCAGTAAAGGCGATATTATAAGCATAGGGTAGTGTCCAGGCTGACACATCATAGAAGGTATTGTCGTTAAAGGTTTTATCGGTACTAAAGGCGGCTTTTAACAAACGATATTGCGCTTGTTGTAAGGGCACATAATAACTTTGGCCTGCCCGAAACTGTGTTTGCTCATATTGCCAATCTTGCGTGAGCGGATAGACTGCAATCTGATGCTGGGCCAGCAACTGCAGCAAATCTTCCAAGCGGCTACGATCTTGGGCTTCCGTTAAAATATAACCTTTAATGCGCTCAGCCCGCGCTTGCTGCGCGCCGCTTTGAAAGAACTCTTGCTGATAACTCAACAACGCTTGCCGATTCGCAACGCCGCCACGGATAGTCGATAACGACGCATCAAATTGATTTTTAATGGTATCAGCAAAGGTCAATAAACCATTAATAGACTCCTGTACATGACCACGGCTACTGGCTTGTTCAAATAGAATACCCACGCTGCCGTTAACATCAGGATAGGTAGACCCTTTGCCGACGTAAAAATCGTCAAAACTTTCTTCGGTGTAGTAAAGCTGGCCACGTTGGTCAAAAGCCTGCGCATGAAAACCCGCCAAAATGCGTGTTAGTTCAAAATTACGCTCTGGTGTTAATGGATAATTGCGGCTGGGAATGCCTGGTTGAAAAAAATAACTGCTATTGGTGCCCATTTCATGAAAGTCGCCCACGATATTCGGCTGCCATTTATGAAATTGAGCGATCCGCGCCTGACTTTCCGGATGTTGTAACAGCAGCCAATCCCGGTTTAAATCAAACCAGTAATGGTTAGGCCGGCCATTTGGCCAGGGTTCAATATGCTCACGATGTTGCGGATCAGCAACAGGCGTTTTACCGCGATGCATATTAGCCCAAAGAGCAAAACGATCATGCCCATCCGGGTTTAAGCTAGGCTGAATTAGAATAACGGCTTGTTGCAGCCATTGTTGCACTTCAGGGTTATTACTGGCGGTAAGATAATGCGCGAGTACCAAGGCCGCATTAGCCGCACTTGGTTCATTACCATGCACACCATAACCCAACCAAATAATCACCGGGCTGTTGTCACTTACTGTGCGGCTGCCGCGCACCTGGGCTAAATGCTGCTGGCGGATTTCATCCAACCGCGCCAGATTATCCGGCGATGAGACCACCAGTTGCAGCAAAGGCCGCAGCTCATGTGTGCTACCAATCACTTCGAGCTGCGCTCGTGCTGATTGCGCAGCCAGCACTTCAAAATAACGTTGAATTTGATCGTGCCGCGCATGCCAGTCACCGACCGGAAAACCCAGCACCTGCTCTGGCGCGGGTACTTCCCGTGCGACTGCTTCATTAAAATATGCCGCTTGCGTCTGCCAAATACAGCAAAGCAAGATAAAGAAAGCCAGTTTTTTCATTGTTTTCCCCCAATACTGGCCGCTAAGTTAGCCAGAAAGCTGCACAAAACTCAAGCGGGACTGGCATCGCTGCAACAGTAAGAGTATTATAAGGCATAACCTAGTAATTTAGTCAGGTACTACTATGATAACCATTTCTGAACAGGCACAAACGCACTTTGCCAAGCTGCTGGAAAAGCAACCGGCTGGCACCAACATTCGGGTCTTTGTTGTTAATCCAGGCACGGCACAAGCGGAGTGTGGCGTATCTTACTGTCCGGCTGATGCGGTGGAAGATACCGATATTCGGTTAAACTTTACCGGCTTCGATGCCGTGGTCGATGAAGAGAGTAAACCCTTTTTAGTTGATGCAGAAATTGATTTTGTGACCGATCAGATGGGCTCTCAACTTACCCTAAAAGCGCCGAATGCCAAAGTACGTAAGGTGAATGACAACGCGCCCTTACTGGAGCGAGTACAGTATGTGATTGATAGCGAGATTAACCCACAATTGGCCAACCACGGTGGCCGGGTGACTGTAATGGAGCTAACAGAGGCTGGTGTTGCCATACTGCAATTTGGTGGTGGCTGTAATGGATGTTCACAAGTTGATCTGACGCTAAAAGAAGGTATTGAAAAAGAGCTGCTAAATCGTTTTGTCGGTGAGCTTTCTGGCGTGAAAGATATTACTGAACACCAGCGCGGCGAGCACTCCTATTATTAAGCGCTAGCGCACAGTCAGACGCATTTTAGCGACAATTAGCCAGCAGCTTTTTTTTGCTGTCTGTGCTATAAACAGCCCCGTACTTTCGTTTAGCGGGGCTTTTTTATGCGTGTATTTTTGTTGTTTGTGCTCTTGCTGTGGCAGCTGCCTGCCAGCGCCGCGGTAATGTTAATCTATCATCATGTAGCAGAAGATACCCCCAGGGTCAGTAGTGTTACCCCTGCCGAGTTTCGCGAACATTTACGTTATTTACGCGACAACCACTTTCAGGTTATCGGCCTGGATGTACTGATTGACCAGCTAAAAACCGGTCAGCCTATCGCCGATAATGCCGTGGTGATTACCTTTGATGATAGCTATGAAAACAACTTCACCACCGCCCATCCCATTTTGCAGGAGTTTGGCTACCCCTACACTATTTTTATCAGTCCTGGTGCCATTGATGATCGGGTCGGGCCAGTATTAACCTGGCCGCAAGTAAAACAAATGTCAGATGATGGCGTGTTAGTGGCAAACCATGCCATGTGGCATGAGCATATGGCCCAGCCTGAGCAAGGTGAAAGCGAAGCAGCTTGGTTAAAGCGGATGCAACAAAGTATTTTGCAAGCCGAACAACGCATCAAAGAAGAAACCGGACAAAGCCATCAATGGCTGGCTTATCCTTATGGTGAATTTAGCGATGCGCTAGAGGCGTTAGTGAGCAAGTTAGGTTTTATCGGCATAGGTCAGCAATCTGGCGCTATTGGCCCACTGACCAAACTAACCCGCATTCCGCGCTATCCGGCAGCAGGCCAATATGCCGATTTAAAAGACTTAAGTCAGAAGTTTCGTACCCTTGCCTTTCCGATCACCGGCTATTTAGCGGCCAATCAGGTAATCAGCAGCAATCCGCCAGTATTACGCCTTGAAGTAAAAATAGAGGATTTTAAGGCGGAACAATTGCGCTGCTATGCGGGTTCTGAAGTGTTAGAACCAACCTGGCTCAATGCGAGTACCTTTGAAGTGAAAGCCAGCAAACCAGTAAACCGAGGACGTAGCCGTTATAATTGTACTGCGCCCTCACTTAGCAAACGCGGTTACTTTTACTGGTATTCGCAGCCTTGGTTAAACTAACTTTATGTTAGCGTAAACGCGCCAGTACCAGCGGAAAATCGGCTAGCAGCTGCTCGGTATCAATGACCGGTGGCTGCCCTACCACCATTTCTGGCTTAAACATGGCGACCAACTGCCCTTGTGGATTAATCAGCACCACAGAGGCGCTGTGATCAACCAGATAATTGCCTTCAGCATTGCTACTCATCGCATACATCAAGCCCAGTTGCCGAACAAAGGGAAACAACTGATCATGACCTGCAGTGACCCCCAGTATTGCCGGTTGCTGAAAATAATTTACATAATCATTAATTTGCGTTGGCGTATCGCGCTGGGGATCGACTGAGATAAACCAGATCTTTAATGGCTCTTGCACCATCGCCGCCAGTTCTTCCTGGGCCCCTGCCAACTTGGCCAGGGTAAGTGGGCAAATATCCGGGCAATAGGTATAACCGACAAAGGCTAACGTCCATTGCTGATAAAGATCTTCCCGCCCCACCGTATTGCCGTGTTGATCGATTAAGGTAAATTCAACCAGATTGCGCGCTTGCGGATAGACTAACGCCTGTTTCGGCTCTGCCTGTTGCTGCCAGAACAGATAGGAAGCCACCCCCGCAATTAACGCAGCGATAACTAATAACGGAAAACCTAATTTACCCAGTGTTAATTTATCAGACATAAAGCGACAGTACCTTGAAATAATGGTCAACCAATAACACCAGAAATAGTACCATTAAATGCACAATCGAAAACTTAAAAGTCGCCATCGCGGTACTATTGTCGGCGGCAAATTTTAACTTCCAGGCGTATTGTAAGAAGCGCAGGTTCAACAATGTGCTCCCCACTAGGTAAATAGCCCCAGTCATCCCGACGATATAAGGTAGTAAGCACACTAAACACAATAATAGGGTATAAAGCAGGATGGCGCTTTTAGTAAAGTCGATACCATGGGTTACCGGCAACATCGGCATATTGACTCTGGCATAATCATCGCGCCGATGAATAGCCAGTGCCCAAAAATGCGGTGGCGTCCAGGCAAAAATAATCATTACCAGCAACAGCGCATGACCGTGTAACTCGCCGGTTACGGCTGTCCACCCCAATAACGGCGGCATAGCGCCAGCCAAACCACCAATAACAATATTCTGTGGGGTGGCCCGTTTTAAGAACATGGTATACACCACGGCATAGCCAAATAAACTCAGCAACGTTAGCCAGGCGGTTAATGGGTTTACCGCAAAATACAGCAATAGAAAACCACTTAACGCCAGACTACAGGCAAAGACTATGGCGTTTTTACTGCTTACCCTGCCACGGGCTACCGGCCTGCTATGGGTACGCGCCATTTGCGCATCAATCCGTTGATCAACCACATGGTTTAGCGCTGCCGCAGCGGCCGACAGCAAGCCGATACCTAAGGTTGCACTAATTAGCAAGGGCCAGGACGCCAGACTGTCACTGGCCAATACCATACCAACCCACGCAGTTAATACCAGTAACGCCACCACCTTAGGTTTGGTCAACTCCAGATAATCACGCCATAACCGGTTGTACTGCTGAGATAAAAGTATCGTCGCCATTTAAACCTCCCTGCCTTGCGGCCTGCTAATTTGATAATAAGTCACCACTAGCAACATCATTAAATTTGCCCCAACAAAGTTATGGGCCACGGCATTGGCTAAAGGTAAATGCAGCACAATATTTAATAAGCCCAACACAAACTGTAGCAGCAAGACCAAGCCAATCGCCTGAGCCAGACGCTGCATAAGCGCTGTCTCGGCCAAACGATACAAACGCCAGCTAAACCAGGCAACGATAGAAAGCGTTACTACAGCTCCCAGCCGGTGTAACACATGGATGGTCGCTCTGGCATCTTGTGTCATCACGCCATATTCGTAATCATCATGTCCCAGATGTAAATCAAAGGCCTCGGCAAAGGCCAGACGACTGCTCCAGCCCGCTTCACAAAGTGGTAAATCAATGCAAGCTAAAGCAGCATAGTTGGCTGCGGTCCAGCCCCCCAACGCGATCTGTAATACCACCACTGCCAACGCCAATAGTGCCAGCGGCTTTAACGATTGCAGCTGAAACTCCGTATTGCGTAGAGCAGGCTGATGTTGTAACCAATAAAGCGCTAACAAACTAAATAAAATAAAGCCAAAGAGTAAATGTGCCAGCACTATTATTGGCAGTAAGCCCATAGTAACCGTCCAGGCTCCTAAGGTCGCCTGAAAAATAACGATTGCTAATAACGCCAAGGGCAAGGCGGTTAAGCGTTTCTTTTGCCGCCAGCTAATAATAAACAAGGCGCCAATCAATAAACCGAGCGTCCCCGCCAGATAACGGTGAATCATTTCATTCCAGGCTTTATGGTGCTCCAGTGGCCGCTCTGGGAAACGGGCTGCTGCCAGTTCCATCTTTTCTGCTTTATGCGGCACCTTTAAAAAGCCATAACAACCGGGCCAATCCGGACACCCCAGCCCAGCGTCGGTTAACCGTGTATAAGCCCCTAAAATGATCACCAGCATGGTCCAGCATAGGGTAAAAGTAATCAGTTTTCTCTGTAATGTCATACCGACACTCCTTGTTGGCAATACCGTTCAGACGCTATTTTCTTTAGCTGCTTCATACGCTGGTCCTATCATAATTTAGTAACTTCATTAGATCGGCGCGTATCGCTTTTGCTGTAGCGGCCATTTGCTCCGCCTGCTCAGGCATTGGATAACTGAGTAACGCTAAACCTTGTTGATCAACCAGAATTATCTGATTTTGTAACTGGTTGGCGGCAGCAGTCTGTTGTAACTGAAATACCGGATAATCGGCAGGCAGGGTTTGGCCAACAAACACCGGCTGAACCTGCTTTTGTTTACGACCCAGTCCTAAATAGAGCTGCTGTACTGTATGTAAAGCTTGCTTACAGCGTTGTTGCTGGCACTCGTGCGCGACTACCGCTATACGCCAATGGTTTTGCTGCTTGCTGGCATCGTCTAGCAAGTAAATTTCTTGCTGCAACCATTGCCCCCGGCTAGAGCTACCTGGGTTAAACCAACCCAATTCCAATACCAGCTTAGCGGCAAGCAAAGGCAGCACACAACATAGGATAAAGAGTAATAAAAATTTGTTTTTATTCATGTTTTTCTCCGGTTACTCTTAGTTTGGGTTGTAGGCTGGCGGCGATAGCAACCCCCAACACCGCTATTGCCAAACCAAACCACTGTAGTGCATAACCACGGTGTTTTTCTGGTGGTAACACCACGGGTTGATAATGTGGAATAAACGCAGAGGGTTGCTGTTGATACAGTAAAGCAGGGTAAAGAGACAAAGGAAGCTGCTGCTGCAAAGTGGCAAAGTCTATTTGCTGCATGCGCATGGGGTAACTGTTGCCTTCCAGGTTTTGCCCAAGCAGCACCCCACCCAATTTGGTTCTAACCAAGGCATCCAGTTGTAACACTGCGGGAATTTCTGGCTCAGGCAGCTGTTGCCGACTGCCCGGCGCGGCTAACCATCCCAGATTAACCAGCACTACACTGCTGGCATCGGTAAATTGCACCGGAATAATCACATCGTAGCCAACACGCCCCTCTACAATTTGATTATCCAAAAGCCAAACGTAAGGCGGTAACCAATAGGCTTGATCCTGCACAACCAAACCATCAACCTCGCTCAAAGCCTGTGTCAGCAAGTGTTCACCCAATACCGGGCCTTGTTGCAGCTGTACCGCGAGCTGTTGCAATTGTAGTGTTTTCTCTGCTGCCCGCTGCCATTGCCAGTACGACAACTTGATTAAAATGGCAAAAGCAGCCAGAGTAATAATCAACCAAAGACGGTTAACGAAAAACTTGTGACCGAACAACGTAAACTGCATCAGTCAAACTCCGGAGTTATATATGCTGATTAAGATAATCATCGCACTGTTATTATTATTTATTCTGGTCAATCTGTTTCGGGCTGGCTTGGCGATGTTACGCCAACAAGACACCACCGTACCTATGTCGCACTTCCTGGGTAAACGTGTGCTGTACTCTGCCATTGCCTTAGCACTTATCTTAGTTGCCATAGCCGCTGGCGTAATTACCCCTAACCCGCGACCATACTAACCCTTACCAAACAGGTACTGACGTTACAACACATAGACGAAGAAGAATAGACAAATCCAAACCACGTCAACAAAGTGCCAGTACCAAGCCCCGGCTTGAAACGCAAAGTGTTTCTCAGGGGTGAAATGCCCCTTGAGCACCCGGAAGAACACAAATAGCAAAATCACAGCACCCAAGGTAACATGCACACCATGAAAGCCGGTCAACAGAAAAAAGGTGTTGCCATAAAAGCCTGAATCCAGCCGTAATCCCAGATCGCGATAAGCATGAATATACTCATAGCCTTGTAAGCAAAGGAAGATGGCGCCTAGTACTAAGGTTAACCCCAGCATAAACTTGAGCTGACCACGTTTATTTTGATTAAGCCCGGTGTGTGCAAAATGCAGCGTTATAGACGAGATAACTAAAATAAGTGTATTAATTGCCGGTAACCCCCAAGCTGGCATCGCCTGCGTTTCAATACCACCTGGCGTTGTCAGCAGCGGCCAGGACGGTATAAACTCTGGCCAAAGTACAGCATGTGTCATGGCATTGTTACTGGCACCGCCTAGCCATTCCATCGCAATAAAGCGCCCATAAAACAGCGCACCAAAGAACGCCATAAAGAACATCACTTCAGACAGAATAAACCAACTCATACCCTGTCGAAATGAGCGGTCCATCTGGCTACTGTATAACCCAGACATCGACTCTTCTATGACATTACGAAACCAGCCAACCAACATGAAAACCAGAATAGCCAGCCCGAGCAGCAGTAACCAGCCACCAAAACCGCTCTGTTGTTTACTCATATCAATCACATAATGCCCGGCACCAAAGGCAATACAAAATAATGCTACAGCACCTACTATTGGCCAGGGACTTTGCGCTGGCACATAATATTTTTCATAGGTCTTACTCATTTTATTCCCCAATTTTTGCTATTGGTGTCTCAGGCTGCCAGCTTGCAGTCACATCGTACAAGGTGTAGTTCAGCGTTATGGTGCTAAACTGCGCTGGCAGCGCTGGGTCCACATAAAACTGCACTGGCATTAGCATATTTTTGCCCGCAGCTAATTGTTGTTGGGTAAAACAGAAACATTCAATCTTATGCAAGTACAAGGCAGCCTGCCCAGGCGATACCGAAGGTACGGCTTGCCCTACGATAAATTGTGAAGTGGGGTTTTCTGCCAGATAATTCATCACGTGAACCTCTCCCGGATGCACCGTCATGCGGCGAATTTCCGGTTTAAAGATCCAGGGCATGTCTTTATTTGGTCTGGCTAAAAACTCGATAGTAATTTCACGGCTAGTATCTACCCCATCTACCAGCATCACCGCCGGTGTATTTGAGGTTTTGCCATTAATACCGGTAACTTCACAAAACACCTCATACAAGGGCACTAAGGCATAGCCAAAGCCAAACATCAGTAGCGCTACCAGCAGTAATTTACTCACTAAGGCTCGATGTACTTGCATAGTCGTGTCCTATTTAATCACCGGTGGCGTATCAAAGGTGTGATAAGGCGCAGGTGATGGGATCTCCCACTCCAGGCCTTCAGCCCCTTCCCAAACCTGAGCCGTTGCTTTCTCACCACCACGGGCACATTTCACCACCACCCAAACAAAAATGAGCTGAGATAGGCCAAACAGGAAACCGCCAACACTGATAAAGGCATTAAAGTCAGCAAACTGCAGTGCATAGTCGGGTATGCGACGAGGCATACCGGCCAGCCCCACAAAGTGCATGGGGAAGAACAACAGATTGACGGAGATTAACGAACACCAAAAATGCAGCTGCCCCAAGCGTTCGTCATACATATAACCAGTCCATTTGGGTAACCAGTAATAAGCAGCGGCAATAATAGAGAATACCGCCCCAGTCACTAATACATAGTGAAAATGCGCCACCACAAAATAGGTATCATGGTATTGAAAATCGGCTGGTGTAATCGCCAACATCAAGCCAGAGAACCCACCGATGGTAAAGAGCACAATAAAAGCCAACGCAAACATCATTGGCACTTCAAAGGTCATGGCCCCGCGCCACATGGTTGCGACCCAATTAAACACCTTCACTCCGGTAGGTACCGCAATCAGCATAGTCGCATACATAAAAAACAGGGTGGCAAACACCGGCATACCTGTTGTAAACATATGATGCGCCCAGACTAGAAAGGACAAAATGGCAATACTGGCGGTGGCGTACACCATAGAAGCATAACCAAAAAGTCGTTTGCGGGCGAAGGTGGGGATAATGGCTGAGACAATACCAAAAGCAGGTAAGATCATAATATACACTTCCGGATGACCGAAAAACCAGAAAATATGCTGAAACAAAACCGGATCGCCGCCACCGGCCGCTTCGAAAAAGCTGGTGCCAAAGTACTTATCCGTCAGCACCATGGTGACCACTGTGGCCAGCACTGGCATCACCATAATTAGTAAAAATGCTGTAATAAACCAGGTCCAAACGAACAGCGGCATTTTCATCCAGGTCATACCTGGCGCGCGCATATTCCAGATAGTCACAATAACGTTAATGGCACCCATAATGGAGGAGATACCCATAATATGCACCGCGAATACAAATAAGGCTGTGCTGTCGTTACTGTAGGTTGTGGAAAGCGGTGCATAGAACGTCCAGCCAAAGTCTGGGCCACCACCAGGCATAAACAAACTTAAAATAAGAATTAAAAAGGCAAAAGGCAGGATCCAGAAGCTCCAGTTATTCATACGGGGTAAAGCCATATCTGGCGCCCCAATCATGATAGGGATCATCCAGTTAGCTAAACCGGTAAAGGCTGGCATTACTGCACCAAATACCATAATGAGGCCATGTACTGTGGTCATTTGGTTAAAAAACTGCGGTTCTACAAACTGCATACCCGGTTGAAATAACTCTAACCGGATTATCATGGCCATCCCGCCGCCAATAAAAAACATCAGCAAGGCGAACACCAGATACATGGTACCAATATCTTTATGGTTGGTGGTAAAAAGCCAGCGCTTTATGCCACTTGGTTTGTGATCATGCGCATGCTGATCGTGTTCTGTGGTAATTGCTGACATCCGTTATTCTCCCTTGCCTTGCTGTACAGCGAAAACATCGGCAGCCTGCACGGTATCACCGGTGTTATTATCAAATGCATTACGAGTATAGGTAATGACTGCGGCGAGTTCTTTTAAGCTAAGTTGCCGGCCGAAGGCTTGCATGGCTGTGCCGGGTTTACCATTAACGATAATATCAATATGCGCAGCGCGATCGGTTAGCACCAACTGACTGCCTTTAATGGCCGGAAAAATTCCCGGCAAACCCGCGCCAGTGGCCTGATGGCAGGCGACACACCAACCCTGATAAACCCGCTCTCCCGTAGTCATTAACTCTTCCATGGTCATATTCATAGCCAGCAACTCACGCTCTGCAGCTTTGGCTGTCGCAATCCGAGTTTCTTCTTCCACAATCCAGGCTTGGTAATCGGCAGGGTCTTTAGCAATAACGACAATTGGCATAAAGCCATGGTCTTTACCACAAAGCTCAGCACATTGGCCGCGATAGACGCCGGGTTCATCAACACGGGTCCAGGCTTCGTTGATAAATCCGGGGTTGGCATCTTTTTTAATGGCAAAGGCAGGCACCCACCACGAGTGAATCACATCGTCCGAGGTCATTAAAAAACGCACTTTTTGTCCGGTAGGAATAACTAAGGGGCGGTCCACTTCTAATAAGTAGTTCTCGCCTTTTGCCAATTTGTTTGAAATTTGCTCACGCGGGGTGGCCAGCAGCGAGAAATACTCTACCTCGTGCTCCAAGTATTTATAATGCCACTTCCATTGCGAACCCGTCACCAGCACAGTCACATCGGCTGCAGTGGTATCCTCCATAGCAATCAACGTTTGAGTGGCAGGAATAGCCATACCTATTAAGATAACAACCGGAATGGCTGTCCAAAGAATTTCTATTTTCGTGCTTTCATGAAACGAAGCCGGCTGCACCCCTCTTGCTTTGCGGTGGCGAATGATGGACCAAAACATAATCCCAAACACCACAGCACCGATAACGCAACAGATCCAGAAAATCGTCATATGCAGCTGATAGACCTGCTGACTGATTTCCGTAACGCCCTTAGTCATATTTAAAGGCATGGATGAAGATGCATTTACCGATGCGGCAAAAAGCAGGGTCGGCAGCGACCAAACCAGACAACGTGCGTTTGTCACTGTACTTCTCCTCTGTCATTTGCAAAAGCAAATTGCAGAAACTAAGTACACAGAACTACACGGCTTTTTTACTAATCCACCCAACCGAATCTATGTGTTAAGTTTCGCAATTTTTTTATAATTATTGTTTTAGGTCGATTTCGAGGCTAGCGCTGAAATCGGTAACTGCTAACCCTAGTTATTTTTTAAGCAGCTACCGACTAAGAATTGTCCAGGATTGAGATTATGTAAACCCCTAAAATGCAAAAGCGCTGATAAAACCTTCTGGTCGTACCAGCGCAGCAATAAAATAACTTATTGAGTCAGAGGTGTTTTATAACCAGGCACCATTACGGATAACCCCTACAGCCAACCCTTCTACGGCAAAATGCTGCTGGCGCAGGTCCACCTTAATAACCTCAAAGTCTGGGTTTTCTGGCAGCAGTAATACCTGATGGCCATTGCGCTGAAAACGCTTCACAGTTACTTCATCATCTACCCGCGCCACTATTACCTGCCCCGGCTCGGCTTGCGTGGTTTTGTGCACCGCTAATAGGTCACCATCCAAAATACCAATATCCTGCATACTCATACCTTGCACTTTTAGCAGAAAATCAGCATGAGGTTTAAACAAGTGGGCATCTATTTGGTAATGGTTTTGTACGTGCTCTGCCGCTAAAATCGGCTGACCTGCGGCTACTTTACCAATTAATGGCAAACCTAATTGCTCAGGCGCGCTATCATCTTCCAATAAGCGGATCCCACGTGATGTACCAGGCAGCATTTCAATCACGCCTTTTTTGGCGAGTGCCTTTAAATGTTCTTCGGCCGCATTGGCCGATTTAAAACCCAGCTTTAGCGCAATCTCGGCGCGGGTTGGCGGCATTCCTGTTTCCAACTGGTAATCTTTAATAAGTTGCAGAATTTCTGCCTGACGTGGCGTAAGTGGTCTCATAGTGCTGGCTACCTATACAGTATTTACTGTGAGTATATACAGCCTTTTAGCAATTGCCAAGTTTTACGTCTATGGCCGTTATCCTTAAAACTGCAGCGGTATTGACTGCGCTACCGCAATGATACCAGCAGGCATTTAGCTGAAATTTGCAGGCGCGAAGGTGTGTTGAGATGTGCCTGTGTTATTCTATTGCGCTTTATTGTTATTTTTTTCTTGGTCGATTTAGGTATGTTCTCAAGCTTATCGCTGTTTACCACGCTGTTAAAATGGCCATTGCGGCTATTGGTTAAATTTAAAATTGTGCCAGATAATCCACTCGAGCAGCTCGGCATAATGCCGGAGCGGCCACTGTTTTATATTTGCCATACCGAGTCTGCCAGCGATTTGGCAACACTACGTCGCGTTTGCCAGCAATTAGCGTTACCCGACCCTTTGGAACAAGTAACCCTAAACGGTCAACAGCTGCCACGGACACTTTTTTTAGAAAAACCGCACCAGTTAATTGGTGGCAGAAGTAAAACCCGCGCCCTTAAACTCGGCCAAACACTGCTGGCAGCACATTTGGCTGATCCGCAATTACAAGCGCAACTAATGCCAGCGGCTATCTTATGGGGGCGGGCTCCCGGTAAAGAAAACAGCATAAAGTGGCTTTTAGGCGAGGCGCATTCACCTAATTGGCTGGCCAAATTAGTTATCGTGCTGATTTCAGGCCGCCATACATTGGTTAGGCTTAGTAAACCGGTCGATCTACAGCAAATGGCCGCGCAATTTGGTGCCGAAGAAAGTACCGCCCGTAAACTACTGCGCATGTCGCGTATTCACTTTTATCGGCAACGGCTGGCGGCTACTGGTCCGAAACTGATGAATCGCAGCCAATTGTTTAATGCCTTACTGGCAACCCCTGCCCTGAAAAAAGCCATCGCCGACGAAGCGGCCAGCAAACGCATCAGCCACCATGCTGCACAGCAGGAAGCACGTAAATTATTACAAGAAATTGCCGCAGATTATCGTACTTCTACCTTGCGTTTTGGCGATCGGGTACTGAGCTGGCTGTGGCAAAAACTGTATAACGGCATTAAAGTTAATAACGCCGATATGTTGCGCGATCTGGCACAAAAAGGGCACGAAATTGTTTATGTACCCTGTCATCGCAGTCATATGGACTATTTGCTACTCAGTTACATTATTTATCATCAAGGCTTAGTGCCGCCGCATATTGCTGCCGGTATTAATTTAAATTTCTGGCCAGCCGGTACCTTGTTTCGCCGCGGTGGGGCCTTTTTTATCCGGCGTAGCTTTAGTGGCAACAAGCTTTACTCTGCCGTGTTTCGTGAATATTTAAGCCTGCTGTTTATGAAGGGCTACTCGGTGAAATATTATACTGAGGGTGGCCGCAGCCGCACTGGCCGCTTATTAACCCCGAAAACCGGTATGCTCGCCATGACAGTGCAATCGATGCTGCGAGGTATTGATCGGCCTGTAACGCTAGTACCGGTTTATCTGGGCTATGAGCATGTGATGGAAGTCAGTACCTATCTAAGCGAGTTACAAGGTTCAGGCAAAAAGAAAGAGTCCGTGGCAGGTGTGTTTAAAGCGATCCGCAATTTACGTGATTACGGCTATGGTTATGTCAATTTTGGTGAGCCCATTTCACTGAACCAGTATTTAAATCAACAAGCACCTGATTGGAAAAACGAGATTAATCCGCTGGAAGCGCCTAAGCCACAATGGCTTAATCCAGTGGTAGCAAAGTTGTCAGAGCAAATTATGCGGCATATTAATCAAGCTGCGGCACTAAACAGCATTAACCTGTTGGCACTTTGCTTACTGGCTAGCCAGAAACAAACGCTAACCCGTCAGGAATTAGTTCAGCAATTAGACTGCTACCTACAGTTGCAACAGCAAGCGCCCTATCACCGGTTAATTAGCTTGCCAGAAATGACCGCAGAGCAAATGATTGATCACGCTGAGAAGATGCAGAAAATTCAGGTAACACGTGACACCTTTGGTCAGCTTATTAGCTTCACCCCCGCCAACGCCATATTGATGAGTTACTATCGTAATAACGTGCTGCATTTATTTATGCTTCCCGCTATTTTGGCCGCGGCGGTGCTACACCAGCGTCAGTTAAGCCAGCAACAGCTGTTGGCCATTGCCGAACAGTTATACGGTATATTACGGCAAGAACTTTACCTGTATGTCCCTTCGGTCAGTCAGTACTGTAAAGCCATCCTGCAGCAACTAGTGACACAAGGCTTAGTACAACAAGATGGCGACTATTACCAGGCACCAGCCCAGCATAGCCGCGAATACTTTATGCTCGACTTGTTGGCACATAATGCCGAACACACGCTACAACGTTATGCCATGGTGTTTAACCTGTTGCGGGTACAGGGGCCGCTTAACCGCACAGAGCTAGAACAGCAAAGTCATCAGTTGGCACAACGGTTATTGACCTTACATGGCATCAACGCCCCTGAATATTATGACAAAAACCTATTTAGCACACTGAGTCAGGCTTTAAAAACAACAGGTTATACGCAGCTAGATCAAGAGCATCGGGTTTGCGCCACCGCGGAGCTAGCAAAGCTGGCACATACTGTGAATTTGTTGCTACGCAGCGAAGTACTGCAGAGTATTAACAGTATTATGCCAGCACGGCTCATGCCTTAGTCTGGTACTCGCGGATCACCCCTTGTTGTATAGTGCTGGCAACAAGTTTACCATCGCGACTAAAAAACTGCCCCTGCACCAAACCCCGGCCGCCCGATGCGGCCGGGCTATCTACGGCGTACAACAACCAGTCATCAAATCGAAAATCGCTATGAAACCACATCGCATGATCAATAGTCGCCACTTGCATCTGCGGTGCCATAAAAGAGCGGCCATGCGGCTGTAACGCTGTAGGTAGAAAGTTAAAATCTGAAGCATACGCCAGCAAATATTTATGCACTCGCAAGTCATCCGGCATACTGCCATTTGCTTTAAACCACACATAGCGTTTGGGTGCGCTGACTTGTGGCGAAAATGGGTTCTGAAAATCGACCGGCCGCATTTCAATCGGTTTTTCACAGATAAACTTGCTACGCAGCTTTTCTGGGATTTGCGCCGCGTGTTGCTGATAAAAATCCAGATCAGACACTAGTTCATCCGGGCCTGGCACGTCAGGCATCAGCAACTGATGTTCAAAACCTTGCTCTTCTGTCTGAAAAGAAGCTGTTAGATAAAAAATCGGCTTACCAAACTGAATAGCACTAACGCGTCTGGTACTAAAGCTTTTGCCATCACGGATACTTTCGACTTCATAAACAATGGGTTTACTGGCGTCACCGGGCCGTAAAAAATAAGAGTGAAATGAATGCACCTTACGTTCCTCGGGCAATGTCTCCTTAGCTGCAGAAAGCGCCTGCCCCATTACCTGACCACCAAACACCGCTTTAAAACCTAAGTCCTGACTTTGGCCGCGATATAAACCCAGCTCGATACTTTCCAATTTAAGCAGAGACAATAGATTTGCTAATACCTGACTCATCTTCTGGCCTGTTTCAAGATTAAAAGTCCTGTTATTCTGCCGTAAATAGAGGAGCCTGGCAAAATGAACTATTGGTTATTCAAAACAGAACCTGCCGAGTGCAGCATTGATGATTTCGCTGCTGCACCAACTAAAGCCATTGTTTGGGAAGGTGTGCGCAATTATCAAGCGCGGAATTTTTTACGCGACGACGTTGCGTTTGGAGATCAGGTGCTGATTTATCATTCTAGTTGCAAACATATCGGGGTTGCCGGTATCGCTGAAGTAGTGCGCGCTGCCTATCCCGACCCTAGTCAGTTCAACGCAGAAAGTCCATACTTTGACGCGAAAGCCTCTCGCGAGCAGCCACGCTGGATAGCGGTAGATTTGTGCTTTGTGAAAAAATTGCCGTTGTTGATAACACTAGACAAAATAAAAAGCTCCGCTAAGATGGCTGAATTGCCTTTAGTACAAAAAGGCAGCAGATTATCGGTTATGCCGGTCACAGCACAGCAGTACCAAGACCTGTTGAACTTGTAGCACAGCAAATACTCACACTTACTATTATCCACAAAGTTTTGGAGCCACCTAATGCTCGCCACGCAAACACAAGAAAGGCGTCTAACGGATAAAGATATAAATTACTTCTGGGATCAGCTAAATCTGGCACAGAAATTTTCCGTAGCAGAACTACAGCGTTATGGCTATCAATTACAGTTCGTTCGTAACATGCCATCTGGCAAAGTCGCTGTGCTGGACGTTGCGGGAAAATTGGCGGCCATTGACGATGACGGTCAAATTGACACCGCTCCACAAATCGTTTTAAGGCACTAATATGGTAATTTAACGCCGGCTAGCGCCGGCGTTTTCATCTTTTGCATTTTACTGTGCTAGCTTCCGCTGAATATAACGCTCAACTTGCTGCTCAAGTACCGCCAACGGCACACTGCCATTGCCCAGTACAACACCGTGAAACTCACGAATATCAAACTGCTCTGCCAATTGCTGTTCCGCTTGCAGTCGTAAACGTTTAATCGTTAACTCACCTAACTTATAAGACAAGGCTTGCGCTGGCCAGCTGATATAACGATCAATCTCGGTTTGCACGTTATGCATCGATAACGCGGTGTTCTCTGCTAAAAAATCAATCGCTTGCTGCCTGCTCCATCCCATGCTGTGCATGCCGGTATCCACTACCAGCCTGGCTGCACGCCACATTTCATAGGTCAAACGTCCAAAGTTGCTGTAGGGATCTTGATAAAAGCCCATCTCCAACCCTAAGTATTCGGCATACAGGCCCCAGCCCTCGCCAAAAGCCGAGGTATAAAATGAGCGGCGGAAATCTGCTAACTCACTCTGTTCCCGCGCTAAAGATATTTGCAGGTGATGCCCCGGTACCGCTTCGTGTAGGGTTAACGCTTCCATTTCATAAAGCGGCCGCCGATTGAGTGCATAGGTGTTAACCCAATAGAAACCAGCCTGATCATCGCGTGTCGCACCCGAGTAACGGCCAGTGGTATATTTAGGGGCAATTTCGACTGGAACCTCAACGACGCCGTAGGGTGTGCGTGGTAAAAAATTAAAAAAACGCGGTAATTGCGCATCGGCTCGCTTGGATAACCAGGCAGCATAACGCAATAATTCGTCTGCTGAAGTCGGATAAAACCGCGGATCAGTACGTAAAAAATTTATAAAATCAGCAAAACTACCTTCATAAGCCAAGTTGTTAATAACTTGCTGCATCTCGGCACGGATCCGCGCCACTTCAGCTATACCAGTTTGATGTACTTGCTCAGGCGTTAGCTGCAAAGTGGTGTAGTGTTCTAACCTATTCTGATAAAAAGCCGCACCATCAGGCAAGTTACTGGCAGCAATATCATCCCGGGCTCCTGGCAAATAATCCGCCACCATAAAGTCGTAGAAAGCTTGATACGCTGGATTAATTTGCGTATTAATCAACTCGGCTGCTTGTTGCCGAAACTGCTGCCATTGCTGCTCATCTAAGGTGTCTGGTTTACGCTGTAAAGGTTGAAAAAATACACTTTGCTCAGGATCAGTAACTACATAAGAAATAATACTCTGCTCAAAGCCAGCTAATACGACTTTGGGTTGGGTAACACCTCTGGCCAAACCTTCGCGCATTAATGCCGTTTGCTGTGCCATATAAGTAGGCAAGGCAACTAAACGCTGCAAATAGAGCTGATAGTCTTCTGGCTGCCGTAATAGGCTACGCTGAAAACTAAAGGCTAAAGAGGTATGGAAGCCCGATTCCGAGGTTAACGGCGTTAGATGCGCCAAAAAACGATACTGATCAATCTCATCTGCCAACCGATATGCCAAAATGGCATGGTCGATTTGCTCTTGCTCTGATAAAGCAGTGACATCTATTGCCAGTAAACGTTGTTGTAATGCCAATCGCTGCTGTTGTCGGCTGGCCAGAGCGGCCTTTGACATATCCGTTAAACTGCCTGGTTCTGGTGTACGCAGCGCAGTTTCGGCCTGCCATATCTGCGCTGCCAGCTCGCTAAAAGTGGGCACCGCTGTCTCCGAGGTGCTGTCAGATGGTACGTTGGCACAACTGGCTAGAAAAACAGCACCAGCGACCAAGCTTAGTACCCTGTGGATTCTCGACATAAAAGTTCCCTGTTTGTTGTTTAAAATGATTGTAACCGCTTTACCTGAATTTAACATGGCCAAGGATCGCGTAAAATAGCCATTTGGCCGCTTCTGTTGTTTAACATTGCTTTAGAAAATTAATTCGGAATGACGCTAATTTAAGCATATATCTGAAATTATTCTTAAAACATATTGCCAGTCACGTTTTATCACGTACTATAGAAATTGTTAATAAACTGCTTACCGCTAATGGAGCTCTGATTCGTGCTATGAAGTATAAAGATACGATGCAGCAAGCTATGGACAAAGCCGCCCAAGTTGGTGCATTTTTACAGCACAATCAGTTGGCTGCACACCCTACAAATTATACCGTAGGTTATGAGTATATTAGCGGCAGTAATAACGAGCTATGTCAGGCGATAGAGCAAAAGCTCGCTGCGAAAGCCAGCTTTGACGATTTTATTATGGCGGAACTTTATAACCGCTACCTGGTGCCTGAACAACAACAGCAAGAGCAGCTACTGCAAGATGTTTCAGGTATGGTCAGTCGCTTATCGGGTTATACCGATTTGGCGGCTGAAGCCACCGAAAACTTCATTGACCAGTTAGATCATACTGTATTTAAACTCGAACAAGATGCGCTGCCCATGCCGCCAGCACTGGCCGAGCTAAAGCAAGTTACGCTTTCTTACCGCAGACAACAGCAACAGCTCAATCAGCAGTTATTAACGGCTAATCAGCAGAGCCATCTGTTACGCAATGAATTGGAGCAAATTAAACAGCAACGCTTACAAGATCCGTTAACCGGGCTCTACAATAGAGTAGCCATGCAAAATCAGGTAGAGCTATGGCTTAGTGAACAGCCCGATCGGCGCATTGCTGCTATTTCAGTCGACTTAGACCATTTTAGTCGCTTTAATCAGGATTACGGCCAGACCATTGGCGACATTATCTTGTCCAAAGTTGCCTGTAAAGTGCGTAGTTATGTACAAGAAAGTGGCATGCCGGTGCGTGCTGGCGGTGAAGAATTTTTACTGCTGTTGCCCGATATCGATTTACGTACCGCCGCTGAAATTGCCGAGCAAGTGAGGAAAGGCGTGGAGAAACTACGTTTTATCTCAGCTCGAGACAAAAAAAGCCTACCTAAAGTAACCATTTCGCTTGGCGTGACGCTTTATCAAGCCTCAGAAAACTGGTACCAGTTTTTGGCCCGCACCAATACAGTAATGCAACTGGCAAAACAACGTGGCCGTAACCAGGTTGCCAGTGAAACCATGTTAGTACCGGTTTAAAAACGAATTTTCAAGGCTTGATTGCTTACGGCTGTTGGCTCAGCCTGCGTAATCTTTTACACTAGCTGCCTATCAATCGCAATCAGGCACTGTTATGAGCGAACCTACCAAGTCTACCACGCATTTTGGCTTTAAGTCGGTACCGGCTGAGCAAAAAGTCGCGATGGTCGCAGATGTGTTTCATTCTGTGGCAGCTAAATATGACATTATGAATGATGTGATGTCGATGGGGATCCATCGGTTATGGAAGCGTTTTACTATTGACTGTAGTGGCGTTAGGCCAGGACAGCAAGTACTGGATCTTGCGGGTGGTACTGGTGATATTGCCGCACTATTTTCTAAACGTGTTGGCCCTACTGGTAAGGTGGTACTGGCTGATATTAACGAATCCATGCTGAATGTTGGCCGCGACAAGTTACGCGACCTTGGGCTAATCAATAATATCGAGTTTGTGCAAGCCAATGCCGAAGCCTTGCCTTTTGCCGACAATAGCTTTGATATTATTTCTATCGGCTTTGGGCTAAGAAATGTCACCGATAAAGATGCCGCCTTACGCTCAATGTTCCGGGTACTGAAGCCGGGTGGTCGCTTACTGGTTTTGGAGTTCTCCAAACCAACGCATGAGTGGCTTAGCAAAGCTTATGATCTTTACTCCTTCCGGTTATTGCCCTTTATGGGACAGTTAATTGCCAACGATAAAGAAAGCTATCAGTATCTGGCCGAGTCTATTCGGATGCATCCAGATCAGGAAACATTAAAACAAATGATGGCTGATGCCGGCTTCGCTGAAGTCAGCTACCACAATATGACCGGTGGTATAGTGGCGCTGCATCGGGGTTACAAGTTTTGATGCTGCCGTTGTTACCCCAGTTGCTTTGTGCTGTAGCAGAAAAACTCAGCCGCCGGCTAATTGCGATGGATGCCGGTTGTCAGCCAGCATTAGCACGTTTACAAGGCAAGCAGCTATCGGTAACACTGCGGGATCTTAAGTTAACGTTAGTCATTAGTGCCAGCCAAGATGCATTATTATTCAACCAGCATAATGAACCAACAGACTGCCAGATACGCGCGGACATCAGCACACTTAAGCAACTACGCGACCCAAGCCAGCTCACCCGTTTAATTAAAACCGATGCCTTGCAAATTGATGGCGACTTGCATGTTGCTCAACAGTTTTCGCAGTTTTTGCAACAGCTCAACCCAGATTGGCAGCAAGCGCTGGCTCAATATGTCGGTGCTGCGTTAGCACATAAAATTAGTCTTACACTGGCGCAGTTACAGCAATATATTCAGCTTAAAGCCGGGCAATTGGCGCAAGTGCAGCTTGAGTTAGCGCAGGATGAGCTACTCCTTACGCCAAGCCGCTTAGAGACAGAGCAATTCAGTCAGCAACTAAGCGAACTTCAAGCCAGAGTAGAGTTATTACGCCGCCAGCTAAACAAACTTCAGGAGTAACAGGTGCGGATTAGTCGTTTTTACCAGATCCAAAAAACCTTGCTGCAATACGGTCTGGATGAACTGATCCCACCACAATGGCAACCCTGGTACGCCAAACTGCTGAGGCGCAGTGCTTTTTGGTTACGCAATCGTTATCCTGAACATAGCGTTGGCGCCCGATTGCGACTAGCGTTACAAAGTTTAGGTCCAGTCTGGATTAAATTTGGTCAAATGCTTTCTACACGACGCGATCTATTACCTGCCGCCTTAGTAGATGAGCTCACTATTTTACAGGATAAAGTAGCCCCTTTTCCCGGGGAACAAGCGCAAGCGTTGATTGAACAAGCCCTTGGCTTAACGCATATCAGCGAATTATTCTCGCAATTTGAATTAACACCACTAGCTTCAGCCTCGATAGCTCAAGTACATACCGCGCAGCTGCAGCAAGCAGATGGTAGTCAGGCTGATGTGGTAATTAAAGTCATTCGCCCCGGCATCCGCAAACAAATTCTGGCAGATTTAGCGTTAATGGATAGCCTGGCGATAATGGCCGCCCGATTCCTTCCAGATGGCAAACGCTTAAGACCACGTGAGGTAGTAGCTGAATATCGCAAAACTATTTTAGATGAGCTGGATTTACAGCGCGAAGCCGCCAACGCTATTCAACTTAGACGTAACTTCGAAAACTCTGATTCACTGTATATTCCTTTCGTCTATGCCGATTATGGCCGCAACAATGTCATGGTGATGGAACGTATTTACGGCATTCCGGTATCAGATATCCCGGCTTTGGAAGCGCAAGGCACCAATATGGAGTTGCTCGCCAAACGCGGCGTTGAGCTTTTCTTCACTCAGGTGTTCCGCGACAGCTTTTTTCATGCCGACATGCACCCAGGCAATATCTTCGTCTCGTATGACCATCCTGAAAATCCCAAATACATCGGTATAGATTGCGGTATAGTGGGTACCTTAAATGCCGAAGATAAACGCTATCTGGCCGAAAATTTTGTCGCCTTTTTCAACCGCGACTACCGCAAGGTGGCGCAATTACATCTCGACTCTGGCTGGGTACCCGCCCATACCAAAGTTGAGGAATTCGAAAGCGCCATTCGCACCGTTTGTGAGCCCATTTTTCAAAAGCCTCTGGCAGAAATCTCCTTTGGCCATGTGCTATTAAACCTGTTTAATACTGCGCGCCGCTTTGAAATGCAAGTACAGCCACAGCTAGTATTATTGCAAAAAACCTTGCTCTATATCGAAGGCCTTGGCCGACAGCTCTATCCGCAGCTAGACCTTTGGAAAACCGCTAAACCTTTTCTTGAGAACTGGGTCAAACAACAGGTTGGTTTGCCGGCTATTTGGCGTCAGGTAAAAGAAAACTTACCCTTTTGGGCAGAAAAAATGCCGCAAATGCCTGAGTTGTTGCACCGTTATTTGGAACAAGGTCCCAGACAGCAACAAGCCTTACTGCACCAAATGCAACAGCTGCAGCTACAGCAACAGCGGAGTAAACGACAAATAATTAGTGCTATTCTTGCTGCAGCCTGCCTGATTAGTGCTAGTATAGCGTTCAGTATTAGTACAGGATGGCTGGCGGCTACGCTTGGCCTTGCCGCGGCATTTTTTGCCATAAAAGCTTCACTAGCATAATTCGCACAGTCGCATTAACGTGCCACACGGCATTTTAAGTATTAAAACGAGGAAGTTAACATGGGTTTTGGTGGTATTAGTATCTGGAATTTATTAATTATACTTGCAATTATTGTACTTTTATTCGGAACTAAGAAGCTCCGAGGTATAGGTACTGATTTAGGTTCAGCGATAAAAGGCTTCCGTAGCTCTATTAAAGATGAAGATAATAAAGACGACGAAGAGCTGAAAACAGCCGCTAAGCCAGCACAAATTGTAGAGCAGACCAAGGCTACCGCTGAACCAGCAAACAGCAGCCAAAACGCTACTGACAAAGATAAAGTATAATTATGGGTTTTTGGGAACTACTAATCATTGCGGTTGTAGCCCTACTCGTATTGGGGCCTGAACGCTTGCCCGGCGCTATCCGCAGCACCATGAAAACCGTGCGTAGCATCAAACAGTTTGGTCAGCAAATGCAGGCCGAACTGAACGATAATTTGCGAGTACATGAATTACATCAGAAGCTCAAAGATGCCGAAGCGAAAGGTATGCTTAATCTCACCTCAGATGAAACTGCCGCTATTCAAGAATTAACTGAAGCGGCAAACTCGGTGCGACCAACCAATGCTCAGGTAACCACGCCAGCTACCACAACTACTCCAACACTCGCCCAAAACCTCAGTGAGACAGCTGTAAAAAATGAAAACAAAACCGGATCCTGACAGCTTGTTAGGTCACCTTGTTGAACTACGCAACAGACTGCTACGCTGTGTGGTCGCTGTATTGTTGGTGTTTATTGCGCTGGCCTATTTTGCCCGAGATATTTACGCGTTCTTAGCAGAACCCTTACTGGCTGTGCTGCCAGAAGGTGCCAGTATGATTGCTACTGATGTTGCAGCGCCATTTTTTGCGCCTTTTAAACTCACCTTTATTGTGGCTATTTGCCTGGCTGTGCCTTATATCCTGCTGCAAGTTTGGCAGTTTATCGCACCGGCACTTTACCAAAAAGAAAAGCGCTTAATGGCACCCTTAGTATTTAGCAGCACCTTGCTGTTTTATGCAGGTATCTCATTTGCCTACTTTATTGTATTTCCGCTGGTGTTTGCATTTTTTACCAGCGTGGCACCAGAAGGTGTAACCATTGCTACCGATATCAGCAGTTACCTGGATTTTGTACTGAAACTCTTTTTCGCTTTTGGCTTATCTTTTGAAATTCCGATAGCTATTCTACTGTTGGTTTGGAGCGGCAGTGTTACGCGGCAAGCTTTGGCAGAAAAACGCCCCTATATTATTGTCGGTGCCTTTGTGCTGGGCATGTTACTCACACCACCAGATGTGTTATCGCAAGTTTTATTAGCTATTCCAATGTGTTTATTATTTGAAGTGGGTCTGTGGCTAAGTCGTTTTTACGAGCCAAAAACAGACGAAGCACCCGAGGAACAACAACAATGAATAAAGCCTTACTCTGCAGCGCTAGCCTATTAGTCTTATTACTCAGTCCGTCTTTGTTGGCGCAACCCCCTTTGCCCGAGGCATTAGAACAATGCCGAAACGAACAAAACTCGATAAAGCGGCTGGCTTGTTACGACAAAATCAGCACCAGCGACACAACACCTGCGGAACCAGCAAACCCAACCCGTAATAATCCCAGAGCTAGCGTTGCACAGGATTTCGGTCGTGAACATAGGCAGAAAGCTGATTATACAGCCGATCAGATTTATGCAGTGGTGAGCAGAATTAGTTTTAGCCCACGCAAACTGTTGATTATAGAATTTGATAATGGCCAGGTCTGGCGTCAAACAGACTCAGCAACTTATCAAGTTAATGTTGGCGAACGTCACTTTATTAAGCGCGGCATGCTAGGCGCATTCTACCTTGGCAACGACAACAATAACCGTACCTTGAAAGTTAAACGCGAAGACTAAGATGCGTTGGTTTGATTGCGGTGTAAACCTGTTCAGCCCGCAATTTGCTGCTCAGGAAGTCGCCGTCATTGCAGCAGCGCGTCTCGCCGGTGTCAATCGCTGCTTACTGATTAGTAGCGATTTAGCTGAAAGCCAGAAAAATAGCAGCTTCTGTCAACAGCACCCGAGTTGCTTTAGTACTGCCGGAGTACATCCGCATCAGGCCGCAAAGGTAAGTATCGACTGGCTTGAACAACTACAATATCAATTGGCTAACCCTAATGTTGTTGCTATTGGCGAGTGCGGCCTAGATTTTAATCGCGACTTTTCTCCCCGAGCGCAGCAACAGCAAGTTTTCGCCGCGCAGTTGGCCTTATCGCAGCAAGTTCAGTTACCGGTATATCTGCATGAACGTGATGCCTTTCCTACTCAGATAGCGATGCTAAAAGAACAACCTCCACTAGCCGGCGTTGCCCATTGTTTTACCGGTGACAGCAACCAGCTTAAAACCTACCTCGATTTAGGGCTTTATATCGGCATTACCGGTTGGTTGTGTGACGAGCGGCGAGGCCAAGCCTTACAACAAGCCTTAGCTTATATACCGATGGATCGGCTGATCCTGGAAACCGATGCGCCTTATTTAACCCCCAGAACTATTCGGCCGCGGCCACGTTGCAATACACCTGCGTTGCTACCCGCGATTGCGGCCGAAGTTGGCCGTTTAACTGGATATAACTTGCAACAGATAGCGGAACAGAGCTATCAGAACAGCTGCCGGTTATTACAATTACCTGTTGAGGATACCTCAGATGCAAACTAATCGTTTTTTCCCCGCCAGTCGTTTACGCCGGATGCGTGAACATGATTTTAGTCGTCGTTTAATGGCCGAAAACCAGCTAACGGTAAACGACTTAATCTACCCGATGTTTATTATTGAAGGTGAAAATAAGCGTGAAAGCATTGCCTCAATGCCAGGCATTGAGCGTCTTAGTCTGGATTTATTGCTAACAGAAGCCAAAGAGCTAGTGGCACTGGGCATTCCTGCTATTGCGCTATTTCCGGTAACACCGGCAGATAAGAAGTCGTTAACGGCAGAGGAAGCTTGGAATCCTGAAGGCTTAGCGCAACGTGCGGTGAAACTGCTGAAACAGCATACCCCCGAGCTAGGTATTATTACCGATGTCGCCCTGGACCCTTTCACCACCCATGGTCAGGACGGTATTATCAATGAGCAAGGCTATGTGCTAAATGATATTACTACCGAAGCGCTGGTCAAGCAGGCGCTGTCACATGCCGCTGCCGGCGTGGATATCGTGGCTCCATCAGATATGATGGATGGCCGTATCGGCGCTATTCGTGAAGCACTGGAAGACGCTGGTTTTGTTAATACCCGCATTATGGCATATTCCGCCAAGTATGCTTCCAGTTATTATGGTCCTTTCCGTGACGCGGTAGGTTCAGCCAGCAATCTGAAAGGCGGGAATAAAAAGAACTATCAAATGGATCCAGCCAATAGCAACGAAGCCCTGCATGAAGTCGCTATGGATCTGGAAGAGGGTGCAGATATGGTTATGGTGAAACCGGGTATGCCATATTTGGACATTGTGCGCCGGGTCAAAGACGAGTTTGCTGTGCCAACCTTTGCTTATCAGGTCAGCGGCGAGTATGCGATGCATATGGCGGCCATTGAAAATGGCTGGTTAGCCGAACAACCGGTAGTGCTGGAATCGCTGCTAGCCTTTAAGCGAGCCGGTGCCGATGGCATCCTAACCTATTTCGCTAAAAAAGTGGCTATTTGGTTAAAGCAGTAAGCTCACGCAATAAACTACTGGATAATCAGTTCCCAGCCAGCTTGCTGCTGATACTGAACTTCTTGCTCCAGCTCCGCCCGCATTAGCGGGTGTTGCTCCAGCCAGCCAGCAGGCATATTCAGGGTTAGCGACTCAGCTTTTGCGCTGATATTAACCTGCGGCAAGGCCTCATGCTGGCGGCGCATCGATAAAATTACCGCCAGCCGTAAAATACGGGTTAAACGCACGGTCAGCAATACCGATGTCATCGTTTGGCGGGCTATCACTTCGCGGGCAATATCGGCTCTGTGATTATACACCAGTGCCATCACTAACTGTTGCTGGGCGCGGGTAAAGCCAGGTAGATCAGAGTGGTTAATAATATAGGCGCCATGATGATGATGGTTTTTATATTCAATCAGCAAACCGAGTTCATGCAGCAAGGCACCTGAGCGTAACATACTGTGGCCTTCAAACCGCTGTAAATCCCAACGGCTTTGTAGTTGCTCTGCCAGCTCAGTCGCCATTTCAGCCACCCGCTGAGCATGCTGCTGATCGATAAAATAGCGTACCATCAGGCTATTAACGGTGCGACTGCGCACGTTAGTATCTTGCAGCTGCGGCAACATGCTGTATAACACGCCTTCACGCAGGGCTCCACCAGATAAGGTCATGCCGGGTATTTGTAACTGACGGAATAAAGCAATCAAAATAGCTAAGCCAGAGGCAAATACCTGCTTACGCTCTTGTGCCAAACCTAAAATATTTAACTGCTCTACCGGCCCGCACGCCATGGCTTGCTGCATAATGTCTTCCAGCCGCTGCAAGGTAATCACTTCATCTTTACCCTGTGCCACCAGAATTTCTTGCATAGCTTGCACAGTACCCGAAGCGCCCACAGCAATTTGCCAACCCTCAGCGATAAAGCGCTGCTGGATCGGTTGCACAGCGGCTTCAGCAGCCTGAATAGCGGCTTGAAAGTTCTCTTCACTCAATTGCTGGTCGCTAAAATAGCGTTCTAAAAAGGTGACACACCCCATATTAAGGCTACTTAGCAGTTTCGGCGTAAAACCCTGCCCAATTACCACTTCAGTACTGGCACCACCGATATCAATCACTAAGCGATTACTATCGCTATTGGAGGTATGGGCAACGCCAAGGTAAATGATGCGGGCCTCGTCTTCACCGCTGATAACCTGGACTTTTTGCCCTAGTATCGCTTCGGCTTCTTGCAGAAAGGTTTTTACGTTCTGTGCTAAACGTAGGGTGGCAGTGCCAACAATACGAATATTTTGTGGTGGGATATCCTGTAAACGTTCCGCAAACAACGCTAGGCATTCCCAGCCGCGTTTCATGGCTTTATGACTGAGCACCAGATTGTCATTAAGACCTGCGGCTAAGCGTACCTTGCGTTTAACCCGGCCAATCACCTGCACCGAGCCGCCAACGACCTTGACCATTAACATATGGAAGCTATTAGAGCCGAGATCAATCACCGCATAGATATCGCTATGCGGTGAGTTAGCATGTGCAGCGGGATCGCTGCCGTGCAGGTTGTTAGCGAGGGCGACTGCGCGGAGATCTTGAGCCATTATTAGTGCGCCCGCTGTTACTTCTGCTGCCAGAACCACTTCGGGCTTGACCCGGACGGCGCCGTACCCGTGGTTTTGGCGGAGTCAAATCCGTTAACAAAGCCTCAGCATCGTATTGCGTTACTGCGATCGGATGCCGGATATAGTCTTCAATAGCTGTTAAATTTAAGGCATAGCGCTCGCAAGCAAAACTAATGGCTTTGCCGCTTTCACCAGCACGGCCGGTACGACCGATCCGATGGACATAGTCTTCACAGTCATCGGGTAAATCGTAGTTAAATACATGGCTCACTTTAGGAATATGTAGGCCACGGGCCGCAACATCGGTTGCCACCAGAATATCTAACTTGCCAGTGGTAAAGTCGTCCAAAATTTTCAGGCGCTTTTTCTGAATCACATCGCCAGTTAATAAACCTACACGATGACCATCAGTATCCAGCCAGTGGTAAACGTCTTCACAGGCGTGTTTGGTATTAGCAAAAACGATCGCTTTGTCTGGCCACTCTTCTTCGAGCAGGGTTAATAACAAAGGCATTTTATGCTCATGCGCCGGATAAAACAGCTCTTCGCTGATACGACTACCGGTCATTTCTTCCGGTGCAATATGAATATGCACTGGCTGATTCATTTTCTCAAAGGCTAATTCTTGTACTTTATAAGACAAGGTTGCAGAGAACAATAAACTTAAACGCTCGGTGACGGGCGGCATGCGGTTAAACATAAAGCGGATATCTTTAATAAAGCCCAGATCAAACATCCGGTCGGCTTCATCCAATACCACAACTTGAATTTGTGACAGCTCAAATAAGCCTTGCTTCAGATAATCGATTAAGCGCCCCGTGGTGCCTATCAAAATATCTACACCTTGTTCCAACAACTGACGTTGAGAATCGTAACCCTCGCCCCCATAAATCAACCCAAGACGCAGGTTAGATTTTTGCGCCAATATAACGGCGTCGTTGTGGATCTGAACGGCCAGTTCGCGCGTAGGAGCCATAATAATGGCGCGTGGCTGACCTGAACCCTTAGGTTCATGGGTCAACAGGTGATGGAAAGTGGCTGTTAAAAACGCCAATGTCTTACCTGTACCAGTTTGTGCCTGACCGGCAATGTCTTTCCCTGCTAAAGCAAGGGGTAAACATTGCGCTTGAATTGGCGTACAATAGCCGTAACCTTGAGCGTTAAGCGCGTCAAGAACCTGTGGCGCCAATGCGAAATCGGCGAATTTATGCGATGTTAAGTGTGTTTTATTCATACCTTCCTAGCATAACTGTTACGCTTGCAATAAGAAACAGTCGCGATTAAATTGATAATATATTTTTGCAGTGTAACTGCACAGCCTGAACGGAGAAATAGATGAGCGAACAAATTTTACAGGTTTCTGACGACAGTTTTGAAGCTGACGTGTTAAAAGCAGAATTACCCGTGCTGGTAGATTTCTGGGCAGAATGGTGTGGCCCTTGTAAAATGATCGCGCCAATTCTAGATGATGTTGCTGCTGAATACGCCGGTAAAGTGGCAGTAGCTAAAGTTAATATTGACCAAAACCCTAATACTCCGCCTAAATTTGGTATTCGTGGCATTCCTACACTACTATTGTTTAAAAATGGTCAGGTTGCTGCGACCAAAGTAGGCGCATTATCAAAAACCCAGTTAAAACAGTTTTTGGATGCCAATATCTAAATCTGTGAAAAAGGCGTATTTTTTGTACGCCTTTTTTAATTGTGCGCTGGACGTACGTTATCGCAGCTGCTATTGTGTGCAGTAGCAATTTTCTGTAACCACGCTTGTCTGTCGAATAAACCAACTTCTATCCCTTATTTATCGAGCTGATAAGCATTTACTCTGTTTTTACCAACAAGAATCCATCAAATATGCATTTAACAGAACTGAAACTGAAGCCAATTAGCGAGCTGGTTGAGTTAGCTGAGTCTATGGGCCAAGAGAATATGGCTCGTCTGCGTAAGCAAGATATCATTTTTGCCATCCTTAAAGCCCATGCCAAGAACGGTGAAGAAATTTACGGCGATGGCGTGTTGGAAATCTTACAGGATGGCTTCGGCTTTCTGCGCTCCTCAGACAGTTCCTATCTGGCCGGCCCCGACGATATTTATGTTTCTCCCAGCCAGATCCGACGCTTTAACTTGCGTACTGGTGACAGCATTTCAGGGTTAATCCGGCCACCGAAAGAAGGTGAACGTTACTTTGCGCTTTTAAAAGTGAGCGAAGTAAACTTCGGAAAACCAGAGCACGCCCGTAATAAGATTTTATTTGAAAACTTAACGCCTTTACATGCTAACTCACGTTTACGGATGGAGCGCGGTAACGGCAGTCGTGAAGATATCACGGCGCGGGTACTCGACTTAGCATCACCCATTGGCCGCGGCCAGCGTGGTTTAATTGTCGCGCCGCCAAAAGCCGGTAAGACCATTTTGCTGCAAAATATTGCGCAATCCATCGCCGCTAACCACCCTGAATGTGTGCTGATGGTATTGCTGATTGATGAGCGTCCGGAAGAAGTTACCGAAATGCAGCGTCTGGTTAAAGGCGAAGTTATCGCCTCTACCTTCGATGAACCGGCCAGCCGCCACGTACAAGTGGCCGAAATGGTGATCGAAAAAGCCAAGCGTCTGGTTGAACATAAAAAAGACGTTATTATTCTGCTTGATTCTATTACCCGCTTAGCTCGTGCCTATAACACTGTTATTCCAAGTTCTGGCAAGGTGTTAACCGGTGGTGTCGATGCCAACGCCCTGCATAAGCCAAAACGTTTCTTTGGTGCAGCTCGTAATGTAGAAGAAGGCGGCAGTTTAACCATTATTGCCACCGCTTTGGTTGATACCGGTTCGAAAATGGACGAGGTAATTTACGAAGAGTTTAAAGGTACCGGTAATATGGAACTGCACCTCTCGCGCAAAATTGCCGAGCGCCGCGTATTCCCAGCCATTGATTTTAACCGCTCAGGTACCCGTCGCGAAGAGCTACTGGCATCGCCGGAAGAACTGCAAAAAATGTGGATCCTACGCAGAATTCTACACCCGATGGATGAAACAGATTGCATGGAATTCCTGATTGATAAGTTGTCGATGACCAAAACCAACGACGAATTTTTCGATGCCATGAAACGGCAAAAATCTTAACAAGAACAACCGGCTGCTACAGCCGGTTTTTTTCTGCCATTTGTTGGCGAATTTCCACAAACTTCGGCTGTAAAATCTTTACTGCATTTTGGTCAAGCCAATAGAATAATACTTCAGCGTAATCCTCCGCTAACCAGAGATCTGGTATTACCTTATTAATGTCATTAATTACATCTTCGGCTAACGCCGTTTTATTACAGGTGATATAAGTAACCGAGTGCGGCAACGCATCTAACAGGGCAGCACTTTCAATTACCTGCTGTGCTTGTAGGGTGCGCTGATAAAACTGTATACGCTCTGGGTACTCAATCACGTAATCTACCCGTTTAGACAACAACAGAGCCGCCGCATTTAATTCACTGGTAAAAGCACTTGCCAGCAAGGTTGAACCAGATTGCGTTATGGCTTGCAACACGACCTCTGGATAATAGCGATTAGGCTGATATGCCCCGAGTAACTCCGGATGCTGGACTAATTTTCGCACGTCCAACTGCCAGTGCTGATCCAGTAAAGATTCAACAAAGCTGCCCGCAACATAGTTAATCGAAAAGCCAGGGCCTATAGCCAGAGGTAGGGAATAATAACGTGTTTTGGTTCTTTCTTCGGTATAGAGCGCACCAGTAGCACAGACCGTCTCGGTGGTGTTTAAAAAATACGGCTCTATTCTACCCAGGCTGGTCAGCCGCAACTGATGTTGATACTGGGGTAATAATGCGGTTAAGCGCTGCTGTAAAACATCAAAAGTACCTTGCCCCTGAAAAGGGCCCTCGACAATTTGATGCGGTGCCCAGTCGGTTTGTAACCATACGACAGTCGCAGCTTTTTGTTCTGTTTGCGGCAATAGCGATGCTAGCGCCATTATGGCAAATGTTAACATCTAAACTCCCTTTCATCGTACCATCCCCGGCACCGCAACAAGCATCAACCGATCAACTGATGCACTAAAGGTGGCAACTTAATGTTATCAAACGTCTCTTCAAAGGTGCAGGCTGCCAGATACTCTGCGCTAGCCTTGGTCGCAGCATCAATAGAAGACGCATGCACCAGCGCCAGACATTGGCCCGCGGCCACGTCGGTTCCCGCTGGCAGAATAGCGCTAAAACCTACCGCAGGATCAATTTGCTGCGCTGGATGCGAACGACCACCACCTAAGCGCACCACGGCCATGCCTAAGCCGACAGTATTAGTGTAGTGCAATTTGCCGCCTTGTGGCGCCAAAATAGCCTGCACTATCGGTGCTGCCGCCAGATGTTGCTCAGGCCGCTCCAGCAAGTCCAATGGGCCACCCATTGCCGCCACCATTTTGGCAAAAATTTCTGCCGCCTTGCCGGAGCTTAAACTATGCTCCAGCGCAGCTACAGCATTGGCTTTATCTTTATAGAGCCCACCCAGCTGCAGCATATTTGCACCTAACTCCAGCGTCAATTGATGCAGGCGAGGTTCACGATATTTACCAGTAAGATAATCCAGTGTTTCAATTACTTCTAATGCGTTACCCGCCGTAGTGCCAAGGATCTGATTCATATCTGTGATCAAGGCCCGGGTTGCGACACCCGCTCCAGTGGCGGTGTTGACAATACTATTGGCCAAAGCCTGTGCATCGTCTGCCGTTGCCATAATAGCGCCATTGCCAACCTTTACATCCATCACTAATGCATCCAAACCTTCCGACAGCTTCTTCGATAAAATAGAGGCAGTAATTAACGGAATAGATTCTACGGTCGCGGTCACATCACGAATACCATATAAACGTCGGTCTGCCGGTGCCAACTCGCCACTTTGCCCGACAATCACACACCCCAGCTCTGGCAGTAACTGTTGAATACGACTTAACGACTGGGTACAGCTATAACCAGGAATGGCCTCTAACTTATCGACGGTACCGCCAGTATGGCCCAACCCGCGCCCGGCAATGCTTGGCATATAGGCGCCACAGGCCGCCACCATAGGGGCTAGCATCAAAGTGACTTTGTCGCCCACACCACCGGTGCTGTGTTTATCCACCACAGGACCATGCAGTTTACCCTGCCAGTTTAAAACGGTACCAGAGTCGCGCATGGCCAGCGTTAAGGCTACTGTTTCCGGTACTGTCATACCATTTAAATAGATAGCCATAGCCAACGCAGCTGCCTGACTATCGCTAAAGCTGTCGTCGGTCAAGCCTTTTACAAACTGCTGAATTTCGGCCTCTGTTAAAACTTTGCCATTGCGTTTAGTTTTAATAATTTCCTGAGGGATCGCCATAGTCGTACTACTCCTTGTTAATTTTATTACTGACCGCTAGATAAGTCGGGGTGAAGGCGTCAGGTAACAATTGCTGTAACGTCCAACTTTGCTGCTGACCAAGATGATTGCAACTGGCAATAGGGCTATCTGGTACAAAAAACTCGGCAATCACCTGGCGGCAAATGCCGCAAGGTGGTGTCAGTTTGTCCTGTGGGGTATAGACCATTAATGCCTGAAATTTGCGCTGGCCAGCGACCACGGCAGCGGCGATGGCATTACGCTCGGCACAGATAGTGCCACCGTAAGACGCATTTTCAACATTACAGCCGGTAAAGATTTGGCCATTTTCTGCCAGCACCGCTACACCAACCGGAAACTGACTATAGGGCGCATAAGCCTGCGCAGCGGCTTGTTTGGCAGCCGTTTGTAAGGCTGCCCAATTAATTGTGGTCACGGCAAAAAACTCTATTGCTAATGGGCATACAGTTTTGCGCTGTTTTACGCTTTGGTCAAGCTCTCCCTAACGAGAGCGGGTTAGTTGGCGGCAAAACAGCGCAATCATTAGCAATAACCAACCACACGCTAGCGGCACCAGCCAATAAGCTTGCAGAATGCCAGCTTGCTGCGCCCATAGCCCGGTTGCCAAACCTGCAAACTGAAAACCAATAGAACTACCAATACTGGCAACACCGGATAGTACCGGGCCATTATCACTGTCGATATCCATCACTGTTGCCAGCATTAACGGGAATAAACCACCAATACCCAGCCCCAACAATAAATTACCGGCAGTAAGCAGCGAGAGACCGTCACTAAGCTTGATTAACAAAGCGCCACTAAGTGCCAGAGTACCGAGCACCAACATTAACGACGCTGCACTTAACCACCGTAGTAATAACGCAAAACCCAGCCGGCTAATCACCATACCGCCGGTAAACCAGGCCAGTAGCAAACGCGCTTGCTCAGACGCTAAACCCAGGCCGTCTACCGCATAGCTGACAAACCAATTACCCTGGCCCCACTCTGCGGCTCCGTAGCCAATCATCACCAATAACAGCAGCAAAAATAAGGGTTGGCGCAGTACTTTGCTGTACGACAAGCTCTGACCATGATTATGACTGGATGCAGCTAACGTTGGATGCGCTTTAGCGACCTGCCAGCTATAAAGCCCAACCACTAACAGTCCCATTGCTATAATACGCACCGGCCAGCGCCAATCATCCAGTACCCAAAATAGCGCAACCACCCACAGTGGTGCGGTTAGCGTGCCCAAACTAAACATAAAATCCATTAGCCCCATCATGGCCGCTCTTTTATTGGCAAACAGCCGGGCAATCAAAGTATGGCCGATGGTGAACATAATAGAATAAGTCATGCCCACCAAGACGATCAGTGGTAATAACCAGTACCAGGATGGAATAACGGAAAGCAATAACAGCAACACCACTTCACATAGTGCCAGAGCGCCAAATAGACGTAAAAAGTGAAATTTTTGCGCGTACTTACCACCTAAAACGGCACCAATGATGGTACCTACTGACATCAAGCTAAAAAACAAGCCGCTGATGGTCGCCGACATCTCCAGTGCTGCTGCCATATCAGGCAGCAAAAGGCCCCATAAAATAATCAGATTTCCCAACAGAAAGAAACCGCTAAAAATCACTGCGGTTGGCGCGCTGCGCGACATAGCCTGCTCCAAAAAATCAAGCCGGCAAAAGCCGGCCAAGGTTAAATATTAACTGATGTGGCCTGAGGCGCTAACGTAAACTAAGTGCCGCTAATACTAAAACTATCGGCATCCAACTGTGCTGGAAATTTCTGTCGAAATGCCGTTAATGCCGACAAATCTGCACTACCATACAAAACGCCCGCCTCAGCCGCCGCTAACTCTGCCAATGGTTGGCCAAGATAGTCGACAATCAGGCTGTCACCATTATAGCTGATCTCATTACCATCCAAACCCACTCTGTTACAGCCAAATACATAAGCCTGATTTTCAATGGCCCGTGCCTGCAACAATAACCACCAGGCTCGACTGCGCGCTGCGGGCCAGTTGGCAACATATACTATGGCATCATAATCGCCGCGATTGCGGCTAAATACCGGAAAACGTAAGTCATAACACACTTGTAGTAAAATGCGCCAACCCCGAAAAGGCACAATAACCCGTGCAGTACCCGCCTGATAAGCCTGATGCTCGCCCGCCATCCGAAACAAATGGCGTTTATCGTAATGCTCTACCTGCCCCTCAGGGGTGACAAAATATAAACGATTAACCAAGGCACCTGTCGTTGTGCGCACAGCCAGTGAGCCGGTTATAGCGGCCTGGTAACGCATCGCTTGTGCTAACAACCAATTCAGCGCAGGGCCAGGTTCAGTTTCAGCAATTTGCGCGCTATCCATACTAAAGCCAGTGGTAAACATCTCAGGTAACACAATCAAATCCACCGGCTTTAACAACGTTAATTTTTGCTCAAGCAGTGTTAAATTGGCCTGACAATTTTGCCAGACTAATTCGGTTTGGATTACCGCCACCTTTAAAGTTGACACAACACCTCCGCAGCTTTGGCCAAAGTTTGATTTTGTTTGGCAAAGCACAAACGAATAATGCGCTCAGCTGAGCCCTGCTGAAAAAATACCGAGAGCGGGATGGCCGCAACCTTATGTTCAATGGTTAACCATTGGCAAAATTCGGTATCTGTCATCTCTGGCGCAATAGCACGGTAATCGACCAGTTGAAAATAGGTACCACGGCAAGGTAGTAACGAAAAGCGACTCGCCGTTAAGCCTTCAGCAAAAAAATCGCGTTTTTGCTGGTAAAAACCGCCAAGCCCAGCCACCTGCTCCGGGTGTTGCTGTAGCATATCGGCAATAGCGTGTTGCGCCGGGGTAAAGCTGGCAAAGGTCACGTATTGATGAATTTTACGAAACTCGGCCGACAACGTTACTGGTGCAATGGCATACCCCAGTTTCCAACCGGTAACATGAAAGGTTTTGCCAAAAGACGATACCACCACTGAGCGCTCGGCCAAGCCGGCAAAACAATTCGCACTTAGCTGGGGCTGTGCATCAAACACCAGATGCTCGTACACTTCATCACTAATACAGTACAGACCGTGCTGGCATACCAGTTGTTCCAGCGCCAGCCAGTCGGCCCGGCTAAACACCATCCCCGTGGGATTATGTGGGCTATTAACAATAATTAAGCGGGTTCGGGCGGTAATAGCCGCAGCAACTTGCTGCCAATCAACCTGATAAGTGGGTGCTTGTAAACGCAGATGCACCGGCACCCCACCCGCCAGTTGAATAGCCGGGCTATAGCTGTCATAGGCCGGATCAAACAAAATAACTTCGTCACCCGTTTGCACCAGCATTTGAATCGCCACAAATAAGGCTTCCGTTGCACCCGAGGTCACAGTAATTTCACTGTCGGCACTCACCTGCCGCTGATAACAGCGCGCAGTTAACGCGGCAATTTGCTCACGCAATAGCGGTACGCCTGGCATGGGTGCATATTGGTTTAACCCAGCGCTACTATGCGCAGCTAACCGCGCCACTAGCGTCGCGTCTGCCGGAAAATCGGGAAAACCCTGAGATAAATTAATGGCCTGATGCGCGGCAGCTAGCTGCGACATTTGGCTAAAGATGGTGGTACCCACCGCAGGTAATTTGGAAACTATCGACATAATAGCGGAAAAAGTTGCGAAAACCGGCATCAATGCTATCATTTGGCAGGTTTTAAGTATAGACATCTAAACGTTCAAACGTATAGCAATCAGGTCAATATAATATGAACAGTACAGCACATGTACAACAACTTAACCCCAATGCCATAGCGCTTTGTAGCTTAGGCCGCTGGATAGCTAGCAGGCATTGGGTGCCCGCTACCGGTGGAAATTTTTCTATTCGACAAAGCGATAACTCGGCTTTAGTGACCGCCTCAGGTAAAGACAAAGGCGAACTAAGCCCACAAGACTTGCTGCCGGTTAGCTGGCAAGGCGAACAATTACTCAGCCCGCACGGCACCCCTTCTGCCGAAACAGCCTTGCATACAAAATTGTATCAATTGGATCCCGCCATCAAGGTGGTGTTACACACCCACTCAGTCGCGGCTACTGTTTTTTCCAGAGTTATCACTGACGAACAGCATTTGTTTGACGGCTACGAAATGCAAAAAGCGATTAGCGGAATTAAGAGTCATCAGCAAAGCCTGCCGTTGGCCATCTTCGATAATACGCAGGATATACCCGCATTAGCCAAACAAGTTGGGCAGCGCTGGCAAACTAAACCACTGAATTTTGGTTTGTTAGTACGCGGTCATGGTCTTTATGTCTGGGGTTACAGTTTAGAACAGGCAAAAAGGCATTTAGAAGGCTGGGAATTTCTTATAAACTGTGAGCTTGAACGTTTAAAAATTACAGGAAAGCCGTGAAGTATTCCGCCATTATTACCGATATTGAAGGCACAACCAGCCGTATTAGCTTTGTCACTGAGGTGTTGTTTCCTTATGCCCGCCAGCATCTGCCTGCGTTTGTCCGTAGCCAACAACACCAACCAGAAGTGGCGCAGGAACTGGCTGCAGTGCGTCAGCAATTACAAGCACCGGATGCCGATATCGAGCAATGCATTAAAGCCTTACTTGGTTGGCTGGATGCGGATCAAAAAATCACTCCACTGAAAAGCCTGCAAGGGATGATTTGGCGCGCTGGCTACGAGCAAGGCCACTTTACCGGCCATGTGTATCCAGATGTTATAGCGCAGCTACAGGCGTGGCACGCCAAAGGAATTAGGCTATATATATACAGCTCTGGCTCGGTTGCGGCCCAGCAATTGTTGTTTAAATATAGTGATGCCGGTGATCTTACACCGCTTTTCAGTGGTTACTTTGATACCCATATTGGCGCTAAACGCGAACTGGCCAGCTATGCGGCTATTTTGCAGCAGCTACAACTGCCGCCCACCCAGGTACTGTTTTTATCCGACGTGGTAGCAGAACTTGATCCGGCCAGACAATTAGGTATTGCCACTGTGCAGTTGATCCGCGAACAACAGACAGCAGCCAATCATCCCATCGCCCATGATTTTTATCAAATAGAGGTATAAGCAATGAGCTCGCTTCGTATTTTCTCTGTAAACCAACCTCAAGACGTCCGCTTCCACAGCGATGATGCTGCGGTAATCGCGGAGAAATTACAGCAAAAAGGCGTCAGGTTTGAGCAGTGGCAAGCAGCTGCCACGATTAGCGCCAGTAGCAGTGCCGAGCAGGTCATGAACGCCTATGCTGCCGATATTAACCGCTTAAAACAGCAGCAAGGTTATTTTACCGTGGATGTGATCTCGCTTAGCCCAACACACCCAGATAAAGCCGCACTACGGCAAAAGTTCTTGGATGAACATATTCATACGGAAGATGAAGTGCGTTTTTTTGTGCGCGGCCAGGGCTTGTTTTGCCTGCATTTAGGCGATGAGGTATATCAGGTGTTATGCCAACAGAATGATTTAATTAGCGTACCGGCGAATACCCCACATTGGTTTGATATGGGCACTGAGCCGGATTTTACGGCAATCCGCTTATTTAATAATACCGAAGGCTGGGTAGCACACTTTACTGGTGCAACCTTATCCCGTCAGTTCCCACTACTGAGTTAATTTAGCGTAGCAGCTTGCACAAAATAGGTGCAAGCTGCTGGCGTTATAAAAAATTTTCGTCTATAAGTTACTGTAATTGAGCTGTTTTTATATAATGGTTCAGCTCTTGCAGTAAATTTGTCATACTTTACCACTATACTCTGACTGGATGCTTGATTGCAGGTAAGATTTAATGTCGTTGCAAACCCCGCTTCGCGGCCTACGCTGTTTCTGTGTGGCCGCAGAATGCCTAAGTTTTAAAGAAACAGCTAAACAACTGTATCTGACCCCGTCAGCGGTCAGCCATCAGATCAAGCAACTGGAAGACAACCTCAACCTGAGCCTGTTTGAGCGCAAAACCCGGGCTATAGAGCTAACAGAAACCGGTAAACAGTTCTATATGGAAATTAAACCCATATTGGAACAACTTAGCCAAACCATTAATCAGTTTAGCCAGGTTGAGCGCATCCTCGAAGTCAGTATTTCCATGCCAGAGTTTTTTGCCAGCGAACTCTTTGTGCCGCGCTTACGCGGTTGGTCAGAACAATATCCGAATATCAATATCAAACTGGAAACCGTTAAGTCACGCCGGGAAAGCCCTAAGTATACCGATGTGTCGGTGGTGTTATCCGGTAAAAAACCAGTAGATGGCGCAGTGTATGATCTGTTCCCCATCAGTTATCTGCCGGCTTGTAACCCGGCGCTCTTCCAAAAACTGCATGGTAAAGGCTACCGTATTCTGGAAAAAACCCCATTAATTCTGCATCAGGCCCGCCCCACTGCCTGGCATCAATGGGCCGAGCGGGTGGGCTACCATCAATTTCAACCCAAGCAAATTATGCAACTCGACAGTATGTTTAGTGTGGCACGCGCCGCACAGCAAGGTTTGGGTGTCGCCCTAATTCCAATGCCAATTAGTCATGCCTGGTTTAGCAGTGGCTCGCTGGTTCGCTTATTTGATCAGGAATTGGTCAGTCGCGATCGTTATTATCTGGTGCAGCATAATGAAGATCCTGAGCGCCCGGAAATTAAACTACTGATTGACTGGGTACTGCAGAGCTTTAATACACCCGAAATTACGCTACAGCCTAACGGCTAAGTTGATCCCGCATTGACGTCAAGATGTACGCTTCCGAGTCTTCGGAAGCTTGGCTATGTTTATAAAAATCTTTGCAAAAACTCATGCTAAACGCCCTACCAACATATGACAGAAGTTCCGTCAATACAGTTGAATTTTTTTCATCCGTCAGGTTTTTTTTTATCGTTTGTACAGATGTATGGTACGGCTTATAGTTAACCCGTGTTCGAGATTCGAATACAGCGGTTAAAGTTGTTGAAGGGTGTAACCTACCCTTACCTGTCTACCTTGTCTTAGCCCGATTGAATAAATCGGGCCTTTTTTTGTCTGTAAATCAGTAAAGCATGGCACCAGCGGATGATGTATTTCTCTCTTCCTGCCTATACACAAACTACCAGCACGCAAACGCGCTAATAACACCTTATTGGCTACAGCGTTAATTACCCTGATTTTCTGATGTTTGATTTGCTAATAATAGTTGCGCTAACTCAGTTCCAAGCTGTTGCGTTAAAATTTGTTGATAACGGGCACTGTTTAAATAGCCGCCTTCCGCCGCAAAAAATGCCTTGAGCAAGTTATCCCAATCACTGTTTAGCGGCATAATAAAACCAAAGGTTTCGCCGGTTTCAGCTGCTATGGGATGATCGCGCAGCGACAAACCCGCCTCACGGGCACGCCAATAATTATAGGCATCAACATAGGCATAGTAGTTACCACTCGCCACCTGCGCTAATAAATCTGGGTTGCTGCTTACTTGCTGTATCACAGCCTCAGACTGATACTGATCGCGCAACCGGGTAATACGCTGCTCATGCAAGGTACCGCTAAACGCCAGCGGTTGCAGCTCAGCAAAATGCACGGGTAAGGCTTGCCAATCCGGCAACGCCTGTACATCCTGATGCGTGATTAGCGCAGCAATATTATGCAGATAAGCGGGTGAGAATTTTAGTGCTTGCTTGCGCGGTTCGGTAATAGTGACATTACCCAAACCAAAGACGCCGCCTTCCGCTTTAACTACACGCTGATAAAACTGTTGCCAATTCGTTTCAGCGGTAAAGTTAAGCTGCACCGACAAGCGATGTTGCTGCCTAAGCCAACTGGCGAAGTCTTGCATAATTTCTACACTTACGCCGCTTAACTGACCTTGCGGGTTAACATAAGCAAAACCCTCTGCGGGTACATAGAGCACCGTCAGCTGTATCTCTTTGTGTTGTTGTGCAGACTGGGCTTGTAACGCTGCCTGATAAGTGTCGCCCTGATCAACCGCAGCGCTAGCCGCCTCGTTAGTTGCCGCCACCGGTGAACAAGCAAATAACCAGACCGTTAAGATAAAAAAGCAAGAAACTAACAAAAAGCGCTGCATTGGATCTACGCCGAGTAAGTGAAAGATACCCCATCTTTACAAAGCAAGTTGGCTGTGTCAAAACTTACCCAACGGTTTTTATATGGATTACTTTAGCTATTAATCTAAGGTGCTTAACACCCCGGCGGCAATCTGCTGCTGATTATACACCCCACTATCCAACACCCAGCCGGTAACCAAGCTGGCAGGAGTAACATCAAACGCCGGGTTAAATACCGGTGCTTGTTCGGGTGCCCACAGTGTTTGACCAAAGGCACCACTAACACCACGCACTTCGTCGGTCGCGCGTTGTTCAATCGGGATCACGCTGCCATCCGGGCAGGCTAAATCTACGGTGGTGTGTGGCGCCACCACATAAAACGGGACTTTATGATAGTGCGCCAGCACGGCTAAGCTATAAGTACCGACTTTATTTGCAAAATCGCCATTAGCAGCAATGCGGTCAGAGCCAACAAAAATGCGGTCTACCTGCCCGCGTGCCATTAACATGCCGGCCATATTGTCACAAATAAGCTGATAGGGAATGCCTAATTGCTGACATTCCCAAGCGGTTAACCGACCACCTTGTAACAGGGGTCGGGTTTCATCGACCCACAACCGGATATTCTTACCCTGTTGATGTGCCAGGTTAATTACGCCCAATGCCGTACCCACGCCAGCCGTGGCTAACCCCCCGGTATTGCAATGGGTTAATAGTTGCTCGTTTGGTTGCACCAAGGCGGCGCCATGCGCGGCCATCTTTTGGCACAGTGCCACATCTTCGGCAAATAAGGCCTCAGCACAGGCAACTGCTGCGCCTACAAAATCGGTTTGTTGCAGTGCCAGCATCATTGAGTCGAGGTTATTCATTAAATTTACGGCGGTGGGCCGGGCGGCACGTAGTATTTCAGCTGCTTGTAACAACTGCTCGCGGCTATCGCCCTGAGTAGCGCGATAAGCCAATAACAAGCTGGCACCAATCCCGATGGCGGGCGCCCCGCGTAATTGCAAACGCTGAATTAGGCTCACCATCTGCGCTACGGTAGTGCAATGCAACCAATGTTGCTGATGTGGCAGCAAGGTTTGGTCCAGCACATACAGCTCGCCCTGGATAATTTTCAGGCTAAGTGCCGATAAGTTTTTCATAGCTTATTCCTATTTGGCGTTGCAGACGTCTAGAAGTTTTGCGATTATGCAGCCTAGCGTTTTTCTTCTCAAGTAAATAGGTACACCTATGACTGATTACCGCATTTTTCGCAGCGACGACGCCATGCGTTTTGCCGATAAACACAGTGAGTTGTTTGGTGATCACAGCAAACTCACCGCTACCGAATTCGGCGATGGTAACCTGAATCTGGTGTTCCGGGTCGCTAATGATAAAGGTACGTCACTAATTGTAAAGCAAGCCCTACCCTACGCCCGCTGTGTGGGTGAAAGTTGGCCACTGAGCACCGACCGGGCACGAATAGAAGCCGAAGTGCTGCAGTTACATGCGCGCTTTTGCCCCAAGCATACGGTAGAGGTACTGCACTTTGACCGCGAGCTGTCGGCTATTTTAATGGAAGACTTAAAACAGTACGAAATACTGCGCAGCGCATTAATTAAAGGCAAACACTTTACCCATTTGGCCAGCCAAATGGCACAGTATCTGGCCCACACCTTATTCTATACCAGTGACTTTGTGCTAACCGGGCCAGCGAAAAAAGCCGCTGTTGCCCAATTTATCAATCCGGATCTGTGTTTAATTACCGAAGATTTGTTTTTTACCGATCCGTATTGCAATCACGAGCGCAATAATATTCATAGCCTGATCCTGCCTAGAGCCCGTGAGCTCTGGCAAGACGAAGAGCTACAAGCCGAGGTTGCAGCTCTAAAAGCCGACTTTTTATCCAAACCGCAAGCGTTACTGCATGGCGATGTACATAGTGGCAGTATTTTTATCGATGAACAAAACTGCAAGGTTATCGACGCTGAATTTGGTTTTTATGGTCCTATCGGCTTTGATGTGGGGTCATTAATCGGTAATTTACTTATTAACTATGTGGCAAGCCCAGGGTTATTTACCGACCAGCAGCACTGTGTCAGCCAGCAGCAGTATTTACTCACCCAGATCCGCGACCTATGGCAACACTTTGCGCATACCTTTAGCCAACTACAGCAAACAGAAACTCAGGATCCGACGCTACAGAATAGCCACTATCAGCAGCGCTTTTTACAACAGGTATTTGCAGATGCTATTGGTTATGCCGGTTGTGAATTAATTCGCCGTACCGTTGGGCTGGCGCATGTGGCTGATCTAAACAAAATTAGCGATGCTAAAACCCGTGCTGCCTGCGAAATTCAAGCTATTGAGTTTGGCCGTACACTGATTTTGCAGCGCAATAACTTAACTACGATTGAGCAACTAATCTCTCGTCTTATAAAGTAGTCATGCTGTAATACTTGCTTACATTTTTGCTAATACTCGCGCTGGTTGCAGCTTCTAAGCCATGCCACACTGTTGTTACCTTAGGTACGAAAAAGCTAATCCGCACCAAAAATACCAGAGGTGCCAAGGCGGGTTTAGACTATTATCATATTGCAGAACGACTAACCGGAGAGCCTGACTATGCACACGCAATGTATCTGGCAAGCAGGTGAGCATAATGCCTTTACCGATTTAATCGCCTGGCAAAATGCCTTGTGGTGCGTATTTCGTGAAGCAGCCGCCCATGTTTCCCCAGACGGTGCTTTTCGGCTGTTACGCTCCACCGATCAAGGATTACACTGGCAGAGTGTAGCGTTAATCAAGCATGCCGCAGCGGACTTACGCGATCCTAAGTTTAGTATTCACCCAGATGGTGGCTTATTATTATTGGGCGCGGGTGCTTTGCATGATCGCAGTGACGGCAGCCATCAGTCTTATCTTTGGCATTCAGCCGATGGTATTAATTGGTCGGCTGCTGTTGCTATTGGCGAGCGTAACTTTTGGCTTTGGCGCCTTAGCTGGCAACACGATAAGGCCTATGCCCTCGCCTATCATTGCGCTACGCCGCGGCTGTCCAGACTGTATCAAACCCAAGGTGACTTGCAGTTTTCCGCACTCGCTGATATTTATCAAGGCAGCTATGCTAATGAAAACAGTATACTCTTTAATACTGATGGTCAGGCGCTGTGTTTATTACGCAGAGATCCTGAACAGGGGCTGTTTGGTCGTAGCCAGCCACCTTATACCCAATGGCAATGGCAAGAAATTGGTGCCCGCATCGGTGGCCCACATTGGTTAAGATTGCACGATGGTCGCTTATTGGCCTGTGTACGCTTATATGACGAAACAGTACGGACCAGCTTATGCTGGATAGATGAGCATAGCGGTAAGCTGACGGAAATATTACCCTTACCCTCTGGCGGTGATTGCAGCTATGCCGGTATGGTCGTGCAAAACGAGCAACTCTATGTCAGTTATTACTCGTCTCACACTGGTAAAACCGCCATCTTTTTTAGCCACTTGGCGTTAGCAGATTTGCCCGCCGTTTAAAGCTGGCGCTGCAAGTTAGCCGACGCCGCTAGCATCACGGCAGCGTCAAATAGGATGAATAAATTAATACTTTACACTGCAACCATAGGGCCGAGTTACCGCCGGATCGGGTGCTTGCCCGGCTAAAACCGCCGTTGCTGCATTAGCAAAGTAAGGCGTGGCTTTCGCAATATCCTCTACTTTTGCCGACGGAATACTGTCAATCCCGCCCATATATTGCAACACACCGGCTTTATCAATCACATACATATGCGGTGTAGTACGGGCATCGTAGGCTTTACCCATTACGCCGTCTTCATCAAAAATAACCGCGGTAGGTGCTGCGCCACGGCTGGCGGTTAGCTCATCTGACTTGGCTTGATCAATATGGCCTTGGCTACCGGGTTTGGAAGAGATCACGCTTAACCACACCACATCTTGCGCTGTGATGTCTTGCTGCAGCTGCTGCATATTGCCTTGGTAGTGTTTGACTACAAAAGGGCAATCGTGATTCGTCCACTCCAGTACCACGTTTTTTCCGGCAAAGTCTTGCAGGCTATGTACCTGGCCTGCGGAATCTTTTACCGTAAAGGCTGGGGCTGGCTGGCCTACTTGAGGTGCTGCGGCTAAATTTGCCGCAAAAAACACTGCAGCAGTAACGGCTAACAGTTTCATCTTTTTCATAAAATCACTCCTGTTGCATTGTAAATAATAGGATGCGGCCTTATTGCTTACTTAGCCGCTCTAAGGTTTGCCGAAGCGTATCCGGCGTTCAGGGCGGGATCATACTTTTTAGGGAACTTTGTTGAAATTCATTGATCAGATCAAAAATTTTCCTTTTCTGGCACTGAACAATGAGTTTTATCGACTACCTTGACCAAATAGAAGATCACCGCACCG